>Ga0208613_1000906_pt1 | contig 9850 bp, 13 predicted proteins | sample CryBogmetaGMA6M_FD_184543 | JGI IMG/M metagenome (GOLD analysis project Ga0208613, IMG submission 184543) | Freshwater microbial communities from Crystal Bog, Wisconsin, USA - MA6M (SPAdes) | ecosystem: Environmental > Aquatic > Freshwater > Lake | place: Crystal Bog, Wisconsin, USA | collected... | reverse complement strand
AGCCTGGTATATGTTCATGATCGTCCCGACCGGGCGCGGTGAAGAGATCATGAATGAACTGATTTCGAAAGAGGATTACGAAGAAATTCTGGACTGGCACTATAAGCAGGAAAAAGCGGAGGACGAAATTCTGATGCGTCCGACCTGTGCCCCGCACTATTACCGGATTGTCCCCCAGAAAGCGAAGGCTGAAGGAACCACGTTCGAGCGCCGTTCATTGACCTTTTCCACCGGAGGCGGCAAAGGATGCATCGCCGCGCAATCCATCTGTCTGATCGACTGTTTCGGCAACGTAAAACCATGCTCCTATTTCCACCGCACCGCCGGCAATGTCAAACAGATCCCGTTCCGTGAAATATGGGAAAGTTCCGAACTGTTCAACGACCTGCGTGACTTCAAATCCTACAAGGGAAAATGCGGCCAGTGTGAATACATGAACGTCTGCGGCGGGTGCCGTGCCAGAGCTGACGCGGTGTACGGCGACTACATGGAAGAGGAACCGTTCTGCAACTATATCCCGTTAAAAATGCAGAGGGCGAAGCCCGATTAGCTTTATCCTGAACTTTCCTGTTGACACCGCGCGGCCATACGCGCTATAAGGAACGTCCTTTTGCCCAGGTAGCTCAGTCGGTAGAGCAGAGGATTGAAAATCCTCGTGTCGGCGGTTCGATTCCGTCCCTGGGCACCACTTAACTACCTAGAAACAAAAGCATAATTGAAGGCCCCTGATACCGATCAGGGGCCTTCTGCTTTTTTGTTGTATCACTATTGTATCATTTTGCTGATTATCAGCCCTGTAAAAGCCCATCATAATCGGCACAAATCCTGACAATACACATTTCGGTTTTTATAGCTCGGATCACTCGATGGCCATTTGCGGCCTTTATGCAAATGACCATTGAGGGACCGAACAAGGCGCAGCCTTGATATTCATCTGACAGTCTCCTCATCAACCATTACACTGCCATAAATCACAAACACAATAGCAACAAACAAACCATCCAAAGGGTTTCCCATAAAATGCACCCCCACTGAACTTGAACATCCGTCATGAGAGCGAAAATGCTTACTGCGGTGATTCTCGTCTATCTACTGGCGGTCTGGATTACGCTTCCAATAGCACCAGGACCTTAACAAAGTTTGTTAGGTCAAAGCAGTCCGCGTTCTACAAAGCTTAGATACTCTCCGTCACCTACGATAATATGGTCGAGCACCTTGATGCCCATGATCTCTCCAGCTTCTTTTAACCGTCTTGTAATGGAGAGGTCTTCGCTACTGGGTGTGGGATCACCAGTCGGGTGCTGGTGAACTAATATCAGTGCCGCCGCATTGGACAGGCATGCTGTCATGAAAACAGAACGTGGATGAACTATTGACTGATTGAGCGATCCCAGTGAAACCAGATCCATGCAGATAATCCGGTTCTTTCCATCCAAGTGCAACGTGATGAATTGCTCCTTGGTTTCTTTCATCAGAAACTGAAACGTATCTGCAACTTGAGAAGGTGCTGTGAACCTTGTTCCAGTCTTAATGTAATTCGTAATTTCTTCTTTGACGGTAAGCGTCTCGTAAATTGCTTTGATCTGCTTAAATCGGATGGTTCTGGGTTTACCGGTAATTTCCTCAGAGCCGAATAGTGTATCAATGGTCATGAACGCACCTCCACGATGCAGTGATTGCAGTAGCTGTTGCTATCGTGATATTCGGCATCGTCTTCCAGAATTGCATCGAAACAACTTTCGCAAAGCAGTAGAGTGATTTCTAAAATCATGGGTTTCTCCTTTAAAGTAGAAAAGGCAAGCCGTTGCGGGCCTGCCTTTCTCATTGGTTATGTGGTTGTTGGCTATTACAGGCAGCTGCTCAGGCGATCAGTCTTCTCCGAACAGCTTCAATTGCGATTTCTTCAGCTCCATTTATTGTCGGGTCAAACACCTGGCTGTATTCCATGGCATTAGCATTAGCAAGTTCGGCTATGGACCCAAAGCCGGTGTTGTTGTCTCTGTTATAATCCTCAAGGGAATCGTACATCTCGTGGCACATATACATGGCTACCTCATGTCCCAATGACATCTTCAGCCCTTCGATTGTTTCACCGGGATAATCGGATAGCAGGTGAATGCTGCCGACATAGCCGTTGCCCAAATACAGTGCCTGCACTTTCTGCGAATTCATTGCTGAATGGTCGTCACACATGATAATTCTCCTTTGCTCTATCAGTATTCGTAGCGGTCCACTTCATCCGAAATGTGCTTCATAGATTTCCCATGCCTTGCATTCCCCCTGATGGTGGCAATACTCTCCTTCAATCATGGCATCAGGACAGCCGGTGCACGGGTAATGACCACTCCAGGCAATTGTGGTCTGACTCAAACCGAACGGCAGGTGGATCACGCTATGAACGACAGAATTCTGCCAGTTCAGATTTTGAAGGTTCTTGCGCACGATATAGACAATTTCCCGCAATTCCTGATACGTGACTGTTTCAAGATCTACTTCGTCGGCAATTGCTTCCATCAACTGTTCACTGGTAATGGTGAATACGGTCTGATCCGGTTGAATGTTCAACTCGCTGAGTGCTCTCATTAATTTATTTCTGGTCATGACGATTTCCTTTCTTAGTGGTTGAACAGCTTGGTTGAATACGGTTTGTCGAGGCGATCGTAGATCTGACGCAGGATCACCTCTCCACAGGATTGGCAGATAACGGTGTAGGCAGACTCTCTTGATGGGATAAATATTTCATCTTGCGGATCTGATGTTCCGAAGCGGATACCATGTGCAATTTCTCTGATTCCAAGTTTGCGGGTACATAGTTCACAGCGCATAATTGCCTCCATAACGCGAAAGGGGCATTGGCTCTAATGGCCTTTGCCCCTCTTGCGAGTGTGATATGTGATTGTGGACGTGGAACTAGTCCGTTACTGATTCATCTCTTCGATAATCTCTTCAGCTACCTGTACAGCAAGATCATCCATAAAATCACTCGGCAGCATTGATATGACTCTGCTCGTGATCTTCTCCATGTCACAGTTATCAGCAACAGCCCTGCCGATATCATCCATATCCATGTGATCCGTAATTTCAGAAATAATGTCTGAGTGGTCAATTTTATCGGCAATTTCAGAACTACTGATATCCAACTCAGATGCGATCTCGGAATAGTCCAGATCATCAATTACGATACTGGCAACCTCGCTGATCAGGGTGTTGTTGTTGGCAACTTTGTAGGCCACGTTTACTTTCAGTTTCTCGATCATCATTTGTTTGAAGTTCATGGTGTTTCCTCCTTTTTCGTTGTTGGTGAGCAGAAATGCAAAAGGGGCAGTGCCGGAATTGGCTTTGCCCCTTTTTGCGCTACGTGTGATGCGTGATTTTCAGTTATTCATACAGTCAAGACAGTAGAGATATTCCTCTACCAGACACCAAGGATACGGTTCATTCACGCCGCACTCCGGCAATTCTTTGCCGCATTGATGGCAGGTCATTCCGATTCCCCCTCACCGAACTTACGGCCCAGAATATAATCGGCACTGGCTTGTGCCCTTGCTGCTGCCACCGTAATCATCCGCTTATCCTGTTTTAGTACAGACAACCACCCGTTAATATAACTGGCTGACTGTTCAAGGGTCTCATTGCTGATTCCTGCATGGGCACAAAGGAATGACGCTGAGAGCTCCGCGCATAATTCTTCAGAACTGTAATCTGCCGAACCGAACTCATTCCGCTCAATCACTTCTTTTCTTGCTAAACGCGATTTGTGCCCGGTGCTGTGTGATAGCTCATGATACAAAACGTTGAAGAATGCTTCACCGCTATCAAAGGTATGCTGACATGGCATTCTTACACGGTCACTAACAGGTGTATAACTGGCCACATTGCCGCCATAGATGATCTCAGGACAGTCCCCGTAGCCCGCAAGGATCTGCTCGGCACGCTCGTTGGCTGTAAATCTATTGACTGTTTCTTCCGGGACGGGTGGAGCCGTTACGCCTTCACATTGCTCCAGGTTGAATACGTTGTAGTATCGAAGCATAGGAATTTTGGATTTGCATGAGCTGCTGTCATCGTCGGAATTGTTGTCCAGCATCTTCCAGAATACGCACACAGACGACTTTTCACCTTTGCGAACATGCCCGTTGAAGTGTTCAGTTGCTTGCCGGTACGTGAGCCAATAGGGAGAACCATAGGCCTGGCACCCCAGAAGTAGCGTGTTTATTCCCCGGTATTCCTTCTTTGAGACCAGATTACGCGGCATCCCGCTGCCTGCCGACCAACTCTTCCGCCAGGGCACGGCGCCTCGCTCCAACATACTGATGATCTTCTCTGTGACAATTTGATACACGTCCATGATGATTCCCCTTTCCAGGTGTATTTAGGCTGGCCAGCCTGGAAATAAAAAAAGAGCACAGCCCGGCAGGGGAGTGCTCAAATCTTTGGATGCTACTTAGTGTGAAAAACATTGTTGTCGCTATACATCAGGCATGATATAAAAGACCATGGCTGAAACAAAGATCATAGACCGCTCTTTTATGGTTTCCCGCAAACGAGGGAATGGGACTCTTCGCTATGAAGTGTGGCAAGAAGATGGTGTCGTCACCCGCTACAACCTGGCTTACATCAACCACCTAATTTTCAGCGGCGACAATGGGAGGGTAGTTGGTTACGACAACAGGCATGGACATCATCGACACTTTAAAGGCCATGTTGAACCCTTGGATACAACGAGCTTTGAGGAAATTGAACAGCGCTTTGAACGGGAATGGATAGCAGTACTGGAGGATTATAATGCGCAACGTAATCGTTAATACAGGAACCACAGAAGAGTATTTCGCACGAGGGCGGGAGCTCGCTCAAAAGATTGATCGTGGTGAAAGTCTGAAACCTGAGTTTACTCTTACCTTTGAAGATCCGGGTGATATGTTTGCTGTAATGTCTCCTGCCCGGTTGGAGTTATTTCGCGCCGCCAAGGCTGATCCGGCATCCATAACCGCAATTGCACAACGACTGCATCGCGATAGAAGCACAGTCAAGAAGGACGTAGACGTGCTGGTTGCAGCAGGCTTACTCGATATTGAGGAAGTACCTCTTCCTGGCCATGGTCGCCAGAAATTTGTACGGGCCGTTGCCGACAGGATTCAGTTGCAAGCAGTGGTGATGTGACGGGAAAGACAGAAAGCAAGCTCTGCGCTTAATCCGACCATGGAAAACCTTTCAAAAATCTTCTGGCAATAAAGCAAGCCCTGCATGTAGAGATCCTTACGGTTATCACTGCCGCTTAAAAATGACACCCGGCGTCGCAAATAGTCTAAGCCGGTTCCATCTGCCTCTTACACAGTCCTTTACCTGTTCTGCTGAAACCGAAGCCGGGGGTCCGGGAAAAACAAAAAGCAATACATGAAAACCACAGAACGAAATATACAAAAAACCAATTTCAAATTTCACGAGAATAAGTTCAAAAAAACCGCACATTGATGCTCATGAAAAATCCGTTCTTTGGTCTTGTGGTACTTATAACTATAACCGCCATTCCTTACGATGTTCGAATAGGTACTGTTGAGCCGGCCAGAGCTCACGATCAGCTGGCGGAATAATATTACGTCCCGAAAGTGTCAACAAAAAGCCCGGCACGTTAGGATCGGCGACAATTTGGCGCGAGGTAATGACAGCGTAGGAGTCCGATACCCCCATCATCCCCTCGTCAAAGGCCCAGTGGCAGAGCTTGCACAATGCCATGCCATTGCGGATGTCGTCGTTCTGGCTTCTACTCCAGGGGACGATATGGGCGGCATCGACCACGGTGTGCTGCTCTGGCGTGATGATCCGAACTCCGCACAGGGCGCAACGATGGTCATATGCCTTTACGACGGTACGGCGAAAGCCTTGGTCTCGGGCTGCGGGGCGGTAGTTGTCCGCCTCCACAATATCCTGCACCAGCGGCAGGTGAGCTTTCTCTTCCAGCATCTGACTGTAGTAGAACGCCTCGCGGTTGATGATCGACTGCTCCCTGAGCAAAGCAGCAGCATCCACCGAGAAGCAGGACAGTAACAGCGCTTCCCGAAGTGCCTCCCGCCCCTCACCGCTTTGCATGATTCGGAACAGCCCCTCGTCCAGCATGGCTCCCAGGGCGTACTTGCGCATGTAGGTGACAGAGGAGGTGTTGTTTATGATCGCCGGTGTAATTGTTGTGCCCGGTTGCGGTACCAGTTCCCAGAACGGTTCCCGGTCGAGACGGGAGAAGGGAAAAGCGATGCTGCTGGTCTGGCCCATCGGGATGATCCGCCGCCAGTATAGATTGAAGAGTTCGTTCAGTTCCACCAGATCGCCGGTGACGGCAATGAACGGTGAAGCAATGATGCCGCGATGCACCAAGTCAAGCACTGCCAGCAGCAGGAGTGGCTTGTGCGGGGCCTTGCGCTTGGTGGCGGCGGTCCAGGTTGGGCCGGGGGCGCGGTTGAGTGAGGCAAAGTGTTTAATGGAGGCGGTGAGATCGATCATATAATTTCAGTATGACAATAATTTGTGAGGCGCAGAGACACAACCCGTCTGAAATCCACTTTACCCTCCAACCTTCTTGGTTTCCAACTTGATAATCATTTATAGAGTTGCCAAATACCATCAACTATGGGCTGCTTGTTCCAGCCAACTTTTATCGAAGCAGCATTTCCAACAACACTTGAGCTTCTTTGCTGTCCCCAAGGGTTGACAGCTAAAATAGGTTTACCATATGCAGTAGCACCATCGATCTCTTTTTGAATCCAGTAGCTGTAATTTGCATACATGCCCATAGGGATGACGACCACATGGCTTCTGGCAATCTGATTGTAAATTGCGTCTCTTAATTGTTTGTCGTTATTTGCATTATGTATTCGATCATTTTTCGGTACTGAGAAATCCCTAAAATCCAATGCTGCCTGTCCAACGCTCCACTTTTCATCAAATATCCAGCCCGCCAAAGTTTCGTAATGGCCAGAATGCGCCCACGCATGGCTGATAAATACATGAATTTGCCTCGTACTCATATCCCCTCCACTGGATTTGTTCGCCTCAGCAGAAATCTCTCAAATCAGTTCGTTCAGTTTTGCAATTTGTTCTTCTGTTGATGTCCGTTCCCAACCAGCCTCAACAAAAGATAAAGCTAACTTTTTTGACTTCTCATAATTTTCCGTATCAGCTAATCCGAAATAAGCCTCTTCCAACGTGGCTGCAACCCAATATTTATCTCCCCTCTCACCAAAATGGTCCTTCATCAACTCATGACAAATTTCTACAACTTGCTGCCTGGTACGCTTAGCTAAAACCCTGTCTGCGATGGCATCATCTCCATCACTCAATTTCGCTCTAACATTTAACAGGAAAGCAAAGTTGATTCCGTTATAGTAATCACTTTTTATTCTGAAACCTTTCTCGCAAAATCTGATTGACTCTGATAAATAGTTAAAATCGCCAGTTTCCTCCCACAGTCGCTTATAAATAGCTCCAGTTAGCCCAAGAGTCTCGGTGTCAGTCGTCTCTTCTGGTGTCAATTCCTCAAGTAGTTTGAGAGCTCTTTTCAAAGAGTCAACATGCGTTGGATACTTTGATTTATAAGTAGCTAACACCAACTGCTGAAGGATGTAGTCACTGCCAGTATCAACTTCTCGTGCCAATTCAAAAAGAGTAATAGCACCTCTGAAGTCACTTGCATCCAAAGCTGCTTTCGCCCTACCGATTATCGAACTTAGGGTGTCTTTGCCAGAAACGGCGGGTACTTCGGAGGGAGCCAAATACTTTGGTGGATCAAGGTCTTTTAGGTAGGTATAGACAGGACTATCTACTTGTGGCGAATCGATTATGGCTGAAATAGAATTCTGCAGCTCCTTCCTAAATCGCATGGTTTCTGTATAGCCTATATCCGTGCCTAAGTGTTCATAGGGTCTGATAACCGTGTGATTCACATCAAACGGGGGTTCGAGTTTGCTTTCTGAAATTGCTATTGTTGTGTGCGGGCGCAGAGCATGCCTTACCCCAAGTTCATAAAAAGCATTAGGGTTATATGCCGAAAGGTCGGCAATGACGACATCTGCACTAATTAGCCACTGATACATAGGCACATCAATGATTCCAGAATGCCGAATCTCATCAGCTCTGATACAGGAAAACCCCAATTCCTCAACTGTCGGCTTAATGATATTGTGATATGTTTTGTCCAGATCAAGCTCACGTCCGGTTCGATAATCTACCTTGACGCCATATCCCATTATGACAAAGCAAGTTTTTTGAGCGGACACAAGTACCTCCAAATTTTAGTCACGCCTTATCGATGGCATTTGAAATTGAGTCAAAGGTAAATGACATCGCCCAAGAAGCGCCGACACCCAAAAGGCCTGCTGGCGAAGTGTAAGATGAGTCAACTTTTACGGCTACTATTTTCTTTTCTAGTTCAATGGCCTTGGCAATCTCCCACGCAACCCAATCACTCTTGTGAGTTTTACTCCCTACAATGCACAAGAAGTAAGTTGATTCATTGATCCTTGCTGAGATCACCCTTTTAATTGCCGCTGCATTCGTACTATCGACTGACACGTCTACAGAGTGATCATACATAGAGAAATCGAACTTGTTATTCGCATCCCATGCTAGCAATAAGTTTTTGTAATGCTTATCATTGTCATAGTCGTAGCTTACAAATATCTTTTTTTTGGCCATTTATCCCTCCAATAATATGATGGTTTTACAACTATAATCTCATATTAACTTGTACAAACTTGGACGCCACAGTGACACCACACCTAAATATAAAGAAGAATCGCTATCCACCCCTCCGATTATCCTCAAACATCTCCACCGGCATCGCATACCTAAGCCGCCAGACCATCTTAATCGGCCGTTCGCTCTCATAACTAACCATATCCACCGGTCCCAGGTAGGTAAACGGCACCGTAACATTGTTCCGCTTTTTCTGGTCTCGGGCAAAGACCAGAATTGTGTAGCCCCGCTCCTGATGGTGAATCAGGTTCTGCCCGTCTGTGTGATGCTGGGCGGTATTCGCCTGTGACTCCCAGTGCATGAGCTCCCTGCTGATGGGATAATCTGCATACATTGTGCTCGGCGAGAACTCCTTTTCGGTCTTTTGAAAGGTGACCAGTAGGACGTAGGTCTTTACGTCAGCGAAGTGAAACAACCCCACGCCGGTCTGCCCGGCAGTTTCCAGATTTGCCCGGCCAAAGACCGACTGAATCTCCTTGCCGCCGTAATGTGCATGCAGCTCCAGCGGGCAAGCATAGGGAAGCTGCGGAATCTGGCCGCTGACCTCGGTGGTATCCAGTGACCAGGCAAGGATTTCCTCCAGGTCGGCCAGAATTGACGGATTTCGTGCCAGGCGACGGAAGGCATCGTCCAGGGAAGTAATATCGAGATTGCTCCCCTTGTCTCCCCAGAGTCGGTAGTAAACCGACATAACGGCATCACCTGCGAGCGACAGGGCTCCGTCAACATTACCTTGAGCTACCTTGAAAAGGACCTGCCGCATCAAGGCGATCTCACGCGGACCGTTGATAAACGTAGCACGCAACAGGATCTTCTTCAGCCGCACAAGATCCGGGTCTATGGGGATCGGTGCCAACAGTGCCTTGGCTTTCCATTCTGACCATGATTCCTTGGCTAGCAACACCTCCGGTTCGTAATCGTGATAGCGGATGAAATTGCCGAAGTTCAGCTCCAGGCCGCTTTCGCTGGTGAAGGTCTGCAACCGGTCGGGGACCTGCACGGCCAGACGACCCAAGTTCTCCCTGATGTTCTCCAGCACGTACTGCCGAGAGAGACGGTCGAGCTGAATTGAGCAACCAGCTGGGAGGTGGGGGAAATCCTGCTC
>Ga0208613_1000905_pt1 | contig 9853 bp, 10 predicted proteins | sample CryBogmetaGMA6M_FD_184543 | JGI IMG/M metagenome (GOLD analysis project Ga0208613, IMG submission 184543) | Freshwater microbial communities from Crystal Bog, Wisconsin, USA - MA6M (SPAdes) | ecosystem: Environmental > Aquatic > Freshwater > Lake | place: Crystal Bog, Wisconsin, USA | collected... | reverse complement strand
GTTTTCCATCTACACGCTGGCTGGCCACCAAGCGATAGGTGTAATAACGTTCGCCCGTGGACGAGTTGTTGGTATGAGTTTTACGGATATACATGATGCATAAAAAATAGCGCATTCTGGAAAAATTTGCAATAGGCCGATAGAACTATTATGGCCCTACAAAATGATAAATAACACTAAAACTCAGTTGCCTTGATAGAGAATCAATGACTTACACATACCTCTTAGCTTGTTTTTGGCTAAATTTTAGGGTGTGGTGTTAAATATGGGATAAGTGGCTTGTTCTTGTTGTACGCCGGTTTGGATAGTGTATTGCAAAGCCGTTACGAGCAAAGCTTTATCAAGCTCTTTTACACATTTACTGATCAATTCAGGTGTTTCAAAATCGACAACATAAGCGGCTTTGTGGTTAATGCGATTCCAAAGTTCCTTGAATTCTTGCTTGTCAAAATTGCTGTTAAGCGGATTGCTTTTACTGTTGCGGCCATCTTCTATTTCAGGCAATTGTGCGTCACTAAATACACTATCAATCAGCTTATAGACTTGTTCTGTATAGACTGCCAGTTCTGGCGGCAAGTCGGCAAGTTGCCCGGCTTTTTTGGCCTCGTGATAAGTGGTGGTTATTTTATCGTCATCATCGGTGTAATCGTTTTTCAGTAAATATTTATAAATTTGCTTGGCCAGGTGCGGCGTAACCTCGACATCACCGGTTTCTGTTGTCAGCACTTTGCCGGTAAAAAAACGTTCATTAGCAATGCGAGGACGTGCAGATAATGACTCACTCATATCGCTTTGCAAGGCTTTTACAAAATCCGTGTAACTTTCGCTGGTCACTACCGTTAGTACATTGACATCATGGACTGTGGCGGGGTTATCCATACGGTCGCCATTTTGGTCAACCGACAAGCGCATACCACGACCGACTTCTTGACGGCGTGAGATGGTATTATCGCTGTGCTTAAGGGCGCAAATCACAAAGACATTAGGATTATCCCAACCTTCACGTAAGGCTGAATGCGAGAAGATAAAGCGCACCGGTTCTGCCAGGGACAGCAAACGTTCCTTATTTTTTAAAATCAGATCGTAGGCATCGACATCATCGGTTTCGGTGGATTTTTTAGCCGTTGCAGGATCAATGAGGCGCTTGGATTTTTTATCAATGGAAAAGTAACCTTCATGGGTTCTGCTGGTCTCAATACCACGCAGATAATCGTTATAGGGATTATCATCCTCGGCAACTGCTCCCTGCGTTGCTCTACCTCCTGCATCCATGCAGTCGAGGGTCAGCACTTCATTACGCTGTTGGGTGTATTCTTCTTCAAACATCTGGGCATATTCACCCGGATTTTCACCGTTTTCATCATAACTTCGATACTTGGCTACTGCGTCAATAAAGAACAAGGTTAATACTTTAATACCTTGATGAAATAGCACCTGCTCTTTTTCAAAATGGGCTTTGATGGCTTCGCGGATTTGGATACGGCGCAGCGCTTCTTCGTTGACATCACCGGTTAATTCACCCACCCTAAGCTCTAAGCCATTGGTAAAACTTAAGGTATTGGCACGGGCATCAATGTCCGATACTACAAAATCATTATATTGATCCAAGCCACCGGATAGCTCGAATAAATTATCGCCTTTGCCCAATTTTCGTAATACCCGCTTAATGCCGGATTTTTGTTTGATTTCCAGCTCCACACTAACCACAGGTGGTTTGCTGGTTGATATTTCAACGCCGCCCAGATACAAGTATGCGTTAGTCCCTGAAAGCCCTTTAACCGAAATACCGCGCACAGCTATTTTCTTTACCAGTTTTTGGTTATAGGCATCCAGCGCATCAAGACGATGGATTTTATTGTGTTCGGTTTTATGAGTTGCCGAGTAGCGCAAAATCATCAGTGGATTAAAGCCCTTAAAAGATTCCAGTGTTTTTACCCCTTCCATTTTTTGCGGTTCATCCAGAATTAAAATGGGGCGATTAGCGGCAATCACATCAATCGGACGTCGTGATTGAAAATCATCCAACTCTTCATAAATACGCCGATTATCTTTACCGGTTGCATTAAACGCCTGCACGTTAATCACCATCACATTGATGTTGGCATCCGAGAAAAAACTTTCAAGATTGGTCAGCAGCTTGGAGTTATAGATAAAAAAACGTATCTTTTTCTTGTAGTCTTCCAGAAAGTGATCAGCGGTTATCGTCAGCGATTTATAGACGCCCTCCCGTATCGCAATACTGGGTACTACGATGATAAACTTGCTCCAACCATAGCGTTTATTAAGCTCAAAGATGGTCTTGATATAGCAATAGGTTTTGCCGGTACCGGTTTCCATTTCGATATCAAGATTAATAGCGCAACCGGTTTTTGTACCGACTACCTGCACCGAAGAAAGCGGCAAATTCTGGTGATGTTGAACAGCGTGAATATTTTCCAGCACGTTAATTGACTTGCTGATTTCATGATTCCTAAAACCGGAATTCTCAAGTAAACCCTGATGTTGACCTGATTTAACCAAACCCGGATCAATATCATATTTAAAGCCGGTATTTAACGGTTGCCCTGCAAAGCAATTGGCTACGGCTTCGACGGCATTGGTTTGATACGCTTGTTTTTTAAATTTAAGTTTCATGAGTGTAACTTTAAATGAATTATGTTCGGCCGCTAGAGTTTAAACAGGCTTAAAAGCATTTCTATTGTGGGTTCTGTATGCTGCATCGCCTCTAACTTCTCAGGATTAAAATGCTTGACATATTGCTTACTATTCGTAGCTTTGTTATTTACAAAAGGAGCAAACTGAGCTTTTAGTTTTTTTGAATCCAATTCTGGCGTAATACCCAGTAATCGTAATAGCATCGCTTCAAAGCAGGGTTCTGATTTTAATAACAAAATATTATGTTTCTTGGCTTGTTTTACGAGTGCATCTGTCCAATCCGTATCGGTATCCAATAATGCCGCAACAGTGTCATACTCAGGAATTTTGATCTGTTTGATAGTGTAATCCAGTACACCCTTGGCTCCTTTGCCTTTAGCATTTTTGATAGTCACCATTAGCCCGGCCCCACGCGGAACCAACTGTTCTTTGAGATGGCTTAAAAAGGCTTTTTCATCTGCCCCTTCACCGACAATTAATAGCGTTTTTTTGTACAATGCGTTGCTTAATTTTACTCATGGATTGGGCACTGCGCCGTAAGTACCCGCCAGGTATTTGGCGTAAAAGTTATCGTCATTACGAATACCTTCAATACTATCCATTCGATAAGCCTGGCTAAGGCAATCTGCGTCCTTTTCTACCAGCATCACTTGCGATTTCTCGACGAGATTTAAAACCTCTATAGCATGTGTTGAAAAGATCAGTTGTGCAGACAGTGGATTTGTCTCAGGATTGGCAAACAAATCAAGTATGGGCTCAAGCATTAAAGGGTGTAAATCATTTTCAAATTCATCGATAACTGCCAAGCCGCCATGCTCAAGGACAGGCAATAAGCGTGACAGTAATATAAAAGCACCTTGCGTACCGTTAGATTCTAAATTGAAAGGCAAGATAAAATTATCAGTACCACTGACATGTCTGCCAAAGGGAAACCATGATTTTACTTCCGGTGCTTCAACAGGATTCATTTGGATCTGTTGAAGTTCGACACTCGATAAACCTAAATCCCATTCGGATAACAAGCGATTCATTAGTCGATGTTGCTGAGGACTGGATGAAAAATGTTCCGCCGCAAAAATGATGGCCTGATCACTGATAGGCAATCTACCCACTATATTGACATTAGAAATAACCATCCTAGTGGCCAAATCTTTGGCAAGCGGCACATCATATTGTGCTGCCCAAGCAATTAACGATACATTTGCGCGTACTTTTTTGGCTGATTGGGGTGATAAACCAAAGCCTTGCTGTTTAACAGAGTAAGTATTTGTTTCAGGATTCCAGGTGCGGATAAACACATAAGTAAAACGTTCACGCTTTTGATAAAGCGCTTCATGCAACACTCTTTGCTGAGTACACTCTAAAACATACCGCCACTGCGTGCCCTCATAATCAAATACGCATTCAAATTCAGAGGGTTCTAAAGTATGAAGCACATGAGGCGAACAAGGAATGCTTGAATCAGGTGAGCTTGCAAAAGAGTGACTGACAAACCAGTGTATAAAGGCGATAGGTTTTAGTAAGGCTGTTTTGCCACTTGCGTTATGACCCACCACCGCTAACAACTTGGATACCCGATTACCGCAAACATCCTCACTCATCCAATCTGTCAAGCTCGTCTTTCGATTGATGGTTAAATCAACGTCAGCACGTTCTGCGAACGATTGAAAGTTTTTAAAAGCATATTTATGCAGCATAATTATGTGTAATAAGTTTAGTAATCGACATTTATTTGTTGATTATAGGCTTTAATAAGTTTTTTGCTACAAAATAACTTTTAAGATTCATGAGAACGATAGAGTATTCATGTTTTCCTAAACGCTCATAACATAAGGCATGTGATATTGAGCGATTTTGTCATCAACCGTGACTAACTGGTATTGATTGTTATGCGACTGGGCAATCAATAATCGGTCAAATGGATCACGATGCACATTGGGTAACTGAGTGGCAAACATTGCATCGGTTGAATCTATTAGCAGTTCTTGTAAATTAGCTTTAAGCGCCCCTGCATGAATATCTTCAATCCGTTTAATACCATATTCTGGCCAAATAGTGCTTTTAATGCCAATCTCCCAAAGATTAACGGGGCTAAAAAATATATTATCCGCTTGGTAAATGGCTTTAACCGCTTGATCAGGTAATTGCTTAGGTTTTGCTAAGACCCAAAGCAAAATGTGTGTATCCAGTAACAGATTCATAATTGACCTGAATAAAATTCGTTGATGATGTCCTCCGGCAGAGGCTCATCAAAATTATCCGGGACAGTAAAAGCATCTTGCATAACCCCCAAAACAACTCTATTGCGCTTTTCATTAACAGGCAATCCTGGAAAAGCCAGTGCTTTAATTTGTAGATATTTTTTTTGCACCAATTCTTCAAGAAACGTTTTTTGCACATCTTCTGGCAAGGTTTCGTACAGGGCATACAGACTATGAGCTGTATCGGTTTGCTGGGTACTCATGCTGATTCTCCAAATATCCGTGATTACAATGTTTTAATTTCAGTAGTGGGTGAAATGAGTTTAAAGATTTGTTCAATGTTAATCTTGACGCTATCACTGGCAAAGCCGGCATCACGAAATACCACGCGCATGGGATGACTGGCAGCGAGTTCTTTAACAAAGGCTTCGGTAATGTCGGCATCGAAACACGCAGCCAAGGCGTTATCATCGACAAACAACACGGTAAAACCGGCAATAGTTTCTTGGGTGATGGGTAGGGTTAAATCTACGCCCCAATCGAGTAGTACTTGGAATAATAAGTCCTCAGGCGTGCTATCGTCACGAATATTATCGGTAAATTGATCAAGATCCCCCTGCATTAATTTATCTGGCGTGTAGTAAACATCTTTCATGTTGGAGTTATCGACTTTTAACACGCGAAAGCCAATGTCTAAATCGGGCATGTTATCCGTTTTGATTTTTTGACCCGCACAGCGGATTCTTTCCTTGCCAATTTCGGCAATTGTTTTGAATCCAGCTTTATAAGCCCCAGTTTCTTGACCGCAAATTTCTGGTAACTGAACCATTAGGAAACGTCTCTTTGCACCCTCCTCAGCATTCAGTGCCATTACTGCATGAGCAGTTGTTGCTGATCCAGAAAAAAAGTCCAGCACTAAAAAATCATCTCCTCGTATCATTTTTACAATGTACTTTATCAACTCAACAGGCTTTGGATAGTCATCAAAAAATACGCCAGTTTTTAATATTTCAGCAGCCGCTTTTTGAGGTCCTCCTAGATTACTTAAAAATGAAATAACATGACTTGGCTCACCTCGTTTTTTAACAGCTTCAATTGCACCAGAGTTACTTATTTCAAATGATGTTACCTGACCTTTAGAATCAATAATTTCTTTGCATCCATTGTTTATGAAATCTTCTAAAAGTTCCTTTGAGCTCCAACCGCTATAAACTGTAACACCTGCTTTGAGCTTCCCATCCTCGACAATCGCATCTGAATAATAATGAGGCCATAAATTATTTCTAATTGAAATTATTCCATCGTTGAAAGAACAAGGAAATCCCACTGGGATATTAATTATGCTAGCTGGGTTTTTGGGGCCATTTTTGACGATAGTATTTCTTATTTCTGGTCTAAATAATTTACTGTCAGATGGCGTATTTGGATCAATAACTAATGGATGCAAAAACAAACTTTCATTTTTCGCGTAAGCAAGAAGATATTCGTGACAATATTTAAACTTTGCTTGGTTATCAAAATTGCCATCTGTTCTCCATGCAAACTGACAAAGCATGTTGCTTTCACCAAAAATTTCGTCACATAATTTCTTTAGATTTGAAATTTCTTTGTGATTTATTGATATAAAAATAGCGCCATCGTCGGTTAGAAGCGTCCTTGATAGACGAAGCCTAGAATACATAAAGCTAAGCCAATCTGAGTGGTATCTTCCATTAGTATCATCATTCGATACCAACCTATTTCCAAGAGCATCTTTTTGATTTGACCTAAAAAAATATGACGCAGTCTCTTCGGCAAAATCATCTTTATAAATAAAATCCTTTCCAGTGTTATAAGGGGGATCAATGTAAATCATCTTGACCTTACCCAGATAGGTTTCCTGCAACAGCTTGAGGGCATCCAGGTTATCGCCTTCGATATACAGATTTTGAGTCGTATCAAAATCGACACTTTCTTCACGGCAGGGTCTTAGCGTTTTGGCAATCGGGGCATTGGCAGTTAACAAGGCTTCGCGTTTACCCGGCCAGTTCAGTTGATACCGTTCTTGCGGGCCATCAACAATTGAAGTGGATAGCTCTTGTTTTAGCAGATCAAAATCAATGGCATAGCGTAAGGATGAAGGCTCTTTTCGAAAGGATGAAGGATGAAGGCTGAGGGATGAATTTTCACCCCCCATTTCATCCTTCATCCTTCCTAATTCATCCTTTTGACCATCCTTCATCCTTCCTAATTCATCCTTTTGACCATCCTTAATTTCTGTGACACAGTTAGGAAACAACTCAGCTAACTTGGCTATATTGGCTTGCGTAAAATCGGGGCTGTGCAGTTTGAGTTTTTCCATGTTTTTAATTCCGTTAGGCGTACATTAATTTACCGCGTGGCTCTGGAATGTTGCGCCCCAGCATTTGTGCGGTTTCAATCCATTCAGCAATGATTTTTTCAGCGTTTAAAACCGCTTCTGTATAGGTTTTACCATCTGCCATGCAACCTGAAAGCTCAGGGACTTCAACTAAAAAACAGTCATCATCCTGACTCCAGTAAATAATAAGTTCATATTTATTCGTCAACATCTACGTTTCCTAAGTTATATTTCAAAATGATTTGGCGGACTTGTTTAACTTGATAGGGCTTTGACATTTTTCCCAAGGGTTGTAAATTGATAATTTCATCAACACCCTCACGCGAAAAAATAAAGTGGTCGCCTTTTATGCGTTGCTCAAAGCCCAATCTGATTAATAATCGGCATAAGCTTTCAAAAGCGATATTTTTATCAGAGCTACCGGATAAGATTGAGGTTAATAATTTTGTGTATTTTCCCATTTTAGCGCACGGTTATTTTAAATTAATTGCATTATCTCGCCTCGCCCTTGCCTGGGCGCGGATGGATTCCATTCATCTCTTAATGCTTGAAATTGGGTATTAATATCTGCGTCTGTTCGTTCGCCTAAGGGCAAATTTTGCATAAATTCCATGACATCATTCGTTTCTGTTTCATTGATGGCACTATCCTGTTTTGTTTCAAGGAACTCAATAAAATGTAATACTTCAACGGCTTTTGCCATTGGCATGGTTTTAACATGTTGATAAATCGTTTGTGCGATGTTCATGGCTTTTATGTCCTTTATTCACTCTGTCAATTAATCAGGGATCACTTTACGTATACTTTACACAAAATTAGCCAGCTTTACATAAGCTTTGCCAATTCAAGCTTCAATTGACGCAATTTTGAATTTAGCTCAACTTTGCGGTTAAATTGTCTTTCATTGTTTAAGCGGGTTTCCAGTTTACGGTATTCGTTTTGCTTGGTACGCAGTAAGCCTAAGCGTTCCACTTGTGTTTTAAGGCTTTCACCGGTTCTGGGTGGAAGCGGCATTAGGGGCCTTAACAGGTGCTCATAAAGGCCGACCAAATCCAGTACCACCGGCAATTCGGCACGGTCTGTATCCTTACCCAGCCAGTCCGTTTCAAAGTAACTCTCTGTTACCCATTTTCCGGCATCGGCATCACTGGGGCGCTTATAGGCGGCTTTAATTTTGATACGATTAGCAAAGGTCAGTTGGTAGAAAATGGGCAAGGGAATGGCTTGATCAATACAGCGCAAAACGTCTTCGCTGAGTTCCGGTGTTTTAAGGGCAATGGTAAAGACCTGAATTTCCGGGACGTTGAGTTTTGCGGGCAAGTTAATCGTTTCAGGCGCTAATTTGTATTGCCATATAATTTTATCGACTTGCTTAACGAATAGTTCTTTAACGGCACTCGTAGGTTTAGAGTGTTCGTATATTTTACTTTTCGGCAGCACCCGTTCAAAAGCGGCCTGTTTAGGAAAATTAAATAACAAGGATGATGTCATTGCTCACTCTTTTCATCCTTCAGCCTTCCACTTTCATCATTGCCTTGTTCATCCTTTAGCTAGTCGGCTTGAACGACAAGAAAAGCAATCAGTTCAAAGTCATCCAGGCCGGCAATGGTATTAACTAGGGCAGTCGTGCGACCACCACTAAACAGACTGTCGAGATCTTTATCTTCTTGCACATCAATCATGGAGCGTATGGCTTTGCCCAGCAAATCAGAATATACCCGCATATTGCGGCCGTCTTCGGTGGCCTGATTAAATAACTGACAGACACGGGTAACCGGTTGGCTCTGGCCTTTACAGGCACCGCGCACCAAATCCAGTAAGCGTTTAACTTCGGTATGATCCGTAATCACCTCGCCGCTTTGACTAATGTAAACCAGATAATAGGGATGCAGGCGGTTTTGTTGATTAACATTGACGCCTTGATTGAGGTTACGCAGGGTAAAGATAACGCCCGGCAACAAACCGCGTTCCGGTACAGCGGGAACAACGGCGTGCATGCCACTAGGGACGGCATTCATATCACCATTGGCTTTGACATAGTTTAGCAAGTCCATACGAAAATCGTTCAGTCCCAAATCGGTAATGGATACACCGGTTTTTAGGTCTTCCATTTCAATGACTTCATTTTGTAAGCGACGGAGTTGTTCTTTTCGATAAGAGACATCCTCTGTTTCCGCACTGAGTACGTTATCTTCTCCATCAGCGGCAATCACTACAATCCGCATCCGGTTTTCAACCCGTTCTTTTAGATTAATGTATTCATCCAGGGTAATGTCCGGCCAGTAGTTAACCAGTTGAATACTGGCATTTATGGAGCCAATACGGTCAATACGGCCAAAGCGCTGAATAATCCGCACCGGGTTCCAATGAATATCGTAGTTAATCAGATAGTCGCAGTCCTGAAGGTTTTGGCCTTCGGAAATACAATCGGTTCCAATCCGTATATCAATCTCGCAGGGTTCGTTAGGTAAGACAGAGGCTTTTTCTTTGGAGCGTGGCGAAAACAAGGTTAATAAGGATTGAAAGTCATAGTTAGGTTTCAGTGTTGATTTGGGGCTGTCGCCCCCGATGACTTTGCCGGTGTGCAGTTGATGGCTTTGTAAAAAACTGCTGGCGATATGCTCGTACAGATAATTGG
>Ga0208613_1000903_pt1 | contig 9857 bp, 6 predicted proteins | sample CryBogmetaGMA6M_FD_184543 | JGI IMG/M metagenome (GOLD analysis project Ga0208613, IMG submission 184543) | Freshwater microbial communities from Crystal Bog, Wisconsin, USA - MA6M (SPAdes) | ecosystem: Environmental > Aquatic > Freshwater > Lake | place: Crystal Bog, Wisconsin, USA | collected... | reverse complement strand
ATTGGCCGTTCCCAGGTTGGTGAAGGTCTTCAGGCCTGGCACGTTGGTGATCGTCATGTTCGCACCGTGGCAACTCGCACAACCGGTCGTCATCGTGGTGCCGTGATCAAACGCAGAGCCGCTGAACGCGGGTGTGTCCGTTGCCAACAGGCTGCTAACGCTGACCATGTTGGTGCTCGCGCCAACGTGGCAGCTCACACAATCTTGTAGCGCGCCCATCGCCACGTGACTGGTCACGCTCTTCTCCGACACGATCGGCGGACTCATCGTGCTGATCTTGTTGAAGTTCAACGCGTTCGCACTGCTGTGGCACTGCGCACAGTTGGTGCTCGTGCTCGTCGGTCCATTCTTATGAATGTCCGATATCTTGGGCATCTTCGAGTAATCAATGCCGTTGGCACCTGGTACGTGGCAAGACGCACAGGTCGTGCTCGACGCCAGCGAGTACGGAATGTGATTCAGGGGTACCGCTGTCGTGCTGAAACTGGTGGTGCTGGCATGGCAGTTTGCGCAGTCGGCACTGGTCGCGCGGTCTGGGTGGGTGGCTGACAGGGAGTAGCCCGTTCCATTCGGATAGGGTCGCGCCTGAAAGCCCACATAGCTTGCGCCCGTCGCGCTTGATATCGTGCTCGTTCTCGCATACAGGCCCATGCCCATCCAGTTAGCACCCTGCTCGTGGCAGCTGTCACATCCGCTGGTCACGCCGGTGTGTATCACGGTGCCCAATGGGATCGGGTTTTGGAACTTGGTGCCAGGCCCGGTCAACGGGCTCGCCTTGGCGCCCGCCAACACCAGACTCGTCAGGCTGCCCATGTGGCAGGTCTCGCATTTGGCCATGTTGACCGTGCTGCTCGAGGGGACGTGGGTCGCAGGAATTTCCACAATTTGCGTGTTCAGGAACAGGCTTCCCTGATTGGCTCCGTGGCAGCTATCGCAGCTGTTCTTGATGCCGCTGTGGCTGAACTGCCCGCCCGCGAAGGTCTTCATGCTGCCGCTCGCACCCGCCGCTGGCACTTGTCCTGACGGAACGCTGCCAACGTGGCAGGTCTCGCATGCCAACGCGCTTGGGTTAGGCACGTGCAGCGCATTGGCCGTTCCCAGGTTGGTGAAGGTCTTCAGGCCTGGCACGTTGGTGATCGTCATGTTCGCACCGTGGCAACTCGCACAACCGGTCGTCATCGTGGTGCCGTGATCAAACGCAGAGCCGCTGAACTTGGCGTTTATCATTGTGACCGGCGTGCTTGCCATACTGGAGCCCGTCCCCACGTGGCAACTCACACAATCCAGACCACCCAGCGCTACGTGTGAGTCAGATGGACCAACGAGTGAAGGCAACATGGTGGGCATGGAGTACTTCGCCGCATTTGCGGCGCTGTGACACTGCGCGCAGTTGGTGTCTGTCGTCGATGGGCCATTAGCATGAATTGCGGTGATTGTCGGCATCACCGAGAAATCAGTACCTATATGGCACGTACCACAGGCTGCTGCGGTAGGAATGTGGTTGCCAGGCTTGATGATGTTGTTCGGATCAAAAGAATATCCGGCGTGGCACTGAGCACAATCGCCACTATTTATTCCGGGATGCGACGGATCTGCCACATTAAATTGACCAGGCGCATTTTGCGGACGCGTCTGGAAGCCCAAATTACCGTTTATCGCGTAATTTGGCATATCTACACCCAACCAAACGGCATTAGCTTCATGACACGAAGCGCAATTACCGGTTGACCCACCGTGAATCATGGCTGCTGTCGGCGCAGGCAACTGGAAACCCGTTCCTGGACCCGTTGTTTTAAGGGCCATAGGCGACATCGTTCCAGAAGGTGTACTACTTAAATGGCAACTTTCGCATTTGGTTGTTGTTGGCAAATGTGAATTGGGGCCAGGACTGCTGCTGGAGGGCATCACTACGATGCTGCTCACACCATAAAAACTACTGGAAACAACATTGGGTCCATGACATGCTTCGCATCCAGAAACTATGTTTTTGTGGCTCATCAGCCCTCCACCAAACGATGTGAACCCGTTTGTCTTAGATGCTTGATGGCAGGTATCGCAGCCGACTGCGGCCGCATTGGGCAAGTGCCCGCTGGGCATTCCCTTGGCACGCAAGTTGTCATGGCAAGAAGCGCAGGCAAAGGTTCCCGTGTTGAGAATTGTGTGATCGAACTTGATCGCAGGCATAAAACCGGTGGTGTTATGGCAAGCGCCACAACTCAAATTGGTAGGAATGTGAGAGACCGGCTTACCCTTTACCGTATCAAAATTGCCGTTATGGCAACTCAGGCAAGTCGCTTCCTGCACATTCACATGGCTAAAAACAACGCCTGCAAAGCTCGTAGAAGATGCGGCATGGCAGGTATCGCAAGCAGCTGTACCCGGAATGTGATTGACTGGCTTGGCAATCGCTCCACGCGGGTTGTTTTGAACGTGGCAGGTTGCGCAATCCTTTGGCGTGCCTTTGAAGACGCCGTTGATGTGGCAAGTCTCGCAACGGATGAACTCGTGCGGACCACTGAGAACAAAACCGGTGCTCAGGTGATCAAACGTTGTACCTGGCTGCTGCGCTTGCGCCAGATTAACAGCACTTAGTTGGAGCAGAGCAAAAGCCAACAATGCAAACAAAGTTCGCATTGCAGCAAACAACTTATTACCTGATTGACACACACTGTCCAAAGCGTCTCTGCCTTGTGGCCACGAAACGCAGCCGTTACTGGCAGTCGCTTTGTTCTTCATCAACTACTCCATTCATTCCTGTGGGGTTTTGATGTCGTGCATCAAGCTATCTGATTAAAAAGATTTGTAAAGCAGTTTATCCTCATAAATGAGAATGATTTTCAAAAAAAAGAACCGCGGTCGCCGTTGTTTGTATCCAATTGTTTCCACAATTGAACATCTCATCTCCTAGGTTCAAAGATGATCTGAATTAACTTTACAGACGTAAAGACTCAAAAACCAAGCTCCAACAGGCAGAATTCGGGATTTTTACCCGTTATGTCGTGTTACAGGTATTTTGATGTCGCCCTCGCCTGTTGCAGGTGAGCTTGATCCATCCGGGTTGATGTGCGCGGGTTGTTTGACCAGCAATATCTCAGTTTCCTGAAAATTCGGGGGGTGCTTGCCAAGGGACTCGTGCAAGTGTGTATCTATAAATTGCATCGACAGCATGGAACTGTGCCCAAAATCACTGTCATGACCCCGTTTGTGTCTGAGCTTCCAACCAAGTCCCATGGCGATGCCCGTCCAGAATACAAACAAGCACAAAAACCACAGAACAGAGAAGGTAATGACCAGATCGAAACCTTCATGACGAGGTCCAAGGCTGAAGTGCCCCGTCAACCACATGCCGCAAGCAGCCAGCAGGGTAGCTCCCAACGCGGATGATTTTTTGCTGTTTTTAACATTAATGCCACCGCTGTAGACCAAGGCAAACCCCACCATCGCAATGACCGAGGCCAAGCCGAAACCCAAAATACAGATGTTCAATATTTTCAACGCGCTCATATTTGCTCTTTGTTCATTTTCATCATTAGAACAATAATATCTTCACTTCATGACTTGCGTCAGAGCGCCCAAGCAAATCACACAATCGTTTAATGTGCGTGCGCCAAGCTACTCACCGTGGTCACTAGCGCAATGCCTGCCAGTAGCCAAGCAATCTGCGAAGCAGTTTCAGGCGCCGACAAACGTTTTTGCAACTGCGGAATCAAGTCCGCCAAGGCGACATACATGAAACTACTGCTGGCCACCACCAGAAAATAGGGCAAAAAGTCTTGTAATTGGTCCACCAGCCAATACCCTACCAAGCCGCCCAGAGTGGTAACGGCGCCAGCCAGCGTAACTTTTAGTAAAGCAGCCCGCTTGTTGCTGGTACTGGCTCTCAACACCATTAAATCGCCCATGTGGTGCGGTACTTCGTGCGCCAACACAGCCAACGAGGCAATCACACCCAGGCGCAGATCGGCCACAAATGCGGAAGCGATCAGCACACCATCGCCAAAGCAATGGACGCTGTCGCCGGTCAACACGGCCCAGGTGCCGGCTTGGTGGGTGTGCGCATGGGCGTGATCAGGATGATTGTCATGCGCTGGCAACGCTTCATGTTGATGGTGATGCTCGTGCCCGTGGTGCCACAACTCGGCTTTGTCCAGCAGAAAGAAAAATACCAGCCCTACCAGCAGCGTCATGAATAAATCATCCGCACTGGCCTGGCTCTCGAACGCTTCGGGCAGCAAGTGCATGAAGGCCGTGGCCAGCAGTGCACCAGCCGCCAGACTCAGCATGTGCTGGGTGTAGCGCGCCAACACGCCAAAGCCCAGCAGCGCGGCCAGCCACACGCTACCAATACCGGCGGCTAAGGTGCCCATTACAATTGCTATTAAAGTCATAGCTAGTTACGCATATTCGACGGGGTCTAGACCCCTATTTTATTAAAAAACCGCCCCATGGCGGCTTGAGATGATTTTAGGCGATCGCTCTTCTAAGCTACGCCATGGGCCTTGAACCAAGCCAGGCAACGCTGCCAGCCATCTTCAGCCGGGCCTTGACGGAAACTGGGTCGGTAATCGGCATGAAAAGCATGCGGGGTGTCAGGGTACACCACAAACTGGGCCGCTTTTGAAGCTGCCGTGCCGGTGGCCAATACCGCTTTCATCTTGTCAAGAGTATCAAGCGGGATGCCGCTGTCGCTACCGCCATACAAGCCAAGCACCGGGGCGCGCATCGAGGCGGCCAGATCGATGGGGTTTTTAGGCGTGAGGGCGGTGTTGGCGCCCACCACACGGCCATACCAGGCCACACCGGCCTTGACCGGGCCTTGCGCCGCGTACAACCAGGTGATGCGTCCGCCCCAGCAGAAGCCGGTGATCGCTACTTTGGCCAGGTCGCCACCATGGGCGCCGGCCCATTTGACGGCACCATCCAAATCGGCCATCACTTGGGCGTCGGGCACTTTGGAGACCACTTCGGCCATCAACTTGGCCATTTCGGCGTATTGACTCGGATCACCCTGGCGCGCATACAACTCGGGGGCGATGGCCAGGTAACCGGCCTTGGCAAAGCGCAGGCAGGTGTCAGCGATGTACTCGTGCACTCCAAATATCTCCTGCACCACCAGCACCACCGGTAAGTTGGCCTTGCCTGCCGGGGCGGCAAAAAAAGCAGGCACCTTGAAGCCATTGACCTCATAGCTAATTTCGCCGGTGCTGAGTCCTTCAGACGATGTTTTGATCGCGGTTTGCGCCATCAGGGGCGCAGCGGCCGCGGCATAACCCACGCCCAAGGCGACTTTCAGGGCCGTTCGGCGATTGGCGCCCTGCTCGGTGGTCTCGCCGGGCAACAGGGAATTGAATTCAGTCTTGAAGTCTTCACGCAGCATCAAAAATCTCCTTGGGTGGCTTTCGTACAGCCCTGCAGTCTAGGCACAACTGAAAATGAGGGTGCTGCAAAAGGTTTATCGCTCAATGTGCCTTGTCCCAATTGGGGCCCACGCCGACTTCGGCCAGCAGCGGCACCTTGAGGTGCGCCACACCCGCCATCAGCCGTGGAATCTCGTGTTTGATCCAGGCCACCTCGGACTCTGGCACCTCAAACACCAGTTCATCGTGCACCTGCATGATGATTTTGGAACCGCGTTTTTCGTCGTCCAGCACCTGTTGCACCTTGACCATGCTGAGCTTGATCAGGTCGGCGGCTGTGCCTTGCATCGGTGCGTTGATGGCGGCGCGCTCGGCACCGCTGCGGCGCGGGCCGTTGGGCGAGTTGATCTCGGGCAGGTAGAGGCGTCGGCCAAACACCGTTTCGACATAGCCATTGGCCTTGGCGCTCTGGCGCGTGTGGTCCATGTAAAGCTTGACGCCGGGGTAGCGGTCAAAGTAGCGCGTGATGTAGTTTTTGGCAGCGGTGTTGTCAATGCTGAGCGCTTTGGCCAGACCGTAGGCGCTCATGCCGTAAATCAGGCCAAAGTTGATGACCTTGGCATAGCGGCGCTGCTCGCTGGTGACCTGCGCCGTGTCCACGCCAAAGATCTCGGCCGCGGTGGCGCGGTGCACATCCATGTTGTCGTGAAAAGCCAGCAGCAGCGCGGCGTCGCCACTGAGGTGCGCCATGATGCGCAGCTCGATCTGGCTGTAATCGGCACTGGCAATCACGCAGCCCGGTGGCGCCACAAACGCCTCGCGCACCCGGCGCCCCTCCACCGTGCGCACCGGAATATTCTGCAAATTGGGGTCGTTGCTACTCAGGCGCCCAGTCACCGCCACGGCTTGGGCGTAATGGGTGTGGACACGGCCGGTGCGCGGGTGCGCCAACTGCGCCAGCTTGTCGGTGTACGTGCCCTTGAGCTTGGCCAAGCCACGGTGTTCCAGAATTTTGGCCGGCAGCGGGTAGTCTTCGGCCAGCTTTTGCAGCACTTCATCGTCGGTACTGGGCGTGCCGGTGGGGGTTTTTTTGACGATCGGCAGACCGAGCTTGACGAAGAAAATCTCGCCAATCTGCTTCGGGCTGCTCAGGTTAAAGGGCTGGCCCGCCAACTCGTGCGCTTCTTTTTCCAATTGCAGAATGCGGGTGCCCAGTTCATGGCTTTGGGTGGCCAGGGTCGGCGCGTCAATCAGCACGCCATTGCGCTCGATGCGGTACAGCGCCTCACTGCTGGCGATTTCAAGCTCATATATATAGAGCAGCTTGGCGTCGGCTTGCAACTGCGGCCACAAAACCCGGTGCACATCGAGCGTCATGTCGGAGTCTTCGCACGAATACTCGGCAGCCTTGGCCACTTCGACCTGGTCGAAGCAGATTTGATGCGCACCCTTGCCACACAAATCCTCAAAACTGATGCCGCTGCGTCCCAGATGGCGCTCCGCCAAGCTCGCCAAGCCATGCGGCCGATGCACTTCCAGCACATAACTTTGCAGCATGGTGTCGTGCGCGTAGCCCTGCACCTCGATGCCGTGGTTGGCGAACACATGGCGGTCGTACTTGATGTGCTGGCCGAGCTTTTTATGAGCCGGGTTTTCCAGCCAGGGCTTGAGTTTGACCAGCACCTCGTCGCGCGGCAACTGATCGGGCGCATCGGGGTAGTTGTGCGCCAGCGGGATGTAGGCCGCCTCGCCGGGGGTCACGCTGAAGCTGACGCCAACAATTTCGGCACGCATTTCATCCAGCGACGTGGTTTCGGTGTCCACGGCCACCAGATCAGCAGCGAGAACTTTGGCCAGCCAGGCGTCAAACGATTCCCAGGTCAGAACCGTGTCATAGGCCAACGTGGAGACGCGCGCCGGGGTGGGCGCATCGGTTGATTGCGGGTCGCTGAACAAGTCGGGTTCGTCGAACAGACCGGGTTCAGCCTTGAACCCGGAATTGGGGTCAGAGCCAGCGGCGCTGCGCTTCTTGGATCCGACCCCAATTCCTGAGTCTGCGCCATTTTGAGAATTCATTGCAGGACCACCCAGCGTCCGGGCCAGGCCCTTGAACCCGTATTTTTCATAAAATACGACGAGAGCCCCCGTATTCATTGCGCCAGTAGCTATTGAATCCATAGCTGGCAAGTCGGGCACCCAGCCATTCAAATCGCAGTCGGTCTTGATGGTGAGCAATTGGCGACCCATCGGCAGCCAATCCAGCGATTTTTTCAGGTTCTCGCCGACCACGCCTTTGATGTCATTGGCATGGGCCACCACCGCTTCCAGCGACCCGTATTGCTGCAGCCACTTGGCAGCGGTCTTGGGGCCCACTTTGGGCACGCCGGGTACGTTGTCAATGACATCCCCGACCAGCGTCTGAAAATCCACCATCAGCCGCGCCGGCACACCAAACTCTTCCTCAACACCGGCCAGATCACGGCGTTTGCCGTTCATGGTGTCGATGATGGTGATGTGCTCGTTCACCAGTTGCGCCAAGTCCTTGTCGCCGCTGCTCACAACCACCTCGATGCCCTGCCCGGCTGCAATCACTGCCAGCGTGCCGATCACGTCATCGGCTTCCACGCCTGGCACATCCAGCACTTTCCAGCCCATCAGCCGCACCACTTCATGAATCGGCTCGATCTGGGTCCGCAAGTCGTCCGGCATGGGCGAGCGATGCGCTTTGTACTCGGGGTACAGGTCATCGCGAAAGGTTGGGCCTTTGGCGTCAAAGACACAGGCGGCGTAGTCGGAGGGGTATTCCTTGCGCAATTTCTCCAGCATATTGATGATGATGCGTATGGCACCTGTTTTCTGCACGGTGCCGTCGGGCAAGGTGGCACTCATGGTGTCGCCCCCGGCAAAAAAAGCGCGGTACAGGTAGCTGGAACCATCGACCAGCAGCAAGGTTTTTTTCATTGTTTGGGGCTCATTCATATGCCCATTTTGCCAGTGACAGGTGCCGCGCCAATGTCGCAAACTACAATTCAGGCATGCGTTCTGCCCTCATCCTTATCCTGTCCGTGTCTTGTGCCAGCTTTTGCTGGGCGCAAGCTCCCGCTGCGACTCCGGCCGCGGCCAACTCACCCCCAGCTTCTGCGTCTGGCGCAACCGGTGCGGTCGAAAAACGCACCGAGCGCATTCACATAGAAGATGCCGACTCCAAAATTGATGAGTTGCGCATCGGTGGCGAGACCCAAAGCATCGACGTTCAACCCAAAGGCGGCATGCCGGCTTATCAGGTCGCACCCACCAGCGGTGAGCGCACCTGGAAAATACTGGGTTTTTAAGCCATGGCGGTTTACACAGAAGTCTCTCCCCAAGAGGCGCGGGTCCTCCTGCAGCAACTCAAACTCGGTGAACTCACCAGCCTGAAGGGCTGCTCTGGCGGCATCGAGAACACCAACTACTTCGCCACCACCAAAGTCGAAGAAGAAACCCACGACTACGTGCTGACCCTGTTTGAGCGGCTCACGTTTGAACAACTGCCGTTCTACCTGCGCTTGATGAAGCACCTGGCGCAGCGCGGCATCCCGGTGCCCAACCCGACGGCCAATGCCAAGGGCGATCTGGTGTTTGAGGTCAAAGGCAAACCAGCCGCCGTGGTCAATAAATTACCGGGCAAAAGCGAACTCAACCCGACCCCGGTGCACTGCGCTGCGGTGGGTGCGACGCTGGCCAAAATGCACCTGGAAGGGCGCGATTTTGAACTGTCGCAACCCAATCTGCGCAGCCTGCCTTGGTGGAACGAAACGGTGCCCGTGGTGCTACCGTATTTGGACGAATCCCAAGCGGCCTTGATTCAGAGCGAGTTGGCGTACCAAAACCATGTAGCGGCATCTTCGGCTTATGCCGCCCTGCCCCGCGGTCCGATTCACGCTGACTTGTTCCGCGACAACGTGATGTTTGACACGCTGGACGGCCAACCTCACCTCACCGGCTTTTTTGATTTTTACTTTGCAGGCATCGACACCTGGCTGTTTGACATTGCCGTCACCCTGAACGACTGGTGTGTTGACCTGCCCACCGGCGCCCACCACGCCGAGCGTGCCAACAGTTTCATGGCCGCCTACAGCGCCGTGCGGCCACTGGAGCAAGCTGAGCGTGACTTGCTGCCGGCCATGCTGCGCGCCGGAGCCTTGCGCTTTTGGTTGTCACGGCTGTGGGATGTGTACCTGCCGCGCGAAGCCAGCATGCTACAAGCCCATGACCCCGGCCATTTCGAGCGGGTGTTGCGCGAGCGCGCCACCCACCCGGACCTGCTCAGCACCAGCGGTGGCCTGACTTCATGAATTTGAATCTGCTTCCAGCACGCACTGGCATCGTCTGGGTCAAACTGGGCATTCGGACGTTTTTGAAACAACCATTGGCACTCACCGGCTTGTTTTTCATGTTCATGGCCGTGATGACGATCGCCTCGCAAGTGCCCTACATCGGCTTTGTGCTGGCCATGACGCT
>Ga0208613_1000897_pt1 | contig 9895 bp, 9 predicted proteins | sample CryBogmetaGMA6M_FD_184543 | JGI IMG/M metagenome (GOLD analysis project Ga0208613, IMG submission 184543) | Freshwater microbial communities from Crystal Bog, Wisconsin, USA - MA6M (SPAdes) | ecosystem: Environmental > Aquatic > Freshwater > Lake | place: Crystal Bog, Wisconsin, USA | collected... | reverse complement strand
GGTTATTTTTCATCCTTCATATAAGCTAAACGATACTCCCAAATGTAAAAATACCAAGCATTAACACTATTCTTTACCTCCTTTGTCACTGTTTTATCTCTATTTATCCTTGACACTTCCTCCCTTTTCGCCTATAATTATGGTCGATTTTTAAAAAAATCATATAAAACTCAATGAAAATGGAGAAAAACAATGCCAAAAAGGACTTTTCAACCTAATAGAAGAAAAGCAAAAAAGAAACACGGCTTTAGAAAAAGGATGTTAACAAAAAACGGCAGAAGAGTAATCAATGCCAGACGCCGTAAGGGCCGTAAAGCTTTAACAAGACCAAAATAGGACAAGTTTAAAATTTAAATTTGAAAGTTAAACTTACACTATAAACTACTTATAAACATGGGGTTACATACATCGGACGCCAGACTCCCAAGACAAAAGACATTAAGTTTATTCTTAAAAACGGAATCAAAGAAGGTAATACTTTTTTTTCTGTTTATTTGATAAAACCCGTGGATTCAAAAACAGGCTTTTTTGTAGCCAATATCGCAAAAAAATCTATAAAACTTAGTGTCGACCGCAACAGATATAAACGCTGGATACGGGCGGCTTATCACAATAATAAAAGCACTCTCGCAAATTATAGTGTTTTGATTATGCCAAGACGAGGAATGCCTGCCTTAAAATCTTTTGCAGAGATTAATGCAAACCTTTTTAGACTTTTTGAAAGTGCAAGGAAGAGGCTATAATTGAGGAAACTACTAATGGCTATGATAACACTTTACAAAAAAGGTATTTCACCTTACCTGCCGCAAACATGTAGGTTTAGTCCTACTTGCTCAGAGTATAGTTTACAAGCAATAGAAAAATATGGTTCTTTAAAAGGTGGATTTATGGCAATAAAAAGGATACTACGCTGTAACCCATGGAGTAAAGGCGGATTTGACCCTTTGCTTTAGTTGTCAAAGACAGCTAAAAACAATTTGAAGTTTTTAGTTATAAGATAAATCAAAAGAATTAGTTTTTGTATCTTAAAACTCAAAACTTAAAATTTTTGTTATTCTAATTTATTAGGAGGTTTTTTTTTATGAACAACGATTCTAAAAAGCTTATAGTATTTGTATTAATATCTGGATCCATACTTTTTGGTTTTAATTATTTTTATGGGCCTAAACCAAAAGCTCCTGACGCCACAGCAGTTGCGTCCCAAGCTGCAACAGTTCAGGGGACTTCTGGTATTCAAACAAGCAATTCAACAACTTTAACTAATGACCACAAGAAATCCTCTACTATAGGGTCAACAAAAGAAAAATTGTTTAAAATAGAAAACAACCTTGCTATCGTTTCTTTTTCAAACATTGGCGGCTCTCTTTCAAGTTTTAAACTCAAAAAATATAATGATATGAAAAACGGAAAAGATGAACAATTAGAAATGCTTCCAGCCAGATCAGTTGCCACCTATTTAAGTCTTTATACTACTGGAACAAACCTTGTTGACTCCGCATGGGTAAATGAAGGTATAACATCCAATAACGGCACACAAACCATATCTTTTTCAAAACAATTAAAACCAGGTATTAAAATAGTAAAAGAATTTTCCATACCTGAAGACTCTTACACAATCAATACAAAATTAAAATTTATCAATAAGTCTTCTACTCCTTATGCTTTTAAGGATATGCAGTATTCCTGGGGCCCTAATGTACACTACCTTCCTGGGGAATTAACTCGTATAAAAAGCGGTGTGGGTGGTGGTTTTAATAAAGTTGTGTATAAGTTTGATAAAACATTTAAACAACTTACAACTAATTTAAAAAGTAAAGAAAATAAAATAATTGCACTTGAAGCAATTCCTGATTGGATTGCTGTCAAAGATCTTTACTTTACTTCAGCTTTAAAACCTTTATTGAAAGTAGACATCAAAAATACAGTAATAAAGGACGAAGCAGGTGGTTTTGTTTATCTTGGTATGAACCTTCGCGATATGCTTGTAAGCCCAGGTGCTACAGAAACTATTGCCATTGATTCATACATAGGTCCTGCAGAGTTTCATAGATTAAAAAAACTTGGTATGGACAAAATAGTAGATTTAGGTGGCATTAGATTTTTAGGTGTATGGATGTTTTACGGACTTGATTATATCTATACAGTCACTAAAAATTATGGTATTGCCATACTGCTTTTAACTTTCTTGATTCGACTTATTCTATGGATTCCATCCAACTCCAGTTTTAAACAAATGAAGGAAACACAATCAAAAATGGCTGTCATAAAGCCTCGCATGGAAACCTTGAAAAAAATATATAAAGATGATGCCCAAAAATTAAACGAAGAAACCATGAAACTATATCAGGAATACAAGATAAATCCTTTTGGCGGTTGTCTGCCTATGCTCTTGCAGCTTCCTATATTCATCGCGCTTTATGGTACCTTAATCAATGTTGTGGAATTAAAAGGGGCTAAGTTTGCACTTTGGATTACCGATTTATCACAACCTGACAAGTTCTTTATTCTTCCTGTTTTCATGGGAATAACTATGCTAATTCAACAAAAAATGTCAGCACAACCTTCTATGGATGGTCAGAGCGATGCTTCACAAAAAATACTTTTATATGGTATGCCTGTATTTTTAACTTATATGTCATTTTCATGGCCAGCAGGTCTTATGCTTTACTGGAGTATATCCAATGTGCTTGGTATAGCCCAACAAATGCTGGTAAACAGGTCTAAAAAATAATCAATAACTAAAAGTCCAAAACGCAAATATTGCATTTCAGTATGGGGTTTAAGCTATTAGTTTAATAGCTCGGAGGTTTTAATGAGTAGCGTAAAAAAAACAGCCGCGACGATTTCTTCTGCGGTTAAAGAATATTTGGATGAAACAAAAGCTTCTCTTGAATCAGTTTCCCTAAATCTTATATGTGAAAAAATATATACAGACAAAAAAGAATACACTATCGAATGCAGTGTTAGACCAATTTCAACAAACGCTTTTAAACCCACGATAATATCCGACAGCGATATTACTTATGCCGTAGAAATAGTCACAAAATTATTAACTCTTATGCGCTTTATTGGATTTAAAATAGCGATAATAAAACAGAAAGATGCCGTTATACTGTCGGTAGAAACTTCTGGCAAAGATGGACTTTTAATAGGAAAAAATGGTCAGAATATTGTGGCCTTACAATATCTTCTGTCTTCTATCCTTGACAAAAATCTACGAAGACACACACAGATAATAATAGATGTAGATTCCTACATAGACAAGCGAGCCTCTTACCTTAAAAGTTTAGTAAAAACTATGGTCGAGAAAACCCTCATTTTGGAATCAGAAACAATAACTGAACTCCTCCCTTCCTATGAAAGAAAACTTATTCATGAAGAGTGCAAAGACTTAGATAATATTAAAACTTTTTCATTAGGCAGAGGTTCCTATAAAAAATTAGTTATAACATCCCTTTTATGAAAGTAAAAAATTTAACAATAGCTGCAATAGCAACAGGTCTATCGCGTTCTCCTATAGGTATCATTCGTATATCTGGATCAAATACTTTTGAAATAATAGCAAAAATTTTTAGTTTTAAAAATAAAAATAAAAATATAACTAATATTTCTAATGCTTCAATATCACTGGGTACCATTCATAATACTTCAAATATTATTGATGAAGCTTTGCTCTCAATTTTTAAATCCCCTGATTCATATACCGGAGAAGACATGGCAGAACTTTCTTGCCACGGCAATCCCTTAATAATGCGTAAAATAATGGAAACACTTATTATCAACGGAGCAAACTTAGCCTTCCCTGGAGACTTTACAAGACGGGCTTTTTTAAATGGAAAAATGGATCTTACAAAAGCTGAAGCAGTTTCAGATATAGTTTCAGCACGCACTGAGGCAGCACTTAAAATTTCAGTAAACCAGCTCTTTGGAGCAGAAAAAATAGTGATAGAAGACTTGCGCAACGGGATTATTGAACTTCTCGCAATGCTTGAAGCGGATATAGATTTTGAGCAAGACGATGTTACTTCAAATCTATTAGCTTTAACTTCAAGTTTTGAAGCAATAATAATTTCAATTACAAACTTTATTAAAAGTGCAGAAAAAGGTTTATTAATAAAAGAAGGTGCAAAAGTTACCATTACAGGACGACCAAATGCAGGAAAATCAAGCTTGCTTAATGCTCTTACTGGCTTTAATCGTGCCATAGTAACTGACATTCCTGGTACAACCAGAGATACTATAGAAGAAACTATTATTATAGATAATATACCCGTGATATTAACAGATACAGCAGGCATAAGACAAGCGAGCAATCCAATTGAAGAAGAAGGCATCAAAAGAGCCAAAGTAGCCATAGTAAGTGCAGATGTAGTAATTTTTACTATGGATGTATCATCTCCAATTACTAACGAAGATAAACTATTATACGCAGAAATACTTAACAAACCACATATTATAGTGTTGAACAAGACCGACATGACAAAAGCTTTTGATGCTACCTCTTTGACAAGTATATTAAAAGCAGAAGCTCCAATCATAAGTGTATCAGCACTAAAAAACGAGAACATAAATAACTTAACAAAAACCATAAAAGCTATTATAATTAAATCAAAAGATTTAAATGACGAAAACGAACCAGCTATATCAGCACTTCGACATAAGACAGCTTTAGATTCAGCGTTAAAAGATATAGCAGAGGGTTTGCTTTGCATAAACAACAACTCAAGTTATGAGACAGCCGCCGAACACGTAAAAGCAGCCGCAGCTTCAGTGTCATTAATAACAGGAGAAATAGCTACAGAAGATGTTTTGGATAAAATATTTTCAAATTTTTGTATAGGAAAGTGATGAATGAAAAATAAAACAATATGGCTTTTTTTAATAATAATATGTGCTTTTATATTCGCATTTATTTTTTTAATATTCAAGAAGACTAATCCATCTTATAATATTATAAAAACAGGATCTGCTTATAGTGATTTTATTATAGGTATGAAAGATAACACCGTTTATAAACTTCGAGATATAGTTGGCAAGCGCTTTGCAGTATTGACTTTTCTTGACAGTTCAGAAGCATCCAGCAAATTAAGTGAATTAGTCGCTAATAATATTTCTGCTATTACTTTAACGAAACCAAATTTATTTTGGTTAAATATAACAAAAGACCAAGATCATGCAGAAATAAGTGAGCTTACCTCTATTTTAAAAATACGATATAGAACACTTTACTCAAATATTCCTAAGGAATACTTTTTCCAATCAAACCCAGTTGTTTTAATTATTGATTCTAAAGGTATCATACAATACATATATATTGGATATTCCCCAACTATCATAAATGACATGCAAAACTGGCTCAGCGCTGCAAAATAGTAAAAATAAATTAACTCCATTATTTTCTTGAAGCGAGCCACTTACTTAACTGTTTTAATGTCATAGTGTTTAAAATATTTTCTGCCATGGCCCAACCTCGTCTGGCATTACCTACACCATACTTCATATAATCAAGCTGTTCTTTAGTATGCGCATCTGTTCCTATGCATACTTTTACACCCATTTTTATTGCTTCTTTAATGCGTATATCTATAAGATCAAGCCTTTCTGGATTGGCATTGATTTCTATTACAGTGCCAGTCTTCACAGCTTTCTTGAAAATCTCTTCATAATCCAGTTCATATGCGTCTCTATGATTAATAACCCTTCCGCTTATATGCCCTATTATTGTAAGATATTTATTATCCATGGCTTTAAGGAAGCGTTTTGTCATTTCCTGTCTCGTCAAATTAAAATGACTATGTACTGAACCAATTACTAAATCCATTTTTTTTAAGATACTATCAGGATAATCAAGGGACCCATCTTCAAGTATGTCAACCTCGGTGCTTTTAAATATTTTAAATTTTTCATTATTTTCGTTTAATTTGTCTATTTCTTTTTCCTGTTTCAAAATAGCTTCTGGTTTTAAACCACGAGCAACTATTAGAGATTGTGAATGGTCTGTAATTGAAATATATTCATACCCATGTTTCATGGCTTTTGCAGCCATATTTTCTATAGTATCATGACCATCTGAATATAATGAATGACAATGCATATCCCCTTTTATGTCTTTTAATTCCAAAAGCTTGGGTATTTTATTTTCAATAGCCATAATAATTTCATCCGAACCTTCCCTAAGTTCAGGAGGGATATATTGAAGTCCTAATTCATTGTAAACTTCCTCTTCTGTAGTACCCGCTATAAGCTTTTCCGTTTTTGCATTATATAATCCATATTCATTTAACTTAAATCCCGCCTTTACTGCAATTTCTCTCATTAACACATTATGTTCCTTACAACCTGTGAAATACTGTACTGCAGCACCATAGGACTCTATATCTACAAGCCGTAAATCCACCTGTATGCCATATACTGTATATATAGAAGCTTTCGTTGGTCCTTTTGATATTACCGAACTTACATCTTTCAATGAGCAAAATGTGTCCATTATGGACTTATCAGTTGAGACAACAAGTATGTCTATGTCTCCAACTGTTTCTTTCATTCGCCTAATAGAGCCAGCCATTTCTATTTTTATTATTTTATGTTTTGCTTTTAATTCCTCTATAATAGCCTCTGCTATAGGATATACATAACCGAGCAGTTTTCTTTGATGTCCTCTTTTATGAATTTCAATACCTTTCAATATTTTTTCTTCAGTTTTTTCCCCAAACCCTTTTAGATCCTTCAGCTTATGTTCTTTTAATGCTTCTTCAAGTTCTTCAACACTTCTTACCTTTAATGTGTCTGCCACAAAAAAAGCTGTTTTAGGACCCATACCAGGAATTTTTAGGAATTGTTCTACACCAAGAGGAAGACCATTTTTTAGTTCATCTAAATATTTTAATTTTCCAGTATCTAATAATTCTGCTATTTTCATACCAATACCCTCTCCCAAATTTGGAACTAAGGTTAAACCTTTTAAGCCATCTTTTTTATATATATCTTCCAACTCATGTTCATATCCTGATAAAAACTGAGCTAATTTTACATATGCTCGTATTTTAAATTTATTATCATTTTTGATTTCAAGCAGTTCAGATATTTGATGTAAAACTTCTATAATACTGCGGTTTGTCATGGAAGCATCCTTTAGAATTTTTGCTTATCATTACGAAATCAAGTTTTTCAGCGGTGAAATCTTTTTTCTGTGACAGCCTACATTATAATACCTTACTCACAAAAATCATTACCTAAATCTACTATTTGTATATGAAAAGGTTATCCCTATTAATTACTTCTTCATAAAATAAATCACCAAGGACTTTTTTTATATCAATATTTTTTTTGCCCTTTATAGAAACTATGTCAGCAGAAGAATAGTTTGTTATGCCCTTACCTATTTTATTTCCGTCCTCATCTATTATTTCAACAGCATCACCAAAATTAAATTCACCTGCAACAGATTTAATCCCAACAGCAAGCAAACTTTTTCCAGAACTCAAAAGCGCTGTTTTTGCTCCTTCATCTACTTTAATTTTACCTTTTTCTTTTAAGGACATAAGTATATATGTTTTTTTTGAACCTAATTTAATATTTTTATTACTTACTATTGTTCCTCCATTTTTTCCAGAAACAATTTGTTCTATAATCCCATCACTATTGCCATTGGCAATTGCAAGCGGTATCCCGACATAATTAAGCTTTCTGGCAGCTTCGAGTTTAGTAATCATGCCACCAGTACCCATACTGGTTTTGCCCTTAGTATCTATTTTTTTTATTGCCTCATTAATATCTGTTATTTCTTTTATTATTTTTGCATCAACATGCGTATCTGGATTCTTGTCGTAAATACCATCAACTGAAGTAAGTATGATAACCATATCAGCTGAAACCAAACTACCTACAATTCCTGCCAAAGTATCATTATCACCAAATTTTATTTCTTCAGTCGCCACTGTATCATTCTCATTTATTATTGGTATTACTTTCCACTCCAAAAGCTTATTTAAGGTGTTTCTTGCATTTGCATTTTTAGTCTTATTTTTTATATCATCATGGCCGAGCAATACCTGGGCTACTGATATTGAATTTAAGCTGAAAGCTGTTTCATAAACCTGCATTAACATTATCTGCCCTATAGCTGCCACAGCCTGCTTTTCAGAAATAGCAGTAGGTTTCTTATCCATTCCAAGCTTCTTAACACCCATTCCGATTGCACCAGAAGAGACAAGTATTATTTCCTTTCCTTTGGCATGAAGACTTGAAAGCTGATCAACCAAAGACTTCATAAAAACCTTCTTAATGCCTTTTCCGTCTGTTAGCAGATTAGTGCCTACTTTTATTACGATTCTTTTGTACATAACCGCTCCAATTCAGCAAATTGCCTTTAACTTGGCTTTGAGCTATGATTTATTTCCTAACCTTCCTCATAAATAAACTCTTTTTCACCTATCACAATCGTATCTCCTACTTGAACGCCATTTTTCTTAAAAAAATCATTCAAGCCCTCTTTTTCAAGATACCTTCTAAAAACTAAAAAAGTTTCATTAGATTCAAAATCAAGCATAGCCACATATCTTTCCACTCTTTTATTTCTTAATATATATACACCTTCTTCATATTTTTCCATTATTAACTTATCTATTACTTCTGGTATTGGCTGAGCCTTTTCCTCTGGTAGCGGTTTTAGCTGCTTGAAAAGCTTGTATGCTTTATGCAGTATCTTATCTAAACCCTGACTGTCTTTCGCAGAAATAAAATCTATTTCAATTTTCTTTTTCTTAAAATCAGCCTTTATATCTTTTATTTCCTTTGCACTTAGTAGTTCTGTTTTATTAATAACTACTATTTGTGGTCTTTTTATAAGCTTCTTATCATATGCTTTTAATTCATTATTTATCATTTTATAATTTTTGTAAGCATTTCCCTGTGTAGGATCTACCACATGTATATATAAACGCGTTCTTTCTATATGTCTTAAAAAATCAAATCCTAAACCACGACCTTCAGATGCCCCTTCAATAAGTCCTGGAATATCTGCTACTACAAACGAATCCGTTTCTCCATATTTAACAATCCCAAGTACAGGTGTTAATGTGGTGAAAGGATAATCCGCAATCTTTGGGTGCGCATTTGAAATTTTTGATAGCAAAGTCGACTTACCTGCATTTGCCATACCTATAATTCCAATATCAGCCATAATTTTAAGTTCTAAACTTATTTCTTTTTCTTCGGCTGGCTCACCTTTTTCATAAAACTTTGGAGCTTGTCTTGTGGATGTGCGAAAATGCCAATTTCCCCTTCCTCCGCGTCCACCTTTTGCAACAATAAATACTTCTTTATGTACTGTCATATCTTTTATTAACAATCCTGTTTTAGTATCCTTTATCATTGTTCCAAGCGGTACCTGTAAAACTATATCCTGCGCATTTCTGCCATGACTTCTGGAACCAAAACCCTTATCTCCTTCTTTAGCGTTGAACAATTTATTATTATGAAAATCTATTAGTGTAGTTAAGTTCCTATCTGCTTCAAATATAATATGTCCACCTCTGCCACCATCCCCGCCATCAGGACCGCCTTTAGGTGTGAACTTTTCTTTGCGGAAAGTATTTGCACCATCTCCGCCTTTTCCTGATTTAATCTTTATCTTTACATGATCTATAAACATCAGCTTAGCTCCTTATTTTTAAAACATTATACCATAAATACGAACAAAAAAAAAGACGGGCCATAAGGCCCGTCTTATTATTTAAAATTTGTAATTTATGGTACTGGTACTACATTAACAAACTTGCCTTTTCCAGTTTTTTCAAACTTCACAATACCGTTAATTTTTGCAAAAAGCGTATGGTCTTTTCCCATTCCGACATTAAGTCCAGCTTTAATCTTTGTGCCACGCTGTCTCACAATG
>Ga0208613_1000895_pt1 | contig 9898 bp, 8 predicted proteins | sample CryBogmetaGMA6M_FD_184543 | JGI IMG/M metagenome (GOLD analysis project Ga0208613, IMG submission 184543) | Freshwater microbial communities from Crystal Bog, Wisconsin, USA - MA6M (SPAdes) | ecosystem: Environmental > Aquatic > Freshwater > Lake | place: Crystal Bog, Wisconsin, USA | collected... | reverse complement strand
TCAAGGGAACTGTCAAACTTACGAGGAAAATCCATGAGCTTGGACGAACTCTTCACCATGCGTGGGGCCACGAATCTGGGCCTCGCCGGTCGCAACCTGAAGGCGATCCAGATCTCCATAGCCTCTCCCGAGAAGATCCGCGAATGGAGCTTCGGCGAAGTTAAAAAGCCGGAGACCATCAACTACCGCACCTTCAAGCCGGAGCGCGACGGCCTGTTCTGCGCCAAGATCTTCGGTCCGGTGAAGGACTACGAGTGCAACTGCGGCAAGTACAAGCGCATGAAGCATCGCGGCATTGTCTGCGAGAAGTGCGGCGTCGAGGTCATCGCCTCGAAGGTCCGCCGCGAGCGCATGGGTCACATCGAGCTGGCCGCGCCTGTCGCGCACATCTGGTTCCTCAAGACCCTGCCCTCGAAGATCGGCACCCTGCTTGACATCACCATGGCCGACCTGGAGAAGGTGCTCTACTTCGACTCCTACATCGTGCTCGACCCGGCCGAGACCAGCCTGAAGAAGCTGCAGGTCCTGGGCGAGGACCAGTACGCCCAGGTCATCGACCACTACGGCGAGGACGTGGTCGAGGTGGGCATGGGCGCGGAGACCATCCGCAAGCTCCTGGAAGCCATCAATCTGGAGGAGCTGCGCGCCACCCTGCGCGAAGAGTCCGCCACCACGCGCTCCCAGACCAAGAAGAAGAAGATCACCAAGCGCCTCAAGATCGTGGAGGCCTTCATCGATTCCGGCAACAAGCCGGAGTGGATGATCATGGAGGTCGTGCCGGTCATCCCGCCCGAGCTGCGCCCCCTGGTGCCGCTCGACGGCGGCCGCTTCGCCACAAGCGACCTGAACGACCTGTACCGCCGCGTCATCAACCGCAACAACCGCCTGAAAAGGCTCCTTGAACTCGGCGCGCCGGACATCATCATCCGCAATGAAAAGCGCATGTTGCAGGAGGCTGTGGACGCGCTGTTCGACAACGGACGCCGCGGCCGGGCCATCACCGGCACCAACGGCCGCCCGCTCAAGTCGCTCTCCGACATGATCAAGGGCAAGCAGGGCCGCTTCCGCCAGAACCTGCTCGGCAAGCGCGTGGACTACTCCGGCCGTTCGGTCATCGTGGTCGGCCCGAACCTGAAGCTGCACCAGTGCGGCCTGCCCAAGAAGATGGCCCTTGAGCTGTTCAAGCCCTTCATCTACTCCGAGCTTGAGAAGCGCGAGATCGCCACCACCATCAAGAGCGCCAAGAAGATGGTCGAGCGCGAGGACCTGGTGGTCTGGGACATCCTGGAAGACGTGGTCCGCGAATACCCCATCCTGCTCAACCGCGCGCCGACCCTGCACAGGCTCGGCATCCAGGCCTTTGAGCCGCTGCTCGTCGAGGGCAAGGCCATCCAGCTGCACCCGCTGGTCTGCGCCGCGTACAACGCGGACTTTGACGGCGACCAGATGGCTGTCCACGTGCCGCTCTCTGTCGAGGCCCAGATCGAGTGCCGCGTGCTCATGATGAGCTCGAACAACATCCTGTCCCCGGCCAACGGAAGCCCGGTCATCAACCCCAGCCAGGACATCGTGCTGGGGCTGTACTACCTGACCACGGCCAGGTCCTTTGAGAAGGGCGAGGGCATGGTCTTCACCGAGGCCTGGGAGGTCATCGCCGCCCACCACTCCGGGCACCTGGGGCTGCATGCCCGCATCAAGTGCCGGGTCAAGGGCCAGCTCACCGAGACCACCTGCGGCCGCATCATCGTGGGCGAGCTCATGCCCGAGAAGCTCGGGTTCGAGAACGTCAACCTGGTGCTGAACAAGAAGAACATCGGCCGGCTCGTGGCCATGGCCTACCGCACCGCGGGCACCAAGGCCACGGTAATCCTCTGCGACCGCTTGAAGAGCCTGGGCTACGAGTACGCCACCAAGGCGGGCGTGACCATCGGCGTGAAGGACCTCAAGATCCCGGACAGCAAGCCCAGGCTTCTGGCTGCCGCCCAGCAGGAGGTCGAGGACATCGAGGTCCAGTACCGCGAGGGCATCATCACCCGCACGGAAAAGTACAACAAGGTCGTTGACGTGTGGACCAAGACCACCAACGAGGTCTCCCTGGAAATGATGGAGGAGATCTCGAAGGACACGGTCATCGACGCGCGCACCGGCGACGCCGAGGTCAACGCCAGCTTCAACCCCATCTACATGATGGCCACCTCCGGCGCGCGAGGCAACCAGGACCAGATGCGCCAGCTGGCCGGCATGCGCGGACTGATGGCCAAGCCCTCGGGCGAGATCATCGAGACGCCCATCACGGCGAGCTTCCGCGAAGGCCTCTCGGTGCTCCAGTACTTCATCTCCACCCACGGCGCACGCAAGGGTCTGGCGGATACGGCGCTCAAGACGGCCAACTCCGGCTACCTCACCCGCCGCCTGGTGGACGTGGTCCAGGACGTGACGATCTGCGAGATCGACTGCGGCACCGTGGACGGGCTCGAGCTCACGCACTACATCAAGGACGGCGAGATCAAGCAGCGCCTGGCCGAGCGCGTGCTCGGCCGCACGACCATGTTCCCGGTCTACGACGAAGACACCGGTGAGCTCATCGTGGACGCCAACACGCTCATCGAGGAGACCATTGCCGAGAAGATCGACAATTCCGGCATCAACTCCATCTCCATCCGCTCGGGCCTGACCTGCAAGAGTCCCCAGGGCGTGTGCGCCAGCTGCTACGGCCGCGACCTGGCGCGCGGCCACATCGTCAACGTGGGCGAGACCGTCGGCATCATCGCCGCACAGTCAATCGGCGAGCCCGGCACCCAGCTGACCATGCGCACCTTCCACATCGGCGGCACGGCGTCGCGCGAGATCGAGCAGTCGAGCGTCGAGGCCCAGCACAACGGTCGCATCGTGTTCTCGCGCATGAGAAACGTCACCAACGCCGACGGCGTGGTGATGGTGCTTGGCAAGAGCTGCCAGGTGGGCGTGGTGGACGAACAGGGCCGCGAGCGCGAGAAGTACACCCTGCCCTCGGGCGCGCGCCTAGTGGTCAAGGAAGGCCAGGATATCCGCAAGGGCCAGAACATCGCCGAGTGGGACCCGTTCAACGAGCCCTTCATCGCCGACGTCAACGGCACCGTGCAGTTCAAGGACATCATCGAGGGCAAGACGTACCAGGAGCGCGTGGACGACATGACCCAGCGCGCCACGTACACCATCATCGAGTACCGCACCACGAGCTTCCGCCCGTCGATCTCCATCAATGACGACAAGGGCCAGCCCGTGCCGCGTCCCGGCAGCGCGCTCAAGGCCGAGTTCCCGCTGCCCGTGGGCGCCATTCTGATGGTCAAGGACGGCGACGTGATCCGCGCAGGCGACATCGTGGCCCGCCGTCCGCGCGAGTCCAGCAAGACCAAGGACATCGTCGGCGGTCTGCCGCGCGTGGCCGAGCTCTTCGAGGTGCGCAAGCCCAAGGACCAGGCCGTTGTCTCGGAAATCGACGGCATCGTGGGCTTCGGCTCGGAGAGCAAGGGCAAGCGCAAGATCGTGGTCGTGCCCGAGACCGGCGATACCAAGGAATACCTGATCCCCAAGGGCAAGCACATCACCGTGCAGGAAGGCGACTTCGTGGAGGCCGGCGACCTGCTCACCGAAGGCTACCCCGAGCTGCATGACATCCTGAAGATCAAGGGCGAGAAGTATCTGGCCCGCTACCTGGTGGAAGAGATCCAGAACGTCTACCGGGTGCAGAGCGTCAACATCAACGACAAGCACATCGAGATCATCGTCCGCCAGATGCTGAAGAAGGTCAGCATCATCGACCCGGGCGACACCACCTTCCTCATCGGCGAGCAGGTGGACAAGGTCCGCTTCATGGAAGAGAACAACAGCGTCATCGCTGAGGGCAAGGTTCCGGCCACGGCCGACACCCTGGTGCTCGGCATCACCCAGGCCTCGCTGTCCACGGACTCCTTCATCTCGGCGGCGAGCTTCCAGGAGACCACCAAGGTGCTCACCGAGGCCTCGCTCGCGGGCAAGTCCGACTCCCTGCGCGGACTCAAGGAAAACGTCATTGTGGGCAGGCTCATCCCGGCCGGCACGGGCTACCGCCAGTATGCCGATGCCGAGATCAGCGTGCCCGAGCAGCCCGAGCGTCCGGACAAGTTCCTGGAGGAACTTGAGGACGATCCGCTGCTCATCGAGCCGTTTTAAAGGCGCCTGTCCCCGGGCGCGAGATCATCCCGGGCGGGCGCCTGCGTAGGGCGCCCGCCCGTTTCCCCGTGACCGGGGACGTGGCGAGGGACTTGACAGCAGGACGCTTACGGCATAAGAGCGGTCCTCTTGCATTGTATTCAAGCACTTTTTCGGAGGGTTCATGCCTACTATCAGCCAGTTGATCCGCAAGTCGCGCAAAAAGATCGGCAAGCGCAAAAAGACCCCGGCCCTGCTCGAGTGTCCGCAGCGCCGCGGCGTGTGCACCCGCGTGTACACCACCACGCCCAAGAAGCCGAACTCCGCGCTCCGTAAGGTTGCCCGCGTGCGGCTGACCAACGGCATCGAGGTCACCGCGTACATCCCCGGCGAGGGTCACAACCTTCAGGAGCACTCGGTTGTGCTCATCCGCGGCGGCCGCGTGAAGGACCTTCCCGGTGTCCGCTACCATATCGTCCGCGGCACGCTGGACACCGCCGGTGTGTCCGACCGTCGCCAGGGCCGTTCCAAGTACGGCGCCAAGCGTCCGAAGTAACAGCACGGGAAGGAGAAGTACCCATGCCCCGCAAAGGTCCCATCACCAAGCGTCAGGTTCTGCCTGATCCGGTTTACGGCAGCCGCATGGCCGCCAAGTTCATCAACCGCCTGATGTACGACGGCAAGAAGAGCACGGCCGAGCGCATCTTCTACGAAGCCCTGGAAGCCCTGGGCGACAAGAGCAAGGAAGATCCCATCCGCGCCTTCGAGAAGGCGCTGGACAACGTGCGCCCGCACCTTGAGGTCAAGTCCCGCCGCGTTGGCGGCGCCACCTACCAGGTGCCCATGGAAGTGCGGCCCGACCGCCAGAGCGCGCTGGCCATTCGCTGGGTCATCAGCTACTCCCGCGGCCGCGGCGAGAAGGGCATGGTCGATCGCCTGTCCGGCGAGTTGCTCGACGCCTTCAACAACCGTGGCGGCGCCGTGAAGAAGAAGGAAGAAACGCACAAGATGGCCGAGGCGAACAAGGCCTTCGCTCACTACCGCTGGTAGTCACGGAGATATAGAACAGTGTCCAAAGTCGTCCCCAGCGAGAGGCAGCGCAACATCGGCATCATGGCCCACATTGATGCCGGCAAGACCACGACCACTGAGCGCATCCTCTATTACACCGGAGTCTCCCACAAGATCGGCGAAGTCCACGACGGCCAGGCCACCATGGACTGGATGGTCCAGGAGCAGGAACGCGGCATCACGATCACCAGCGCGGCTACAACCTGTTTCTGGCGCGATCACCGCGTCAACATCATTGATACGCCGGGCCACGTCGACTTCACCATGGAAGTCGAGCGCAGCTTGCGCGTGCTGGACGGCGCTGTCGCCGTCTTCGATGCCGTGGCCGGGGTCGAGCCCCAGTCCGAGACCGTGTGGCGTCAGGCTGACCGCTACAACGTGCCCCGCATCGCCTTTGTGAACAAGATGGACCGCGTCGGCGCGGACTACTTCCGCTGCGTGGACATGATCAAGACCCGCCTGGGCGCCAAGCCCGTGCCCCTGCACATCCCCATCGGAGCCGAAGACGCCTACGCGGGCATGGTCGATCTCGTGCGCGGAAACGCCGTGATCTACGTGGACCGCGCTGCTGACAAGGGCGTGGCCTTTGACATCGTCGAGATCCCTGCCGACCTCAAGGCCAAGTACGACGAGCTGCGCCTGGTCATGCTCGAGGCCGTGGTCGAGGAAGACGAGGCCCTGATGGAGAAGTATCTCGCCGGTGAGGAACTCACCGTGGACGAGATCATGCTGGGCATCCGCAAGGCCACCATCTCCATGAAGATCTGCCCGGTGCTCTGCGGCACCGCCTTCCGCAACAAGGGCGTGCAGTCCCTGCTCGACGCCATCATCGACTACCTGCCCTCGCCGCTGGACATCCCGGCCATGGTTGGCATCAATCCGGACAACGAGGAAGAGAAGATCGAGTGCCCCTGCGACGACACCAAGCCGCTGGCTGCGCTGGCCTTCAAGCTCATGACCGACCCCTTTGTCGGACACCTGACCTTCCTGCGCATCTATTCCGGCCGCATCGAATCCGGCGCCACCGTGGTCAACGCGGGCAACGGCAAGAAGGAGCGCATCGGCCGGCTGCTCAAGATGCACGCCAACAAGCGTGAGGAGATCAAGGTCGCCCTGGCCGGTGACATCGTCGCCGCCGTGGGCCTGAAAAGCGTCTCCACCGGCGACACCCTGGCTGACCTCAAGTCCCCGGTGGTCCTGGAGTCGCTGGACATCCCGGAACCGGTCATCGAGGTCGCCATCGAGCCCAAGACCAAGGCCGACCGCGACCTGCTTTCCCAGAGCCTGGCCAAGCTGACCAAGGAAGACCCCTCGTTCCGCGTCAAGGGCAACGAGGAGACCGGCCAGACGCTGATCGCGGGCATGGGCGAGCTGCACCTGGAAATCATCGTGGACCGCCTGCTGCGCGAGTTCAACGTCAACGCCAACGTGGGCGCGCCCCGCGTGGCCTACCGCGAGACCATCACCAAGCCTGCCAAGTGCGACATGAAGCACGCCAAGCAGACCGGCGGCCGCGGCCAGTACGCCCATGTCGTCATCGAGATCGAGCCCAACCCCGCGGGCGGCTATCTGTTCGAGGACGAGATCAAGGGCGGCCTGATCCCCAAGGAATACATCGCACCCGTGGGCCGCGGCATCGCGGACGCGCTGAAGAACGGCATCCTGGCCGGGTTCCCGGCCGTGGACGTCAAGGTCAAGCTGGTCCACGGCTCCTTCCACGAGGTCGACTCCAGCGAGCAGGCCTTCTACGTGGCCGGCTCCATGGCCATCAAGGAAGCCGCGGCCAAGGCCGGCCCGGTGCTGCTTGAGCCCATCATGAGCGTCGAGGTCGTGACCGCCGAGGAATACCTGGGCGACGTCATGGGCGACTTGAACGGCCGCCGCGGCCGGGTGAGCAGCCTGGAGGCGCGTGTGTCCTCCCAGGTCATCACGGCCCAGGTGCCGCTGTCCAGCATGTTCGGCTACGCCACGGACCTGCGCTCGCGCACCCAGGGCCGCGCCACCTTCACCATGCAGTTCGACCATTACGAGCAGGTCCCCGGCAACATTGCCGAGGAGATCATGAAGAAGAAATAGCCGCCGGTAAGGCACCAGCGGCACTTTTCCCTTGACAGGAGAAGAGCTGAGCAAGTAAGGCAACGTTCCGCCTCGTAGAAAACTTCCGGGAGGTGTTCCCGGAACAAGTCACGAGAACCAGATAACCCTCAGCATTTCCGTGGAGCAGCAGGCGCAACGCAAGCCAGCTGCGAGGGACTTCAAAGTCCCCGGAAACGAAGGAGAGTGTATGGCTGCTATGACGAGCGATCGCATTCGGATCAAGCTCAAGGCCTACGATTACCGCATCCTGGACAAGGCTGTGACCGAGATCGTCGATACCGCCCGGAATACCGGTGCGGCCATCGCCGGTCCTGTCCCCCTGCCCACGAACATCCTCAAGACCACCGTGAACCGCTCCGTGCACGTGGACAAGAAGTCCCGCGAGCAGTTCGAGATGCGCATCCACAAGCGCCTGCTCGACATCCTGGAGCCCACCCAGCAGACCGTCGACGCCCTGGGCAAGCTTTCGCTGCCCGCCGGTGTGGACGTCGAGATCAAGCTGTAGGGGAGGGGAGGGATATGTCAAAGACTCTCGGACTCCTCGGCCGCAAGCTCGGCATGACGCGCATCTTCGCCGATGACGGCACGGTTGTGCCGGTCACGGTGATCTCCGCGGGCCCCTGCCCGGTGCTCCAGATCAAGACCTCGGCCAAGGAGGGCTACAACGCCCTGCAGGTCGGGTTCGACGCCGTGCCCGAGCGCAAGCTCACCAAGCCCGCCAAGGGCCACCAGGCCAAGGCCGCCAAGGGCTTCTACCGCCACCTGAAGGAGTTCCCTTTGGAGGCTGTGGAAGGCTACGAGGTCGGCCAGGACATCACGGTCGACATCTTCCAGCCCGGCGAGAAGGTCAAGGTGACCGGCACCAGCAAGGGCAAGGGCTTCCAGGGCGTGATGAAGCGTTACAACTTCAAGGGCCTCAAGGCCTCCCACGGCGCCGAGAAGGTCCACCGCTCCGGCGGCTCCATCGGCACCAACACCGAGCCCTCGCGCGTGTTCAAGAACAAGAAGATGCCCGGGCACATGGGCGACGAGCGCGTGACCCTGTCCAGCGTGGAGATCGTCGATGTCCGCCTCGAGGACAACATCATCGTGGTCAAGGGCCAGGTACCAGGCTGCAAGAACGGCCTGGTGATGATCCGCAAGGCCGGGTAAAAGGAACACATCATGGCAACTGTTACCGTGTTCGACCAAAACAAGAAGGAAGTGGGCAGCCTCGATCTGTCCCCGGAAGTCTTCGAGGTGGAAATCCGCCCCGAGATCATGCACCTGGTGGTGCGCGCCCAGCTGGCGGCCAAGCGCGTCGGCACGCACTCCACCAAGACGCGCGCCTTTGTCTCCGGCGGCGGCAAGAAGCCCTGGAAGCAGAAGGGCACGGGCCACGCCCGGGCCGGCTCCAGCCGCTCGCCCATCTGGCGCGGCGGTGCGGTCATCTTCGGGCCTTCCCCGCGCAGCTACGAGTTCAAGGTAAACCGCAAGGTGCGCCGCCTGGCCCTCAAGATGGCCCTGTCCTCGCGCCTGCTCGGAGAGAACCTGATGGTGCTGAAAGGCATCGAGCTTCCGGACTTCAAGACCAAGCGTTTCGCCGAGGTGGCCAAGACCCTCGGACTGGAAAAGGCCTTGATTGTTTTCACGGAAGTGGATAATAACCTCCTTCTTTCGGCGCGCAATCTGCCTGGCATCAAGCTGCTCCCGGCTGATAAACTCAACGCATACGATGTGTTGCTGTACCCGAAGCTGGTCATGCTTGAGAGCGCGGCTGTTTCTGTTCAGGAGAGGTTGAAGTAGCATGGACTACACGAAAATCATCATCCGTCCGGTCATCACCGAGAAGGCCAATCTCGCGAAGGAATACCTGAACCAGGTGTCCTTCATTGTGGCGAACACCGCCAACAAGATCGAGGTCAAGCGCGCCGTGGAGGCCGCCTTCAACGTGCACGTCGATGCCGTGAATATCGTCCGCAGGCGCCCCATCCGCCGTCTCCGCCAGGGGCGGGTCATCGGCAAGGTGGCGGGTTACAAGAAGGCCTTCGTCACCCTGGCCAAGGGCGACAAAATTGAGTTCTTCGAGGGAGTCTAGACATGTCCGTCCGCAAGGTAAAACCCACTTCGGCCGGGCGCCGCTTCCAGACCATTTCCACCTTTGAGGAAGTGACCCGGAGCACTCCCGAGCCGTCGCTCACCAGTGGCCTGAACAAGAAGTCCGGCCGCAACCACTTCGGCCGCATCACCAGCCGCCGTCGTGGCGGCGGTCACAAGCGTTCCTACCGCACCATCGACTTCCGTCGCGACAAGACCGGCATCCCGGCCAACGTCGCCTTCGTGGAGTACGATCCCAACCGCAGCGCGCGCATCGCCCTCCTGCACTATGTGGACGGCGAGAAGCGCTACATCCTGGCTCCCTTGGGGCTCAAGGTGGGCGACCAGATCCTCTCCGGCGACCTCGCGGACATCAAGCCCGGCAACGCGCTGACGCTCTCGAAGATCCCGGTGGGTACGGTCATCCACAACGTCGAGCTGCACCCCGGCCGCGGCGGCCAGTTCTGCCGCGCCGCCGCCCAGG
>Ga0208613_1000890_pt1 | contig 9932 bp, 9 predicted proteins | sample CryBogmetaGMA6M_FD_184543 | JGI IMG/M metagenome (GOLD analysis project Ga0208613, IMG submission 184543) | Freshwater microbial communities from Crystal Bog, Wisconsin, USA - MA6M (SPAdes) | ecosystem: Environmental > Aquatic > Freshwater > Lake | place: Crystal Bog, Wisconsin, USA | collected... | reverse complement strand
GCTGGACCAGCAGTGTAACGCCCGGCTGCTGAAAGCTGCTGCGGGTGATTTGACCGCGTGCCACGGCAAGCAGCAGCAGTGCGCCGCCACCGACCGCCAGGCGCAGGGCGCCGATGGTCAGGGGGTGTGCGCCGGAAGGCGCTAATGCCTGCGCTGTGCCGGTGGTGCCCCAAAGGATCGCCGCCAGGAGGATTAAGAGTATGCCGTGCGATCCGTTCTTGTTCATTGAATGCTCTCAAAAAAAAGCGGCGCCGGCAGATACCGGCGCCGCTTGGTAGTACGGCTTGCGATTAGTCCATTTTGACCGGTACTTTGGCTTTCAGGGCGAACTTGCCATCTTTAACTGCTAACAGGCAGAGCGGAGACTTGATCGGTTCACGGTTGTCACGAATGGTGATGGTACCGGAAACACCCTTGAAGTTCTTGGTCTGGGCAACAGCAGCTTTGAATGCTTTTGGATCAGCGCTGTTGGCGCGTTTGATGGCATCAACGATCATCATTACGCCGTCATAGCCCTGGGCGTCAAACAGACCGGGGAGCTGATTGGCAAATTTCTTTTTGAAAGACTCGATGAATTTTGCGGTTTCGGGGGAAGCCTGCTCGGGGGAGAATCCGAGAGCTGACATGGAACCCTCAACAGCAGAACCGCCAAGTTTGATGAATTCAGGAGAGAAGAGGCCGTCGCCGCCGAACATATTGGCTTTAACGCCCTGCTTGCGGGCTTCTTTCATGATCAGGGCGCCTTCGGTGTAGTAACCGGAGAAGAAGATTACGTCAGGGTTTTTGGCTTTGATGTTGGTAACCTGGCCGCTGAAATCCTTGTCGCCGTCTTTAATTTTTTCATCGGCAACGATGGTGATCCCTTTGCCTTTGGCAGCATCACGGAAGGTCTGGGAGAAGCCAACGCTGTAGTCGTTGTTGTCAGAGGTAATGACAGCAACTTTTTTGTACTTGAGGTCGTTGGCAAAGTAATCGATGCAGGCCGGGATGGCAACGCTGTCGAGCAGTGTGTTGCGGAAAATGAAGTCGCCGTTTTCCACAACACCAGGTCCGGTGGCGCCGGCAGAAAGGAGAACAACCTGGGCTTTCTGGGCTATGGGGGCGGCTACTTTGGTAATGCCGGTGGTCGGGTCACCAACGATGGCGACTACGTTGTCGCGGCTGATGAGTTTTTGGGTAACGGAAGCGCCTTCCTGCTTGTCGCCCCGGTTATCGGCTTCAACGATCTCGATCTTCTTGCCAAGAACTCCGCCGGCGGCGTTGAGTTCTTCAGCAGCCATTTTCATCCCTTCCAGCGTCGGCTTGCCGAACATGGCAACATCGCCGGTCAGGGCGCCCAGAAAACCAATTTTGATGGTGTCAGCAGCAGCTTTTGGTGCGTCGGTTGAAGCCCCTTCTTTCTTTTTACAGCCGGCAGTCACGGACAGGGCCAATACAGCGGACAACAGCAGTACGGTACTTTTTTTAAAGCTCATGTTCGTCTCCTTCCTTTGTGGGGTGTGGTGCATTTTGTGAAAGGTCGAGCGGATTAAAAAAACCTTCGGGGCAGTGGGGCCCCCGAAGGTCATGATACAGGAATTAGAAAGAATATTTAGCAATAATTTTGAGGTCGTAAGGGTTGTCAACAGACGGTGATGTTTTGAAATAGTCGCCAAGGAAGACGTAGCCGACACGCGCTCCAAGAGTTACTTCCGGGAGGAGTTTGTAATTGGCTTCGCAGTTGATCTCTGAACCAAGGTAGTTGCTATTGTGAGCCCCACGATCTCTGGCAACTGCTGCAAAACCGGCATTAGCACTGCCGGACAGTTTCGGTGAAAAAGTGTAGTCGTAGCCGAGTGACCCGAAGACAACACCCTGATTGACGTTGTTTACGTCATAGATGATTGCGTTATCAAAGTTTGTGGCATTTTTGTCCCTGCTAAGAATAACCATTTCGTTATCATAGAAGCCGCCGCCTTCAGTGCCGTTAACCGAGGAAGGGATTACCAGGCTGCCTTCTGCGCCGCCTGATGTATAAATGAATTCCGTGCGTGCTGTACCGCCGGCTAATGGTATTTTAGCGCCGAAATTGAACGCATATCCCTTTGCCTTGGTCCCGTCAGATTTATCGCCAAACTGTGTCAGTGCAAAGCCGTTGACAGTAAGCGGGCCGACAATTGTTTCGGCATTAACTCCTAGTGTTGATACTTTTGCTTTGTTTGTGGGTTGAACTGCAGTCGCGGAATTTTGACGATTGTCTGCGATAAAATAATATGCTGCGCCAACTTTAGTTTCCTTGTTTATGCTGTACTTGGCATCAAGAATAAACAGGTCATAGGTGTTACGTCCGACTGTTTTTGTTGATGTGTTCTCTTTGTAATTGTCACCATAAAGATCAAAACTGTCACCCATGCGGAAAAAACCGGCGCTGGCACTTGCTTTGGCGTAGTCATGCGAAAACAGAATACCGGCAGCATCTGCACTCATTATGCTGCCTTTAAAAGCGTCGCTGACCGGCTGCATACCTATTTTGGTGTTCACTGCGCCCGGCAGATTCAAGTCGAGATAGATGTTTTTTGTCTGGATGTTCAGGCCGCGTGAACCAAGGGCACTACCGCCGCTTAACGACGCTGCGTACGAATCCTTCCCCCAGTATTTGTAGTCAATCTGGAAGAGGGTAACGAGTTTAGCACTTTCGCTGGCCTTGGCGTTGTAACCGAGGCGGACGCGCTGTACGAAATAATTTTCAGTCGGAGCATTGTTGGCGAGTCCGGTTGCGTTTGTAGCTGTTGCTGACCCGTCATTGCCGGCTGCACTGTAGTTAGAAAGATCGTAGAACGTAGTAAACGAACCACTAAACTGATTCTCCAACGCCATTGCCGGAGAGGCTACTGCTGCGGCGAGGCCCAATGATACAAGCGCTGCCATTACTTTACTGCTTTTCATGTGCTACCTCCTGTGGTGTGTTGTCCTGCGGGGGAAGATACTTTCGCCACTGGCGAAAGCTACAGAATCTGGCTTAAAAACAGTTTTGCCCGTTCATGACTCGGGGCGGTGAAAAAGTGCTCCGGGGTTCCTTCTTCGACAATTTTGCCGTGATCCATGAAAATCACCCGGTCTGCCACTTCACGGGCAAAGCCCATTTCATGGGTGACAACAACCATTGTCATTCCTTCGATCGCCAGGGTTTTCATGACATCAAGCACTTCGCCGATCATTTCGGGGTCAAGCGCCGAGGTCGGCTCATCAAACAGGATCGCTTTGGGATTCATGGCCAGTGACCGCGCAATGGCAACACGCTGCTGCTGTCCGCCGGAAAGCTTGGCAGGGTAGGCATCAGCCTTTTCGGCGATATTTACCTTGTGCAGAAGCTCCATGGCGATTTGCTCGGCGTCTTTTTTACTCCGTTTCCGGACGACGGTCTGGGCGAGAGTCAGATTTTCAAGAACAGTTTTGTGCGGGAAGAGGTTAAAGGACTGGAAGACCATGCCGACTTCTTCACGTACTTTGCAGATGTTTGTTTTCGGATCGCTGATATCCATGCCGCCAACGGTTATGCGGCCGCGATCGATGGTTTCAAGGCAGTTTATGGCGCGGAGAATCGTGCTTTTGCCCGAACCGCTGGGGCCAATAATGACGACCTTCTCACCGTCATTGACGGTGAAGGAGATATCGCTTAAGGCCCGGAAGGAGCCGAAGTACTTTGATACTCCGGAAACTTCTATCATGGGGCGGCTAGCGGCCGTCATTGAGTCGTTCCTCCATGAGGCTGATCAGTTTTGAAAAGAAGAGGGTCAAAATCAGGTAGATCAGTGCAATGACGGTATAGGTTTCAAAATAGTTGAACGTTTCCGAGGCGTATTCACGTCCCCGGCGCAGGAGATCGGATACAGCCAGAATCGAAACGAGCGACGAGTCTTTCAGGAGGGCGATAAATTCATTGCCGATTGGCGGCAATACGACCTTGAAGGCCTGAGGGAGGATTACTTCGCTCATTGCCTGTCTGCGGGACATGCCGAGGGAAAGAGCGGCCTCCATCTGCCCTTTGGAAATAGACTGGATACCTGCCCGGAATATTTCAGCCATATAGGCGCCGTAACAGAATGCCATGGCTATGATGGCGCTTAGAATGTCCGGAATTTTTACGAAACGTCCGAGGGCATAGTAGATGTAAAAGAGCTGTACCAGCAGCGGGATGCCCCGGATTACTTCGACATACAGGGATGCTGTGCCGTTTATGAAGCGGTTGTTCGACAGTCTGCCAAGCCCGGCGATTAAGCCGAAAACGATCGCCAGAAGGATTGCTCCCACCGTAACCTTGAAGGTGACGAGGATGCCGTCCGGGATGAACATGAAGATCGCCATGTACTGATCCGGGCGGCCAAAAGCGAGAAAGAGGCAGAGCACGATCGCGCCGAAAAAAGCGATACGCCAGGCGGTGAACAGGCCTGCATCACTTTTGTGAGGGATGGCAGCTCCGTCGCCTACTTCTATTTGGTTTTGTGATGATTGGCTGTTGAGCATAGGGAGGTGCAGGGCGAGGCGGATCAACCGCTTCTCGCCCTGCAATCTGAATTATTTAACCCACTTGGTATGGATCTTTGCGTCAAGTTTTTTGGTTTTTATTGCTTTGATGCCTTTGTTGAGGAGGTCAACCAGTTCTTTGTTACCCTTTTTCACGACGATGCCGTACCCCTCTTTGGTAAACGATTTGCCCACGATTTTGAATTTTTCTTTGTATTCTTTTTTCTGCAGGGCAAAGTGAGCGGCAACCGGTTCGTCACAAACAACGCCGGAGATCCGGCCTGCAGCCATATCTTCAAAGGCAAGGCCGATTTCGTCGTAGGTTTTGGATTCAACGCCGACAACTTTCTTGACTTCCATTGTACCGGTGGTACCAATCTGTGAGCCGACCTTCTTGCCTTTAAGATCAGCTATGGTTTTGGCTGTTTTGTCGGTTTTAGGCACAACAAGGATCTGGCCGATGCTGGTATAGGCGTCGGTGAAGTCGTATTTTGCCTTGCGCTCGTCGGTGATGGTTACGGAAGAGATAATGGCGTCGTACTGACCGGAATCAAGACCGGCAAAAATGCCGTCCCACGCGGTGTTTTTGAACTCAACGGCGATCTTAAGTTCTTTGGCAACGGCATTAAGGAAGTCAATATCATAGCCAACGATCTGTTTGTTGACATCAACCATTTCCATAGGAGGCCAGGTGGCATCGGTTGCAACTTTAATGCTTTTGGGGGCGGCCAGAGCAGTTGCAGTTAAAGATACGACCAGCAGGGCAGCAATCGAAAGAAAGCGAAAAAATTTCATGCGATGGATCTCCTTTTGTTTGGTTGTAGTAAATATTAAATTGGTAAGACAGGAAAGTATTTATATAATTGAGGTGGCAATTGTCAATAAAAAACGTTGTTAATAGGGCCTTAGATTGTCTTTTCTCTTGTCAGACAAATAATTGTATGGGTACAAGAGCTGGCGCTATTTTTTTCGTTATACTAACTACCAGGGATGCAGAAGTCATGAACCGATACAAAGCAGCCGTTTTGCTTCTTACGACGACATTTTTTTGGGGGGTGACTTTTACCGTTGTCAAACAGTCAGTTGAGACGGTTGATGTTTTTGTGTTTCTCGCGCAACGTTTTCTGCTGGCTTTTGTGTTTATTCTCCCCATAGGGATATGCAAAGGGAAACAACTGAATATTAGAACAATTATCCAGGGAGTCATCATGGGGGGCTTCCTGTTTGGAGCGTACGCTTTCCAAACAATGGCACTACTATATACAAGCGCTTCCAATACCGGTTTTCTGACAGGGCTGAATGTTGTTATGGTCCCGGTATTTGCAGCTTTCGCACTGAAATATCAAGTTTCAACCCGTGTAAAGGCTGCAGTGGTATTGGCGGTGGTGGGGCTATTCCTTCTCTGTGGTGGTGGGACGTGGCATATTAACTACGGCGATGCGCTGGCCGCTCTCTGTGCTGTATGCGTATCCCTTCACTTAATCTGGACGGGCGAAGCGGTTCGCCATCATGATTATTACTGGCTGACTGTTGTTCAATTAGGTGTGGTTGCCTTTCTGAGCTATTCAATGGCGTATGTGCGAGGCAAAGAGGTGTTTGTGTGGTATCCGCATCTTCTAATACCGCTGTTGGTATGCTCTCTTATCGCGACAGTTTTTGCCTTTTTGGTGCAGACATCCATGCAGCGGTACATCAGTCACACAAATACGGCACTTATTTTCTGTACAGAGCCGGTCTTTGCGGCTATTTACGCACGATTAGTGTTGGGTGAGCGTCTTGGGGGCTTTGGGATTGCAGGTGCAATATTTGTTTTGGGTGCCATGCTAATCTCAATTTCACCGGTAAAACTTAACAAACCAGGTAGCAGCGAAGCGTAAAATAGATTGTGAAAACGGCAGATAGCGAATTCTATCGGAAGGCAAGTAAATTCATTTTCCCCAGAGTACGTTTTTTTGTTGACACCGGATTAGTAAAAAGAGTAAAAGTCCAATTCCTCGATATTGAGGCATGCTACTGACCTGAATGGAGATGTCGGTGAAATTCCGGCCCTATCAATTATTCCATTCCCATCCGAAGAACTGTCAGAGCAATCCGAGTAGAAAATTGTTGGACACACACCGCAGTTAGACGAACAGCGAAAACCCTTTTGAAGTAAAGCGACAGACAAAACATAAAACTAATAAAATAGATTGACATTGCGAACAGATATTTGTTACTTTCGCGGTTCGCCCCTTTTTGGAGCAGTTCGATATTTATTGTATCTGGAGAATTTGACGACTATGCCAACAATCAACCAGCTCATCAGGTCAGGTAGAGAAAGTAAGAAGGATAAATCAACAGCCCCGGCTTTGAAGTCCTGCCCACAGAAACGTGGCGTTTGTACAAGGGTTTATACTACTACACCAAAAAAGCCTAACTCTGCGCTTCGTAAAGTAGCCAGGGTACGCCTGACTAACGGCCTTGAAGTAACCTCATATATTCCTGGAGTTGGTCACAACCTTCAGGAGCACTCTGTTGTCCTTATTCGCGGCGGTAGAGTTAAAGACCTTCCGGGTGTTCGTTATCACATTGTTCGTGGTACGCTTGACTCGGTTGGTGTTAAAGGTCGTTTGCAGAGTCGCTCCAAATATGGCGCCAAGCGCCCGAAATAATTCTGAGCCTGTTTAGCTGAGGGGAAATATATGCCAAGAAGAAGAGAAGTACCAAAAAGAATAATTCTGCCGGACCCAAAGTTCAACGATAAGGTAGTTGCGAAGCTGATCAACTCTCTTATGCTTGCTGGTAAGAAAAGTGTTGCAGAGTCGATCATGTACGGTGCTCTTGAGTTAGTTGCCCAGCGTGCAAACGATGAAGCAGTGAAAATTCTCAAGAAGAGCCTGGATAATATCAAGCCGATGCTGGAAGTGAAATCGCGTCGCGTAGGTGGTTCCACATATCAGGTACCAATCGAAGTTCGTCCTGAGCGTAGAATGTCTCTGGCGATGCGTTGGCTGATCAAGTACTCAACAGCCCGCAGCGAAAAGACAATGAAAGACAAACTCGCCGGTGAAATACTTGATGCGTATAATAATCGCGGTTCTGCAGTTAAGAAGCGTGAAGATGTCCACAAAATGGCTGAAGCAAACCGCGCCTTTGCCCATTATCGCTGGTAGAAGTATTATTCGTATCTGGAGGATTCAGTGCCCCGCTTAGCACCACTTGATAAATATAGAAATATCGGCATTATGGCCCATATCGATGCCGGCAAAACGACTACTACAGAGCGTATCCTTTATTACACTGGCGTGTCTCACAAGATCGGTGAAGTTCACGAAGGCACTGCGACTATGGACTGGATGGAGCAGGAGCAGGAGCGTGGTATCACGATCACCTCTGCTGCTACTACATGTACATGGAATGACCACCGTATTAACATCATTGATACACCGGGCCACGTTGACTTCACGATTGAGGTAGAACGTTCTCTGCGCGTGCTGGACGGCGCTGTTGCTGTTTTCTGTTCTGTTGGTGGTGTAGAACCACAGTCAGAAACTGTATGGCGCCAGGCTGATAAATACGGCGTACCTCGTATCGCTTTTGTAAATAAGATGGACAGAGTGGGCGCTGATTTTTTCCGCGGCGTACAGATGATTAAAGACCGCTTGAAAGCGAACCCTCTGCCAATCCAGATTCCTGTGGGCAAAGAAGAAAACTTCAAAGGTATCGTTGATCTTGTGACAATGAAGGCAATTCTGTGGGATGACGAAACTCTTGGCGCGACTTTCCGCACCGAAGAAATCCCTGCGGATCTTCTTGACGAAGCGATAGAGTATCGCGAAAAAATGATTGAGGAAATTTCAAGTCACGATGATGCGCTTATGGAGAAGTATCTGACCGGTGAAGCGCTGAGCGAAGCTGAAATTAAAGCTGCAATACGTGCATGCACAATAGCGATACACATTTGCCCTGTTATCTGCGGTTCATCTTTCAAGAACAAAGGCGTGCAGAATCTTCTTGATTCGGTCGTTGATTATATGCCTTCCCCAATGGATATTCCGGCCATTAAAGGTATTGATACTGATACAGGAGCTGAATTAGAGCGTCACGCATCAGATTCTGAGCCTTTTTCTGCTCTTGGTTTTAAAATTATGACAGACCCTTTCGTAGGCCAGTTAACGTTCTTCCGCGTTTACTCAGGCGTCGTTCAGTCTGGCTCATACATTTACAACTCTACAAAAGGCAAGCGTGAGCGTATTGGCCGAATTCTGAAAATGCATGCAAACAAGCGTGAAGAAGTTAAAGAAGTTTACGCTGGTGACATCGCTGCAGCAGTAGGCCTGAAGTATACAACAACTGGTGATACACTTTGTGACGAAGATAAAGCTGTTATTCTTGAGTCAATTGAGTTCCCGGAACCCGTAATTTCAATTGCTATTGAACCAAAGACAAAAGCTGAGCAGGAAAAATTAGGTTTTGGTCTGCAGAAACTAGCCAGTGAAGACCCTTCGTTCCGTGTTAAAACAGACGAAGAAACGGGACAAACAATTATTTCCGGCATGGGTGAGTTGCACCTTGAAATCATTGTTGACCGCTTGATGCGCGAGTTCAAGGTTGAAGCAAACGTTGGTAAACCTCAGGTTGCCTATCGTGAAACTGTCACCAAAAAAGTTAAAGTCGAAGGCAAGTTTGTTCGTCAGTCCGGTGGACGTGGTCAGTATGGTCATGTATGGCTTGAAGTTGAGCCGCAGGAAGCCGGTAAAGGTTACGAGTTTGTAGACGCAATCAAGGGTGGCGTTGTTCCCCGCGAATATATCCCTGCTGTTGATAAAGGTATTAAAGAAGCGCTTGACAATGGAGTACTCGCCGGCTTCCCGGTTGTTGACATCAAAGTCACATTGATTGACGGTTCCTACCATGAAGTCGATTCTTCAGAAATGGCGTTCAAAATCGCTGGCTCCATGGGCTTTAAGGAAGGTTGTTCTAAAGCCAGCCCTATTATACTTGAGCCGATCATGTCTGTTGAAGTTGTTGTGCCTGAAGAGTACATGGGCGATGTAATCGGTGATCTTAACTCGAAGCGTGGTCGCATTATGGGCATGGATTCCCGAGCAGGCGCTCAGATTATCAGTTCAATGGTGCCTCTTGCATCAATGTTCGGATATTCGACAGATCTTCGTTCGGCGACTCAGGGTCGTGCAACATACGCGATGACATTTGATCATTATGAACCAGTTCCGAAATCCGTTGCTGAAGAAATAGTAGCAAAAGTAAAAGGTTAATTAACTCATATCCGTAACTCAGGAGGGCCTTTCTCATGGCAAAAGCAAAGTTCGAACGTAATAAAACTCATGTAAACATCGGCACAATCGGTCACGTTGACCACGGCAAGACTACTCTGACAGCTGCCATCACCAAGGTATTGGCTGGCAAAGGTCAGGCTGAGTACAAAG
>Ga0208613_1000886_pt1 | contig 9980 bp, 6 predicted proteins | sample CryBogmetaGMA6M_FD_184543 | JGI IMG/M metagenome (GOLD analysis project Ga0208613, IMG submission 184543) | Freshwater microbial communities from Crystal Bog, Wisconsin, USA - MA6M (SPAdes) | ecosystem: Environmental > Aquatic > Freshwater > Lake | place: Crystal Bog, Wisconsin, USA | collected... | reverse complement strand
GTGTATGTCCAATAAATTGATTGGACACAGTCTGGCTGATGGGGAGGACTAGCCGTCCAGAGAATAATCTAGTGTATTGTCCTCGAAATATTAGTATCATTTTCCGTTCTGACCGCACTCGATACTGGAGGTCGTCGAGTGTGGGAGCCTGTGCGAATCGAGTTGTTGGAAACGGAGCGTGAGCGGCTGGAGGGAATGACTCGCAGCCGCACGTTGCCGTCCCGTCTGGTGTTGCGAGCGAAGATTGTTTTGTTGGCGGCGGAAGGCATGTCCAACCGTGCCATCGGGGCGGATCTGGGCATCGATTTCAAGTCCGCGATGCGATGGCGGAATCGTTTTATCGCTGAGCGATTCGAGGGTATCGAGCGAGAGCGCCCGGGGCGCGGCCGCAAGCCTTCAATCAAAGCGGAGACTGTGCAGGCGGTCGTCCAGACGACCCTACAGGTGAAGCCCGAGCACGCTACGCACTGGAGCGTGCGAAGCCTGGCGAAGGTCACCGGTCTGGGCAAAACCACCATTCATAAAATCTGGAAGTCCCACGGTCTGAAGCCCCACCGCGTGGAAACCTTCAAGCTGAGCACCGATCCAAACTTCGAGGCCAAACTCGTGGACATCGTCGGGCTCTACCTGAACCCACCCGAGCACGCGATCGTGCTTTGCGCAGATGAGAAGAGTCAAATCCAGGCACTCGATCGAACCCAACCGGGCCTTCCCATGAAGCCTGGGCGGTGCGGGACGATGACTCACGACTACAAGCGCAACGGGACCACGACTTTGTTCGCTGCCATGAGCACCCTGGACGGGAAGGTGATCGGCAAGTGCATGCCTCGGCACCGCCATCAGGAGTGGCTGAAATTCCTTAGGCTAATCAACCGCAAGACGCCGAAAGCACTGGATCTCCACATCATCTGCGACAACTACCGGACCCATAAGCACACTGCAGTCCAGGAGTGGCTGGAGAAGCATCCGCGCTTCCACATCCATTTCACTCCAACAAGTTCCTCATGGCTGAACATGGTGGAGCGCTATTTCCGAGACATCACTGAGAACCAAATCCGACGAGGCGTATTCAAAAGTGTCGACGACCTGGAACGCACCATTCTGACCGCCATCGATCAGCACAATCACGCTCCGAGACCCTACATCTGGACCGCCGAAGCCAAAGACATCCTTGCCAAAGTCATCCGCGCTCGCTCGGCTTCCAATGATCCTCGTATTTCAGGGACCCTACACTAGATAATTTGCTTCAGGATTCAATGCAATTGGCGGTTGGCATGCCGATTTGAAACAAAAGCACCCTTGGTTGACCAAGGGTGCTTGCTGGTTGAACAGGTCCTCGAACTGGATGCGCTGGCCAGGCCCCCAGGAACCTACTTCAGGCGATCGCGAATCTTGCTGATGCCCGCTTCGGCGCACTGGTCGTCCAGATGGCCGCCGGGAGCGCCCCCCACACCGATGGCGCCGATGACCTCGGTGCCGACCCGGATCGGGAGGCCGCCTCCCAGCACGAGGAAACCATCGATCATGGGCAGGTTGGCGGCGGCCGGGTTCTTCTGGACGGTCTCCAGGATGGCGCTGGTGTTGTTGCGGGCGGAGGCGGCGGTGAAGGCCTTGCGGCGGCTGGCGTCGAGGGTGTGGGGCCCGGCTCCGTCGGCCCGAAGCAGCACCTTGACCTGGCCCGCCCGATCCACCACGGCGACGGTCACGGTCCAACCCTTCTCCTGGGCGAACTGCACTGCCGCCAGGGCGGCCTCGCTGGCCATCGCCATTGAGATGGTTTTTTCGGTGCGGACGTCTTGGGCCGGGGCCCAGCCGCCAGGGGCGCAAAGGGCGACGAGGGCGGCCGCGGCGAAAAAGCGGTGTTTGAACATGTTTTCTCCTGTGAGGGTGCTGGCTCGCAGACATCCTAATATGCAGGAAGGTGAATCACCAATGATTACCGAAGGAGCACTTAGAAAAAACAGTGAGGCTTTCAAAAGATTTTCGGAGTGAGTTTGGAGTGAGTTGCCCGATTGGGGACCCATTTTCAGACCCCCGAACAAACGAAAAGGCCCGATTGCTCAGGCCTTTGTGCTGGTAGGGCTAACGGGATTTGAACCCGTGTTACCGCCGTGAAAGGGCGGTGTCCTGACCCCTAGACGATAGCCCCATGGGGTGGAACTTGGTGGGCCCTGCGGGATTTGAACCCGCGACCAACGGCTTAAAAGGCCGCTGCTCTACCGCTGAGCTAAGGGCCCTTGCCGATGGATCCGGGCCTGCGAACCCTCGAGTGCGCAGTGCACGCGGGCGTGCGGTGCCCGGTTGGGCAGGACGATCAGTGTGCCCTTGAAAGGGGCTCCGGTCAACCGGAGAGGCCGCCCAGGAGGGGTTCCAGCACGGTCCCTGGCACCACGTAGCCTTCGGCCCGATCGGGGCCGGTGCTGAGGTAGGTGAGGGGCACCTGCACGGAGTCCATGAGGGCATCCAGGTAGGCGCGGGCTTCGGCGGGCAGGTTGGCGGGATCGGTGACGCCGCGGGTGGTGTCCCAGCCCTTGAACATGCGCACCTCTGGGCGGAGGTCCTTCCAGTCGGCGGCGCAGCTGGGCAGCTTGGTGGTGAGGGTGCCCTCGCCGGTGCGGTAGCCCACGATGAGGCCCACCTCCTCCATGCCGTCCATGACGTCGAGCTTCATGATGGCCAGGCCATCCACGCCGTTGGTGCGGCAGGCGTGGGCGGTGATGGGGGCATCGAACCAGCCGCAGCGGCGGGGCCGGCCGGTGGTGGTGCCGAACTCGCGGCCCACCTGGCGCAGGCGCTCGCCGGTGGCGTCCAGCAGCTCGGCAGGGAAGGGGCCAGCGCCCACCCGGGTGGTGTAGGCCTTGGCGATGCCCAGGACCTTGTCCACGGCCTTGGGGGGCAGGCCGGTGCCGGTGAAGAGGCCGCCCAGGCTGCAGTTGCTGGAGGTGACAAAGGGGTAGGTGCCGTGGTCGATGTCCAGGAGGGTGGCCTGGGCGCCTTCGAAGAGGATGCTCTCGCCCCGGCCCCAGGCGTCCTGCAGGTGGCCCTGGGCATCGCCGATGAAGCGCATAAAGGGCGCAGAGATGCGCAGCAGGCCCGCCACCACGTCCCCGAGGGAGGGCAGGGGGGCGTCGGCGCCGAGGCGGATGCGAACCTCCTCGTAGCCCGGGAGGATGCGCTCGGCCAGGGCCTCGGGGTGCCGCAGGTCCCCCAGGCGAATGCCCATGCGGGCGGCCTTCATCTCGTAGGCGGGGCCAATGCCACGGCCGGTGGTGCCGATCTTGGCGCCCACCTTGTCGGCCCGCACCTCGCGCCACTGGTCCAGGGCGATGTGGTGGGGCAGGATGATGTGGGCCTTTTCGGACAGCAGCAGGCGCCCACTCAGGTCGAAGCCCCGGGCAGAGAGGCGGTCCAGCTCCTGCTGGAAGACCTCCAGATTCAGGACCACACCGCTGCCCACCACCAGGAAGCAGCCGGGGTGTAGGGCGCCACTGGGCACTTGGTGCAGGGCGATGCTGACGCCGTCCACGACCACGGTGTGGCCCGCATTATTCCCGCCCTGGAAGCGGACCACTTGGCGGAAGCGGGGGCTGAGCAGGTCCACGACCTTGCCCTTGCCCTCATCCCCCCACTGCAGGCCAAGGATGGCCAGATTGGTCCCTGCCAGGCTCATGGTGCCCTCCAAGCCTTCCAGGATAGCGCCGCTGGGGCCTTCTGTCCCTCCCAGAGACGTTGCAGGCCGGGACAAGGGGGGCGGAAGGCGCTACCCTGGGAGACTGCATCGGAACCATTCCGGCTTCGGTGTCATCCCTACCCCGGAAGGGCGTCCCGTGTTCGAGAAATTTACAGAAAAAGCCCGCCGGGTGATGTTCTTCGCCCGCTACGAGGCCAGCCAGTTCGGTTCTGAAAGCATCCAGAGCGGGCACTTGCTCCTGGGGCTCCTGCGGGAGTCCGAGAAGACCAGCACCCAGCTCCTGGAGCGCATGGGCGTCCAGACCAGCACCCTCCGGGAGCGGCTGGTGGCGGCGCTCACGCCCAAGGACCGCAAGATCACCCCCAGCAGCACCAGCATCGACATCCCCATGGAGGAGGAGGTCAAGCACATCCTCCAGCACGCCACGGCCGAGAGCGCCAAGCTCAACCACAAGCACGTGGGGGCCGAGCACCTGCTGCTGGGCATGCTGAAGGAAGAGGGCTGCCTGGCGGGCCGCCTGCTCAAGGAGGCCGGGGCCGATCTGATCGCTGCCAAGGAGATCCTCCTCGAGAGCAGCAAGGAAGAGAAGATCGCCAAGAAGAAGAAGGAGCATCCGCTGCTCTCGGAGTTCGCCCGGAACCTGTCCGAGATGGCGGAGCGGGGCATCTTCGACAACCTCATCGGCCGGGACCAGGAGGTGGATCGCATCATCCAGATCCTCAGCCGCCGCCGAAAGAACAACCCGATCCTCCTGGGCGAGGCGGGCGTGGGCAAGACCGCCATCGTCGAGGGCCTGGCCCAGAAGATCCACGAGGGCATGGTGCCGCCCAGCCTGGCGGACAAGCGCATCTACGCCCTGGACCTCAGCCTCGTGGTGGCGGGCACCAAGTACCGCGGCCAGTTCGAGGAGCGCCTCAAGTCCATCATCGCCGAGGCCAGCAAGGACACCAGCGTGGTGCTGTTCATCGATGAGATCCACAGCCTCATCGGGACCGGGGCGGCCGAAGGCAGCCTGGACGCCGCCAACATCCTGAAGCCGGCCCTCAGCCGGGGCGAGATCCAGTGCATCGGCGCCACCACGCACAAGGAATACGCCAAGTACATCGACAAGGACCGCAGCCTGGTGCGCCGCTTCCAGCCGGTGACTGTGAACCCGCCGGACGAGGAGGAAAGCCTCCGCATCATCGAAGGCATCCGCAACCGCTACGAGCTGTTCCACCGCGTCCGCTATGCGCAGAAGACCATGGAGGCCTCGGTCTACCTGTCCAACCGCTACATCACGGACCGCTTCCTCCCCGACAAGGCCATCGACCTGCTGGACGAGGCCGGGGCCCGGGTGAAGCTGCGGGTGGGGCCAGCCAATGTGGCCGCCGAGGCTCATATCCACGAAGAGGAGCTCCACCGCGTCATCAACGAGATGAACGAGGCCGTCCTCAGCCGGGACTTCGAGCGGGCCGTGCTGCTCCGCCAGAAGGAGCTGCAGCTGCGGGAGGAGCTTCAGAAGCACCGCACCGAGCTGACAGACGAGGACTACTCCAACTTCCCCGAGGTCACCGAGCAGGACGTGGAGGACGTGGTCGCCAGCTGGACCGGCATTCCCGTGAAGGCCCTCAAGGGCGACGAGAAGGCCGTCCTGGTGAACATGGAGCCCCGCCTGAACGAGCGGGTCATCGGCCAGCCGGAAGCAGTGAGCGCTGTGGTGCGTGCCGTGCGTCGGGCTCGGACCGGCCTCAAGAACCCCAACCGCCCCATGGGCTCCTTCCTGTTCCTGGGCCCCACGGGCGTGGGCAAGACCGAGCTGGCCAAGACCCTGGCGGCCTTCCTGTTCGGCGATCCCAAGAAGATGATCCGCTTCGACATGTCCGAGTACATGGAGAAGCACGAGGTCTCCAAGCTGCTCGGGGCCCCTCCGGGCTACGTCGGCTATGAGGAAGGCGGCATGCTGACGGACCGCATCCGGCGGAATCCCTACTGCGTGCTGCTCTTCGATGAAATCGAGAAGGCCCACCCCGACCTTATAAACATCCTGTTGTCGATCTTTGACGACGGCCAGGCCTCGGATGCCTTCGGGAACTTGGTGGACTTCAAGAACACCATCATCATCATGACCTCCAACGTGGGCAGCCGAGAGCTGCTGTCGGAAAAGTCGCTCGGCTTCGTCGAGCAGGACGGCCGTCCGGACGCCAAGACCGGGGACGCCATGAAGGTCCTCAAGCGCTCCTTCCCCCCTGAGTTCCTGAACCGCATCGACGAGATCGTGGTGTTCAACCGCCTGGGCGACGATGAGCTGCGCAAGATCGTCCGCCTGCTGGTGGAGGACCTCAACATCACCCTCCAGAAGCACAAGCTCGCCGTCACCCTCACGGATGCGGCCTGCGACTGGCTCGTGAAGACCACGCTGCGGGACCGCGCCTATGGCGCTCGCCCCCTCCGTCGGGCCATCCAGAAGCAGGTCGAGGATCCCCTTGCCGAGCTGATGGTCGGCCAGGAAGACATGCCCGCCGGCGTGGTGAACTTCGATCTGGTGGACGAGAAGCTGGTCCCATCCCTGTCTGATTCCGGAGACGTGGCCGCTGGCCAGGAACCCCAACTGGTCGGAGTGCCTGAATGACGCAGCGAAACATGGTGTGGAACCGGGTCCGTCCCCGGTTGCTGTCGGGTGCTCTGCCCCTATTCCTTGCGGCCGGGGCCTGCCTGCCCCTGGCGGCCCAGGAGATCGAACCCATCGTCGTCATCGAGGTGGTCGGCTCCCAGAAGCAGACCTCGGAGACGGTGATCTTCAAGTCCGGCCTCAAGGTCGGCGACGACCTGCGGAGCATCGACTTCACGGCCATCATCGACAAGCTGTGGGAGACCGGTTCCTTCGACGACATCAAGATGGAGCTGGAGGACGCCAAGGGCGGCAAGAAGCTCATCATCCGCATCAAGGAGCGACCCCTCATCAAGGAGATCGACTACCGTGGCGGCACCGAGGTGGGCCTCACCAACCTCAAGGACAAGGTCAAAGAGAAGAAGCTCACCATCAACCCGGACACGGTCTACGATCCGGAGTCGGCCCGAAAGATCAAGAACCTGATCGTCGATCAGGCTGGTGAGAAGGGCTTCCGCAGCCCCGTGGTGGACATCACCCTCGAGCCCATGGCCGGTGGCGCAGCCCGCCTGGTGTTCGATGTGAAGGAGGGCGGCAAGGCCAAGATCTACACCGTCAACTTCAGGGGCAACAAGGTCTTCACCACCCCCCAGCTGCGGAAGGTGATGGAGAAGACCCGCCAGCACTGGATGTTCAGCTGGATCACCACCCACGACCTGCTGGTCGACAAGAACATGGAAGAGGACCTCGACAACCTCAAGAAGGCCTACTGGAAGCTGGGCTACAAGGATGTCTTCGTCGGGAAGCCCCTCATCGAGGTGGAGGACCTCACCACCGCCAAGCAGAAGGTCAAGAACGAGAAGCTGCTCAAGGAGGCCAAGTCTCCCAAGTACGACCTGCGGGCCAAGCTGACCATCCCCATCCTGGAGGGCGACAAGTTCTACGAGGGCGCCTTCAAGATCGAAGGAGCCAAGCTCTTCCGCAACGAGTTCTACACCGAAAAGTACGCGGAAGTGAAGCGGGACAACCAGTCCTTCCTGCGGAAGTTCTTCAACATCAAGCCCTCTACCGCCCAGCCCAAGCCGGGCGAAAAGCCGGTTCCCTATGACCTGGACTCGGTCAACCAGACCGTGGACAAGCTCAAGGAGGCCTACTCCAACCAGGGCTACATCCTCTTCCGCGCCGACAAGCGCTTTGAGCTGCGGGACGAGGATGGGGTCAAGAAGGTGGACACCGTCCTCAAGGTGGACGAAGGCGAGCCCCACACCGTCCGGCGCATTGAGTTCGAGGGCAACCTCACCACCAAGGACAAGGTGCTTCGGCGCAGCATGCTCATGCGGGAGGGCGACCTCTTTCAGGCCGAGCGCTTCAAGGACTCGCTGCTGAGCATCAGCCAGCTGAGCTTCTTCGACGTGAAGAGCTCCGAGCCCAAGGTGGATCTGGTGCCGGACAAGCCCCAGGTGGACATCGTGGTGCGCGGTGAAGAGTCCGGCGTGAACGAGCTGCTGTTCCAGGGCGGCTACGGCTCCCTCTTCGGCTTCTCTCTGGGCGTGAGCTTCTCCACCCGCAACCTCGGTGGCGGTGGCGAGACCCTGTCGGTCAGCTACAACGGTGGCAAGTACTCCAAGAACGTCTCGGTGGGCTTTACCGAGCCCTTCGTCTTCGACCTGCCCTACAGCTTCTCCACCACGGTCTCCAACGGCACCGCCGACTACGACGCCTCTCGGGTGGGCATTGCCAACGCCTACAAGCAGTTCAGCCGCAGCCTGGGGCTCAGTGTCGGGGCCCGCCTCAGCAACTGGTTCCCGGAGAACCCCCTGGCTTTCTTCACCACCTACTCCACAGGCTTCAGCTACCGGCTGATCCGCATCGAGGGTGGCCGGAACTTCTACTTCCGGGACACGCCCAACCAGCTCACCTCCACCTTCAGCCAGAGCCTCTCCTACAGCACCGTGAACCACCAGTTCAAGCCCACCCAGGGCACCCGGGTGGCCTTCAGCCTGGAGTACGGCGGCTGGCAGTTCGGCGGGGACAAGCCCTTCCTGCGGGCCACCTGGGACTTCGCCAAGTTCGCCAACGTGGCTGACCGCCACATCTTCGCCTTCAACGTCAACTACGGCTACCTCCAGAACCTGGGCCACGATGAGCTGCCGCTCTTCGACCTCTACCGGCCCGGCGGGGAGAACAGCATCCGTGGCTACCGCTTCGGCCAGGTCGGCTCCGTCCTCCTGGACAACATCGGGCAGGCCGTGGTGGTGGGTGGCAACAAGCAGTTCGTCACCAACCTGGAGTACCAGTTCAAGATTGCCGACCAGTTCCGCCTGGTGGCCTTCTACGATGCGGGCAATGCCTGGGGCACGGGTACCCGGATCTTCAGCCGGGACCTGATCAGCTACAAGGATGCCAGCGGGAACAGCTACGCCTTCCGGAACCCCACCCTCGTGCGGTCCGCCGGCCTGGAGTTCCGCTTCTTCCTGCCCATCAGCCCCGCCCCCCTGCGCCTCATCTGGGCCCGGAAGCTCAATCCCTATCCCTTTGACACCGAGGGCAGGACTGACTTCCAGTTCTCCATCGGGACAACCTTCTGACCTGACGGCAGATCTCGGGTATAATTCCTCTTCCCCTTTTGGAGATTCCCATGCGCCTGCTTGCCCCCGCCGTGGCAGCCCTTTGTCTGTCCGCCGCCCTGACCTCCCCTGCCGTGGCGCAGGAGGCCCCCCGCTTCGCCTTCTTCAGCATCAATCAGCTGGTGCGCAGCTCAAAGAAGGCCGGCGCAATCTTCTCTGAGCTGGAGATCACCGGCAAGAACCTGCAGGAGAAGCTCCAGGCCAAGGGCCAGGAGCTCCAGACCATGCAGCAGCAGCTGAACTCCCCCAGCCTCGACCCCGACAAGAAGGAGGCCCTGGCCAAGAAGTTCCGGGACATCGAGTTCGAGGCCAAGAAGATGCAGGAGGACAGCCAGCAGGAGTACCAGCGGGTGGAGAAGAAGGTGGGCGAAGCCATCACCAAGCTGGCGGCCCCCATTGTCGAAGCCATGGCCAAGGAGCAGAAGCTCAACATCGTTCTGTCCGACCAGGCCCTGCAGATCCTCTCCTGGGGTGACGAGGCCTGGCTGAAGGGCTTCACCACCGAGGTGGCCAAGCGCCTGGATGCCAGCGAGCCCGCTGCTGCCCCCGCCGCCGCTCCCGCCGCCAAGCCCGCTGCCCCCAAGGCTGCTGCCCCCGCCCCCAAGAAGTAGGCTCCGGGGCCCGGTGACATGACCGAGGCACGACGACTGCTCCTGTTGCTCACCGGGATCAACCTGGTGAACTACATGGATCGGTATGTCGTGGCTGCGGTTCTGGAACCGCTGGGTCGGGAGCTGCACCTGTCCAACGCCCAGCTGGGGCGCCTGACCTTTGTCTTCATTGCGGTGTACATGTGCTCCGCGCCCCTCTTTGGCTATCTGGCGGACCGCTTCCACCGGCCCCGGCTGGTGGCGGCGGGCGTGGCCCTCTGGAGCCTGGCGACCGTTGGAGCGGCCTTCGTCCACAGCTACCCGGGCCTGCTGGTCATGCGGTCCCTGGTGGGGGTGGGTGAGGCCGCCTACGCCAGCCTGGGGCCGACCATGCTGGCGGATGGGTTTCATGAGTCCGACCGCGCCCGGAACTTCACCTGGTTCTACCTGGCCATCCCCGTGGGCAGCGCCCTGGGCTACGG
>Ga0208613_1000884_pt1 | contig 9984 bp, 7 predicted proteins | sample CryBogmetaGMA6M_FD_184543 | JGI IMG/M metagenome (GOLD analysis project Ga0208613, IMG submission 184543) | Freshwater microbial communities from Crystal Bog, Wisconsin, USA - MA6M (SPAdes) | ecosystem: Environmental > Aquatic > Freshwater > Lake | place: Crystal Bog, Wisconsin, USA | collected... | reverse complement strand
GATCCGGGGTAAGTCTGGGGGGGCGGAAATAAAAATTGAAGTTTTATTGAAATAAATTGTAAAGTTGGATAATCCTTATGTGCCCTTTCAGTTCTGTTATTTAGCGATAGTCAGATGACCTGTCTCGTCGCGGATGAAGACGATCTCTGTGTTGAGAACAGCTTTGCCATCCTTCACATTGTAGATCACCACATCAGGATTAGCTTCCTGGATGGCAACGAACAGACCAGTCAGAACCTGGTGCATCTCGCCATTACTGTCGACTACACCAAGGTATGACCGCTTCGATCCGTCTGGTCCACCCTTGCAGTAATTTCCCTGATCCATAACTCTCAGGGTTGAGTTGAACGTCGAGCGGAAACTGCAATGCAGTTTAGCCCCACCATCGAGATCACATATACATGCCTCGGTTAAGTCCCATGCCTTGTTCAGGGGGTCCTTCACTACCTTTGTTACACGTTTTTTGTTTGCCAGTTGATTTTGGATCTTGTTTGAGTCGGGGATCGTAGTTGGGGTACCTTGTTCAGGTGGCATCGTTTTCGCGAGACAATATTTATCTGGAATCCACCTTGAATTATCCGTTTTGACAAATTGACATTCCAATTGTTTATTTACCCGAGTTTTATAGAAATCGATTAAGGTTCTTAAATAAGATACTGGCAGGGCACTAAAGCTGTCATCTAATTCATTGTTTACTTTTTTAAACCACGGATCAGATTCAATCGTGCTTAGATTATTTTGAGTCCATAGGACAATATCAGGATAACCAGCAATGAACCATCGGGGAAAACCAAGAGGGCGGCGGAATAAAGCCTTAAAATATATAATTGATGAAGATGGATGATAATCATTACTTAGATGATACTTATTCCCTAAAACTGAATCATGCATTAAAGATTCTATAGGGTCTGATAACATCACATAATTGGCAAAAAAAACATATTTGTCAATAATATCTGGTTTAAAAAAAACTGTAATGACGTTTCTTAATTTGGGATCAATCGAGTTCTCTTGTCTTAAATATTCATCCCAATTAGCATTGTTACGAAATTTGTTGAACATACATGAAAGGAATTAGTTTAACGTTAACCTGCAATTGTCACTTTTCTGTTTTTTTTATAAAATTTCTACCACCCTCGACCAACTCATACTTTGATGAATTATATCTATACCAGATCTTCGTCAATAGGCTGGGGCAACAATGAGCGTCTGTTGGATCATATTCTAAAATAGTTCCGTACAGAACACCATCGATGATATGCTGGTCTTCAAGAAATCGATCAATCTGATCAAGGTAAGTCAAAAGCTGCCATTTACCTTTTACAGATTTAAACAGGAAGATGTATCCGAAACATGCTGAGCCGCCAAAGTTTGCAATTGGAGTGATTATCATTTCATCCGTGCCATCACCATCTATGTCGCCTAATAGGATCGCTTTGGGAAAATTTATATCGCCTAAAAGTCCTTGGTCAGGCTTATCATAATAAAAATCATAGTGTTTTTTATTTTCCTCCAGTAGTGGCAAAATCCGGTCCTGTTGCTTAACAGCAGTATCATACACAGAGGCCATAAAAACTTGGACTATTTGAATCAGGATATTTTGGGGTATTTCCTTAACGGGCTTCTGGGCAGAACTCAGTATATCAGGTAGAGAAAGGAAGGAGATCAGTAAGAAGTAATAAGTCCTTTTCATAAAGGGAGTAATAAAAAAAAGACGTGGGACAAACCTTACCTGATTCAGAGGTGCCGCCAAGCACCCACAGTACAAATAAGGAAGCCCACGCCGTAACGTGGGCATTCACTTATTATCCTTGTACTGTTAGATTGTTGGCGGTGTTTCTGAACCAGGACAATAGTAAACGCCTTGAATATTATGTATTTATGGCTATGTCATAGTTGAAATCATGGTTAATACTTCAAAGGTAAGCAGGGATTCTGGATTCTGGCCTAAGCTAAACTAAAAATAATTACCCGGCTTTGGTTTGATAATTCTTTTCTTCTTCTCTTTTTCAATGATCTCATCCCCCATGCTTATTATTGCGATTGATTCAAGTCTAATTTTTCAAACATCTCACCGCAAAGGCATTGGAGCGGTTTGAATAATAATCCGAAACCGAGAAATTCTGCAGATTCATTCCATGAGACAAGGCCTTGATAGTGCCATAGGAATTTGATGTCCAATAGATCGTTGCAAACCCTTGGAATTTCCAGCTGAGGTTGCTGTAAGCAATGCCGCTTTCTTTGGCTCTGAAGCCGTTGAATATGGAATCCTGCAAGGGTTTCCCTGACAGTGCCTGGTTTTGATAACAGGTGAACAAGGTGTTCCATTCGGTTTGTGTAGGCACATGCCATCCCGGCGGACAAAGCCCCTGGGCACCAGGGATGTTGGTGTAGGCCATCAGCTCATCCCATTGATACAGTCCGCCGTAAGCTGAGCAGCTGGCAGCTGCATCATTATAACAATATTTTTCATTGATGCAGTTGTCGGTTTGCGGGGAACCTCCCTGGACCGCACTGCCGTAGTTGAGGTTTTTCTGCATCCAGCACTGGGTCCCGAGCAGCACCGTTGGATAGACTTTGCCGTCGCGGATATCTACCAGGTTCTGACCGCAGGAGAACGAAGGAATAGCCTGAACGATGATATTGCGGTTCATTGCAGCGCTGCAGGAAAATACGTTGGTATAGGAATAAGTGATGGTTTTTGTACCCACCCCGGCCAGTGCAGGAGAAAAAGTACCGCTTACCGGATTCACCCCTGGCCCTGAATAGACTCCACCTATTGGCACTCCTCCTTTAAGTTTGAAGAAGGCAGCATTGATTGTGGTAATGCTGTCGAAACACAAGGTAAAGGAAACCGATGGAGCTGTCATTGCATTCATTAAGATGGTGTTTGATGTAACCGGGTTATTCGTGATGCAGGACAGGCTTGAGTTCATCACGCACTGTACGATATCCCCCTGCTGGGGAATGTAAGAATAAGTGGATGCATTGCTCCCGGCATTAACCCCGTTCACTTTCCACTGGTATGAAGGCGTAAATCCACCATTGGTGGGTGTGGCTGAGCAATTCACCGTGCTGCCTGAACAGATCGGGTTGGGAACGGCTGTAATGGATACCCCTGCAGTAAGATTATTGATCACAATCATGGTTAGGGCATTGCTTGTAGCCGGGTTGTTCGTTGTGCATGAAGTATAAGAAGAAGTAAGTACACAGCTTACCACATCATTGTTCACCGGCGTATATGAAAAGGTGGATGAGCTTGCCCCGGTATTCACCCCGTTCACTTTCCACTGGTATACGGGAGTTAATCCTTCATTGACCGGATGTGCTGTGAATTGAACCGAGGTCCCCTGGCAAACCGTATCTGATGGTGTTGTGATGCTCACCGATACCGCGTAGTTCGGATTAACGGTCATCGTAACAACATTACTCGTGGCCGGGTTGTTCGTCACACAGATTGTAAGCGAAGAAGTCAAAACGCAGCTGATCTGGTCATTATTAAGCGGGATGTAGGTGAAGGTGGATGAATTGGTTCCGGCATTGACGCCATTCACCTTCCACTGGTAGACCGGTGTTAAACCCGGGTTAACCGGCAGGGCGGTAAACAGGACAGTATTTCCGGCACAGACCGGGTTTAATGAAGCGGATATCGTCAGGCTCACCGGGTGGTTCTGATCCACCTGCATGACGATCGTATTGCTGGTGGCGGGATTATTCGTGACACAAACAGTAAGCGAAGAGGTCATCACGCAACTGACCTGGTCATTATTAACCGGAATGTAGGTGTAGGTGGATGAGTTGGTCCCGGCGTTGACACCATTCACCTTCCATTGGTAAACCGGAGATGACCCTTCATTAATGGGATGAGCAGTAAACAGGACTGTATTTCCGGCACAGACCGGATTTAAAGAAGAGGTAATGCTTACTGAGACCGGGTTCTGTGGATTTACGATCATCGTTATTGCATTGGAGGTGGCCGGGTTATTGAACACGCAGATTGTGTTTGATGAGGTAAGAGTGCAGCTTACCACATCGTTATTGAGCGGTGTATAGGAAAACACTGAAGAATTTGTCCCGGCATTGACGCCGTTCACTTTCCATTGAAAGGAAGGGGAAGAACCTCCGTAGGTTGGGGTTGCCGTAAATATGACGGAAGTTCCTGAGCAAATATTGTTACCCGATGCTGAGATGCTCACTTTTACTGAATCCCCCGGATTAACTGTGACCGGAAAATCCACGGATGAACCGCTACAGCTGCCGATCTTTGGTGTAATATGATAAGTGACAATGCCGGGAGTTGCAAGGGAATTTATCAATACCTGGTTAATGACCAGCCCTGAATCTGCTGAAAATCCGGTGACGGTACCCATGGTTAGAGTTGCGGTCCAGTGAAACGCTGCGCCGGGCGGAGCGGACGAAAGCGGGATGTTAGTTGATTCCCCGGTGCAAATCGTTTTATACTGAGGATTGTTTGCTAAGATAGGGATCGCCGTGGTTGTAAGCTGCACCGTATCCCGGGTCACACAGGCATTGGGACTGATTACGGACACAGTATAAGTTCCAGCTTGGGATGTTGTAAAAGTCTGGGTCGTGGCGACGGTAAGTCCGGTGGCTAGATCTTTCCAATCGTAAGTGCATCCACTGCAGGCTCCGGCATCGAAAGTGACAGAATTACCCAGGCAAACTGTCTGGTCGGGACCCAGGTTGACCAATTGAGCAGGAAACACGGTGATTGTTTGCCAGGCGGTATCGATACGCTTATCGATATGATGAACGATCAGTTCCACGGTATAAGTCCCTGCACTGGTATAAACATGCGAGGGATTGGCCAGGGGTGAATAATTCAAAGCGCCGGATGCAGGATCTCCGAAATCCCAATGAACACTGTCTGGCGGAGGCCAGATATCGCCTGTAAACTGAATCGGATCGTATTGACAATGGCCATTAGGATGGATGTAAACTTTATACTTTTGAAGGTATTGAACAAGACTTCCTCCTGCCAAATTCCCTAAAAGAGATACAGCATTTTTTTGGTAATTGCATGCTAGGCCAGGAAGTGAGGGATTGTTGATGCAGTTAAGAGAATCAATTCCATTCAATTTTGTTACATATATCTTCCAGTTTGGCCCCATTTGTAATTTAAAGGCAGCATCATTCCCGATTTCAATTTTGTGCTGCATAAAACTTAATGAATCCATATAACTCAAATCAAACTGATATACTGGGGATAAGTTAGGATTATTATAAAAATTAGTGAGACACATATAAAGGTATTTCGAATCAATGGAGAACTCTGCTCCGCTAATCACGGAATCTATATAAACCTTAAATAATGGGGTAACAACCCCGGTCGTGTCGTTAAAGCGGCAGATTTCTGTCAATGAATCATGACATACCAAAAACTTTCCGTCATAGGAAATTCTCAGATCACCACCTTTCTCAATAAAAAGATAACCATTTTCCCACCTGTATCTTGCATTCATAGTAGTTGGGCTTACCACTGGATTGATGTTCAATCCACCTGCATCCACCTTATAAGCCAGATAATGTGTTACGAGATTATGCTTCCTCACTACGATCCAATAATCTTTGTTATTCTGAGCCCGGGTTCCCGTTAACTGATTAACGGCGCTATCCCCTCCCGGAACGTAAAGATTCTTTTGGCCGTTTATAACAGCACCGAGACCACCTTGCAATGACATATCCACTACCGAATAATGAAGTCCAACCAGGGGGCCATTGATATCCGAATTTCCTACCGTAAAAACATAGTATCGCTGAGCAAATCCAGGAACAGGTGCAGAAAATATGGGTTGCCTGCAGAGGCTCCCACCTAGAAGTCCATTCCCATTCGACATTATCACATTGTTCCGGTTCCAAATGGTCCACATGTTCGCATAGAAAAGCAGGTTACCGGTTGAATCAGAAACAGTTGTCGTAGAGCTGGCACTTGCATAACTGGCGCTTCCTGTTATGCCAACAGGATTGCCTGAGACGAACTTCATGGCCGCATGCCAGCCAAAATACCAGTTATTCCATTCACCCTGGGAATAGGAGGATAAAGACAAAATAACACTGCTGACAAGGAGAATAACAAGTCTGAAGACATGGCCTGTTTTGCTGTTCCCAATCCGGCTTTTGTTTTCTATGAAGCTATAAGCAGAACAAGTACGGGCATGGAATTTCCTGGCTGGTCGGATATCAGCAAGAAGCATGAGGAAAACGGTAATGATTATATTCCTCATAAGATAAAGACATTAAGTAAGACTGGTCGTTGCCCTGTTAACAGTAAAGTTACAATATTTCGTGAAATCGTATTCTTATAGAAATTCCAATCCCCCTTATCGAGAATCAACGATCTATATCCAGTTAGTGTCGGCATTAGCTTATGGATGATCTCTGCTCCCAGGCCCGGAGGTGTCGAGTCTATCGCATTTTACATAGAGCCACTCTCCAGAATTTCTTTAAGCTGCATCAATCTAAGAAAGTAGGGAAGGACCGTTTCTTTCCCGTTTTGAGCTTCAACAATGTCAAGATGGGACCGGATGAAAAGTCGTGTATCCGAGATCATGGTCCAGGGATTAAGCCGGAAGGAGTCAGGAATTGTGGCTGTTACAAAAAAGACTTTTAGGCCCTCATTTCTGTCACTGAAAAAACGCTATCTGAGACTTTATCACTTTATTCATTGTCCTATAAGGATACTGAATATCTGCAGTAATCGCCTTCTGATACTTTATGTATATCCTCACCAAGCGTTTCATTTAGATTGGTAGAATAACAACCTAAATCTTTTACTCCATGCAATAATGATTCCTTTCTGTTTATTCCAGTATCAAGTAGATCAAGGACTTTGGCCTTGATCAACGGGCCTATTATCTTCTTCCAATCTCTCTTAGCATGAGTTTTGAATAGAGCAACATACTTTTTCCGAAACATATCTCTTTGGCTTTTATTGGGCAGTCCTTCCCGGTAACCAGGTATTTGGGCTTGGCTCAATACAAGCTGATCTTTTTGTGAAAGGATGGTTATATCGATGGTGCTATCGAAGAACAGGATTTCATTAAACCGGGCCTCCAGGTTCTCAGCTAATTGTTGAAGTTTATTCAGGTCCATTAAATCCGCAAGAGTTCTTACGAGAATGCCTTTGGAATGAAGATAATCCATTGTATTGACTTTTATTTCAATACGAAGGACATGATAAGTCAGCTTATACTGAAATCCCTTATTATAGATTTTAATCCTGTACTGGGAATGTTTGCAGGACTTACCTTTCCCTTCCTGCATTGGGTGAAAGTATTTGCCGTCATGACTTATAAGATCCTTTATCACTTCGTCTGGATTAAAATCGGTCAACAAGTTCACTCCAAATTCAAGATGATTTATAACGAATTTCTTAGGTTCAACATTTATTGTCTTCGTTAAGTCAAGTATCGTCTGGACTATATCGGGATAAGCAAAATCATTATGGTTATGTTGTCCATTGTTCCAGTAGACATGAATACTTCCTTTTAGTTTTCGGACATTACTTTTCTTGTTAATTGTAATACGAATATTCTTATAATTACAGGTTTGGTTTCTATCGTTTATTTCTCCGCCTTCATTAACATTCAATGGGAAAGTTAGCTTAGGGTTCTTTATCAATTCGTTTATCCCAATTGGCGGATTATAACTTTTTATCAGGTCGATCAATGGATTGCTCCTCCTGCATTTGATACTGTCCCTTCATAATAAACCTAAACATTGAATTTGCCTTTGCTTTTCTGATCCGATCGGTCACACCGCGTGTGCCATTACATGAAACTATCTCACTTTTTCCTTCCATTGTTCAAAATCTTATCGAAGATATTAAACTTGACTCATCATAAGAATATTACCATACTACGCTTTATTTCTCTTATTATGGTCAAATAAAGCATTAACAGAATCAGAGGAGTAATAAATAGTTCCTCCAACTTTTGAAAACTCTAATGTCCCATTAACACGTAGATTCTGCAACGTCCCTGGAGAGCAGCCAAGAATCTTCTTGACTTCGGAAGATTTCAACCATTCCTTTTGATCGGTCTTTATACCGACCATCGTTCGGATTTCCTTTAGAATCATGTCCTTAAAAGAATCCAAATCATCTTTTGTAATTACTTCAATCTGGTTCATATACTTATTTTAATTAATTTACGATCAAATAGATATCTCATTTATGGGTTGCTAAAAAAATCAATACAAAATATAATGAAAATTTGTAATTTTTCAGAAAAGTTTCTTAAAGTTATTAAAAGGTTTCATATTCAATAAGATATGATCGTATTTATACCTATATCATACTATAGTACGATTTGGAGATCAATAAAAATTACAAATAATTAAATGGGAGGATGATTGGTTAAAGGTTTATAACCTTTCCCTTTTCAGATTTCTTATTTCCCGCTAACTTTTGCTTTAATGTCTGCATTTCCTCGCTAATCTTCACATCAACAACCTTACTGTATATTTGGGTTGTTCTAATGGAGGAATGCCCAAGCATCTTACTTACTGTTTCAATGGGAACCCCATTGGTAAGAGTTACAGTCGTTGCAAAAGTATGTCTGGCTGTATGGAACGTAAGAACCTTTTGGATGCCGCACAGGTCAGCAATCTCTTTAAGGTATCCATTTGAATGTTGGTTTGATATCATTGGCAGCAGGACACCCTTATTAATGCACTTTGGATCATTTTTATATTTCTCAATTATCTGTAAAGGTATTGGCAACAATGGAACAGGTGAACGTTCCTTTGTTTTCTTCCTGTGGATGATGATCCATTTCTCACCGTCAATGCCTCTTGAAATGTCTGAAGGTTTTAGAATAGACAGGTCGGCGAAGGAAAGCCCAGTATAGCAGGAAAAAATGTACATATCCCTAACTACTGCAAGTCGTTCAGAATCTAATTTTTTATTAAGCAGTTTATCAATCTCATCTTGAAACAAGATATTGCGCTCAGGGTCCTTGTACGGACATTTATAAGCAGAGAATGGATTTTTTTCCAAATACCCATGATCAACAGCAAGTCTTACAATTCGCTTCAGAGTGCCAATATTTTTTGAAATAGTATTAGGTTTACTCTTAGCCTGAGTATGAAGATATAATTCATAATTTGAGATGAATTTATAATCAAGTTCTTCCAGTTGAATATCTGTCCGGTTATATTCCGATTGTAAATACTTTGATATTTGATTATATGTTGATTCATACCTTTTAAATGAACCTGCTTCAAAATCAATACCGATCCTGGATTTCGTTTGATTATTAAACAAACTGAAAACTTTTAATAGTGATTGATTAGCTCCACTATGACCTGAGATGCTATTACGTATTATTTCAGCTGTTATAGGTTTCCCGGAAGTTTCAAGTTGAGTATAAACTTTTAAAATCTTTGATTTTATATTATCCAGATGAGTATTGATAGTCCTGGAGTCTTCTTTATTGCCTTTAATACAACCATGCAGGGAATCCCACCTTCCTCTTTCTATAAATTGATGAGTTGCCAGATCTACTCTTTTACCATTCACTGTAATCCTTACATAAATGGGAGCCTCCTCATTTTCTTCCACTTTACTTTTTCTCAGATAAAAAAGTATTGAGAGTGAATTTTTCATAAATTCTATTTTTGTACCCGAAAACAAGACAAGATTACATGAAAATGATAAATTTACCAAATTTTATTACCATTATATCATATTAATTATTAACAAAATACAAAAAATTCGGTGCACTTTTTTTGAATTTGCAGAGTGCACCGATTAGTGCACCTTTAATCTGAGAATAATTGAATATTTTGATGATTGTAGGGGAATAAAAAACCGCTTAATACATTGAAATTAAGCGGTTTTGTTGAATTTTGATATTTACTTTGTTGTCCCGCCAGGATTCGAACCTAGACCAAGAGAACCAAAATCTCTAGTGCTGCCATTACACCACGGGACAATTAATGTACAATGTACTATGTACAATG
>Ga0208613_1000880_pt1 | contig 9996 bp, 9 predicted proteins | sample CryBogmetaGMA6M_FD_184543 | JGI IMG/M metagenome (GOLD analysis project Ga0208613, IMG submission 184543) | Freshwater microbial communities from Crystal Bog, Wisconsin, USA - MA6M (SPAdes) | ecosystem: Environmental > Aquatic > Freshwater > Lake | place: Crystal Bog, Wisconsin, USA | collected... | reverse complement strand
GGCGAGGACGTGGAGAACATCCTTGTGGCCCTGCTCCAGAACGCGGACTACGACATCGAGGCCGCCAGCCGCGGCATCATCTACATCGACGAGATCGACAAGATCGCGCGCAAGGGCGACAGCCCCTCCATCACCCGCGACGTGTCCGGCGAGGGCGTGCAGCAGGCGCTTCTGAAGATCATTGAAGGCACGGAAGCCAACATCCCCCCCAAGGGCGGCCGCAAGCACCCGCAGCAGGAGTTCATCCGCATGAACACCTCGAACATCCTGTTCATCCTGGGCGGGGCGTTCATCGGGCTGGACAAGATCATCCAGCAGCGCATGCAGGGCACGAGCATGGGCTTTGGCGGCAAGGTGGAGAGCAAGAAGAGCCTGAGCGTGGGCGAACTGCTCTCCCAGAGCCAGCCCAACGACCTCATCAAGTTCGGGCTCATCCCGGAGTTCGTGGGCCGCATCCCCATCGTCACGGCGCTTGAAGAGCTGACCCGCGAGGATCTGGTGCGCATCCTGACCGAGCCCAAGAACGCGCTGATCAAGCAGTACCAGAAGCTCTTCGAGCTGGACAAGGTGGGCCTGCGCTTCTCCGAGAACTCGCTCAAGGCCATCGCCGAGGCGGCCATCGCCCGCAAGACCGGCGCGCGCGGCCTGCGCAACGTGCTGGAGAGCACCATGCTGGACATCATGTACCAGCTGCCCTCGCTCACGGGGGTCAAGGAGTGCGTGATCAACTCCGCGGTCATTGAAAAGGGGCTGGAGCCCCTGCTTATCTATCATCAAGAGGTTAAGAGCGCCTAGGGCATCAAGAGGTCAAGAGCGCGTATGGGCACCAGGAGGTCAAGAGCGCCTGGGCTGCCTGAAGTTTGGCGGCCCCAAGCGTTGACTTGCGCCCACCTGCGATTATCTTGTCCTGTACTGGCCGCGCTGCCCTGGACTGACCCCGGGAGGCCCGGCCTTGAAGGAGCAGAGCATGTCTCAGTATGAGGATCTGGAACGCGAGCTTTTGCCGGATGACACCGTCCTGCCGCTCATGTCCCTGCGCGAAGTGGTCATGTTCCCGAAATCCATCGTGCCCCTGTTCGTCGGGCGCGAGGCCTCCATCAAGGCCATCGAGAGCGCCATCGCCGCGGGCGACAAGCACATTTTCCTCGTGACCCAGAAACTGCCCGAAAAGGAGCGTCCCGAGGCGGGCGACCTCTTTGCCGTGGGCACGGTGAGCCGCATCCTGCAGATGCTGCGCCTGCCCGACGGCACCATCAAGGTGCTCTTCGAGGGCCTGTACCGGGCCAACTGGAGCCTGGTGGAGACCCTGGACAATGCGGTGGACCGGGAGTTCCCGCTGGTGCGCGTGGACCGGCTGGAGGACATCCCCGGCAGCGTGCAGGAGGGCGAGGCCCTGGTGCGCTCCGTGAATGAGGCCCTGGAGACCTATGCCCGGGGCAACAAGAAGATCGCCCCGGAGTCCATCCTGGCCATGGCCGCCCTGCGCGAGCCCGGCGCCCTGGCCGACGCCGTCATGCCGCACCTGAAGATCGACTTTGAGCGCAAGCAGCGGGCGCTGGAGATCGGCAACGCCTCCCTGCGCCTGGAATACGTCTACGAGCTGCTCCTGGGCGAGATCGAGATCTCCTCCATTGAGAAGCGCGTCAAGGGCCGCGTCAAGGGCCAGATGGAGAAGAACCAGCGCGAATACTACCTGAACGAGCAGGTCAAGGCCATCCACAAGGAGATGGGCCGCGAGGACGACCCCGCGGCCGAGGCCGTGGAGCTCGAGAAGCGCCTGGGCGAAAAGGTCATGCCCGACGAGTCGCGCGAGCGCGTGGTCAAGGAGATCCGCAAGCTGAAGCAGATGCAGCCCTCCAGCGCCGAGTACACCGTGGTGCGCAACTACGTGGACTGGATACTCGACCTGCCCTGGGGCGTGATCAAGGATGGTGAGCTGGACATAGCCAAGGCGCGTGCAATCCTCGAAGAGGACCACTACGCCCTGGAGAAGCCCAAGGAGCGCATCCTCGAGTACATCGCCGTGCAGAGTCTGGTGAAGTCCATGAAGGGCCCGATCCTGTGCTTTGTGGGGCCTCCGGGCGTGGGCAAGACCTCCATCGCCAAGTCCATTGCCCGGGCCATGGACCGGGAGTTCATGCGCCTGTCGCTCGGCGGCGTGCGCGACGAGGCCGAGATCCGCGGCCACCGGCGCACTTACGTCGGCGCCCTGCCGGGCAAGATCATCCATTCGCTCAGGCGCTGCAAGTTTAACAACCCGGTGATCTGCCTGGACGAGGTGGACAAGATGAGCACGGACTTCAGGGGCGACCCGTCCTCCGCGCTTTTGGAAGTCCTCGACCCGGAGCAGAACTACGCCTTCAACGACCACTACCTGGACCTGGACTACGACCTGTCCAAGGTCTTTTTCATCACCACGGCCAACACCCTGGACTCCATCCCGCTGCCCCTGCGCGACCGCATGGAGATCATCCGTTTGCCGGGCTACCTGGAGACCGAGAAGCTCAAGATCGCCAAGCAGTTCCTCCTCGGCAAGCAGCGCGAGCTGCACGGCCTGGGCGAGGACACGCTCTCGATCTCGGACAACGCCATGCTGGAGATCATCCGCCGCTATACCCGCGAGGCCGGTGTGCGCAACCTGGAGCGCGAGATCGCGGCCATCTGCCGCAAGGCGGCCATGAAGATCGTGGAGGGCAGGGCAGAGGCCGACGGCGTCAAGGCCGTGGCCGTGGGCAAGCAGACCGTGGGCGGTTTCCTCGGCATTCCCAAGTACCGCCACGAGGAGCGCGAGGAGGCGGCCCAGGTGGGCGTTTCCACCGGGCTGGCCTGGACCCAGATGGGCGGCGAGATCCTGCTCGTGGAAGTGGTGCTCATGAACGGCTCGGGCAAGGTGGAGATCACCGGCAAGCTCGGCGAGGTCATGCAGGAGTCCGCGCGCGCGGCGCTTTCCTACCTGCGTTCGCGCTCGGACCTCTTTGGCCTCAAGCGCGACTTCCACAAGGAGATCGACATCCACGTGCACGTGCCTGAGGGCGCGACGCCCAAGGACGGCCCCTCGGCCGGCGTGGCGCTCGTCACGGCCATTGTCTCGGCGCTGCTCAACATCCCGGTGCGTAACGACGTGGCCATGACCGGCGAGATCACGCTGCGCGGCCGGGTGCTGCCCATCGGCGGCCTGCGCGAGAAGCTGCTGGCCGCCCACCGCGGCCTGGTGCGCATGGTGCTCATCCCGGCGGAGAACGAGAAGGATCTCAAAGAGGTACCGGATGAAATTCTGAAGGACCTCAAGGTGGTGCCGGTGCAGAACGTGGACGAGGTGCTGGAAAAGGCCCTTGTGTGTGGCAACTCCGGCGCGCTCTTCTGCGGCCGCGACAACATCTCGCCGCTCTCCGACCTCTTGGTCAAGGAAGAGTACCAGCGGCCCACGCATTAGGCTGCCAGCGATCGTTTGAAATGAAGAAGGCCGGGGAGACCCGGCCTTTCTTTTTTACTGCTGCCTGTTCAGGTGCTTCAGCACGTTGTCCCTGATCCAGTGCTCGTCCCACCATTCCACAGGGCTGACCTGAATGCCGCTGATGAGGATGCCGAAGTGCAGATGGTCGCCGCCAGCCAGGCCCGTGGTGCCGGTCTTGCCGATGACCTGGCCCTTTTTCACGTCCGCGCCTTTCTGCACGTCGATCTCGCTTAAGTGCGAGTACAGGCTCTGCAGGCCCAGGCCATGGTCGATGATCACGCAGTTGCCGTAGATGCCCAGGAACGCGGCATGGACGATGCGGCCGTCGTTGGCCGCGGGCACGGGCGCGCCCGCCACGCTGGCCAGGTCCACGCCCAGGTGCGTCTGGTGGTCGATCTTCACCCCGCCATAGTAGTAGTCGCGCTGGTCGCCGAAGCCCGCGCGGCCAGCGGCATTGGGCAGGCGCATGAACGGCCCGGACCAGAGCGTGGCATTGGCGGTGTCCTGGCCGATGCGCTTGAGCTCCACCTCGTTCAGCTTGCGCAGCTCGTTGTTCACGCGCTTGTAGATGTCCAGCGGCGACTTCTCCTGCGGGTACTGGGCCGAGTACTGGCTCATCTTGTCGTTCAGGAAATCGTCGGACACGTTCAGCTTGTCGAACTTGAAGGCCTTGGGGATGGCGAAGATGAACAGCGTCTGGGTGGCCTCGTTGCCTGCCAGGTCGCGCACCAGGATGCGCGGCTTGAATTGTGCGGGCTCCATGTCGTGCGGCATGGCGAAGAAGCAAAAGTAGGCCCCGTCTTGCTGCTGGAAGGCCGGGAAGAAGTTCTCGCCCACGTTCACGCCCACCTGGGCCACGGGCTTGGACACGGTGAAGCTCACCGCGCCTGCGCCTCCCTGGTTCACGTTGTGCACGCCCTGGTTCACCGTGACCCTGGGCGGGGTCAGGTCCAGCGTCAGCTGGCGCGTCAGCGCGGCCTTGCCGCGGCCGATGTAGGCGAGCAGGGAGTGGGTGCGCGCCTCGACGGTCAGCTCCACGAGTCCTTCCTTGAACCCGGACTCGCGCGGGAGGCGGAAGACCTCGGTGTGCTCCAGCGGATTGCCCGTGAAGGTGCGCTGCAGGAACTCCACGCGCTTGCCGTCCTGGCTGGCCGAGATGGTGAAGGCCTTGAGGCCGTTCTTGGCGCTGAGCTTGAGGGTGAAGTCGGTGTTGTACGAGGCCACGTCGCCTTGCGGCGCAAGGGTCAAGACCGGCGCTCTGCCGTCGCGGATGAAGAAGTAGGTGCCCGCGCTCATGGCGAGCAGCAGCAGCAGGAGCAGTGTATTGCGCACGAAGGCGCTGGAACCTTTCTTGTCCATGGGGGATAGGCCTCTCTTCAGGTATACTGGCGCGGCCGTTTCCGGGCCAACGCGCCCGGATTCCGGGTCTTCTTGGACGTCAGGGCTTGGCTGCGGCTGCGGCCTGGTCCATGGCTTCCAGAAGCTGGATGGTGAGTTGCAGGAAGTCGGCCTCGGTAACGATGCCCACCAGCTTGCCGTTGTCCACCACGGGCAGGCAGCCGTACTTGTGGTTGTACAAGATGGTGGCCGCGTCCTTGACCGAGTCCTCGGGGGAGATGGTGCGCACGTCGGTGCGCATGATCTCCTGCAGGGGGATGCCCGCATCGATCTCGTTCTGGGTGGCCTTGTCGATGTCGGCCAGGTGCGAGATGGTGTTGGCCAGCACGTCGCGGTTGGTGATCAGCCCGCGGAAGGTGTTGTTGCCGGTGGTGATGGGCACGTGGCGGATGCGCTTCTGGTCCATGAGCACCCGGGCGCTCTGGAGGGTGTCGGTCTCCCGCAGGGAGTAGACCGGGCTGGTCATCAGTTCGCTGATCTTGAACATGTAGGCTCCTCCAGGTTGCTAGGCTCGGTCATTACCGTTCTGCTACGCGTCCTGTATTTTTTTCAGGAAAGCCGCGCCCTGTCAAGGGCGCAAAAGGCCGCGTCTGTTGACTTGGCCGGGGAAATCTGGTCAGCACGGCGTAAGAAATGGAAATGATGTTGTCCCGGGAGAGGTAGACATGCGGGTTGACCCAAAGAGACTGCGCGAGCGCATGGTGGACGAGCAGATCGCGGCCCGCGGCATCACGGACAAGCGGGTCCTCGATGCCATGCGCGAAGTGCCCCGGCACCTCTTCGTGGAGGAGGCCATGGCCAAGCAGGCGTACATGGACAACCCCATGCCCATCGGCGAGGGCCAGACCATCTCCCAGCCGTACATCGTGGCGCTGATGTCCGAGCTTCTGCAGGTTCAGCCGGGCATGAAGGTGCTGGAGATCGGCACCGGCTCGGGCTACCAGGCCGCGGTCCTGGCCAGGCTCGGGGCCGATGTGCACACGGTGGAGCGCATCCCCCGGCTCTGCGAGGCCGCGCGCGAGCGGCTCCTGTCCATGGGCCTTTTTAATGTCCACGTGAAGCAGGACGACGGCACCCTGGGCTGGCCGAGCATAGCGCCCTTTGACCGCATCATCGTCACCGCGGGTGGGCCCGAGGTGCCGCAGCCGCTGCTCGAGCAGCTGGCCGAGGACGGGCGGCTGGTCATGCCCGTGGGCCCGGGGCGCAGGCTCCAGAGCCTGGTGCTGGTGGAGAAGAAGGACGGCGAGGTGCTGCGCCGCGACTACGGCGGGGTGCAGTTCGTGGATCTGGTGGGCGCCCACGGCTGGTGAGCGGCCCTGTCATTCGGAATTTACACGCGCTGCAAAATCAGCCATACTTATTCGCTTCCTCGGCGCTCACGGCCGCAACGTCACATCCTGGAGATATGCCCGTGGGTTCTTGCAGCGGCGGTTCCTGTTCCTCTTCTTCCGGTTCCGAGCTCGGCTCGGCCAGCGCCAAGACCGCGCTCCAGGACCAGCGCATCACCAAGGCCCTGGAACGCATCCGCTACAAGCTCTTCGTCATGAGCGGCAAGGGCGGGGTGGGCAAGAGCTCCATATCGGTGAACATCGCCGCGGCCCTGGCCGCCAGGGGCTTCAAGGTCGGGCTCATGGACGTGGACATCCACGGCCCCAGCGTGCCGCGCTTGCTCGGGCTCTCCGGCCAGCTGGAGACGGGAAAAGGCAGCATGGTCAAGCCCATGCGCTTTAGCGACAACCTGCACGTGGTGTCCATGGAATCGCTCCTGCTCGACCCGGACCAGGCCGTGCTCTGGCGCGGGCCCATGAAGACCTCGGCCATCCGCCAGTTCATCGCCGACGTGGAGTGGGGCGAGCTGGACTTCCTGGTGGTGGACTCGCCCCCGGGCACCGGCGACGAGCCCATGACCGTGCTCAAGCTCATCCCCGAGGCCCTGGCCGTGGTCGTGACCACGCCCCAGGAGGTCTCCCTGGCCGATGTGCGCAAGGCCATCAATTTCCTGCAATACGCCCAGGCCAACATCCTGGGCGTGGTGGAGAACATGAGCGGGCTGGCCTGCCCGCACTGCGGTAAGGATATCGACCTGTTCAAGAAGGGCGGGGGACGCGTGCTGGCCGAGCAGTACGGCCTGGAGTTCCTCGGGGCCATTCCGCTCGACCCGGCCTCGGTGGTGGCCGGGGACCTGGGCACGCCCGTGGTGCTCCTTGAGGGCGCAAGCCCGGCCAAGGAGGCCTTGCTGGCCCTGGGCGAACGCGTGGCGGCCGCTGCGCAGACCAGCCTGGAGGCCGCGTCAACTGTACACCGATAGGCGTGCACCGCTAGGAACGCAGGAGAGCTTTGTATTGAACCTGAATCTGGCCAACATGTTGACCCTGGCGCGCGTGTTCGCGGTGCCGGTCCTCGTGGTCCTGCTCGGCATCGAGCACGAGCACGAAACCATCATCACGGCCTACCTCGCCTCGGGCGTCTTTGTGCTGGCCTCGCTCACGGACATGGCCGACGGGTACATCGCCCGGCGCCAGAACCTCATCACCAACCTGGGCAAGTTCCTGGACCCGCTGGCGGACAAGCTGCTCATCGGCTCGGCGCTCATCATGCTCGTGGACCTGGGCTGGATTCCGGGCTGGATCGTGGTGGTCATCATCTGCCGCGAGCTTGCCGTCACCGGCATGCGCGGCGTGGCCGCGGACAAGGGCGTCATCATTGCCGCGGACTCGCTCGGCAAGCTCAAGACCATCAGCCAGATCGTGGCCCTGGTGCCGCTCATCGCCCACTATCCGCTCTTCGGCTTCGACCCGCATCCGCCGGGCATGATTCTTCTGTATGTGGCTCTGGCCCTTACTGTTTTTTCCGGCGGGAATTATCTGTACAATTTCTATAAAAATTGGTTACAAATGGAATGACCGAGCGGCGACGCCGGTTAGAGCCTATCCTTGGAGAATGACATGAGAAAGGCGTCCAGCAGCCATCTGGCGCGCATATCCAACTGTTTGCAGACCATCCTGGAGCTTGAGCCGGAGCTGGAGAAGATCGAGCTTGGCAAGAGCCTCCTGGAGGAGTTTTCCGTGCTCAAGGACTTCCTGCAGAAGATCGACACCGTGGCCTTAAGCGAGGACGACGTGGAGCGTGTGGAGACCGCAACCTCCAACTTTCTCGAGGAGCTGCGAGGGCCGCTGGCCCAGATCCGCCCGGGGCGGTTCGGCTCTCTGCGTCTCCAGTAGGGAGCGCTGATGGCCCGGCGCATCCTGCTCGGTTTCTTGATCTTCGTGAACATCGTGCTCTTGTTCCGGCTCGTCTGGACCGAGCACGGGCTCTTCGCCTACATGAACATGCGCAAGCGCTCGGTGAAGCTGCAGAACCAGCTGCAGGAAGTGGACGTCAAAAGCCTGGAGCTCAGCAAGGAGATCCGCAGGCTCAAAAATGACCGCAGCTACCAGGAGACCGTGATCCGCGAGCGCATGAACTACGTGAAGGACAGCGAGGTGCTGTACATCTTCTCCGGAAAGGTCGACGCAGCCCAGGGGGCCGAAGGCGATGAGAAGAAAGATTGAGTGGTACCAGGAAGTGCTGGCCCTGGAGCCTGGCTCGCGGATCTTCTTTCCGCTGGCCAAGCTCTTCGTGGAGTTCGGACAGCTGGAGGACGCGGCCAAGACCCTGCGCCAGGGGCTGGACCGCCATCCGGACACGGTTGAGGCGCGCCTGCTGCTCATCCAGGTGCTGACCAAGCTGGAGCGCACGGACGAGGCCCGGGAACAGCTCTCGGCCGTGATCAAGCCGCTGGAGCGCTATCCGGCCTTCTGGTCCCTGTGGGCCCAGCAGAAGGCCGAGCACGACCGCGACTTCGCGGTGTTCCTCATGCTCGTGGCCTCGCACTTCACCGGCAAGCCCGTGAAGTGGACCGACGTGGTCATCGAGGGCCTGAACTCCCTGTCCGAACGGCTCATCGGGCCGCTGCCGAGCGCTACGCGCAAGCCCAAGCTTCATACGGCCCCGGTCCCGGTGCCCCCGCTCGACGAGGTGTGCCCCGAGCCGCCCGTGGGCGAATCGGCCTATGACGGCCCGGCCCCGGACGCAGGCAGCTTCCGCACCCGCACCATGGCCGAGCTTTTGGCCTCCCAGGGCGACTACACCGGGGCGCTCGGCATCTACCGCGATCTCTGGGGCCGCGCCCTGGACGAGCGGGAAAAGGCCGACCTGTCCTCGCGCATCCGCACCCTGGAAGACGGCCTGGCCAAGACCGCGGAAAAGACCGCCGCACCCAGGGCTGATGCGTTGGAAGATCCCTTTGGCAAGCATGCCAAGAACCGCCTTATGAGCACCCTGGAAGCCCTGGCCTCGCGGCTGGAATCACGGGTCCAGGGCTGAACCAGGCACCAGAGGTTTCAATTGACCGCACTGTTCCGTTTCCTGTCCGGCGCACTTCCGGCGACCGGCCGAGTTCTTGGCGTCCTGGCCCTTCTGGCCGCACTGTTTGCCCTTGCCGCCTGCGGCGCCCTGGGCGGTCCGGGCTGGGACGACGGCACGAGCGCTGTGAAAGCCAAGATCCGCGACACCCGCGACCTCATCAATCCCTCGCCCAAGATCGACACGACCAGATACAGCTGGGACAACCCCAACCAGGAGAAGCTGTCCCTGCTGTTCTCGCCCGTGGACGCCAAGGTCTCGGCCCTCATGCGCTATGTCTCCAGCCAGGATTTCCGCCCCAATGCGGCCTGGATCGACTACCTCCTGATGCGTTTCCCCTGGATCGACGGCATCCTGATCGCCGACGCCACGGGCGACATCCTGGAGCGCCGCCCGCCCGTGCCGCTCAAGCGCTTCAGCGCGCCGCTGGTCTTCGAGTCCATCTGGCGCGAGACCCTGGTCAAGACCGTGGTGGACTACACCGAGCTCGGCCCGGAGGTCTATTTCGGCGCGCCGAATTACGAGGGCACCGAGTTCGTGGGCCTGCACGTGGTCTACTTCGACCCGCGCGTACTGTTCACCTTCTGTCCGCATCCGGAACAGCTCCTCATCGTCGATCCGCGCGCCCAGAAGCTCTGGATGGCCGGAACCGAGGCCCCGCCGGGAGCCCAGGAGCTCACCACCTTCCCCTGGGAGAAGATGCTGCTCGAGAGGAGCCAGGGCACGGTCATGTCCGGCGG
>Ga0208613_1000875_pt1 | contig 10015 bp, 5 predicted proteins | sample CryBogmetaGMA6M_FD_184543 | JGI IMG/M metagenome (GOLD analysis project Ga0208613, IMG submission 184543) | Freshwater microbial communities from Crystal Bog, Wisconsin, USA - MA6M (SPAdes) | ecosystem: Environmental > Aquatic > Freshwater > Lake | place: Crystal Bog, Wisconsin, USA | collected... | reverse complement strand
ATGATGACGTTCTTGCCTGTGATGGCGGTCGATGTTACCGAGTTAGGAACACCATCTTGAATGAGGATTGATCCTTGGTTGCTCTTGATGACAGTGTTGCCACCTGTCGACACGAAAGAAGACGCACCGCCTTGGTAGCCTGGTGCGACGCCACCTGATAGGTAACTGTTTGAGAAAATAGAAACTGCATCAGTTGCAGCATTGTTGGTGGTGGCGCTGACTGTGAGGTCACCGCCTGCTCTAGCCTGCACACCGGCCATGGTGATGGTGGCGCTGGTGTTGGATGCGGATGCGTTGTTGGTTCCCGTGATGCTCAAATTGCCACCAGTGGTGTAAGCGTTGACGAGGTTTTGCCAGCTGGTAGAGGTGTGAAAGACAGCCGTGCCACTGCCTGCGCCATTGACGGCGCCTGTGATGGATAAATTGCCAGCTGCGGTGATTGTGTTGCCTGAGCCGGGGCCTATGACACTCCTGAATCCGTAACTTGTTTGACCGCTGGTGGTATTGGCTGTGCCGTTGATGGTGACGTTGTTGCCGAACACACGCACGTTACCGCCGTTGAAGTTAACACCTGAGTTACCAGTACCGCTGGATGTGCCAGTGATGGTGACGTCGCCGCCGCTGTTCAATGTGCCGATCTGATTGCCTGTCACCAGAACACCATGACCGCTGGATGTGGCAATCCCGTTCAGCGAAATAGAAGCACCGTTTGATTTGATGACCCCGTAACTGTCGTAAAAGTTGATGCCTGTACCAGTCCCTTGGCCATTGATGGTCAGGCTGCCTGTGTCAGCGGTGATTAAACCGTTGCGCACCATGAAGCTTGCGTTCAGGCTGGCATTATTAGTGTCTTGTGTGCCCAAGGTCACGTTACCGCGTGTGGTGAGACTGGGGTTGGTAGAGCTTCCGCCGTTGGCACCAAAGCGAATGCCGCCGTAACCGTTCACGGTGTGAGTGCCTTGTACTGTCAAGCTGCCAGTACCGCCATCCAAGGTAACGATAGAACCATCGTTAAAGACGACGGCTGAATTGATTGCACCCGCAGTGCTGCTACTGATACCGCTGATGACGCTGCTGCCAATACCTGTCGCCTTGATGCTGCTGGTGCCAGAGAAGAACACACCTTGATTCCACTCGGCAGCACCTGTGGCAGTGCCTGTCACCGTGATGGTGTTGGCTGTGATGCCCGAGCCATTTGCAAAGGTCACGCCTCTGCTACTGCCATTGGTGTTTTTGTTGGTGCCTGTGAGGGTGACATTGCCGTTGCCTGCATCAATCACATTGTTGAGGGTGATGCCACTGCTGTTGGTGACGGTGGCTGCGTTGCCAAGTGCTGTCATGTTGACAGTCAATGAATTCGAAGAGGTGTCGCCACTTGCCCTGCCAATGCGCTGATTGACTGTGATGCCGTTGTCGGCAGACAAGGTGAGCGTGGCAGCCGTTGTTGTCGTTTTGACGATGGCCGCGTTGACCAAAATGTTGCCGTCGCCCGTGACCGCAGTGCCTGGGCCAGTGCCCGCAGTGTCTTTGTATGCAGGCTGATTGGATTGATTGGCCACAGTGGTTGCCACGGTGACACTGGTGCCCGCATTCAAGGCCGTGGCGATATCGGAGGCTTTAAGCTTGGAGTAACCCGCTGTGGCTGCGGAGGCATCGCCAGTGATGTCGATGTTGTCGGGGTCGAGCAGCCAATTGGCTGCTTTGACTGTTGCGCCATCCACGGTCAATTGATGTGCAGACGTTTCCACAAACCCGCCTTGACTCTCCAGCTTTGCCCCGCTCACGTCGGTGCTCTTAGCCAGTACGCCTGATTCAGTATCGCGACCAATGATGATGTCACCACCTTTGTTGGCTTGCCCTTGTCCATCGTGGCCACTGCTGTTGGCGGTGATGCTGCCATCGACCTTGATCACGCCGTTGTTGGCCAGCACGGTCACTGCACCGGCTTGAGGTGCCGAGGTGTCAATGCGGCCGCTGTGCGTGACGCTGGCAACGGCGGTGCTGAGCGCGGCTGCTTGCAGCAGCACTTGGCCACCTTCGGTCACGATCACACCACTTTGGGTGTTGTTGGCGGCGGTGTTGATGGCGCCTGGGTCAAGCTCTAGGCGCACGCGCTTGCTCATACGCACGCTGACGGTGTTGGGGGTAGCGGGTGCTTGCGGTTTGGTCAGCTCCGTAGGTAGTGTGACGCTTTCAGCGGCCACTAAGACCACATCGCCTTGAGGTGCAATGATGCGTCCTTCGTTGGTCACAGTGGCGCCAATGAGGGCCACAAAGCCACCGGCAGAAGTTTCAATCGTTCCTTGGTTCACCACGGCTGCGGTGCTGCCGTTGCGGGCGTATTTGTAGTAGCCGGCCATGAAGTCGGCATCGGTCAAGCCAAAGGTGCTGGCCGTAAAGCTGCTGGCGGTGACAGAGCCGTCTTTGCCAAACGCCACGCCATTTGGGTTGAGCAAGATGACTTGGCCATTGGCCTTCAACTGCCCCAAGATTTGGCTGGGGTCGTTTCCCACCACGCGGTTAAGCAGCACTGCGCTGGCGCTCGGCTGTGCGATGTTGACAGACGCAGCTGAGCCCACGTTGAAGCTTTGCCAGTTGATGCTGGCTTTGTCGGTGCTTTGGGTGATGAGCATTTGCGCACCGTTGGCGCTGATGCTGGCTGTGCCTGTGTTGACGCTGGCACCTTGGGGAAGGGTGTTGCCCGTGAGTTTGGGCAGGGCTGTCTGGGCTTGGGTGCTGTTGAGGGTGAAGTAAGTCAGAGCGATGGTTGCAAAGGTCAGCCGTAACGCCCCCACAAAACAAGACGCCACGCTGCGACTGCCTTGCCCGCTGGCCACCTTACCCGAGGCTGCCGTGTGCTCCCCGACGGCGACGAGTGTGCCTAGGCGTTTGGAGAAAATAACTTTGAAGCAACGGGAATTCATATTTGGCAAATCCAAATCAACTTTGTTGATTTGTGTAAAAATTTTGCCAAATTATATAAATTTGTTAGAGATTAAACAATACGCCACTTGGCGTATGCCGAGCCTCAGGAGCTCATTTCGCTTGAGTTGTGTGCGAAAAGTTATTAAGTTACGCGGTCTTCACCGTTAATTCGTCGTGCAGGGCAGGGTAATTAAGGTGGTCGCCATGCCGTGCGGAGGGATATTGCGGGTGATCGTGCCTTGGTGTTTGTGGATGACGATGTCCACAAAATTGAGCCCTAAACCAAAGCCAGGCATGGAGGGCGTGAGGTCGTGCGCGTCCGTTTGGGCGTGGACGGGGTTGCGCACGGTGATGGTGGCTTGGTTGGCTGTGTGGGTGACTTGAATGGATACCTTGCTGCCTGCAGGCGAGAACTTCACCGCGTTAAACAGAATGTTCACCAGCGCGCGAACCAATAGGCGCGTTTGTGCCATGACAAAGAGGCTGCTGCTCCCACTGTCATCGCTCAGGGTGATGTTTTTTTCTTGTGCCAAGTCGACCACTTGTTCGATCGCATCATTGAGCAGGTTGTCAAGCAGTTCTTGCTTGACTTTGTAGCTTGAGGCTTCGGCAGAGATGGTGAGGATGAAGTCATCCATCATGTGCAGCAGGGCCTTCGCGTGATAGCTTATTTTTGCGCGTTGCTGAATGTGCTCGGATGTCTCTTGAGGGGTAGGGCGTAGCAGGGACAAGATGGAGGCAACGGGGGTGCGCATGTCGTGAGACAAAAATTGCAGGGCACGGTCGCGCTGCATTTGTGATTGACGCAGATCGGTGATGTCGGTCAGGATGATCAGCCGAAGCTGGCCCCCAGAGGGAGATGCGATGTTGGCTGTTTTGATGAGCAACTCGCGTGGTCCCAGCAACGACTCAATCTGGAAGGTGGCGGGTGCTGGGTGTGTGTCATCGTCGTGCGCGGTGGCAGCGAGGGTGCTGAGGGGCACATGAAGATGCTGGGCGAGATCGGCCAAGCTGTGGAGGCCTTCAAGTTGCTCGGTGGCAATGAGTTGTTTGATTTTTTGGTTGCACAGGAGCAACTGATCTTGTGGGTCAAAGATGGCCACGGCATCCGGTATTTCATCGACGACGGTGGATAAAAAGTCCAGCTCAGAGCGGGCGGAGGCGACGGCATGGTCGAGAAGTTTGGCGTAGTTCAGCACCACTTCGCGCGAGTGTCGAATGCTACTGTTGTGTCGCGCTGTGGATGGGAACTGTTGCAGGTCGGCTGCTTTGTCGTCGATCAAGTGCACCATCGCCTCGAGCCGACGCCAAGCCCACAGAGGCTGGATCAGTATGGCGACCAAGATGAAGGGGATGGGGTCAATCCAATAGTTTGCCAAGGTGAGTAGCGCGTAGCTGAGGGCGACGCCTGCAAGCATCATCAGGCTGGCTAAGAGCAGCGCGTATCGCGGCCTGAGGTAGAGCAGGCTTTGCAGCATGGCCAGCAAGGGCGCTAAGGCGAGGGCACACACGACCCATGCGGGCGCTTCCTGAATGAGGGCTTGGTCGAGTGAGGCGTTGAGGATGCTGGCCAAGATGGCCACGCCAGGTGTGCTGGCGTTGTTCTTGCCTGAGTAGAGGGTGGGGTAGCGGTCGCCTAAGCTGGGCGCGGTGACACCGACCAAAACGTATTTGTCTTTCAGCAGTGTGCGGGTGAAATTGTTGTGGATGGCATCTGCCAATGACACCATGGGGAAGCCAACCCTCGGATCGACCATGCGAAAGCGGCGATAGCCGGATTGAGTCAGGTTGGGTGGATGGGCGGAGTTGCTTTTCGCATGAAGGGCTAACGAAAAATGCGGCCATTTTTCGTTAGCCAGTTGGACGCCTCGAATCACCCCGTCGCTGTCAAATGAGAGGTTGATGTGTCCGATGGTGGCGGCGCTGTCGAGAGGTTGAGCGGGGAGGATGTTGCTGAGAGTTTGTTTGGCATCCTCTTGGATGCTGAATTCGAGGGGGAGTACCGTGTTGTGTCGCAGCATTTGCTTGGCCAACTCTGGGTCATCAGGGGTTGGGTCCAAAAACAGAAAGTCAAAGCCAATGACTTTGGGGCGATAACGGTCGTCATCCAATGCTTCAAGCAACTGGGTGTATCGGTCGCGTTTGAGGGGCCAGCCACCTAAGTCGGACAAGGTGCGGTCATCCACCGCGACAATCACGATGTCTTGGGTGCTTTTAAATCCATGCAGGCGCATGAAGTGGTCGTAGAGCACATCGCCTAAGGGCTTGGCGATACCGCCCCATACAAGCGCAACCAGAAGCGCCAGAGCGACTGCGACTGTGAATAGCCACTCCCGACGTAGAAGGGCTTTGCGTTGTTGGTGGGCGTTCAAGGTGAAGGCGTTGGCAGTGTGATGAGTTCAAACGAGCCAGATTGTCGAATCACTGGGTGGCTGTTTGAGGCGTGAGGTGCTTCAGCCAGTGGGTATGACAAGCGCCATTGGTAGCGACCTGCAGGCAAGCCCTGAATGGCGAATCGACCAAAGCGCGCGTGCAGGGTTTGTGTGTCTACCAGTTGATGCGTGACACCGTCGATGGTCTTCGAGAGTTGAAAGCTGATCGCAACGCCATCGGCTAGAGGCGCTTCAAAGAGGGCGGAGCAGCGGGCCTCTTTGCTGTCGGTAAGCGGGGTACAAAAGCCGTAGGTGCGTTCAGTGCCAACGAGCCCAGTTTCTGAGACTGAGGTGAGGAGGTAGAAGGTCAGCTGTGGTGTGAGTCTTGGGATGAAGAGCTCTGGGCTCAACAGATGTTGCGATGATCTTTGCCCCGTGAGGTTGGCCGTGTTCGAGCTGTCGGCTACGAAATAACTGGCATGGGGTGGCGCGGTGAGCTGCACCACAAACGAAGGCGCTGAGCCAGCTGTCGCTTTGGCCACGGCGAATGCCGGTGGGTCTAGGAGCGTTTCGACCCCTAATGATTTGCCATCGGCGTTGATGGGAACACCAAGGCCTTTGGTGATGGCTTGTGCATTCGCGTCTGTGTTGCCTCGCGTTTGAACGGTGCCGCCGAGAACCTCGACTTGACCCGCTTGATCTTCGGGCGAGTAACCCACACGAAACTCTGTGCCGCGGACGCCCATGATGGAAATGGGCGTTCGGACTTCAAACGGTGTCAACTTGGACCGACCTTTGTTGACATCCAACTCCACCCGTCCTCGTGCTAGGTCGAGTTTGACTTCGGGGGCGGTCTCTAGGGCGTTTTTGCGAAGGGTTGAGATTTTCAGGGCCGCGCTGGAGGGGAGCCGGATGATGGAGCCGTCTTCTAGCAACAAGGAGACATGACACTCGGCAGGCACTTCGATCAAGGCACCTTCGCTGACTTGGGTGCCCACGGTCAAAGCTTTGCTGGAGTTGCCGACTCGTATTGATGTAGCGCATGACAGCCCCATGATGGTGGCCTTGGATGGGCTTGTCTTGACCAAGTGGCGGGGGATGCTGAGCTCGGCTCCGACTTTCAAAATATCAAGGCTTTGTGGTCGGTTCGCTTTTTTAATTGCGTCTAGATCAAGTGGTTGAACGAGGTATTGGTGTGCAATCCGATTCAATGTGTCGCCGGCTTTGATTTTGTAGGCAATGAAGGAGGGCTCGTTGCTACCGTCTTTGTTTTCGGCGGAGGCGACAGCGCTGAGTAGTACGCCCAATAGGACAACAAGAGTTTTCATGGTTTTAGGTTTCATTTCCTGTCATGGGCTTACAAACTCTTTTGTCTGCATAGCAAAGGTTTTTGGGGATTTTATAGATATGCGGCGCCTGCCGCCGGCATGTTGTTGGGGCGGCGTAAAATTATCCTTTTGCCGCGCTTTAAATTTAAATACACATGGTTCAGATTACTCTTCCCGACGGTTCGCAACGTGAATTTCCAGGCCCCGTGACGGTGGCCGAGGTGGCCATGTCGATTGGTGCTGGCTTGGCCAAGGCGGCTTTGGCCGGCAAGGTCGATGGCAAGGTGGTGGACACCAGCCACACCATGAGCAGCAATGCGAGCTTGGCCATCATCACGGCCAAAGATGCCGAAGGCTTGGAGGTGATTCGTCATTCCACCGCCCACTTGTTGGCCTATGCGGTGAAAGAGCTGTTCCCCGAGGCGCAGGTCACCATCGGTCCTGTGATCGAGAACGGCTTCTTCTATGACTTCTCGTTCACCCGCGGCTTCACGCCCGAAGACTTGGTGGCGATCGAAAAGCGCATGACCGAGTTGGTCAACAAAGACGAACCGGTGGTGCGCCGCGTGTTGCCTCGTGACGAGGCGGTGGCGTATTTCAAAGGCATGGGCGAGCACTACAAGGCGGAAATCATTGCCAGCATCCCTAGCAATGAAGACGTGAGCCTGTACCGCGAAGGCAACTTCGAAGATTTGTGCCGTGGCCCGCATGTGCCCAGCACCGGCAAGCTCAAGCACTTCAAATTGATGAAGGTCGCTGGTGCCTACTGGCGTGGCGACAGCAAGAACGAAATGCTGCAACGCATTTACGGCACGGCTTGGGCTAGCAAGGATGATTTGCAGCTCTACCTCAAACGTCTCGAAGAGGCTGAGAAGCGCGACCACCGTCGGTTGGGCCGCGAGCTGGATTTGTTCCACATCGACGAGCACGCGCCCGGTTTGGTGTTTTGGCACCCCAAGGGCTGGACCGTGTGGCAGACCATTGAGCAGTACATGCGTCAGGTCTACCGCGACAACGGCTACCTCGAAGTCAAAGGTCCGCAAATCTTGGATCAATCTCTGTGGGAGAAAACAGGCCACTGGGACAAGTACCGCGACAACATGTTCACCACCGAGTCTGAGAAGCGTGACTACGCTTTGAAGCCCATGAACTGCCCCGGCCACATCCTGATCTTTAAGCAGGGCATCAAGAGCTACCGCGATCTGCCATTGCGCTATGGCGAGTTTGGCCAATGTCACCGCAACGAGCCTTCAGGTGGCTTGCACGGCATCATGCGCGTGCGTGGGTTCACCCAAGACGACGGCCACATCTTCTGTACCGAAAACCAAATCTTGCCCGAGTGCGACACCTTCACCAAGGTGCTCAAGGAGGTGTACGAAGACTTTGGCTTCACCAACATCTTGTACAAAGTGTCCACGCGCCCTGAGGCGCGCATTGGCTCGGATGACTTGTGGGACAAGGCCGAAAAGGCGTTGATGGATAGCTTGACCGCCGCAGGGTGCGAGTTTGTGATCTCTGAAGGCGACGGCGCTTTCTACGGCCCCAAGATCGAATACACCCTGAAAGACGCAATTGGCCGTGAGTGGCAGTGCGGCACGATTCAGGTCGACTTCAACCTTTCGGAGCGCTTGGATGCCGAGTACACGGCAGAAGATGGCTCACGTCAACGCCCCGTTATCTTGCACCGCGCCATCGTAGGCAGCATGGAGCGTTTCATCGGGATTTTGATCGAACAGCACGCGGGCGCTTTGCCCACTTGGTTGGCCCCAACTCAGGTTTCGGTGCTCAATATCACCGATTCTCAGGCCGAATATTGCCAAGAAGTTGCGAAAACACTGCGAAATCAAGGGCTTAGGGTCGATTTAGATCTCCGCAACGAGAAAATCACGTATAAAATACGCGAGCATTCAATGCAAAAGCTTCCCTACATCTTGGTCGTAGGCGACAAAGAGAAGGAAGCTGGCGCCGTCGCAGTGCGCGCCCGAGGCAATCTAGACCTCGGTGTGATGTCCCTCGAAGCCTTCTCTCAAAAGATCGCTTCTGACATCTCCCTCAAAAGCTGATTTCATATAGAAATTGCCAAGAGTTGTGCGTCGCACACGTGAGTCGGTTTGTTTTTGATTTTTAAGGATAGTCACCATCGCTACAGAATTTCGCGACCGCCGCCAGCGCGAGGAACGCAAACACCGCCTTAACCGGGAAATCATGGCCCCGGAAGTCCGCCTTTCAGGTCCTGAAAACGAACCTCTCGGTATCGTGAGCTTGGCTGATGCCTTGCGCATGGCTGGCGAGATTGACGTTGACTTGGTTGAAATTGCCGCCACGGCTGTGCCGCCGGTGTGCCGTTTGATGGACTACGGTAAGTTCAAGTACCAAGAGCAAAAGAAGGCTGCTGAAGCGAAGTCCAAGCAAAAGGTCATCGAGGTCAAGGAAATCAAGTTCCGTCCCGGTACCGATGATGGTGACTACAACATCAAGGTGCGCAACATCAAGCGCTTCTTGGATGACGGTGATAAATGCAAGATCACGCTGCGCTTTCGTGGCCGCGAGATCACGCATCAAGAAATCGGTATGGCGCTGTTGCAGCGCATCCGTGATGATTTGGCGGATCTGATCGTTGTTGAGCAGTTCCCCAAACTCGAAGGGCGTCAGATGATCATGATGATCGCGCCTGGTAAGAAGAAAACGGGTGGCGCCGCCAAACCCGCTGCAGAAGCTGCGTCAGCAGCCTCTGCATAAAAGGCGACGCACATTAGTGTCTCGGGGCTTACAAGACTACGCACTCTGCGTAGGCGCCTCGCGAGCACAAATTAAAGGAGCATCTAAATGCCCAAAATGAAGACCAAGAGCAGCGCTAAAAAGCGCTTCCGAGTTCGTCCAGGCGGTACTGTCAAACGCGGTCAAGCCTTCAAACGTCATATCTTGACCAAGAAGACGACCAAGAACAAGCGTCACCTCCGCGGCTCAGTGGCTGTGCATGAGACCAATATGGGTCACATGGCACAAATGCTGCCAAAGTGCGGCCTGTAATTAACTGACGAACAAGGAGAAAAAATATGCCTCGCGTTAAACGTGGTGTTACGGCCCGTGCCCGTCACAAAAAAGTTCTGGCTTTAGCCAAAGGTTTCCGCGGTCGCCGCGGTAATGTCTTCCGCGTCGCTAAACAAGCGGTGATGAAGGCTGGTCAATATGCTTACCGCGATCGCCGCACTAAAAAGCGCGTGTTCCGTCAGCTGTGGATCGCTCGTATCAACGCAGCTGCACGTTTGTGCGGTCTGACATACAGCCAATTTGCCAACGGCCTCAAAAAGGCTGCGATCGAAATCGACCGCAAAATGTTGGCCGACCTGGCCGTTCACGACATGGCTGCTTTCACCAGCATCGTGAATC
>Ga0208613_1000874_pt1 | contig 10018 bp, 13 predicted proteins | sample CryBogmetaGMA6M_FD_184543 | JGI IMG/M metagenome (GOLD analysis project Ga0208613, IMG submission 184543) | Freshwater microbial communities from Crystal Bog, Wisconsin, USA - MA6M (SPAdes) | ecosystem: Environmental > Aquatic > Freshwater > Lake | place: Crystal Bog, Wisconsin, USA | collected... | reverse complement strand
GACCAAGCCCGCTCTCCGGACCCGCGTGGAATGGTACAACGGCATCGCGATCTACAACGGTCGTGCCGCTGCCCGTCTGAACGGCATCAAGGATGCGGCTGTCGTCGCCTAATGGCTAGGGGCCCCTTAACGGGGGCCCCGCACCTTCTCCCGAACCCTCAAATCCCGAAAGGATGAACAACATGTCGAGTCAGAAGATTTTCGACAAGTCCCTGGAACTGGCGGCTTCGGCCCTCCAGTCTACCAGCACCAACTCCACCGGCGTTGTCTTCGAATACGCGAGTATCGAGGATGTCACTGTGGTGATTGATGTCACCGCCGTGACCGGCACCACCCCCACCTGCGTTCCCAGCATCCAGGTCACCAACGACGGTGGCACCACCTGGAAGACCGTGGCCTCCTGTCAGGCCCTGATTGCTGCTGGCCGGTACGAATTGTCCTGGACTGGCCTCGGGGCCCGCAACATCCTCGCCCCCTCCGCTACCCAGGCCAACAATCAGGTTCGCCTGAGCACCGTCCTCGGCGGCACCACCCCCAACTTCACCCTCTTCGCCTTCATGACCAAGGACTGATAGGAACGGGCCCCTTCGGGGGCCCGCCCTTCGGACCACAACCAAGAGGACATGAACATGGCCAACGAGAAGACCGTCGTCTACAACAAAGAAACCGGCGAACCCACTGAAGCTTTTAGTGTGGATGCCAAGGAAATGGTCGCCAGTGGCTCCTACAGCTACGAAGAGGTTGTTCCTGGAGTGCCCGCCGAACTGGATCGTGCCGCCATCAAGCAGGAACTGACCGACCTCGGCGTCGAGTTCTACGCTTCCGCTCCCACGGAGAAGCTTGTTGCTCTCCTGGCCGAGAAGAAGGCCGAGTAAATTTGTTCTATTGATTAGGGGCCCGGCCAGCAATCCTGGTTCGGGCCCCTTTCTTCATCGAGGGTGGTATGACGATCACTTTGGTTGCCGATCTGTCACAAGCTGGTGCCAATGCGTACTGTGATGTTGCTTATGCTGATACCTACATGACCACTCGTGGTTTCAGCGAGGATTGGACTGCCATTGCAGACCCGGAAGTGAAGAAGCAGACCCTCATTTGGGCCACTAATCTCTTCGAAACCTTCAAATGGCTTGGGACACGCGATAAAACGCTGGACCCCGGGCCCCTCCGCTGGCCTCGTCGGAATCTGAAGGATCGTGATGGGAATGTCAGTGATGCGGCCATCCTGCCTGAAGAAATCAAGAAGGGGCTTTGCGAAATGGCTCTCTTCATGGTCAAGGAGGACCGGCTTGCCGGTTTTGATGTTATCCAGGCCGATACCAGCCAGATCGGACCCATCGGAGAGAGGAAACTCCGCTACAACAAATATCCACCGGGAGTGGTTGATTACATTTCTTGGTATCTCAATGGTGGACTGTCCGGTTTCCAGATCCGTGTGACCACGGGGCTATAACATGTCAAAGGCCAAAGCCATCCAGAAGAAAATTGAAAAGGTGGGGGCCACCGCAACTATCGAAAAGCGGGGGGAACCCGTTTACGATGCTGCCACCAGGATCAACTTCACGGATTCTGCCACTCACCAAATGAAAGTCATCATCGATTCTACTTCCCTTGTGGCACTCGGGGAGATTTTTGGTCCTGATTTGATCGAGTCTGGTGACCTGATCATTTCCACCCACAACTGTTATCCTTGGGGTGTCCCTGAAAAGGGTGATTCGATCACTCTGATGGGGGAAACTTATGATGTTATCACTCGCAGACCGATTTTTTACAAGGTTGGTGAAGTGGTGATGTGGCGAATGCTCATGCGATATGGCAAACGCAACGACTCTCGTTCTCGGGGGACTTGATGGTTCGTTTTACAATGGACATGAATCGTATCCTCTCGGCTTATGACCAGAGGTTTGATGTCCTTGTGCAAGAAGTAACGGTTCAGATGGTAGTGATGATCGCCGATAAAACCCCTGTGGATACAGGCAGAACTCGGGGCAATTATATCATTAGCCCATCTGGTGAGAGTCTTACTGATTTTGACCCATACAAATTTGATCCGGGTGGGACTTTCACTTTCCCTTATGCCCAAAATGCGGTAAAAGAAATAAAAGCTGGTGGTATTGTTCGAATCATCAACAACACGCCGTACGCGATGGATCTTGAATATGGCACTTCACGACAGGCACCTTCTGGTATGGCTCGGGTGGCCGTGTTTGAATTCCAGCCCATTGTGGATAAAATAGCTAAGGGGTTATCCAATGTACGCGTTAATTGAGAAGTTCTTCGAAGACACCATCGCTCAGGCTTTATCCCCCACCTATCTCAAGCTGGAAAACATCGCTTACCAGTCAACCAATGGGGTTCCTTACGCGAAGCTGTCCCATCTGAGGGGCCCTCGCCGGTCCTCCGCGCTGGGGTCCAAACAGATTCTCTACCAGGGAATAGTACAGGTCGATGTGATGACTCAAGCCAATTCCGGACCTGGGTCCTCGGAGGGTATGCTCTCAAGAGTTGAAGCCGGGTTCGACAACGGAATGCAATTTGACATATCAGGAAGTCAGTTGTCAATCATGTCTGTATCCAGGGGGGTTTCCTCCGAAGATCCGGTGTGGTATACTGTCCCTGTGAGCATCTATTGGTCACTCAGAAAACAGCAATAAGAGGAGCCTCCCATGGCCTACGCAACTGGTTCGCAAATTCAGGTGTCAATCGTTCCGGAAGTCACCCCGGGTACTACCCCGGTCACCCCCGTTGCGTCGGTCCTCCGGTGCACCTCGGTGACCCTGGGGATGGAACGCAATCTCATCGAGTCGGCTGAACTCCGTTCGGATCGCATGATTTCCGATGTCCGTTCCGGGATGCGGCGAATCCAGGGCGACATCGACGCCGAGTTCAGCGCGGGCACCTCCGATGATCTGATCGAAGCGGCTTGTGGTGGCACTTGGGTGCCCACCAGGGTCCTCGCCGGGAACCCCACCCTGGCGGTCACAGCTTCTACCCGCACCATCACCCGGTCTGCTGGTTCGTTCGTGACGGACACTTTCTCCAACGGCGATTGGGTCTTCTTCTCCGGGTTCACCAACTCCGGAAACAACGGCATCTTCAAGATCACCACGGTTGCCGCCCTGACCCTCATTCTTGATGCCACCACTACTGCTACTTTGGTGGACGAAGTTGCTGCGACCAACAAGATGATCGAGTCCTTCGCGGGCTCCCTCAAGTCCGGTACCACCGCTCGGTCGTTTTCGATTGAGGTCGGCCTGAAGAACATCACGCAGTACCGCCTGTTCAAGGGGTGCTATGTTGACAAGATGAACTTCTCGGTCAAGCCGAACGCCATCGCCAAGATGAAGTATTCTATCCTCGGCATGGACGAGGTGGTTTCGGCTACCCCGATGGATGCCACCCCCGATCCGGCCTTGACCACGAAGACCATCGATGGAAACAGCGCGTTGGCCCTCATCAAGGATGCCGGTGCCACCCTGGCCTATGTGACCGGTGTGGACTTCACCCTCGACAACCAGGGGAAAATCTTGGAAGTCATCGGATCCAACAAGGGTGCTGGCGTCAATTGGGGCCGTAGCAAGATCACCGGCACTCTCACCGCTTACATCCCCGATGTCACCCTTTACAACAAGTTCGTCAATGACACCAATTCCTACCTGGAGTTCGTGTTGGCCGATGGCACGGTTGGGCAGTACAGCTTCAAACTCCCCAATGTCAAATACACCGCAGGGAAGATGGATGTCACGAATGAGGACGCGATGACCCAGAGTCTCCCCTTCACGGCCCTTTATGACCCCACCACTTCCTCAAATATCGTGGTGACCCGCACCTAGGAGTGCTGATGGCTAAGCTTGGTTCTTTCAATACCAAAGTTTCCGCGAATCGGGGGGTGGATGTTGACATCCCGAACCCGATCGACGGGATTCCCACCGGGTTCGTCATCACGATCCTAGGAAAAGATTCGGACCAGTACCGCAAGGTCGAATCCGAGCAGCGGGAAAGGGCCATTCGTGCGGCCAACACCACCGGGACCTTTCGGATGTCCCCCGAAATGATCGAGAACAACGCCACGGAACTGATCGTGGCTTGCGTCAAGACCTGGAAGGGCCTCGTCAACGAGGACGACACCGAAATTCCCTTTTCGACCGACGCCCTCAAGGATCTGATGAAGGAATCCCCCTACGTGCGGGAGGTTCTGGACCGGAACATTGGTGACCGTTCGCTTTTTGCGGTCCGCTAGAGGACGAACTCACCGAGTGGGCAAAGAAGTGGTTTCAACTTGAGAAGGTGGGTTCGGATGGCATCAAGGTCCGGAACCACCTTCTCATGGTATCCGGAATGGGTGTTGATGTCCCGGCCTTAAAGACGCCACCTTTCCCACCACCGGCGATTCACCTCTGGCGGGCTTTCACGGCATTACAGCAGACACGGGGGGCGAATTATGGTGTGCCCTCCCCACTTACTTATGTCGAGATACTGGCTTATGATACCCTAATGGGGGACCACCTGGAACCCTGGGAGGTCGCCCTGATCAAGGCTCTGGATTTGGTTTTTCTAGAACATGGGGTTGAGCGTGGCAGCTGATATTGCCAGTCTTAAAGTTGCGATCGATAGCACCGATGCTAAAACTGCCAAGGATAACCTCCAGGCACTTAACTCGGTATCCAGTTCCGTAGAGGGGGCCATGAACAGCCTCTCGGATGTACTTCTCCGAGTGGGTGTGGCCTTTGCAAGTTGGAAAGCAATCGAGTATGCAAAAGATACGGCGATGCTTGCCGCCCGATACGAAACGCTAGGTGTGGCCATGAATACCGTGGGCACCACGGCTGGGTACAGCCTTACAGACCTCGACAAGTACGAGAACGCTTTGAAGGCTACGGGCATCACGGCATTGGCTTCTCGTGAATCCATCGTCAAGTTGGTCGCCGCGAATGTGGATCTGGACAAAGCGGTCCGGTTGGGTCAGGCCGCGCAGAACATTGCAGTCATCAACAATCTGAACTCGTCCGACGCTTTCAACAAGATGGTGCAGGGCATTCAGACCGGACAGGTTCGTTTGCTCCACTCCATGGGTATTATGGCCACCTTCCAAGAGTCGTACAAGCGGATGGCCAATGAGATTGGGAAGACTGCTGCTACTCTCACGGATTACGAGAAGGTTCAGGCCCGCACCAATATCGTCCTGGAGTACGCCGAGAAGCTGGCGGGTGCTTACGACGCGGCCATGGGTACTGTGGGAAAGCAGTTCCGGTCGATGGAACGCTACGCCCAGGATCTTCGTACTGCCATGGGTGCTATCTTCTCCCCCGCTTTGGTGGTGATCGCCCAGGCCCTAAACGACATGTTCGCTGAAATGGCCCAGAATATGGCCATGGCTCGGGCATCCGGGAACTTCAAGGAATGGCAGGATTCCTTTGCTAAACTGGCGAGGGCTGTGGTGGGTGTCACTCAGTTTGTGGTGGACCACAAGGGTGCCATCATCGCCCTCGTTGCGGCATATGCTACCCTCAGCATCATAAACACCCTCATCCCAATGATCATGGCGTTGCGGACTGCTTGGGCTGCGGCTGTTGCGGCTACTGTGGTGATGGATGCCACCCTTGGGACTGTTGTTGTTGCAGCCTCTTCTGCTACTGCTGCTATGAATATTCTTCGGACTGCTGTTGCTGCAGTTGGCGGGCCTTGGGCCATCCTTGCGGCTGTAGTAGTGGCGATCGGTACCGCCCTTTACTTCGCTTCTGACAACATGAAGGAAATGAATGAAAAGGTGGCTGAAAACATCAAGGCTACCGTCAATGGGATCAGCGCGAATAAGGGGTTGCTCGATGTCCTAATGGAAATGACCAAGGTTGAGGCTGCTGCCACCGACCAAAAGAAATTCGCCAAGGATAACGAAGAGGATCTGGCCATCGCTAAGCTGAAAATCCTCGGTATGGGCCCTGAGTACAACAACGCCCTCGTGACCGAGGCCAAGAGCGTCAAGGAACTCACCCAGGCTTATTCTCTCCTGATGGCCCAGGAGTACCAACGCAAAATTGAGGCTACCAAAGCCCTCTTGGTTAGCTTGGCCAAGGAGTACAACAACATCAAGCCGGGATTTTGGGACAACATTATGCCTGGGTCCACGGGGTATCATAACTCCTTGATGAAGATTGCTGAGGCCCAAAAGATAGTTAATGATAAGATTGCTGCTGGTAATGGTAATTTGGCTACTCTGAAGCAAGCCTTGAAAGACTTGCAGGATATGATGAAGGGGAAGATGACTAACCCCGATGACGCGGAGGGCAACGACAAAAAGGCCCTGCAGATGTCCCGCAAACTTGAAGATGACCGATACCAGCTCGACATGGCCCTACTCCGCGCAAACAAAGCCGAGGGGGACCAAGAGAAGTACAACCTCGCCATCAAGATTTCCCAGCTTGAGACTGACCACAAGATCCTAGAAATTCGTCGCCAGTTTGCCGATGGTAAGATCGCCGGTGGTGGCGAGGCCATGAAGGAACTCATCAAGGGCTGGAAGGAAGTCGGCAAACTCCAGGAGGAATCGGCTGCTCGGGACCTAACCCAAGCTGGAATCAAGCGGGATCAGGCCGAGTTGAAGAAGATCACCGACGCCGAAGCCGGTTTGAAGACCATCATGGATCAGGTGGATGAAGTCATCAATGGTGGATATGCCAAGTCTATTGATGCCGTTGTTAAGCAGTATGACAACTTCAGGAATGCTGCTGGAAAGACTTATGAGTTAATCCTCACGGAAGCTCGTAAGGCAGACCTCGCTACTGGCCAGATCATGGGCCCCAAGACTATTGCGGCCATGACGCAGTTCGAAGCCATCTTCAGCAAGATCGACAAGGCCAAGGGTATCGCTACTGCAGCTGTTACCGCTCAGACCGCCGAGTCCCAATATAACAAGATCACGGCCCACCTAGCCAGCCTGGAAAAGAAGCATGGGGCCATGAATTTCGACGAAGAAATTAAGGCTGCAACGGCTTATGCCAAGGAACTCGGGTTCACCAAGGAAGCTTTGAAGAAGTTCACCGATGAAGCCAAGGCCATGGAAGCCCAGCGGGGTAACATTTGGGGTGGTATGTCGGCTGGTCTTCGGGACTTTGGTAAGAATGCCACCGACATCTTTGGCAACATCCGCAAGGCCACCATGGGTTGGTTGGATGGGCTCTCCTCCAAGCTTACTGAATCCATCATGACCGGCAAGGCGAACTTCAAGGACTTCGCTAAGAGCATCATTTCCGACATCATCAACATGATGGTAAAGGCCCTACTCTTCCAGGCAATCATCAGCGGAATGAAAGCCATGGGGATGGATGTCTCCTGGCTAACCGCTTCCACCAAAGCTGCTGGTGGTGGTGTGAATTCGGGCCAGCCCTACCTCGTTGGCGAAAACGGGCCTGAACTGTTCATGCCCACCGGCTCCGGTAATATCGTCAACAACCCCGGTTCCATCGGTGGCACCAATGTTAACCTCTCCCTGGTAATCAATAATGATGGAAGCAGTCAGTCCCAGGGTTCGGATATGAGCAGCCAGCAGTTGGGTGCTAAGATTCTCAGTCGGGTGCGGGATATTGTGGTTGACGAGATTCAGAACCAGAAGAGGACCGGGAACTCCCTCAATCCTCTTGGCGCGAGGTAAGATATGACAGCCCTGCCCATTCAACCGAATTTTTCCCTCCCCAAGTCCACTCAGCCCAGGCTTCGGATTTCCAACTTTGGTGGTAGTTACAAGCTTCGGGTGAAGGATGGTCTGAACCACATGCCTAGGTCCTGGGGTCTTACTTGGACGCTTACCAAGGCTCAGCGAGATACCCTAGAGACTTTCTTTCGAACCCAGGGTGGTACTACTCCTTTTACCTGGACCCTCCCAACGGGAGAAGTTTACCAGTGTGTTTGTACACAATGGGCTGATACCATTGATCAGTACAACCTTTACACCTTCACGGCTAGCTTTGAAGAGGACTTCACTTGAGCCTTGCGGGACTCCCAGTTACCCTTTCTGCAGACATCCAAAGCCTTAATCCTGGGGCTTTGTTGGTGTTGTATGTGTTGGATTTCACTAATGTTTCGGGTGGGTCCATTGATTACTTTCATGCCTGCACCAATGAACTTAAATCGTCGGTAGTTTGGCAAGGAAACATTTATACCCCTTACCCCGTCAAGATCGAAGGGATGGCTTTCACTACCCAGGGAGCTATGCCCAGGCCCAAGGCGATGATCGCCAACCCAGGGGGTGTTGTGAGTGCCCTACTGCGTCAGTATAACGATTTAAGGGGGGCCAAGGTAACTTGTAAAAAGGTGCTGGCCAAATACCTGGATAATATAAATTTTACTGGTGGTGTTAATCCTTCTGGTGTTGCTAACCCTGCAGCCGGATTTGAAGACGAAATTTATTATGTGGAGAGAAAAGAAACCGAGGACAATGAGGTGGTTGTTCTTGAGTTGTGTGCTTCTGCTGACATGGAAGGTACTGAAGTTCCTCTACGTTTTATTCAGGGTAATATTTGTGGTTTTATTTACCGAGGTGGGGAGTGCCCCTACTCCGGGGGTGCTGTCGCCATATGGGATGATACGGCCACTTCAAACATAAATCTCGATGTGTGTGGGAAGCGGATATCCTCTTGCAAGTTGAGATTCCCAAACCAAACCTTACCATTTGGTGGGTTCCCCGGGTCAGGAAGAATTCAATGATCGGTGTTGAAGATATCCCCCAGGATGTGATGGATCAAATAAAAGAACATGCCGCTACGGAATCCCCCCGGGAGTCTTGTGGGGTAATCCTGGTTAAAAAAGGTCGGTTGTTTTACCAGCCCTGCCCCAACCTTTCAGAAGATCCCACCGATCAGTTCGAAATGGATCTATCCACCTTTTACAAAGCTGAGGATACCGGGGCCCCCCTGGTGGTGGTGCACTCACACCCCTTTCATACCCCCGAACCTTCCGAGGCCGATAGGGTTCGATGTGAACAGAGTGGGATGCAATGGATGATTATTAATCACCCCACTGGGTCTGTAGTTACTTTTGAACCTGAGGGATACCAAGCCCCTCTTGAGGGTAGAAGTTACACCCACGGGATTTTGGATTGTTACAGTCTCATCCGGGATTATTACAAACAGACTTTAAATATCGAACTTGAAGATTATGATAGACCCCAAATTTGGTGGGAACGGGGACACAATTTGTACCTTGATAACTACGAAAAAGCTGGTTTTATAAAAATCCCAGTGGAAGAAATCCAAGTCCACGATATGATGTTGTTCCAGCATGATTCTGTGGTGCCCAACCATGGTGGGGTTTATTTGGGGGATAATTGGTTTTTGCATCACTTACCCAGGCGGCTTTCTTCTAGGGATGTTTATACTGGGTACTGGAGGAAAATGCACACCCACTGTCTTCGACACGGGAGTTTGATGTGAAGTTGATTTTGTATGGTGATATGGCGCGACGCTTCGGAAGAGTTCATATATCCGATGCAGACAGTCCTGACAAGGCTATTAAGGCTTTGTATGCCAATTCCCCCGCTGCCTTGCAGTATTTTGTTGACAGGGCACACCAACCATTTCGTGTCTTCGTTGGAGACTCGGGGGTGTCTGTGGGGCTCCAGGATGTGTATGCCAACGCTCCTGGAGCTACCGTGCGTATCGTCCCGGCTATCCTGGGGGCTAAGTCTGCTGGTGTGGGCCAGATCATCATGGGCGCGGTTCTCGTGGTTGCTGGGTTTGTTGCTGCTGCCTACTTTGGACAAACTTGGGGTGTGTCCATGATGAAGGCCGGTGGTATGCTGATGTTAGGGGGTGTGGCTCAGCTTTTGTTTGCGGTCCCCCTGCCCGGCACTCCCAAAGAAAATGACGCTAGTAGACCAAGTTATTTATTTTCAGGACCGGTTAATACTGTCGCCCAGGGTCAACGAGTGCCAGTTGGGTATGGTAGACTCCGGGTTGGTAGTGCTGTAATTAATGCTGGTATGAAATCTAATGATTATGGGAATGCTGGTGGGGGCCCGGGTAGTGGA
>Ga0208613_1000870_pt1 | contig 10031 bp, 9 predicted proteins | sample CryBogmetaGMA6M_FD_184543 | JGI IMG/M metagenome (GOLD analysis project Ga0208613, IMG submission 184543) | Freshwater microbial communities from Crystal Bog, Wisconsin, USA - MA6M (SPAdes) | ecosystem: Environmental > Aquatic > Freshwater > Lake | place: Crystal Bog, Wisconsin, USA | collected... | reverse complement strand
GGCAAGCACTACCGCCTATTAGAAGACATTATGCTCGATCTATTGAGGCGCAAACTGTCACTCATGAGACTTATGCACCATTACTGCACTGCCTTAATGCAAGAAATAGTCCATTTAACTGCTGCAGAGCACAAAAAACTTCTCTAGATTCCTATATATTCATTCAAAGACCATCCAAAAATATATGCGTGGTCTATATTTTCCATTTTTGACTGTCACGTAAATGAAGCAATCAATCGATCATGTCTAGCTACCTCATTACAAATCATCTTGGCATTATTAAATATGCGCCCCTTATTTTTTTACTGTCGATCATTATCTTTCTGCTATTTGGGTGGTTGTATGGAAGATACCGCGTCAGAACATCCAAAGATGTCATCGTGCGCGACTCTCTTGCGACGGCTATTTTTAGCCTATCCGCCCTTGTACTGGGTTTTACATTCTCAGGTTCGAATGATCACTTCAATCAACGTATGAATAACGCTCGTAACGAAGCGGTATCTATTGAACGAGTCTATCAATCTAGTAAATATTTACAGGGCGCTGATCAGGCTGCAGTCCAAAAAACTCTTCGTGAAATACTGAACACTAGGCTAAACGTATACAAAGATATCACCGTATTGGAAGATTTAAATATTCATTTAGATGCATTGAATGCGCAGTTAACCAAGGTAAATGAGGAGCTTGTATTAGGCATTCCCAAGGCGCCTCAGAAATATAAAGAGTTTGCAGATAAGATCCTAAGCCCCCAACTTGGACAGCTCTTAGAGGCATTTAGCAATGGAGTTCTGCAATCAAAAAACCATCCTCCGGCAATTATTGAGCGGTTTTTATTTATATTGTTATGCGTTGGATCCTTACTCAGTGGCTATGCCATGGCAGTTCAAAAGGAAGAGGATTGGTTTTTGACGTTTCTCTATGTTGGCTTGATGGGTTTTGCCATATTGGTGATTTTCTCGCTAGAGTTCCCCAATCAGCTCTTTCCATATGATGTCCTGAATGCAGAATTGCTCAGAGTACAAGAGCGCATACGATGAATGAATGAGCTATTTAGTGAGAAGCCATCTCTAGATTAAATGGCTTCTCAGGCTAGTATTACCGCTACCACTTCAGAATCTTATTTTCTGAATCACTGCTTTAGTGATGGTGCACCTCTAACGCAATCAACATAGTACTCACTATGTCCATCTACTTCACCTTTTACAAGGCCATGGATATCAGTCTCAAATCCTGGGAATTTCTCATTGAAGTCTCTGGCGAAATAGAGATAGTCAATGATGCGCTTATTAAAGCGCTCACCCGGAATCAGCAAGGGAATGCCTGGAGGATATGGCGTTACTAACATGGCGGTAATGCGATCCTCTAATTTATCCAAAGGCACACGATCAACTTCCTTATGAGCCATCTTGGCCCAAGCTTCTGAAGGCATCATCGCAGGAACCATATCAGAGGTATACATCTCAGTAGTCATGCGCGCTACATCGCGGCCCTTATAGAACTCATGAATCTGTTGGCAAATATCTTTTAGGCCAACGCGCTCATAGCGTGGGTGCTTGGCCACAAACTCGGGCAAGACTTTCCACAAGGGAGCGTTCTTATCAAAGTGATCCTTGAACTGTTGCAACTCAGTAACAAGCGTATTCCAGCGACCTTTGGTGATACCGATGGTGAACATAATGAAGAATGAGTACAAACCACACTTCTCCACGATCACGCCATGCTCAGCCAAATACTTCGTCACAATGCTTGCAGGAATACCCATTGAGCCGAAGTTACCTTCAATATCTAAACCTGGGGTAACAACAGTTGCCTTAATGGGATCAAGCATATTGAAGTCTTGAGCAAGATTGCCAAAGTCATGCCAACTCGCCTTGGGCTCCAAGATCCAGTCAGAGCGCTCGCCAATACCTTCTTCAGCCAGATGATCTGGACCCCAAACCTTAAACCACCAATCAGCGCCGAACTTGTCATCCACCTCACGCATCGCACGACGGAAGTCCATGGCTTCAGCAATTGATTCTTCAACCAGCGTTGTGCCGCCAGGTGATTCCATCATCGCTGCTGACACGTCGCACGACGCAATAATGGCGTACTGTGGACTGGTAGAGGTATGCATCAGATAGGCTTCATTGAAGCAATCACGATCAAGCTTAGTGTCCTCAGCATCTTGTACCAATACTTGTGAGGCCTGCGACAAACCTGCCAACAACTTATGCGTTGACTGAGTTGCAAACATCAAACTCTTCTTAGTACGCTTGCGATCAGAGCCAATGGCATGCATATCTTTGTAGAAAGGATGGAATGCAGCATGCGGCAACCAAGCCTCATCGAAATGCAAGGAATCGACCTTACCGTCGAGCATCTCTTTGATCATCTCCACGTTGTAGATGATGCCGTCATAAGTACTTTGGGTCAGCGTCATCACGCGTGGCACAACGTTCTTGTCTTTAATAAAGGGGTTCGCATCAATTTTCTTCTTGATGTTTTTCCACTCAAACTCTTCTTTAGGAATGGGACCAATAATGCCAAGGTGGTTACGGGTTGGCATCAAGAAAATCGGGATCGCGCCCATCATCGTGATCGAATGAATCACTGACTTATGGCAGTTGCGGTCTACCAGGACAACGTCCCCTGGGGCAACCGTGGAATGCCAAACAATCTTGTTAGACGTCGATGTGCCATTCGTTACAAAGAACAAATGATCCGCATTGAAAATACGGGCAGCATTGCGCTCGCTTTGTAAGACGGGACCAGTGTGATCAAGCAGTTGACCTAATTCTTCTACGGCATTACAGACGTCTGCACGCAGCATGTTCTCACCAAAGAACTGGTGGAACATCCGACCCACAGGACTCTTCAAGAAAGCGACACCACCGGAGTGGCCAGGACAATGCCAAGAGTAAGAGCCTTCAGAGGCGTAATTGGTTAAGGCACGGAAGAATGGTGGCGCTAATGAATCCAAGTACACCTTTGCCTCACGAATGATGTGACGCGCAACGAATTCTGGGGTGTCTTCGTTCATGTGAATGAAGCCATGCAACTCACGCAAGATGTCATTGGGCATATGGCGTGAAGTACGAGTCTCGCCGTATAAGAAGATTGGAATATCTTCATTGCGTTTGCGTACTTCAGTAATGAAGGCACGTAAATTATTCAAGGCAGGCAAATCATGATCTTCTGAATCAGAGATGAACTCTTCATCATCAATCGAAACGATAAAACAAGAGGCGCGCGAGGCTTGTTGCGCAAAGGAAGTCAAATCACCGTAACTCGTCGGCCAATCACTTCCATGCCCTCGGTTTCAATCGCTTCCGCTAAGTCACGAATACCCGATCCCGAAATATTCTCAGAACGAAAGTCCTCATCAATAATGATGATTGGGAAACGAAATTTCATGACGACCCTTTAGGTTTGCGAACTAGAGTTTGAATACAGTAAAAAATTAAGTCTTGGGCAGGGTCACGCCCCGCTGGCCTTGATACTTGCCGCCACGATCCTTATAGGATGTGCCGCAAATCTCATCACTCTCAAAGAACAACACTTGAGCGCAACCTTCACCTGCGTAAATCTTTGCTGGTAATGGCGTCGTGTTGGAAAACTCTAAAGTGACATAGCCTTCCCACTCTGGTTCAAAGGGGGTGACGTTCACAATAATGCCGCAACGTGCATAAGTGCTCTTACCAACACAAACCGTCAGCACACTACGCGGGATCTTGAAATACTCCACAGTTCTTGCCAAAGCGAATGAGTTTGGTGGAATGATGCACACCGGACCTTTGAAATCGACAAAGGATTTGTCATCGAAATTCTTAGGGTCAACAATCGTACTGTTGATATTGGTAAAGATCTTGAATTCATCTGCGCAACGAATGTCATAGCCATAGCTTGAAGTGCCATAACTAACGATTTTGTTGCCGGCGTCATCTAGGCGAACTTGTCCAGGTTCAAATGGGCTGATCATGCCTTGCTCGCCCATACGGCGGATCCAGTGGTCTGATTTAATAGTCATGGCGGAATTGTAAAACCTTAGACTGCCAATGCCCACCAATTTGTAGGGATGAGGACTAGCTAGCCTTGCTAAAAATGACCCGCTCAGGGGCGTTATAGATCTCGAAGTGCTTACCAGAGCAGCGCGATAGGAGCGTCAGATTGGTTTTGCGGGCTAGTTCGAGCCCCATCAGCGTTACCCCGGACCGGGTGAGTAAGAAAGGGATTTCCATCTGAACCCCCTTAATCACCATCTCCGAGGTCAAGCGCCCAGTTGTAAAGAAAACCAAATCTCGACCCGGCTTATTGTCCAGCCACATCAGACCAGAAATAGAGTCCACCGCGTTGTGGCGCCCCACATCCTCAATAAAATGGAGTAAGCGAACGTGGCTTTCTCCAGAGCGCTCAAAGACAGCGCAGGCATGGACCGAGCCAGACTTCTTGTAAATGGTGTCGTGTATGCGGATGGCATCGACCAACTCGCTGATCGCCTCTTGAGCAAGCTTAGGGCCATCGGGCAAACGAATCTGGGCCATATCCTCCATCAGACCGCCAAACATGGTGCCCTGGCCGCAACCGGTGGTGACTACCCGTTTGCTGGTGAGGGCGTCAATATCGACCGAACTGCGTCGCGTCTTCACGGCGGCGGAATCCGTCTCCCAGTCCACCTGAATACTCTCAATATCGTCAATCGACTCCACTAAGCGTTGATTACGCAAGTAACCCAGTACCAAGGCCTCAGGAGCGCTCCCCAGCGTCATTAAGGTAACAACCTCACGCTTATCCAAATAAATGGTTAAAGGGCGCTCCCCAGGGACATGGGTGGTTTTGAGGCGCCCCGCTTCATCCAATATCTCCACCTCATGCACTAGGGGCACGGAGGCGTTGGACATCTGGATTTTGTGGGGCAAAGCCATAAAACATCTCTTAAATTGGTTTCAAATCGGTATTCACTTTAACCGCAGACTAAAATTGGTGCTCAAGTAAACCCTAAGCACCATAATCTTGTCTTCAGTTTATCGATTTCATTCTTGTCATATTTAATTTTTAAGTTAGCTTTACATGAGTAGCCCAAACCGCCGCCTTCTTGTTACCTCCGCCTTGCCGTATGCCAATGGTCAAATCCATATTGGGCATTTGGTGGAATACGTACAAACCGATATTTGGGTGCGCTACCAAAGAATGCGTGGTCATGAGGTGCACTACGTTGGGGCCGATGACACCCATGGCACACCAATCATGCTGCGCGCTGAAAAAGAAGGCATTACTCCCAAAGAGCTCATCGCCAACGTTTGGAAAGAACATAAGCGCGACTTTGATGACTTTTTAATTTCATTTGACAACTACTACACCACCGATAGTCCAGAGAACGAAAAGTTAGCCCAAAGCATTTATCTGAAGCTACGCGATGCTGGTCTCATTGAGATGCGCTCGATTGAGCAAGCCTACGATCCCGTTAAAGAAATGTTCTTACCAGATCGCTTCATTAAAGGTGAGTGCCCTAAGTGCGGAGCTAAAGACCAATACGGTGACTCTTGTGAAAAGTGTGGCGCAACTTACTCCCCTACTGATCTAAAAAATCCTTTCTCGGTAGTGAGTGGTGCAACACCAATCAAAAAAGTATCTGATCACTATTTTTTCAAACTTTCTGATCCGCGTTGCGAGACTTTCTTACGCGAATGGACCCAAGTCAAAACACCTTTGCAGCCTGAAGCTCGCAACAAGATGAAAGAGTGGGTTGGCCAACCAGGTGAAAGCAAGCTAAGCGACTGGGACATCTCCCGCGACGCCCCTTATTTTGGCTTTGAGATTCCGGATGCGCCCGGCAAGTACTTCTATGTATGGCTTGACGCCCCAATTGGCTACTACGCCAGCTTCCTCAATTACTGTCAGGCCAAGGGCCTAGACTTTGATGAGTGGGTGAAACCAGATACCACTACCGAGCAATACCATTTCATCGGCAAAGATATTTTGTATTTCCACACCCTCTTCTGGCCTGCAACTTTACAGTTTGCTGGCTATCGCACACCTACCAATGTATTTGCTCACGGCTTCTTAACTGTTGATGGTGAAAAAATGAGTAAGTCACGTGGCACGCTCATCTCTGCCCATAGTGTGATTGAGTGTGGCTTTAATCCTGAATGGTTCCGTTATTACTTTGCCACTAAGCTTAATGACAGCATGGAAGATTTAGATTTAAATCTTCAAGATTTTGTTGCAAGAGTGAATAGCGACTTACTTGGTAAGTACATCAATATTGCTAGTCGTAGCGCTGGATTTTTAGTGAAGCGTTTTGGTGGCGTGGTTTCTGATGAAGCAATGAATCATCCTTTGCTAACTGAGATTAGAAGCGCAAGTGAAAAAATCGCAGCCCTGTATGAAGGTCGCGAATATGCCAAGGCATTGCGCACCATCATGGAACTCGCTGATAAGGTCAATGCTTTTGTTGATGGCAATAAACCTTGGGAAATTGCCAAAGATCTGGCACGCGAAGCGGATCTTCAAAGTGTCTGCAGCGTTACATTAGAGGCCTTCAGAATGCTGAGTCTGTATTTGAAGCCAGTCTTGCCGCAAGTTGTAGCTGGCGTTGAGGCGTTCTTATCCTTGCCAACGATGGACTGGAATGCCGTGAATACGCCTCTTTCCAGCAAAAATCCCATCAATGCCTACAAACACCTCATGACCCGCGTAGAGGCCCCTCAAATTGAGGCTTTACTAGCTGCAAACCTCTAAAAACCACCTATTTCAGTCGGACAGAGGAAAAGTCGACTGAGTTGGATGAAAAATCGTTAATAATGATAGTTCTAGCCCCGTTGTAGTCTTGGGGTAACTTTTATAAGTTATTGAATTAATTCAGAATTTTAGGAAATATGATGGCACGTTATCAATCCGAATTCACACAGTTCTTAAATGAACTCAAATCCGAGAAACCACACCTCGAGGCAGATCAGCAAGCTGGTCGCTCACTCCTCTGGGATAAAGAGCCACTAAGCACTGAAGATTTACGTCGCGCAAAAGCAGCGAAGTTGAAGCAACGCGCTTACGTTTATTCGAATGACTGAACCGAGTACACAGCCAATATCAGATTTACTAGATAGCACCCCGTCCGTAACGGATGGGATGTCTGCTGCTTTCGCAAAGCTTTATGGCGAGCCATTATTTAAGCTTCCTACCGATCTTTATATTCCACCTGATGCGCTGGAAATTTTCTTAGAAGCATTTGAAGGTCCGCTCGATCTCCTGCTGTATTTGATCCGCAAGCAAAACTTCAACGTGCTCGATATTCCGATGGCGCAGGTGACCCAACAGTACCTGAGCTATATCGACCAAATTCGCCATACCAATTTAGAACTCGCCGCTGAATATCTTTTAATGGCGGCGATGCTGATTGAAATTAAATCGCGCATGCTACTGCCCATGAAAAAAGCAGATAGCGATGAGGAAGTAGATGACCCACGCGCAGAACTGGTGCGTCGCTTACTTGAATATGAGCGTATGAAGCTTGCTGCTCAAGAGATTGATCAGATTCCACAACATGGTCGTGACTTCCAAATAGCGCATGGCTATGTCGATACTACGGTTGCCGTTACTTGGCCTGAAGTAAATGTAGATGACTTGCAAATGGCTTGGCGTGATGTTTTGCACCGCGCCACACTCAACCAACATCACACTATTACTCGCGAAGCTTTATCAGTGCGAGACTTTATGACACGTATTTTGCGTCGCTTGCAAAGCACACGCTTTGTTGAGTTCGGAGAATTATTCGAAGAGGCGATTCATTCTGGCGGTGGCGTGGCAGTAGTCATTGTGAACTTCATTGCGATGCTTGAACTTTCGCGCGAAGCCCTGGTTGAAATTACCCAAGCCGAGCCCTACGCACCAATTTATGTGCGCCTTGCTTACACCCCTGTTGCATGAAAATCATTAGCGATATTAATGAATTGCGTGACCACTTGCGTGGTCAAACCCGCGCCTCCTTTGTACCAACAATGGGCAACTTGCACGAGGGTCATCTCTCCTTAATGCGCCTTGCCAGACAACATGGCGACCCGGTTGTAGCCAGTATCTTTGTGAACCGCTTGCAGTTTGGGCCAAATGAAGATTTTGATAGCTACCCCCGCACCATGCAGGCAGACATCGACAAGCTGGAAAAAGAAGGTGTCTACATTCTGTTTGCGCCTACTGAGCGCGATCTGTACCCGCAGCCCCAGGAATACCGCGTAGATCCGCCACAACAACTGGGCGATATCCTTGAAGGTGAATTTCGCCCCGGCTTCTTTAAAGGCGTTTGTACCGTTGTCCTCAAACTCTTTTCTTGCGTACAGCCAAAGGTTGCTGTGTTTGGCAAAAAAGATTATCAGCAGCTGATGATCATTCGTCAGATGGCAAAACAATTTGCTCTACCCGTTGACATCATTCCCGCTGAAACCATTCGCGCAGAAGATGGCCTAGCGCTCTCCTCACGCAATGGCTATCTCTCTACAGCGGAGCGGGCTGAGGCTCCTGAGCTACAAAGATTACTCAATGAAGTGCGCAATCAAGTCTTGGACTTAAAAGAACGCAATATTGAAGCACTATCTGCCATTGAAAAGAAGGCTGTCGCGCAATTAGCTGGTCGCGGTTGGGAGCCCGATTACATTGCTATTCGTCAACAGGGTGACTTAGCACCATCCAATAATGAAAATCTACAAGCCGGTGAACCTTTGGTGATCCTCACCGCAGCCAAACTGGGCAAAACCCGCCTTATTGATAACTTAGAGATCTAAGTAGCCCTAAGACAGTTTTTTCAAAAACTAAGCACCGCATTAATGACTTGAATATACTGAGACCTAACCAATCTCAAAGGATTAGTCATGAACCGTTTTGGGCGCCGTCTACTGCTGGTCATTGCCTGTAGCTCTCTTCTCCCTTTGGCTGCTGAGGCTGCCCCTGCGGTCCCACCCTTTTATGTTGCAGCCTCCAAAATAAAACCTGAGGGCAAACTCGGGCAGGTGGTCAAGAAAGAAAAAGTAGCAACAGAGATATCGGGCGCTCAGGCTTGGCGCATTGCCTACATTTCTTCAGATGTAAACGATCTCAAAACAATCTCAACCGGCCTATTGATTGCGCCAGTGGGTCCAGCTCCGAAGGAGGGTCGCCCAATTGTTTCCTGGTCTCACGGTACGACAGGTAGCGCGCAAAATTGCGGCCCTTCGCAACAAATTAATCCAGCCGTACCTTTAAATGAGTACTACCTCATGAATGGCAATTCTTGGGAGGATTACGGCGTCCTCTCCGTAACTGAATTTATCAAACAAGGTTATGTTGTCGTAGCCACTGATTATCAAGGGCTTGGTGGCGGCGGTAAGCACCAATATGCCGTTGGGCAAACACAAGGTCGAGATGCAATCAATGCCATTCGTGCAGCGGGCGCCATCAAGGAAGCGAGCGCTGGTAAGAAGGCTCTACTTTATGGCTGGTCCGAGGGTGGCTACTCGGTCCTTTCTGCTGGCGGCTCTCCAGACTATCTAGCCAAAAAAGGGACTGCCTTTGATGGTATCGAACTCGTTGGCGTTGTAGCCCTGTCTCCTGTGAACGTATCAGGGGTCGCGCAATTTGCCTTGAGTAGCAGTCAGACTCCAGAGCAAGCGATGGAGAAAATCACTGCCCCTTTGTCACAAAATATTTTTATGTGGGGCCATTTAGCAGGAATGATGTATGGCTTACAGGCGGCATACCCAGAAAAACTGCAACTGACTGATTGGTTCACTCCTGAGGGTGCCAAGGTGTTTGATGTACTCTCAAACAATAAATGTTTTCATGTCTTAAGTGACTCATTGACATACAGCTATGGTGAAAATTACAAGTCCTTAGTCAAAACAACACCAAGCAATACCAAAGCATGGATCGATGCCTTGATTGTTGGTGGCGTACCAAACAAGGCGCCCACAGTACCGGTGCTCGTGTTTCGCGGAACAAAAGATGCTGTTCCCAAACCAATGGTCGATATCTACGAAGCTCAGATGTGCAAATTAGGTGCCAATGTGAAGCATATTGAACTTGAC
>Ga0208613_1000868_pt1 | contig 10055 bp, 7 predicted proteins | sample CryBogmetaGMA6M_FD_184543 | JGI IMG/M metagenome (GOLD analysis project Ga0208613, IMG submission 184543) | Freshwater microbial communities from Crystal Bog, Wisconsin, USA - MA6M (SPAdes) | ecosystem: Environmental > Aquatic > Freshwater > Lake | place: Crystal Bog, Wisconsin, USA | collected... | reverse complement strand
CCCAAGGGGTTTTGCGGATCATGCGGCTGAAAAACCCAATGTTGAGCTCACGGAATTCGATCGCTTGCGGGTGGTCGGGCGCCAGCACCTGCACTTCGACACCGGCTGCACGCAAACGTGCAAAACCCTGGCCTGCCACCAAAGGGTTGGGGTCGGTGTTGGTGGCGACCACCATTGTGATGCCCGCCGCAATCAGCGCGTCGCAGCACGGTCCGGTTCGGCCATGGTGAGAGCAGGGTTCTAAAGTGACATAAGCGGTGGCGCCGATGACGGAGTGGCCCTGAGCCGCTGCATCGCGCAGGGCCATGACTTCGGCGTGGGGGCCGCCGGCTCGTTGGGTGTGGCCTTGGCCCAAGGCGTTTCCATCAGCATCGGTAATGGTGCAGCCAACGCGAGGGTTTGGCGATGTGAAAATGAGACTCCGTTGCGCAAGCGCTAAGGCATGCGTAATGTGTTGAGGTGAGCCAGGCACGATAAGGTAATTCCAATTCAAAATGGGCCCCGTCGATTCCAAGGGGAAAGTCTATGTCTGCTAAGTGTTGAAATACGGTTCGAGTCACCAACACATGAAAACTCACCATCGCGATCAACAACTACAACCGAATTCGAAAAATTAACTATTAGGGCAATCCAGATCCGACGCTGATTTTGGCTTGCATATCCGAACACGGCCAGTCAAGGATACAACTACTTTTCGTGTTTGATCTAATTGTTCCGTAGCAGAAAGATCATTACGCCTGATGATGAACGAACCATTGGCCGCATGGGCGGGGTTTGTCGTTCCTTTCGCATAGCCTGACGCATCAAATTTAACATTGAAGCCGGTCACATCAAAATAACTCGGTATCTCTGATTGTGAAGAAATTCTTATATTTGTTGCGTTGCTTAAGTCACCATCCCGCGCAACATCAACGAATACCGCCCAGCCTTTACGCCAGTCTGTGCTGTCAATGGGTTTGACCATGGCATTCATCCCTCTTTTCATTGCCTCAGATCTTGCGGTGTTGATTGAGGCCAGCAGACTGTTGGCAACATTTGTTAATTCGGCGTTGCGTATGAATGAAGTCATGATTGGTACTGAGATCGCAAGTGCTATGGCAATGATGCTAACGGTCACCAGCAACTCAATGAGTGTGAAGCCCCCGCGGCGAAAATGATCGCGTGTCATTTCCAGCACACCGATGTATTGGTTCCGGTGCAAGTTTTAGAACCAGAGCTTAATATTTGCAAATTGCCAGCTTCGGGATCAGCAATGACAGGTGTAGCAGTTAATCTCACGCATTCAGTAATGGCCGAACTTGAACACGCATCCGCACTCAAATAATAAGAGGTCTTGGCCAAACTGTCACCTGAAAAAACTTTGAAAGTTGTAGATGCACCCGCAGGCGTCGTCATTCCAGCTGAATTGCTGAATGCGAGGTAGGTGTTTGTTTGGGTCATGTATCTCTCTTGTTGCAGCAACAGTTCAGACAATGCCGTACGAGCTTCTGCTCTTTTGCCTTTTCGAATTGAGTCTTGGTATGAGGGGATTGCAATGGCGGAAAGAATACCGATCACAGCGACCACAATCATCAGTTCAATTAACGTAAAACCGAACGATTTATTATTCATGGTGCGTACTTCAAATCTTGATAGTTATTGATTTGGCGCCAACTCAAACGTCCCACGACACTGGCATCGGTAGGTTGTGCTGAAACAGCTTTCAGCCCGGACGACCCCTGAAGAATAATTTGTCCTGTGGTTGTCTTAACTCTTCGACCTGTACTGTCACTCATGGTTAAGTTGCCTGACCCGACTTCAAGAACAAACGGTTCACCCAAAAGCCCCACTTGAGATACTTCCTTGGTTCCATTACCAGTCGCAATATTAAGTTCATATTGATAGCCAGTTCCGCTTCCACAGGCATCAACGACAGCGTCAGGTGGAATCACGCTACCAAAGACAATTTTGTTTCCAAACACACCAAAACCACTGATTTGTCGCTCACCTGCATTGGTGTAATTGACAAACCAGCCGGCCCGCTGAGTCGTGTCGCTGTCAATGATAGGCCTACCCCATGTGAACGCAGACACAGATGCAACACCTGCAGAACTAATGCTTCCGGCGATCAAACGACCTTTGCCGGGAATGACGCTTGTGTCGTCGTGTCCATCATTGCGACCGTTATCCAGTAGTGCATAGACCGACTGGACTTGGGTTAAAGAATTGACCACATTGTCCGTTGACTCGAGATATTTTCCTGTGCCAAACAGGACAATAATCCCACCGTTAGGACCGCGAACAAGGGTTGGTGCCATCATTACGGGTTGCACTTTGGCGCTTAGCGTTGTTCCGTCCTTTGCGATAAAGAAGGGGATCGCCACAGTAGATTTCTTAAATGATGACAACTTGTCAAGCGCAGTATTCGTTGCCAAGGTGGAACTACTTGTTTTCCAATCATCAAAACCTAATAGCGTGAAATCCATTTTCCACAAGTTACCTTGCAGGTCCCCTGCATAGATCAGCGCAACTTCATCGTTCGGACCCCCTGTGGCAGTGAAGTTTGCCAGACCTGTTGGAATGGTCGAAGTGGGCGTTGATGCTGCCTCACCGCTGTATCGCAATGAAATTTTGAAATAGTTCGTACCTAATGTCCACGCAGTACTTGCTGGTTTGCTCAGATCCAGCAAAAAGAGTGCCGGTCTGCCGGTTCCACTCACGTTTCCATCATTTGCATAATTGTTGACGCCACTTGGCACGACAGCAAACCAATGATATTCAGCAGTTGAACCATAGGCACTTGTTCTGAATTTGAGAATTTGGGGCCTGCCAATCACGTTGCCTATGTCAGGATCATCACGGTCAGTGAATTCCCACATCACTTTCGTTGCGTCAAATGCATTTGGGTTGGAGACATCCAACGCAAAAACACCTTGGCCACCACCACCGGTGCCCGCAACCAGAACCGTTTTCCAGTCAGACCCAACCAAGGCTTCTGCAACGACGGGTGAGCCGTCCATAAAACTTTGGTGATGTTCGATATTGTAGGTGGCATTTGTCAAAGCCGGTAACTTGGGGCCGAGCCAGCTTGGAATGTAGGCGAAAATTTCTTCGCCGTCGGCTGAGTTGATAGCATGCAGCATGCCATCGTTGGCGCCGACATAAAGTACCTTAGTACGATTCTTGTTGGTATTGTAAAAATTCACATAGCCAGTTGAAGACAAGAGTGTGGTGGGTTCACCTGAAAAAGCGACTCCTGAGTTAATGATGTCACCCAAAATATTTCCGCGTTTGCGAAATGTGGTTCCCTCTAAAGTGCGGTTGCCTCTGATGAAATTAATGCGGTCTTGGGCCAGAGTATCAGCCGTTGCAGAAGGGGTCGCTTTTGATAAGCCGGTCTGCAGTGAACTCACAAGGTCATTCAGATTTTTGAATTCTGTTGCGGTACCCGCAATGTCAGGAATTGCTTTGCCAATGTAGATTTTGCGTGTGGTCGCAGTTGGGTCTGCCGCAATTTTTGCATTGAGTTTGGCACCTGCTCGCCACTGCGCAGGTTGTGTTGTGCCATCTGCAATCGTTACCACGTTGGTGCTACTGTCAACCGTTACAGCTAAAGAGACCAAGTCGCCGCTCCAGTCTGCTGGATCAAACTGGGCTTGATACACATACCCACCTACAGAGGTGAGTCGCTGGGTGGAAATGGCCCCCCCGGCGATACTGTTTCCCTCTTGTGCAATATTTTCGAAAATGTCGCGTAAGGCTTTCAGTACGTCCGCAGCACTGCTGGATAAAAAATATTTGCTAGCCAGATTGGAACCTACAGATGTTTCCCAGCCGGAATTGTTCGTAGCACCAGCGCTGTTCAAAAAAGGGTTGCCACTTCCGCTTGGAGAAAGGTCTTTGAATCCGCCATATTTTGCGGCCAAATAAAACTGGTTGTTGCGACGGGTAGTGAGGTTAGTCTGGTTGCCATATTCGTTGACGTCAAGCACATAGGTTGTGATACGCATGCCAGGGCGTTGCGCCGCCGAGTTGCTGGTCCAATCAGTGCCTCGAACGTCGTGGGTGTTGGCCCAATAAGCGACTCCTGCCATCAAGTAGCTGTTGTTGTTGCAGCAGCCTGGTACGGCATCCCGCAAGTTGGGGTAATTGCCGTTGGTATTGGCTGTGTTGGTGTTTGCTGCATTCGTATTTCTGGCGGCACCTTTGCCATCCGTATAAACCACCGAGCTTTTTGCTTCAAAACCGCCAACCACATTGGTCCAGGATCTAAAGTCAGGTTCGTTGTTGGCCAGGTTGGCGCTGCGGGTGAAGTCACTGCTTGACGTTAATGTATTGCTTGGGACGGATTTATCTGCATGGGTGTTGACATCGCCTATGACCACAATGTTGTTTTTCAAGCAAGAATAATCTTTTGCGTTAGAGCCACCGGCGTGAGGATCGGCCCAGGCCATGGTCAGACCAGAGCTGCCCTTGTCATACACGGGGAACCCATCTTTCATATCTGCTGTAATTGCAGTAGTAGATTGCGGAGTCGGGTCCAGCCCCTGGATGTAGCGCACTGCCTCATAATACAACTCGCCAACCGGGTCATAGGTTTTGTAGCGGCCTTGTGTGGTGCCCGTACGGCCAAACTGGTTGAGGTAGTTGATCACCCCGCTTTTGCCCTCGCTGGCACTCTCGGGGTTGCTCACAAAAACGCCCGTATTTTCATTCCATTCAATGTTGGGGTTGCTGCCTGAAATCAATGAACCATTGATGTCGTAACTTTTTGGTCCTACGTATTTCATGGGGGCGCGAAGTACACCTCCGTAACGATCCAGAGTGTCGTCCATCAGGTATCCAAAGGCTGAAACGCGCAATCTATCGCTGTATTTTTGCAGGTTGCCCACAGGCTTGTAGTTGCCGCTGGGGTATTTCATGCAGTAGTCTTCGTTGTTGTACTTCCGCGTGTCCACTAAGGCGCCAGACGCAGAGTCACAGACTTTGACACGGGTGTAGAAGAAGTTGTCAGTGGTCAGAACTGGCGTTGTAGATGTTAATGTTGGTGGGGTCCAAGCGGTTATCGAGATGAAGCATGCTTTCGCTGTTCCGCTCAACGGGTCACCAAACACACTGTTTGTACAGGGTGTGCCATTGGTGAATGTACCGATGGCCCATGATGTGCCGGCGCCATAAGCCACTTGGTATGAGCCCGTATACGAGCATGTACCATTTTCGTTAGCGCATGACGAAGTTGAAAATCCAGTAAGTGTGCCGCTGAATGAGGTAATGACTGTTGTCGAGGTAGTGTTTGTGACCCCGAGGTTTGAGTTATTGCCTGGCGCACCGCAACTGCCTGTGGACTGGGTGCCGAAGTGAACCCGGTTCAAACAGTTTGCCACCCAAATATCTCCAGTGTATGAAACTCCATTGTTGTTTCGCAATGTATTCGGTACGGCGTCATTGGCTAGTCCCGCAGTTAGTTGCTTTGCTGGGAAATTAGAGTCGTTGTAAAAGCCCCCATTGCGCAGAACTGCGCGCTGCAGAACGGTCAAATCGCCTGTATCAACAGAGCGGTCACCGCCCGTTAGACCTAGTCGTAACACATCAATTGCAGAACTTGTCGCCCAGTTCATAAAGTTCCCGCTAAAGCCGGTTCCCCCACACCCGTGGCTGGTTGCTGAGCCCGATCGGTCAAAACGTTTGAGATCGTTTGCGGAGTATCCTGTTATTGCAGAGGGTGCGTCGTTGTATGTGTAGCAGCTATTAGTATCAAAATAACCCAAGTATTCTGTAGTTTGATCGTAGGCGCTTAGATATTGCGCCCCCACCGTTGGAAATTCAACAGATAGTGCCAAACTGATGGTTGGTTTGTCGCGTGTGCCTTTTGCGTACAAAGGCTCGGGTGCAAGGTTGATAACAGGAATATCGGGGGTCGAGCCACTGATTGCAAAAAAGGCTGTGGCAGCTATAAGCGGGGCTAAAATCCAGAGGATACTGCTGCGTGCGTACTTCTTGATCCAACGCGAACATGTCCGGTAGGTTTCCATCGTGTCATTCCTTCCTAAAGACCATTTGCATTACGGCCTGAATATCTGCTCGAGGTCCAAACCCCATTGCTGTAACGCGATACAGGTATTTTTTTTTACCTATTGCTAAATTACTGAACGTTTCAGGGTCATCCAGTATTTCAGTTAAGTAGCGTGGTTTTTTAGCGGGCTTTATGCCTGCTCCGCCTGCTGCAAAAGTACGATCGGTGAAATCTCCAAACTCAGTCGTAGGTGAATCCGCTGACGTAAAATCTGTGGCGAGCCAAACCGGCTTGCCGGAAGTGGCAGGTAGGCAAAGCCCTTTGCTCACGCCGCTGCTCGGTCCACCGCACCCATCCACAAAAAGATATATTGAGGGTGTTGGACTAGAAAAGACTGAATTTTGACGTGTGCTTGTGCCAGGCCCTCGTAAGTCAAACTCAGCCTCAAGCAAGGCTGACTCGGCGGATTGCCATGCGATTTGGTAGTCACGGTCATTTCGAGCACTTCGTTCACCCATCAAGGCAATTTGGGCTCCGCCCACACCCAAGAGCGAGACAACGATCATGATCAGCATGACCATCAAAAGAGACGCACCACGCTGGTGAGCAGGAGATATCATCGTCATTGGTAACTTCAGTGGCAGTCGAATGGCTTTCGCTGTTGTGAACGTTTGTTTCAGCATGGCGTCGTCCTATGATGGGTCATTGACTTTGCACATTGCGCAAAAATACGGTGAAAGTGACGGTCTGCCGTAGGCGACCATCGTCTGCAATAGTTGACCCAGCTCTGGGAAATTCAGAACCCATGGGTGGTGACTCTGATCCAGATTTGTCGACACAATCTGCTGGTACATCTGGATTCATACCTAAAGCACAAAACTTTGTTAGGTTCGTGGTTTTGGAAATAGCTGAGTTACTCGGACCCCGTAATACAAGACCAATGCGCAGGCTGCGAACGCGCTTCCAGTTGCTATAAGTTGCAGCCGAGTTTACGGTTCCTACTACCATTTGACTGGCACGAATGTATTTGTCAGGAACGGTGTCCTCAGGCCCTGAAAATTGTGTATTGGCAGTGCTAAATCCATCTACGCCATATAGGACCTGAAAGCTTTCAACACCTTCAACGATGGGTTGAGTTTGCCATAGCGTTGAACCAGCCGGTTGGTAGGAGCACATCAATGAAGGTTCTCCCGCAGTACTTCTTGCAATGTGAAAAATACTTGTGATTCTGTCTTCTTTATTCAGAGGTATCGTGGTTTTTGCCGCGCCTGCGCAATTGATCATGGAGCCATCCGCCGTTCCAGAGCCAATAATACCTTCGCTGGTTTGGTACCTCAAAATGAGCACATCACTGCCATTGGCGCACGCGGTGTCTGTCGGTGAAGTGCATTCTGATTGCGCGCTTGTAGCGCTTGGCCGTAGCGTGAAAGCAGTTGTCAAATCTGGCAAGTTGGATCTGCTCGAGACGATGGAGTTGTCCAGTCCAAGAATATTCGGTGCAGGAAATGTTGCAGAACCCTTGACATTGAACTCATTGGAGCGAGTAGCCGCTGCAAAATTTACGTCCATAAATCCGGCTTGCACAACCAGTTGCTGAATCAAATCTGACGAAAACCGTCCGTTGTCTCGTATCTGTGATGCGGCGTCGACAGAAGTAAACCCTTGGCGCGCCACGATAAGTGCAGCAATAGCCACGACAGCAATAATGGAGCTCAATGCCAAGGCAACCAAGAGCTCAATCAATGTGAAGCCACGATTATTTCTAAACGAAAGATTGTTTGGGCAAACGATTTGATTCGTGCAATTGGTTGGAGTGCCAGAAATCATGTGCTGCTCCCAGCTGTCACAGGCAAAACAACGGATGGTTTTGTGGCTTTTTCAAATGCTGCCGCGCCTGTGTTGGTGCGATTGGTTGAAGCTCTTGTCCAGCCGATTTTGATGATCGCTACACCGCCAGAGTTACTGCAAGCCCATTGGGGGATCCCAGAGGAGTCAAACGGTGTGCTGTCAAAGCAAACCTTGACCTTAGCGCCAGGCAAATCTGCATTGAGACGAGTGAGCCAGTCTTGAACTTCGAATTCAGCTATTTCAACTTTGGTTGCTAATGAGCAGTCGCCAGTAAAGCAATTTATCGTCGCCCCTGAAACAGCAGTCGGACTGGCTACCGGATTGGCATAGTCAATCAGGTAAGGGTTATTGGTGGTCGTGATACCAACTGCTTTATTACTGCGTATCAACTCGCCAAGCTCTCGTGCCAGACGCACGGCGGAGGACTGTATTCGTGAATCCCTGTTTGCCTGCAACGCGGTCGCTTGCATGCCTACCATTCCTAACATGCCAAAAGAAAGAACAATAATAGAGATCAGAATTTCAACCAGAGAAAAGCCGACCGTCCTTTTTAACGTGCTAATCAAGCAAGATGATTTGGATAGTCTGTTCGCTGTTAAAACGACATAACGACGCTTATTCATGTCGCAAAGCATAAGCCATCTAGTCAAAAAATAGCTTACCTAGCCAAACCGTTGATCTAGTCAATGTGACCGTTTAAGCAGTTCTGACACTTCCTAGGATTCATACATTCATCTATCCTGATGCCGGCTTTCAAAGATGTGAACTCTAAATCAATGATCGTTTTTAAGTGAAAAAAAATCATTTACTTTGTCTGGACCTGTTCGACGTTTTCGGTCGTTTTCAGTAGGAGGCATTCAAATCCATCACCGCAAAGGATATCGAATTTAGCTAAACATTGCCTCAGCCACCGCCATAGAAAACGCCTCAATTACCAAGCACCACACTCAGATTTATGGAGTAGCTACAACTGCATAATCCGTTCGTTGGTCTCCAGACTTGAATCCGCCAGCCTCATATAGGGTGCGTTGTAACTCGTGGGGAAAAATTTGTTACTGGGTTGCATTTCAGGGAATGGTGACTGCCTTTAACCTACCGCCCCACCTCATCCACCAGCGTCTTGAATTCATCAATATCTTCAAAGCTGCGGTAAACACTGGCAAAGCGCACATAGGCGACTTTGTCGAGTTTTTTGAGTTCGCGCATCACTAGCTCACCTAGCTGCGCAGAAGGCATTTCTCGCGCACCCAGGCTGAGTAGTTTCTCTTCCATACGCTCAACCGCGTTGTCGATTTGCTCGATGCTCACCGGGCGCTTGCGCAGGGCCAGTTTCATCGAGGCGAGCAGTTTGGCACGTTCGTACTCAATGCGGCGGCCATCTTTTTTGACGATCGCTGGAAAGGTGACATCCGGGCGCTCGTAGGTGGTAAAGCGCTTTTCGCAGGAGCCGCACTGGCGCCTGCGACGGATTGAATCCCCGTCTTCAGAAATCCGGGTTTCCACCACTTGGGTTTCGGAATGACTGCAGAAGGGGCACTTCATCGTTTCTCAATCAGTTGAGGACAGAGCTGGTTCACTTCGTGTAACGGCGGTCTGTCCCGCAATTAACCATATACCGGGAAACGTGCGGTCAGGGCGTTGACCTTGGCGCGTACGGCGTCGATGTTGGCTGGGTCGCGTGGGTTGTCCAGCACGTCAGCAATCAAATTGGCCGTGATGCGGGCTTCTTCGTCCTTGAAACCACGGGTGGTCAGCGCTGGAGTGCCGATACGCACGCCGCTGGTAACCATCGGTTTTTCAGGGTCGTTCGGGATGGCGTTCTTATTGATGGTCATGTGGGCAGCACCCAGCACGGCCTCGGCTTCCTTGCCGGTGATGCCCTTGGCGCGCAAATCGACCAGCATGACGTGACTTTCAGTGCGTCCGCTCACAATGCGCAAACCGCGCTCAGTGAGCGTTTCTGCCACGATACGGGCGTTGACCAGCACCTGCTGCTGGTAAATCTTGAACTCAGGCATGAGCGCTTCTTTGAAAGCCACGGCTTTGGCTGCAATCACATGCATCAGCGGGCCACCTTGCAGTCCGGGGAAGATCGCGCTGTTGATGGCTTTCTCGTGCTGGGCCTTCATCAAAATAATGCCGCCACGGGGGCCGCGCAGGCTCTTGTGGGTGGTGGAGGTCACCACGTCGGCGTGTGGCACCGGGTTGGGGTAGA
>Ga0208613_1000865_pt1 | contig 10079 bp, 9 predicted proteins | sample CryBogmetaGMA6M_FD_184543 | JGI IMG/M metagenome (GOLD analysis project Ga0208613, IMG submission 184543) | Freshwater microbial communities from Crystal Bog, Wisconsin, USA - MA6M (SPAdes) | ecosystem: Environmental > Aquatic > Freshwater > Lake | place: Crystal Bog, Wisconsin, USA | collected... | reverse complement strand
ATATTGGTATCGCGTGGCGCTGTGCCGACTCGCTGGGACTCCGGGAGTTCGTGTATCTGGAGGCGAGAATCTTTTACCGGCACCTGCCCGCGGGATTTTTTCAATGGGCTGTTGGGCGAGGATTTGAAAAATGAACTCCTCTATTGTTAATTAGGCATGAATTATGCTATTTTAAAAATTGAGGTGTAAGGTGAAGGCCATAAAAAAAGATATATATGTCGGATTCACACTGGTAGAAGTAGTTATTGCCATGTCGCTGGTGGCATTGGTTGCGGCTGCAACGCTGACGGCCATGACAAAGGGGAGCGCGCTGTGTTATTCCACTGCTCAGCATTATGCGGGATATAGCCTCTGCCGAGAAACCATTGAACAGATGCGGGGTGCGAATTACGGAATGATTGAGGCGGAAAATTTTCCTTCAACCAATATGCTACTGACCCACCTAGGCGGGACGGCACGCATTCCCATAACGTGCACACGATTTATCACAAATCAAATCGTTGAACTCTCGAATCCGACGAGAAAACAAGTGAGTGTTGCCGTGTCATGGGATTACCGCGGTAGCCCTCAAGTCGAAATAATGACAGGCTTCATTTACCTCAAATGAGCAAACACTCAACACTTTCAGGGTTCACATTGATTGAACTATTGGTGGCATCATCCGTCTCCATGCTAGTCACTCTGGCGATATTTACGGTGTTCGCCATGGTCAACAAGATGACGTATGCAGGTAATCGTCAGGTTAACTACAATGACCTTGCAAGGAAGGCTCAGGGAAAGATCATTAAAATTATCGAAGAAAGCAGAGCTTGCGGCGTACAATCCCCGACCATCCTGATTCTCACGCGTCCCGCCGCGGACCGACTCATTCAGGGCAGTTTGAGTTATGTTGATTCCGACAATAACCGGTCAACTGTGAGCAATAATTTCATCATCTACGACCCGGACACATCAGTGACAGGAAATGAGGAGATCGTCTGTAATTATGTTACCCCGATTGATGGCTCCAGCAATATCTTCACCATGCTGAATATTTCGCCGGCCACCGTGGGGGTGGCTTTGCACATCGGCGATGCCACTAATACGCCTGGAGCGGGAATAATGGGAACCGGATATCAGGGCTTTGTACTACAATTTTCTGCTACCCCAAGAAATCTACAATGGTGGTACAACCTATGAAATTAAATGGAATGCAGGAAAGAAAAAATATCATGAAGGCTGATTCAGACAGAAATCTTTCAAAGCCATCCCCAAAGTCGGGGGCGGTTCTGATGGTCGCTCTCCTGGTCTGCTTTACAGGAGCTGTAATTTGCGGTGCCTATGTGGCATATACAATCAATAGTGCCTTTCAAACACGACGGACGATCGATTACAGAAAAGCCCGTTCAGCGGCAGATGCCGCCCTCGAATATGGAACTATCCGCCTGGCGCAAGTGATGGCAAATCAACCCATGTATCCCTGTCAGACTAATTATCTTCAGAATTTGGTCAATTCTATTTCATTCACGAATATTCTGGACGGTTATGCGCTCACCCGGGAAAATGGACAACCTGCTTTCCGAATTTCGGTTGACTCTGACGTCATAACCGGAGTTATCACCAACGGATCTGCGTGCCGTGGCGCCGATGGAGACTATCAGTTTTTTACAGTCACCGCGGGAGCAAGAAATCCGCAAAGTGGCGTCACTGCCGTCCTGCAAAAAAAAGTCCAACTGCTCGGCGTCTACCTCATCCGGTTCGGAGTTTTCTATGAAAATGACCTGGAAATCCAGCCCGGAAATACAATGACTTTTTCGGCGGGCCCCGTTCATTGCAACCACGACATGTATCTTGGGGGCTCATTGGCCCTGAATGACCGAGTGACCTCTCGCGGTAATATCTACGCCAGACGCAAGGATCAAACAAACAGTCTGTCCGCGACGGTCACCATCAAGAATGCGGCAGGCGCAAATATTGCCATGAAAATGGGATCAATCTATGTTGACAGTGACTATACCCTCTGGATGGGCACAGCCCTGAGCCGATGGGATGGCCGGGTTCTTTCCCGTGCTCATGGGGTCCCCGAACTTCGCCCACCCATTAATATCACTGACGAGCCATACTCCATAATTCAACGCCCCATGACGACCAACGCGACGCTGGCGGCCTCTAAACCTTATTACATCAAGACAAATGCAGTTGCCGACGATACCGAGGCGGAGCGTTTTGTCACGCGGGCATGCCTAAAGCTGCTGGTTTCCAACACTACCGTTTATGCCTGGGATCAAACCGATAAACTTGTTTCGACCAATTCTTTTTTCACAAACGTCGTATTGACTGCGTCAACCAATAATTACTTGGGAACAAAATACCCGGGATTCACTAAAACCAACATGGACACCTATATCGTGACGACCAACACCACGGGGTTTTACAATATCGGCACCTCACTTGCTAAAATAGGCACCAATATGGTCGTGTATACAAACAGATTTTATGACGCTCGTGAAAAACGATACGTCACCCCAATTGATATTTACGTGGACCGACTGGCTGCGGTCATCACTAATTTGATGTACGACATCTACAGCGACGGCTCCGGAGGTGTAACCACAACCAACACCCCCTGGCGTACCAATCTGGTATTCATCACGTTTGCAACGAACCAGGTGTTCGCCAATGGCCTGCCTGCCGTCAGATTGAGAAACGCCGAGAACATAGGCCTCGCACGCGGCCTCACCGTGATTTCCGACAAGCCCATTTATATTGAGGGCAACTATAACCTTACCAATCGGTTCTCGACTAACAACCTGCCGTGCTTGGTGGGAGGCGATGCAGTCACCATGCTTTCGACTAATTGGCAGGATGCGGTGAGCTCCAATTACTCATGCTCAGCGCGTACTCCCGGCAACACCACCTACAATACTGTCATCATGACCGGAAATTCGGATACAATTAAAGGGGACTCAGCCGCCGGGTACAATGGCGGTCTTGAAAACGTATTGCGGTTTCTTGAGGACTGGAGTACGGGCAGCAAGAAGGTAACCTACAACGGATCCATTATTGACTTGTGGACCAGTCGCATCGCCACAAACGCCTGGATATCACCCACTTCCTATTATGGAGCCCCCGTCCGCACATGGGCCTATGATCCGATTTTGCGCCACTCCGCCCCCCCGGGAATGACCCGTGTTTACGGAATGGAGGAGCTGGAGTGGAAAGTCATCACATGGCAGGATGCCGGCTGGTAATGGGTTTGCAATAATTGAAAGCGAATCAATGAAACATTTTACAACCTTGATTATCGGAGTATTCATTCTTGGTATCCCGGCCCTGTCGGCCACCCCGGACAGAATGTTTTACCGCCTCGTCGCCGAGACAAACACAACCATCACGGGATTGACCAGCAACGGCACTCTGACATGGACCAATGCGGCTAACACTATCTCATACTCCATTGAAGCCACATCAGATTTGGGCAATCTCAGCACCAGTTACTGGGGAATCATCGAATACGGGCTCGTGACAAATCTGATCATGACCACCAAGGTGCCGAATCTGGAGTCCCCGTTTCCCCCAACTAATTCCTCCGTGTTTGTTCCTGCGGGAAATTTCTTGATGGGTGACAGTTACAACTCTGACGCCTATTTATATGACGTCCCGTCACACCCCGTTCGAACCAGCGCCTATTTCATGGACCCCACAGAGGTTTCGCGAAAAAAATGGGAGGATGTGGTCGGATGGGCAACTAATAACGGCTATGTCTTTGAAAATGCCGCCACCGCTACGGACACGAACTTCCCAATCAGCACGGTTTCCTGGTATGACTGCGTCAAATGGTGCAACGCCCGATCCCAAAAAGAAGGTTATTCCCCCGTCTATTTTACAGATGACTCTCTTGCAACTGTTTACAAGGAGGGAACAAATGATTTGGCTTCCTCCTGCGTTCACTGGAGCGGAAACGGTTACCGTTTACCAACAGAAGCTGAATGGGAAAAGGCGGCAAGAGGTGGCTTGGTGCAAAATTACTACCCATGGACCAGTCCGGGAAAAACAAACGAATCGATATATGTTGACCCAACAAATGCGAACTATGAGGCCTCCGGCATTATGGACTCCACAATTGTTGCCTCATACCCACCCAATACCTTCGGGCTGTTTGACATGGCAGGCAATGTCAGCGAGTGGTGCTGGGATTGGTCGGACTCTTATTCGCCGTCATATTCAAGCGATCCCAAAGGTCCTGCAAGCGGAACTTCCCGCGTTGCCCGCGGAGGTTCTTACAGTAGCGATTTTAACGGATTGCGATGCTCAGCGAGAGACCAAGCCTGGACGCCATCATACACTGATCCGCATCTCGGCTTCCGCTGTGTTCGATCATGTCCCTGATGATAATGTCCATCATGCACCCCTGCTTGACACCCAGAAACATTGGCGTATTCTGTAGACATTATTTTATGAAAGCGGGGCCGCCATGACCAGTCGTGCATCCCAGACTATGCGTATTGATATTTCTCCCGACCTCAAGGAGACACTGAGAAGAAATGATGAAAAACGCGGAATTATGCCGCGCCCCGAAGCACCGCGCGCTGTCCCCGCAAAACCCGCACCCCAGTCCGCCATTGGCGACACTGACTTTCAGGAACTTTTCCAGAGCGTTTACGATGGCGCCATTATCACCACGCTATCCGGACAAATTGTGGACGCCAATGCACGTGCCATGGATTTCCTGCAATATGGCCGGAAAGAAATCATCACCCTCACTTTGACCGATATCATCTCGGGCGCCGATGCCAGCACCCTCTCAACCCTTCAGGCCGAGATTGAAAAGGAGCGATTTATCCTGATTCAAGCCTACTGCATGAGGAAGGATAATATCCTTTTTCCCGCTGAAATCGCCGTCAACCGGGTGAAACTTCGGGGCAATAATTACCTTAGTTGCTTTATCCGGGACATCAGCTGGCGCCGCCAGGCCGAGGAAATGCTACGAACCGTCAACAAGGCCATCCAGAACGCGGCCACCGGCATCGCGATCGCCGACCTGGACGGGCAGATTGACTACATCAACCAGGCTGGCGGGAAATTATTGGGCGAGGAAAAACCGGATATCATCATCGGAAAAAACCTCAGCGACGTGATCACCAACCAGGATGCCATCGTGGCGATGATTCGCAGTGTCAAGAAGGGTGAGAGCTGGACCGGTGAAATCATTCACCACATAAAAAACGGGGCCCTTACCCACATACAGCTTGCCGCTGCACCCAACCGGGATACCGACGAACAACTGGTCGGCATGGTACTTTCCTTGCTGGATATCAGCGACCGGACCCGGGCACAGGAAGCGGAAACCATGGCTGAAAGACAGCGGGTCATGGTGGAAAGCCTTGGGGCAGCCTGCCATCATCTGGGCCAACCAGCCACCGTTCTCCTGGCCAGCCTCGAGCTTCTGGCCCGGGTGAAACCTTCCGACAAGGCCATGAGCAATGAACTGCTGACCTCAAGCATTGAGGCGGCGGAATCACTGCGGAAAATGCTTCACAACCTTAATGATATCACGGAATACCGCACGAAATCGTATATCGAAGCCCAGACTCCCTCCGGGATTCCCGAATCCCGCATCATCGATGTCACCCGCAACAACTGACGGCTTCCCGCAGGACCTCGACAGTCAGGTCCGCTGTCCTATCCCAGGAAAACGTTGACGCCCGGACCTTGGCGCGCCGGATGACCTCATCGCGGGCCGGACCCGTTAGTCGCAGCACTTCATCAAGGCACCGGGCTAAATCCACGGGCGTTCCATCAAAATAACGGACGGCATCCCCGCCGATCTCCTTCATGGGCCCCCGGTGCGCGGCCACAACAGTCGTTCCTGCCGCCATGGCCTCCAGTACGGGAAGACCAAACCCCTCATACAAGGAGGGAAACGCAAACACTGCCGCACCCTGGTACAGGGCAATCAGGTCCCGCCGGTCCAAGCGCCGCAACCGTTTCACGCGCTCCCGGTACTGCTCCGGCATCCCGTCATACGCCGCCTTGACCATGTCCTCGCCCCGCCGCTCCACCCCAACAAGAACCAGATTACACCGGACACGCCCCGCCAGTATTCCGAAGGCCTCCATCAGGGCATGCACATTTTTATGGGGGTAGGTGTTCGCCACGCAGAGGATGTATGGCTCAGGCGGAATCAGAGCCGCTCGCCGAGTCTTTCCTTCATCCCCCTCAGGTTCCCGACTGAACTCCAGTCCGGCGGCAAGATGAATCGGGATGATTTTCTTCTCAGACACGCCGACGTATTTCACGATTTGCGAGCGACTAAAATCCGAAAGCGTCACTACCCGCCGGGCTGCACGCAAGGCAATGGGCACCAGAATACGGGTCGCCCACAAGGCAACAGGCGACAAGTCCTCCGGGAACTCACAATATTGCATATCGAGAACCGAAACCACCTGCGGACATGGTGCCCGGAACGGGGCGGTGTAACCAGGCGACCACAGGACATCGATCTTTGCCCGGCAGACTGCGGAGGGGAGGCGGAATTGTTCACAGAGAATACGTGCCGTCCTGTGCGAAGCCGAAACTTCCATCGGACACAAAACGACGTTCTCGGCCCCGGCATATGACTGTTCAAACGAAAAGTGGTTTTCGGTATTGGTAAACAGAACCCACTCAATTTCGGGATGACGGAAGACGGCATGACTCAAGATATCCCGCAAATAGGTCTCGGACCCACCCACCTCGCCAGGGATCAGGAATAGAGTATTCACGCCGACCCTGAGTCTGCTCATGATCCCACCACCTTGCGGAAGGCTCTGAACCCGGCGAGGGTCTCCCGCCATAGACGCGGATGAAAAGCAACATGACGGGCCTGGCGCCATAATACCCCCGGCCGGCTGTAGAAATCCTTGAGCAATCGGGACCGCGCGCGCTCAAGGTCCTCATGCGTCAAGCCATGGGGCACAAACACAGTGTTGATGACGTTCATCTGCCGCCAGTCCCGGTTGAATGTCCCGGCCTGATCCGCCATGGAATAAAGTTCACTCCCAGGAAAGGGCGTCATTTGCATCACGCTGATATCGTCCAGCGGAAGTGCGCACGCCAAATGACGGGTCCGCTCGAGGGTTTCAGGAGTCTCGCCAGGGAACCCGACGATAAAGAAACCCTTGGTCCGCAGCCCGGCCTCGCGGCTCCACTGGAGAGCCTGCCGGATCTGGTCAAGACTCAGGTGTTTGTGCATGGTTTTAAGGATATCCGGGTCACCGCTCTCAATGCCAAAGGACATCTGCCAGCACCCCGCACGCCGCATCAGCTTCAGCAAATCCGGGTCTACCCGATCGGCACGCCCCAGGCAGGACCAGCTTAGAGTCAACTTTTCCGCAATCAGCCGCTCGCAAAACTCACGCACACGATCCTTCACGATGACAAAGGTATCGTCCTCGATCAGCAGCTCGCGCACCCCGTACCGTTCATACAGGTCCCTGACAAGCCTGATCGCATAGTCCGGACTATAGGCGCGGCAATGATTCCCGAACACCGATCGATCGCAGAAAACACACTGGTTCGGGCATCCCCTCGTCAGCACGATGGAAGCGCAGGGCCAGCGCCGGAGGCGCGATGGCGACGGCTTGAACATACCGGGAAACCCCTCCAGGAGGTCCCACGCCGGCAGGGGCAGCAGGTCGAGATTAGCCATCAGGGGACGGGCCGGATGCCGTTTGACAGTCGCCCCTTTACGACTCGCCGTGCCGGCAATCCCTGCCAACACACGATCACCCGCATTCAACCGCCTAATGATCTCCGCCAGCGTCTCCTCCCCCTCTCCCAGTACCGCAAGGTCAAGGGCGGGGAAAGCCGCCAGGGTCTCCTCGGGCACGGCGGTGATATGGCAACCCCCGATCACGGTCAAAACACCAGGGATAAGGGCCTTTACCCGCACCGCGAGCTCTGCAATCTGGAATATTTCAGAGGTTGTGGCCGTAAAACCGACACAATCAGGCGAAAATTCGTTAATTTCTCTCAATGTTGACGCGGGATCAAGTCCCAAGGCTGAAGCCTCGATGACTTTGACGGCTGCACCGGCCTGGCGTGCCACAGCGGCGAGGCAAAGAAGACCGAAAGAAGGCTCCGAGCTTCCCGCACCCGCAAACTTACCATAGCGCTCCTCCCGGGAGACCGGCGCAGAAACCAAGGCCAGCCGGATCATTATGTTGACTCTCCACGATCACATTTTGTGCAGCGGCAGCTTTCCTCAAGAAGCGCCAATCGCTGGGTCAGCCGCTTGATCTGCCGTCGGTGCGCAGAAATGACCAGTGAAAACTGCAGACACATCAGGAGCACCACCATAAAGCCCAGGAGAAACAGCGTTGTCGTCTGCGTCACAGCGCCGATCCACTCAGACAATCTTGTCAGCCAGTCATAATGCAAGACGACCAGGAGGATTCCCGCGCCGACCCCGAGCCAAAGCCAGCAGTAGGCAATATCCAGACTCCCGCGCTGGACCAACCGGATAATCAGGACCAGTAACAGGACTCCCACCGCCACCGAAACAATGAACTGTTGATATAACATGAATCGGGTTCCTTAGAGGCTCTCCAGATGATGTTTCCATTGCCGCCATTGCGAACGGTTCAGTCCGACCATAAACAGGGCGAGCAACATCTTCATCCCATAGTACAAAGGGGCCCATCCTGCATGCATGGAAATCCCGCCAGACCGGGCCACCATCCGGACCGGCACCTCGCGGATCCTCAAGCCTGACCGATGGGCCATAAGCAATACATCGGCATCGGGGTAATCACAGGGAAACACTCCACTGGAAAAGAAACGGATCGCGCGGCGGCTCAATCCCTGGAAACCACTAGTCGGATCGGAAAACCGCTGTCCGGTCATCATCCACAACAGCCCGCCAAAGAAACGCTGCCCGAATCGCCGGATAAAGGAGGTCTTAAACCCTGACGCCCCCCCCGCAAACCGTGATCCAATCACGATATCAGCCTCGCCGGACTCCAACGGTTTCAACAGGGAGTGCAACTCCCCGGGAAGATGCTGCCCGTCACTGTCCATCTGAAGCACCACATCATATCCCTGCTGATCCGCATAGAGATACCCCGTCTCCAGACTTGCCCCATAGCCCATCCGGACGGCATGGGGCAGTACAATCGCCCCCGCGCCCTGCGCCTCACGAGCAGTTGCGTCGGATGACCCATCGTTAACGACAACGACATCGGCTGATGGCAGGATGGAAAAAACCTCCCTCACAACGGAACCAATACGCCCTGCTTCATTCAGGGCTGGCATCATCACAAGTATTCTGGGTTCTGCTTTCATCCAAACAAACGGTTTTACACGGTTTGATACAATGTATATGGTATTCCGGCTGTGTTCCACTGCATTTTATACGCCGATTTATGAACCCCATTAAAGGTCATTTCAGGATCAGGGCCGAAACCTGGTTCCCTTGGATTCTCATTACCGCCGGGTTACTGGCCTATGCCAACAGTTTCGCCTGCCCTTTTCTCTTTGATGATGCGGTGGTTATCACCGGAAATCACCACATTTTCCATCTCTGGCCTCCCTGGAAAGCCGTTCTCGTGCCCACCCGGTGTCTTGCTGATTACTCATTTGCGTTAAATTATGCCTGGGCAGGTTTTTCCCCTGCGGAATTCAGGCTGGTCAATATCCTCATCCATATCGGAGCAGGACTTTTGTTGTTTGGCACCATGCGCAGGACACTCCTGTTGCCCCGATGGAACAACCGCTTCAATCAAACCGCAGCGGGACTGGCCTTTGCCACCTCGCTTCTCTGGATCGTTCATCCTCTTCAAACGGAAAGTGTCACGTATATTGCCCAGCGGATAGAGGCCCTTATGGGTTTCTTCTTCCTACTGACCTTTTATTGTTTTGTGAGGGCCTTCGGTTCCGCCCGCCCGCACGGGTGGCAAGTGGCAGCGATAATCTCCTGTGCATTGGGAATGGCCACCAAGGAAGTCATGATCGTCGCCCCGGTTCTGATCCTGCTTTATGACGGTATTTTCATCTCATCCTCTTGGCGGGAATGCCGGAACCGGTGGAAACTTCATGCCGGCCTGTGCTCCACCTGGCTT
>Ga0208613_1000863_pt1 | contig 10088 bp, 10 predicted proteins | sample CryBogmetaGMA6M_FD_184543 | JGI IMG/M metagenome (GOLD analysis project Ga0208613, IMG submission 184543) | Freshwater microbial communities from Crystal Bog, Wisconsin, USA - MA6M (SPAdes) | ecosystem: Environmental > Aquatic > Freshwater > Lake | place: Crystal Bog, Wisconsin, USA | collected... | reverse complement strand
TCGCAACCAATCGATGATTTGAGTTCAAGAATATTTTATTGAAATAGTTGTATCTAGCTCCACGGGAGATAATTAGGAGCTGAAACACCGTCTGGTTTGCCTGATGTTGGCACATGCTTTGCTATAGAAGAGTGCGCAGGGAAAATAACAATGTATGTCGCACTTCCCGTCTGATCGGGAAAGGAGATATTTATGTCAAAGGTATTGGGAATTGATTTGGGCACGACGAATTCGTGTATGTCGGTAATGGAGGGTGGCGAACCGGTTGTGATCCCGAATGCCGAGGGGATGAGGACGACTCCTTCCATCGTGGCGTTCACGAAGTCGGGCGAGCGTCTGGTGGGGCAGGCCGCGAAGCGGCAGGCGATCACCAACTCAAACAACACGATCTATTCGATCAAGCGTTTTATGGGCCGCAAGTATGACGAGGTTGCCCATGAAATATCCCTGGTGCCGTACAAGGTGGTTCGCGCGAAGAATGGCGACGCCCATGTGCAGGTGGGTGACAATGTCTACTCGCCGCCTGAAATCTCCTCGATGATCCTCCAGAAGATGCGCGCGGATGCCGAGGCCTATCTGGGCGAAAAGATCACCCAGGCGGTGGTCACGGTGCCGGCTTATTTCAATGACAGCCAGCGCCAGGCGACCAAGGATGCCGGGCGTATTGCCGGTCTGGATGTGCTGCGTATCATCAACGAGCCCACCGCCGCGTCGCTGGCCTACGGGTTGGACAAGAAGAAGGACGAGAAGATCGCGGTCTACGATCTGGGTGGCGGCACGTTCGATATCTCTGTTCTCGATATCGGCGAGGGCGTGTTCGAAGTGAAGGCGACCAATGGCGATACCCATCTGGGTGGCGACGATTTCGACCATACCATCATGCTTTGGCTGGCCGAGGAATTCAGGAAGGAGCAGGGGATTGACCTGACCAAGGATCCCATGGCGATGCAGCGCCTCAAGGAGGCAGCGGAAAAAGCCAAGTGCGAACTGTCCAGCGCCCTGAGCACCGATATCAACCTCCCGTTCATCAGTGCCGATTCATCGGGGCCGAAGCACCTGAACGTCACGCTCTCCCGCGCCAAGCTGGAGCAGCTGGTGGATCCCCTGATCGAGCGCACCATGCAGCCCGTGAAGAACTGCATGAAGGACTCGGGCCTCGCCACGGTTGACGAAGTGGTGCTGGTGGGCGGAATGACCCGTATGCCCAAAGTCCAGGAAATGGCCAAAAAGCTCTACAACAAGGAGCCGCACAAGGGTGTCAATCCGGATGAAGTGGTCGCCGTGGGCGCCGCCATCCAGGGCGGTATCCTGAAGGGCGAGGTCAAGGATGTGCTGCTGCTCGACGTGACTCCCCTGTCTCTGGGTATCGAAACCCTCGGCCGCGTGTTCACGCCCCTGATCGAGCGCAACACGACCGTCCCGACCAAGAAGACGGAAATCTTCAGCACGGCGTCCGACAACCAGCCGTCCGTGGAAATCCATGTCCTGCAGGGCGAGCGGAAGATGGCCGACCAGAACAAGACCATCGGGCGCTTCCATCTGGATGGCATCCCCCCGGCGGCCCGCGGTGTTCCGCAGATTGAAGTGACGTTCGACGTGGACGCCAACGGGATCCTGCATGTGTCGGCGAAGGACCTGGGTACCGGTCGCGAGCAGAAGATCACCATCACCGCCTCCAGCGGCCTGTCGGATACCGAGATCAAGGATATGGTCAAGGATGCCGAGGAGCACGCGGAAGACGACAAGAAGCGCCGCGAATCGGCCGAAACCCGGAACATGGCGGACAATCTGGTCTACCAGACCGAGAAGCTGATCAAGGATCAGGGCGCCAAGATGGCGGATGACAAGAAGAAGCCCGTCGAGGAAGCCGTCGAGAAGGTCAAGACTGCTCTCAAGGGTGAGGACAACGACGCGATCAAGACGGCCATGGACGAGCTGAACACCGTGATGCAGGCCTTTACCTCGGAGCTGTATTCCCAGGCCAAGGCGGCCCATCCGTCAGGTAACCCCGAAGAGGGTGCCGCGCACGAGGGTAAGGCGCATGACAAGGGCAAGGGCGGCAAGGATGACGTGATTGACGCCGACTTCGAGATGGTTGACGATAAGAAGAAGTAAGGATAGGACGCGGGTGCGGCCGTTCCGTGCCCGCGATAGGGTAACGTAATAAGAAAGGAGAACTGTAATGCTGAAAGTGAAACCGTTGGCTGACCGGGTTCTGGTTGAACCCAAGAAGGAAAAGGAAATGACGAAGGGGGGAATCATCATTCCCGACAGCGCCAAGGAAAAACCCATGGAGGGTACCGTCATCGCCGTGGGAACCGGCAAGCGTGACGAGGCTGGCAAGCTGATCCCCTTCACCGTCAAGGCGGGCGACAAGGTCCTCATGCCCAAGTACGGCGGCACCGAGGTCAAGATTGACGACAAGGAATACCAGATCATCCGCGAAGATGACATTCTCGGCGTCCTTGAATAAGGCTCGCGCATTGATTCAATAACGATAACCACAGGAGATAAAAAATGGCTGATAAAGGCAAACAACTCAAGTATGACAGCGAAGCGCGCCAGGCGATGCTTCGCGGTGTTGAAAAGCTGAGCCGCGCCGTCAAGGTAACCCTTGGCCCGTGCGGGCGTAACGTGATTCTCGACAAGAAGTTCGGCTCGCCGACCATCACCAAGGACGGTGTGACGGTTGCGAAGGAGATCGAACTGCCGGACCCCTTTGAAAACATGGGCGCACAGATGGTGCGTGAAGTCGCCAGCAAGACCAGCGATACCGCGGGTGACGGCACGACGACCGCGACCCTGCTCGCCGAGAACATCTACCGCGAAGGCCTGAAGAACGTCACGGCCGGCGCCAACCCGATGAGCCTCAAGCGCGGCATCGACAAGGCCGTTGAGGCCGTGGTCGCCGCGATTGCCAAGCAGTCGCAGAAGGTCAAGGAGCATGTCGCCATCGCCCAGGTCGCAACGATCTCCGCGAACGGCGAGCGCGCCATCGGCGAGATCATCGCCGACGCCATGGACAAGGTCGGCAAGGATGGCACCATCACCGTCGAGGAGGCCAAGGCCATCGAGACGACGCTGGATGTGGTCGAGGGTATGCAGTTCGACAAGGGCTACATCTCCCCGTACTTCGCCACGAACATGGAGGCCATGGAGGCGGTCCTGGAAGACGCGTACATCCTGATCTACGAGAAGAAAGTCTCGAATCTTCAGGATCTGCTGCCCCTGCTGCAGAACGTGGCCAAGACGGGCAAGCCCATGCTGATCATCGCCGAGGATGTCGAGGGCGAAGCCCTGGCGACTCTCGTCGTGAACAGCCTGCGCCGCACGATCCAGATCTGCGCGGTCAAGGCGCCCGGTTTCGGCGATCGCCGCAAGGAAATGATGAAGGATATCGCCGTCCTGACGGGTGGCGAGTGCATCACCGAGGATCTCGGCATCAAGCTGGAGAACGTCAAGATCGAGGATCTGGGCCGCGCGAAACGCGTGACCGTGGACAAGGAAAACACCACGATCGTGGAAGGCGCCGGCAAAATGGCGGCTATCCAGGGCCGTGTCGCGCAGATCAAGCGCCAGATCGAGGACACCACCTCGGATTACGACCGTGAGAAGCTCCAGGAGCGCCTGGCGAAGCTCGCCGGTGGCGTGGCCGTCATCAACGTCGGCGCCGCGACCGAGACCGAGATGAAGGAGAAGAAGGCCCGCGTCGAGGACGCGCTGCATGCGACCCGCGCCGCGGTGGAAGAAGGCGTGGTTCCCGGTGGTGGCGTGGCCCTGCTGCGTTGCCTGAGCTCTCTGGACAAGGTGGATGCCGAAGGCGACGAGAAGATCGGCGTGGATATCATCCGCCGCTGTCTCGAGGCGCCCCTGCGCCAGCTTGTGGACAACGCCGGCCTGGAAGGTGCGGTCATCGTCCAGGAAGTCAAGAAGCAGAAGGGTAACATGGGCTATAACGTGGCGACCCGCCAGTACACCGACCTGATCAAGGACGGCGTTCTGGATCCGGCCAAGGTGACCCGCATGGCGTTGCAGAACGCCGCGAGCATCTCCGGCCTGCTCCTGACCAGCGAGTGCATGATCACCGAAATTCCGAGCAACGAGAAGCCGGCTCCGATGCCGGGCGGTGGCGGAATGGGTGGCATGGGCGGAGATATGTACTAAACCGTTTGTAGAAAACGGTTGACCTGTGTAAACGGGGCGCATACACTGCGCCCCGTTTACTTTTCCTTACGGAGGTGAATTTTGAACGCTGAACTGATTGAAAAAGCAAAACTGAAGATGGGCTCGGTCCCGCTTCTCGTGAATATGGTCTCCCGGCGCGTCCGCCAGCTCAATGCCGGCATGCGTCCCTATCTCAAGCCGCTCAGCCCGAGCGAAGAGAAGGTCGACATCGCACTCCGCGAAATCGTGGAAGGCAAGTTGACGGCTGAAATCGGATACTTTGACCCGTCCAGCTCCGCGTCAGCTGCCAGCCATTAAAAACCGGCAGTGACATATGGCGGCCGCTAAGGATAGTAAAGAGGCGGAGAAGGCCGCGACCAATCGCAAGGCGTTCCACGACTATTTTGTCGTGGATCGTTTTGAGGCTGGCATTGAACTCCTGGGAACCGAGGTCAAGTCGGTCCGCGCCGCAAATGTGACCCTGACCGGCGGTTACGCCAGGATCGAGGAGTCCGGACGGGTCGTGCTCTACGACGTCCATATCGCCCCCTACGAATGCGGAAACCGCTTTAACCATGAGCCCACCCGACCCCGGACGCTGCTGCTCCATCGCAAGGAAATTGAGCGGCTCAAAGGGGTGATCGCCACCAAGGGGTACACCATGGTCCCCCTCAAGCTGTATTTCCGGAAGCGCTGGGCCAAGGTGGAAATCGGACTGTGCAAGGGGAAGCAGGACGAGGATAAACGCCACGCCCTGCGCCGCAAGGACGCCGACAAGGAAGCCCGCCGCGCCATGGCCCGGTTCTAGTCCCTCCGGCTATTTCACGGCAGTCTTTTGAACCCAGCCGATACCCTGGTCACAGGAGATGCGAACCCACTCATCGCTGGTTGAATCCACCACCACGGCCGTTCCGGGCTTGAGGGCGAAAAGTTCACGGGCTGCATCCGAGGGGCCGAACCTTACGATTGTTTCAGACGGTCCCTGCATGACCATGCGCTGGTGCCCCTCCAGGCGCGCCAGCAACCGGCTCCACCATGAATCAGAAGCCGGTGAACTTGTCGTGACCTGGCGCGGGGGTTCTGCTGTTGTCGCGCCTGAGCGCTGCTGGGGGGGAACATATGCCGGCTGGCGGGGAGCCTGCTCGGCGTGGTGCTTGAGGGGGAAGGGGCCGGCTACCCGTGTCTTATACCGCGATTCCCGGCTGTCAAAGTAGGTCAGGCTGATGGCAGGGAGTGCCTGAAGCGGGCCGTCTTCCGGAACCACAGTCTGGGTGTAGACCTGTCGAGTGGGGCTGCTCTCCGCCGGCATAGGCTTTGCCTCATAGACTTTGAGGCCGGGGATGCTGGCAACCTTGGGGAGCGTGCAGGTTTCGGGAAACCAGTCGCCATCCACGGTAAAGGTCAGGGTAATCAAGTCGCCCGGCGCGATATCCAGGGGCGCAGCCTCCACGGCGAAGGTGTAACTGCCGACCAGGCCTGAAAAATCGGAAGGTTTACCGGTCTCCGGAAGGGGGAGTGCGGTGATCTGAAAGGGCTCAACCGGGATATGGATGGGGCTGCGCGCTTCCTGCATGAAAAAATGAGTCCGGCTGGTTTGAATCAGGGTGCCATCCAGGCGGGGGGCCAATGTCAACGTGCCTGCTGTTTTCACGCGGGCCCATGTCTGGAATCGGCGGATCTCGACCGGTTGCCCCCCTTGTGTGGCCGTCTCGATGGGGAGTTCTTCAAAGGCTCGAGTCTGGAAATCCGTTTGGGCCGGGAGCGCGGATATGGATATCTGCTTGTCGAGTGTGTTCCCTGATATCCGGATCTCCAGAGTCAGGCGAAACGCTTCGCCGGCCCTCAGGGATTCCCGATCCGCCGAAAACCGGGCCCACACAGGGGGGATCGGGAAGGCGGGCGGCACAAACAACCCGGTCAATGCCAGAATCATCGCAATGGAGTGAGACCTTTTCATCATCGGCACGAAAGATTAACTTCCGCCTCTGAATGCGTAAAGGTTTTATGTTGATGACCCCCTCTAATGGGCGCATATCACTTCTGCAGGGCTTGGCTGGCATCACATAACCAAAGGCTTTAAGAAATTTGAACAGAAGGCCGCGAAGCCCGCAAAGGCATTGTTGATTCCGCCTCCGGCGGTAATAACAAATTTTCCTTCGCGATCTTCGCGAGCTTCTGTTCAAACTCTTCTTTTGAGCACGAGTAAGACCCCCGAGGTCTCATATGCGCCCCCTCTAATGTCTGGCTAAAACCGGGGAGTTCTGCATAATTCAATCCCATTGTCATTAGTTGCCGGGAGAGATACGGTCATGATTCTTTACGTAGTGATGGAAACAGCCAGGAAATATGAGTTGGGAAACTGGCATCGTCAACGTTTGGCGCTTGAAAGAATGTCCGGTGATTTCTGCCTGATGATTCATTACAAGCAGTTGAGCCTGAAGATGCTCGCGACCGTCAAGCCCTGGGCGATTGTCTACAGCGGCGCGGGCACGCCGTTCGGAGAGTATGATGTCCGGAATCACCGGCCATACAAGCAGGTGGTCCTGACGTCTGACATTCCTCAGCTCGGGATCTGCGGCGGCCATCAGCTGGCTTCCGAGTTTTTTGGCAGCACACTGGGGATCATGAGGCGGACCCGCGCCGATGAAGCCGATCATAACCCCAAGTATCATCCCGGACAATTCAAGGAATGGGGCGTCTATCCTGTAACGGTGCTCCAAAAGGACCCCTTGTTTTCCGGGTTGGGCAGCGTGATCAAGGTTCAGCAGCTTCACCGGAGCGAAATCAAGAAAATCGGCAGGGATCTGATTGTCCTGGCGAGCAGCCCGGCCTGCCGTGTCCAGGCCTTTCGTCACCGCACAAGACCCTTTTACGGGGTCCAGTTCCATCCTGAGGAGGCGACGGAGGCTTATCCTGACGGGTTCAAGATCCTTCAGAATTTCTTCCGCTGGGCTGCCGCTCGACAGAAATAAGGGCTGTGTGGTAAGTTTGGAGCCTCTTAACGGGAATTTATCGTCATGAATGAAGCATTGAAATTCAGGCAGAGCATCGCGGATGCCCGGCGGGTGGTGGTTAAGATCGGCAGTCGTGTTCTGGTTCAGAAAACCGGTCGCCCGGAGCATCGCCGCATCAAGGCGATTGTCGGTGAACTGGCCAAATTGCAGCAGTCCGGGCTTGAAGTCGTCCTCGTCACCTCCGGTGCAATCGGGGCGGGTATGGAAGCCCTGGGGATCAAGACCCGGCCAACGGCGCTGCCTGACCTCCAGATGGCCGCCGCCGTGGGGCAGTCGCGCCTCATGACGGCCTATGACAAGTTGTTTTCGGCCAGGCGCTGCAAGATCGGGCAGGTGCTGCTCACTCACGATGATTTCAATCATACAGTCCGCCAGACCAATGCCTGCCGGACGATCGAGAACATGCTCCGTCACAAGGTTATTCCCATCGTCAACGAGAATGACGTGGTGGCCGACGAGGAAATCCGGGCCGATATCACGCTTGGCGACAATGACTTCCTCGCATCCCTCGTCGTGCGCCTGATCCGGGCTGACCTGTTCATCATCCTCAGTACGGTGGATGGCTTGCGCGCCCCCGGTGCCAGCGGGAAGACGCGCCGGGTGTCGTATCTTGAAAAGGTGGACAAGGAATCCCTGGCTCTGGTGACAGGCCAGAAGGGGAACTTGTCCAAGGGTGGCATGGGATCCAAATTACGGGCGGCGGAACTGGCATCCCATGCGGGCTGCCATGTGGTTATCGCTGACGGGCGGGCCGTCGGGACGATCACCCGCGTGATGCGCGGGGATGATGTGGGGACTTTCGTGGTCGCTTCGCTATAGAGATAACGCGGACAGGAGTGATGTATGGGCTTGCATGAAGATATGCTGATGCTGGGTAACAAGGCAGTGGCGGCATCTCGTGAACTGGCCCGGCTTACGGCCCGCAAGAAGAACACGATCCTGCTGGCCATGGCCGATGAGATCGAGTCTTCCCGCGAGATTCTCAAGCAGGCGAACTCCAGGGACCTTGAAGCCGCCCGGGCGTCCGGCATGACGGCCTCCTTGCTTGACCGCCTGACACTAACGGATTCACGCATCAATGCCATGGCGAAGGGGTTGCGTGAAATCTCCGGACTCAAGGATCCTGTGGGGGCGGTGATCAGTCGCTGGATCAGGCCCAATGGCCTGGAGATCCTCAAGACCCGCGTTCCCATCGGTGTGATTGCGATTATCTTTGAGTCGCGCCCCAACGTGACCGCCGATGCCTCGGGATTGTGCTTCAAGACGGCCAATGCCGTTATTTTGCGGGGCGGCAAGGAAGCCATTGAGTCGAACCAGGCGATTGTCGCGGTCCTTCAGGCTGGCGGAAAGAAGAAGGGCTTGCCCGAGAATGCCATTCAACTGGTGACGACGACGGACCGCGAGGCGGTGCGCGAACTGGTGCAACTGGAGGGAAAGGTTGACCTCGTTATTCCGCGCGGCGGCGAAAGCCTGATTCGTGCCGTCGTCGAGCAGGCGCGCGTCCCGGTGATCAAGCACTACAAGGGGGTATGCCACACCTATGTCGACGCCTCGGCGGATTTGAACATGGCCCTTAAAATCTGTGAAAACGCCAAGTGCCAGCGGCCGGGCGTATGCAATGCGATGGAAACCCTCTTGGTGCATGAGGCCGTTGCGGCGCCGTTTTTGCAGAGGGTGGCGGCGAGGCTGGGGGAAGAGCTGCATGTGGAATTAAGGGGCGATGAGGCCGCCAGGGCCATCATCCCGACCATGACTCCGGCGACCGAGGAGGATTGGAACGCGGAGTATCTTGACCTCATCCTGGCGGTCCGGGTCGTTCCCTCCCTTCAGGCCGCGATCGAGCACATCAGCCGGTATGGGTCGAACCATTCCGACGCCATCATCGCCGACTCGCCCGAGGCCCAGAAGGAATTCACCCGCGAAGTGGGGTCGGCGGCGGTGTACGTCAACGCCTCCACCCGGTTCACCGATGGCGCGGAGTTCGGCATGGGCGCGGAAATCGGAATCAGTACCGACAAGCTGCATGCCCGCGGGCCCATGGGGCTTGAAGAATTGACGACCTACAAGTACGTCATCAGCGGAGACGGCCAGATCCGCGAATAGACCCCGCCACTTCTCCCTCTCCCCTTGAGGGAGAGGGTTGGGGTGAGGGGTCCTATCCCGAGCGGATACAGGTTCGATCCATGACCACCTCGAACTGGCGCATGGCGACGGCACGTACCTCCTGCATGGTCGGGCAGGAACTTCCCAGGATGGCCTTCAGCGAGGTGACTTGTTCACCATGAAGTCCGCAGGGGATGATGGTGTTGAAGCCTGCCAGGTCAACATCCACGTTGAAACTCATCCCGTGCGAGGAAACCCATTTCTTAAACCGAACACCGATGGCGGCTAGCTTTCCCTGGTCAGTCCAGACGCCCGTTTTCCCTTTTCTCCGGAATGCGGGTACGCAGAACGCCTTGGCGGTCAGGATGGCGATTTCCTCCAGCTTATTGACAAAGGCGTGTGCGTCCGCTTCGACCCCGACAAGTTTCATGACAGGGTAAAGGATAAGCTGCCCCGGCGCATGGTAGGTCACATCACCGCCCCTGGGCGTCTCGTGGAGCTCGATACCCCGGCGGGTCAGGGCATCCTGTGACAGCAGCAGATGTTCGGTCTTCGCGCGGATGCCCAGAGTTATCACCGGGCAGTGCTCCAGTAGGAGGAGGGTGTCGGGAATTTCATCCGTCTGCCGTTGGGCGACCAGTTTGTCTAAGAGGCAGAGTGCCTCAGGGTAGGGTACGGGGCTGGGAAAAACCATGACCCGTATGTTCATGACACACGCGTGACGGTGTACTCGGCCAGGGCGATCAGAGGTTGCGGGTCGCCGCGGAGATCCCGGATGGCGGCCACGGCCTCGCGGATCAGGGCATC
>Ga0208613_1000855_pt1 | contig 10141 bp, 9 predicted proteins | sample CryBogmetaGMA6M_FD_184543 | JGI IMG/M metagenome (GOLD analysis project Ga0208613, IMG submission 184543) | Freshwater microbial communities from Crystal Bog, Wisconsin, USA - MA6M (SPAdes) | ecosystem: Environmental > Aquatic > Freshwater > Lake | place: Crystal Bog, Wisconsin, USA | collected... | reverse complement strand
GTTTTTATCTACTCTACAACTAGGATCATTAAATTTAGTAATATTATCAATGTTAGATGGGTTATTTTTTTCAGTAGTATATAAGATATATCTTTGTGTATCTGGATTATCTTTAGCTGTATCAAACCAATCATCATTTTCAACAATTGTTAATGCTTCTTCTGTAGTTAAACCTTTTATCATTTTAATACTTTTTAAATTTTTAAGATTTTCTATTGATAGTGGTAAATATTCCAGATCACAATTTGTGAGATTAAGATCTTCAATGCTTTCAATTTCACCAATACGTTCAAGATACTCCGATTCAAGTTTAAAATCACTAAAATCAACTGTTGTTGGCTTGGATTCTTTAAAGATCTGGATAATATCATCACCATAACCCAATTTCAATAGGAAATTAATCGCATCACTTTGTTTGTTATTCCTTTCACGCGATCTTTTGGGTAAAACAGTGTTTACAATGTAATTCCTGAAATACGCTTTTATGTCCGTATTGTCATGTAAAAAACCATTAATGTCAAAAATTCTATCTTCGGCATTCATGTATGCATTACTTTCGAATTGGAACTGTAATCTTACTGATGGTTCTTTCTTAATCGCATCATAAGAACCAAAACCCTTTTTAATAAGAACAAATAAATATCCTTTGGAGTAGTAACTATCAAACATACCCGTACCATATTTAGTACCTGCAGTACACCAGGTCGTGTTCTCACCAAATATACTATTGGCAACTTTATCATGTGTTATCACAACTATCCAATTATCGTTTTCAAATGCCAATTCTGCCAATCCTTTACCGTTATTTGCACCAGAAGCTTTATAATTAACATAATTTTCAATACAAGTAATCTCATCATGATTAAGAGTGTGTACATCTTTTGAATTTTTCCCTTTCTTCATGACCATATATGGTCTTGCCAAATCCATAAATTGTTGGATAGAAGTGAATCGATTGATGTCTCTACTTTCTATCTTTAATACTGTAGTTTTCTTTAAAAATGAAAATACATCAAGACCATCTTTAACCTTTGTTATTAAATCCTCAAATAAGGTTGATGGTTGAAGATCATCCGCTTTAACTTCACCTTCAAGAACAAGAGTTTTAAATTTAATACGTTCTTTAACCTCTCTTTTATAAAGATTTAAAAACCAACTTACATATTCTTTATTTATTGTAGGATCACAGGAAACAAAAAATTCAAATAAAGAATCTCTTAGATTTTCTGGTATACCACTTTCTGATTCTATAGTATCAAAATTTTTAAGGAATGACCAATATTGTGGGTCGTAATACAATTCGAAATTAATTTCCTCATTTTTAGAAATAGGAATTTCTTTTCTTTCAGTTCTATTTGTGGATATTTTTTTATACAAACCACTTCTTATATATTTTTCATAATCTACATTATATAAGTCTTGTAAGTATTGTAATCGAGTTTTCCTATTTTTTTGCACCATGAAGCAGTTTTATTTTTATATAAATGTAACAAAAAAAACTATAACAACCAAATATTTTTTTAGTTTTTACATTTCGTAAATTGCTGGGCATTTTTTACCGAATTTTCGAATAATTTCGCCAGCTTTTGCATTTGCCTCATTTTCGATTGGAGAGCCATCTTGTCCTTGGGTACCTGTATCATTTATCCTACCATCTTCATCCTGTTTTCTGTGTGTCAATTCGTGTGCTATACTTCTATATACATCAACCAATAATCTTCCTTTTGCGAATATCACAATTTCTGGATCATCTTCACCAACCATACAATATGCTGTGGTTATAATGCCATTTTCTTCTCTGTTGGCGACAAGTTTGCAACCAAAAGGTATCTTCAGATCAAGTTGTGAACAACAAAAACGTATAAATTTTTTAGTGATATCCATTTTTTTATCATCAAATAAACCTTCATCTACTTGTAGATCAAATCTATCACTTAATATTGCTTCAATTAATTTCATATTAAATTATTAATGTCTCTTATTAAATAGTTTGTATTAAATAAAGGATCCGAACCCATATCAAAAAAGTTTTCAGCATTCAATGCAACATATGCTTGTTTGGTGATATTTGTTACTAAAAAGTCAGATCCATCCCAAATTATTTCAATACTTTCCATTGTCTCCATTGGCACAAAATAACTACCATTGTATTTGGTTTTTATATATGGTGCAATGATGCGATAGCTACTTGTAACACCTGAACTAAAAATCATTGTATATTTATCCAAATTACTATTATTCGCCTCTTTAACTATAATTTTATATACGGCTCCCGCTTCATTTATTGTTAAAATGTTGGGTAATCTTATAAGATGATGTGTATCGCCCATAGTTACTAAATCAACCACAACAATATTCATCTTTGCTGGGGCAACACTTAATCCATATTCAATATTCGCCACATTATATGTGTTCCCACTAATTGTTTCCGCGTTCCAAGTTGTACCTGTTGATGTATCGATCTTTTGAAATGAATGTGTGGATAAACCATTTAAATATTGTTCATTTGCAATTTGTATATCATTCAGATCGACCTCAAACGAATTTCCATTACTTAACCAAATTGTTTCAATAGTTCCATTAATCGTAAATCCTGTAATTGTAACAACACTCCCACCTTCGGCAATCTTATACCAATTATTAATATCTGTAGCTGGTAACCCCTTTAGAATGTAAAGGCCATTTGTTGTTGCTCCAGTATCTGATGTGACTGCCACTGGCATACCTAAATATGGATAAGGTAAAGAACTATTAGTTAATTCTGTTAATGATAAAACTGTTCCTCTTGCATCCAAAGGTGCCGCAACCAATGTCTCAAAGTTTGCAGAAAAATTAAAGGTACCAGGATTTCTTGATGACATAATTTATATTTTAAAATACTAATCTTATCGATATATCACCCCTGTCCGAACCATTAAATACATATTGGGTGTAATTTATTGTATTTCCTTGGATTGTCTCAGTTTTTGCTGATGTTGTCCAGTATGTTAATGATGTGCCAGCTGAACCACCTTGATATTCCCATTGAGCTGAAACAGTATTATATGTTTGAATACCAGCCAATGATCTTGCAGATAACCATGCGTTGGGTATTTCAAATGTTTGTTTGTTACCACCACTTTCAGCTTTCATGCCAAAAGCAATATAATTTCCAGATATCATTGAAACAAGTGGTTGTTTTGTTAAAACACCAATAGATGATGTCGTACCAAAAAGAGGGAAAACACCTTCAATTGACGTAGAACTTGTTTTGGTACCTGAATTAGAGAATGCTGGTGTTGGATATGATGTACCATCATCATAAACAGGAGTATCACCAGAATTATAATTTATTGAAATTGCCCATGAATTTACACCCTGTGTTACAACATATCCTGTAATGTTGTGAACATAAACAGTAGCTGCTGATAAATATGTTGTTGTTATCGTGCCAGAACCACTGAAAATATATGTATTTGGTAAACCCATATATTTTATTGGTTGTGGGGATGAAGCTGATTGTCCTCTCGTATAATATGCTGTTAATCCTAATGCTGTTGAACACGTGTATCCGATCTCAACCAAACTTGTTGTTGACGGATAAGGTGGTGTTGGATTTAACGCATTATATAAACTCGCACTACTATATGATATCGAAGTTGGTGCCAATGCGGGATAAAAAATTGCTTGTATTATTTCTTGTAATGTTTTTCCAGCCCCAGTAAATGGAGTATCACTTGTCGATATGCCACCAACCGTTTTCTTAACGGCATTGTCATTCTTGTAGGTAAGAGCAGGAGACAAATCAATATCAACAGAAGTGTTATCATTTTGGTCTAAAATTAAATCAATATTTGTTGTTCCACCAGTATCAGCACTACTTGTGCCACCAGTTATATATTTCTGTTCTGAAGTTATATGACTAAGATCAAACGATATATCTGGTTTATCATTATTTAATTGTAAAGATACGATACTTGTACCAGTATCAACAGTTGCACCAGTAACATATGTATCAATTGCTAACGGACTTAAATCAACAGATATACTTGATCCATCTGATGATTCCAATGTCAATTCATAATCAATATTAAGCGTTGCACCAGTTAAAGATGCACTATGCACCTCAAAAGGAATTTTTATCTCTTCATCATTATCAGTAACAAGAATAATATAATGTCCGTCATAATAACCACTTTTAATACTGGTTCCCATTTTTCGCCATATTATAATGGTTTCGGTACCTTCTACATATTCGGTAACAAAAATTCCACCATTAAGTGTATATGGTCGATCCGTATGTGACGTTTCACAGTAGTACATATTTGTCATACCACTTACTGTAAATATTACATACTGCCCTTTTTCATAACCTTTCTTTATCCAATCAATTATATTTAGATATGTAAAGTTATAATCAAGTTCTTCGTGTGTTAATGGTCTCGTTAACTTAGTACGATATGTTAATGACATCTATGTTTACTTTCCAATAAATAGTTTGAAAAGCAGCAAATGGCTAATTAATTTATGTAACTAAATAAGTTTAAATATCTTTCATCGTTCAGGCTTTCTTCGAAATATTCTCTAGAATATAGAAATTGCATTTCAAGAGTCTGCATTATGTTGTTTCTGTTTTTATATAACCCATTAAAAATATTATCAAATACGTTTGAATACATTTCACTTGACCCATCGTTAGGATAAACAATAGATACAAATTCATTATTCGTGTTAAAAATTCTATAATTTATAATATCACTTGGTGATTGAATGGTAATTATAGGGTGAAAATGTGGAAAATTTACATCACCATCTAATTTAAGCCTACCGTAATCGATTTTAATGCATTCATCTTTCTTTAAATATCTTTTAAGCCTATTGATGAATTTATCTGATATGGTGAATGAACCAGTTTTAAGATTAGCAACTACTAACTTATTTTTTATGTAATTTAAATCTTCTATAACATCAATATCTCTTAAATCTGTTAATCGTGAGATATTAATTTTAATACCAAAACAATAAAAAGTATATAATAATTCAAAGTATGAGGATAATATATACGCTTCTTTAATTTCATTAATAACAGTTTCACCATCTTTAAAATCATATAAATCTAATACAACATTATAAGGTTTCCAATTAGAGTAATATATGTGTGGATTATTTAAAAATAAATTAACACCCTTATTTATTTTGTTTGGTGGAATTTTAAACTGATTTATTAATTTCAAGGTAAAATTGTCAACATAAATAAATTCAATATTGTCTATACTAAGCATCTTTAATCTCTTTAATTCCGCCAGTACATAATCAGAATACTCTAAATCAATATCAAAATATTCTTTTATAAATATGTTAATATGATTGTTATCATATTTCTTTTTATTTACCCTGAATATATTCTTAATGAGATAAAATTGATAAAAACTATCAATTTGAATGTTGTGTTTCACAAAATAATTAACCATTGGAAAATATCTGATGAAATTTTTATCATCTTCTTTATCTTCTTTATCTTCTTTAAAAAAATGATATACAAAATCTTTTGCAGTATATTCTTCAGGATAACCAAGTTGTTTATAAAAAACATTCAACGCATCACATAATGAATTTTTAATCTCTAAATTAGACGATTCGATCAAGTCAATTAAATGCTCTTCAATTTTAGGTGTGATTATATCCTTACGTATAAAATAGGTAAAATCTTTTTTATTTTTTGTTTTAACGAAAATTGAGAAGTCTCCAGTATCTTTGTTTATTGTGAGTGACCACATCTTCTTTCCTGCGGTCATCAATATTCTTTTTTTCTTGTTCTTAGTCCAGTTGCTGTATTTGGATAAGATATACCTTTTGATTGAAATGGTGTTCTTTACATCACATTCAGTTACGACAATAGTTTCTTTGTTGATACCAACCTCTTTGTTGTTTTTTAAATTTTCTTTAAACTCAGAAAAAGATGTTAATTCTGATTTGGTGACGATTCTTGAACGTTTTATTGGTTTGGAAACTATCTGAATAATATTAGGATCTGGTAAAATACCTTGAATTGGTTCATCAGAAAACAGATCGGTCGATCCACTATATTCACATTCATAAACCTCTTCGGTTTCAATGTTTATAAAAAATTTTTCGAATACCTTTTTAAAATGTACTTTACTCTCCATGTAATAGTATTTAATTAACTACAAAGATAAGTAAAAATTATTTACTGTGCAAAAAAAAAGGAAAAAATAATTAAACTTTTTCCTTTTTGTAGAGCGTTGCGGAATAGAGATGGCTCCTTTGGATTTCTCCAGGCTTCCAGCCTAACTGAGTAAGATACCATTTAGTCAACTGGTAAATTTTTTAGACTTTCGTCAAGGTAAATTGCCCTGGCTTTATAAGAAACTGCGACGCCAACACAGTTAATTTTGATGGATGTCTTTAACCATTCCTTGAATGGCGCACCCTATCTTTCTGAATAATAGTTTGGTTTGATTTGCAGAAACTATTCCCCCCACAACTCAGGTCTCACTCTATTGCAAGACGATCTTTGTTGTAGCGCTCAATATTTTAAAGAACTATCGGTTGATACCTTTCGGCATGTACTGTTTTATTCATAATACCAACTGGGCTCATATCGTCTCCAGTCAATAGTGATTTCAAAATTGATGGTGAAAACCCGCTTACTAAAGCCGTGTTTTTCTGACCACCCTGAACTGGGAAGTTTCCACCATTTCTGCTTTGTATATTCCAGAAGATAATTCTTGGCATAATATAACCAGCACTCCTGAACTTTTCTTCGATCATATCGAAAGCTGTACGGTTTAGGTTACATGCTGCATCAAATTCCATATCTGACATGATAAGAATTGCTGTTGGCATTTCTTCTTCTGGTACACTGAATTTAACAACCTGATTCAATATTAAATTGAATACGGCTTCAAGGTTAGTATTCATATCCCACTGAGCACGTTCCAATTGACGGAACCTATCACCCAACTTGCCGTTCAATACTTGTAATACTGGACGAGCTGAGAATGTTATGAATGTGTCTTTAAAAGCACCTACATTTCTTTCAGATATGTATAAACCTAAAGAGATACAAACATCCAAGCAAGTAGTTGTTCCACCAACTACTGAATCCATTGATCCTGAAACGTCACATACAGGAAGTAACCTTTCGTTACAATTTTCCATGTAGTTAGGTAATGCGTACCATTGCTTTTCAGCCATTTGTTCATCACCAACCCTTAACGTTTTTACAACATTGTATGGAAATATTGCACCGACATTTACTTTGGTTTCGTCAGAAGTCTTGTACTTCGTGAACCTATCAGCATCATGTTTACCGAATGCTTTTGCATAACGGGCGATTGCTAATGAAGGTACGTGTTCGTAGTTAACTTCGTCCCATTTCTTCTGGCACATAAGCTGTTCAACAACCTTGGTCTTTTCAACCAATGTTTTACGGTAAGCCTTTGGTGAAAGCTTTAAGAAACGTTCCAATGCAATTGCATGCTTACCTTTCCTTTTCATCCACTTACTGCAAAGTCCGCAAGTATTTGGATCAGCTAAACCATCCTGGATTAAAGACTTTGCCTGGGTATCTAACTTGGTGTCAAATAATTCAAGTAAGTCATCCCAACGACCATATTCAGGAATATGTAAAAGGTTTTTAGCCAAAGCTTCAGTATGGTTTTCGGCCAAGTACTTGATGATGTCACGGAAAATCTCCCTTTCGCCAGCTCCGCCTCTGATATCTCTTGCCCAGAATAATATTCTTAATGCAGTTAAACCATCTTCGTTAAAAGCCTTTGAAAATGAGGTGATTAGGCGTGATTTGTCTTGACCTCTCATCGCACCAATTGTAAAAAATAAATCGATACAATGGTTTAATGTTGAGGAGTTAGTCGTCATTCCATTTTCAGTTGTTGTGTTTTTGCTTTGTAAAGCATTTACTAATGAATTTGCCATAATTTGCTAAATTTAATCTGATACAAAATTAGTTAATTTTTATTTATTATGCAACTATTTTTACTTTTTTTTTAAACTTTTTTTAATTCGGGCTTAAAGTCCTCATTCAGAGCATATAACATTTCACCATCTTCAGAAATTCCAATAATATTTAATTCCCCTTTCTCTACCATCGATCTAATTTCTAACTTCAAATCATTTTCTCTTACTTTTTGTATTGCTATAATAAGTTCATCCTCACTTAATGCAGGATCATCATACTCTGTTATGTTTTTATCTGCGATTTTAAGAACTTCCACATAAAGCAACTCTCTATCTAAAAAAAGATCATTCTCTGGATTAAACATCTCATTTTTATCCAAGTCATCGAATAAGTTCTTAGTATATATTATAGCATCAATGTTTTTCATTCCACAAAAGTAGTAAAAAGATATTAATAAACCAAGAACTTTTTATCATTTTTAAACTATTTATTAATATCAGTGTCTACCTTTTGGATGTACCAACTGATTAAAATAATATCGTCAGGAACTGACGATTACAGACGTGGAGATCAAATAAGACCAGCTAACGCTGGCACAATCTGTGAAACGTCCAAAGTTCAGAAGCCCGTCTCATCGGCTATGCCGTGGGTGGGTAGTTCACAAATGAATAAAAGCATAAGATGATATGAAAAATAAAAAAATTCTTGTAAGACCAGCTCAGATTGAGCGTTTAGCTGAAGTATATTATAATCAATTAAAAGAAGAAGATATAGAAGGTATAGCTGGCACACCTGAAGATAGACGTATTGAGTATCCATCACCTGAAGATATTGAAGCACTAAAAATGGGTGGTGTTGATGATGAAAATAGTAATGTTGATGGTGTGGTTGATAGTGATGCTATTAATCCAAGTGATATGAAAAGTCCACCTCACGAACTCTTATCCTATCTGGATAAAATCGAAGAGGCAAAATCTATATTGTCAAAAGTTGCTGCCAAAGAGGATAATGAGAACATTAAAAATAGAATATATGCTCATTACGAGAAAGCTCAAAAATTGGCGTTTGAACTAATAAAGGAATTCGGTATCGTACATTAATCCTGATACAATATGTTTATAGGTAAGGCAAGGTGAAAACTTTGCCTTTATTTTTTTAATAACTTTATTATCTTTATATTATGTATAAAGTAATTCTATATAATTGCGGTAAAAAAGTTAAGGTCTTTAATAAGTATAAAACCTATAGCAATGCTCTGAAATTATATAATAGTTTAATCAAAAATAATGTAGTTTTTTTTCCGAAAACAATTCTCTGGGATGGTCGAGAAACCGATTATGAATTGGTGTTAACTGCCCCGCCACAAAATAAAGCTCTGGAATATATCAAAGATGATATGGGTGGAAACGTTAAAGTTAAAACATCTGGCAAATTTGTGATTAAAAAAATTACAAAATATCCGATTGAGGATGAGTTTGTGAGTAGGATTACTAGAAAGAAATATACTTTTAAAGTTTTAATAAAAGATCTTCTAAAGAATGATAAATTAACACATGTACTTACTGTATTACAAAATAAGTTAGTAATAGAATTTTTTGAAAACGAGAAAATGGATGTATTGGTGTTGAAGAATAAGGATAGCGCTTATCGATTATGTGAAACAATACACGAATTCAATAAAGCTAACGAAAACTATAACTTTATATATTTTTCTGATCCAACATATGACACAAGATTAAGATTATATGATGCATTATCCGAGAGGTATGGAATATCAAGAGAGTATATGCAAAAAGTTACAACACATTAACGTTTTTTAAACATAAATTTAACTTTTTCCATTTGTACGTCAAATTCAATATTTGATTTATAGTTAATTAAATTTTGTTTTTGCATTTTAAAAATCTCTTGCTGAAGATTTTCATGTTGTGATTCATTTAAATAAACAGTTACCTCATACGTAGGTGAACTACTTACGGCAATCATTGTCTTGTAAATGTTATATATATCATCAAATTTCATATTATAAATATTTAAAAAATCGGTGAATCTTAGTTTTTAGTTTTTTGAATATGCTGACTTTCTTATCATAGGTTTTAAAATCATTTAATTCATTACCTAAACCTGATTTAATACTTGCTGCATATCTTTCTTTTTCTTTCTCAATCTCTAATGGTATTTTATTTTTATCATCTTCAAGAAATTTCATTTCCTGTTCAG
>Ga0208613_1000852_pt1 | contig 10166 bp, 9 predicted proteins | sample CryBogmetaGMA6M_FD_184543 | JGI IMG/M metagenome (GOLD analysis project Ga0208613, IMG submission 184543) | Freshwater microbial communities from Crystal Bog, Wisconsin, USA - MA6M (SPAdes) | ecosystem: Environmental > Aquatic > Freshwater > Lake | place: Crystal Bog, Wisconsin, USA | collected... | reverse complement strand
CCGGTTTCTCCGTCTGCGAAATCTCTGTCGTGACTCTTTCACCGAGCATCGTAAAGATCAACTCCAGGTCGGTCATATGATCACGCAGGTTTCTCGTTCTTTATTTAAAGCCCTTTCAACTCTTTGTGTTCCGATGGAGTGACGCCGAAGGTCGCCCTGGCAATTTCGGCAGTCAGGATACTGAAATCCTGTTCTTTCGTGATCCCCCGTTCCTGCCATTCATCGGTCAGGTTCTGGCGGATGGCGATGACCCGCAACCGCTTGTTGATCCAATCCTTTGGATATCCTTTCTGTTCGTAGAGCTGTTTCATCCGCTCTTGGGCCAGCTCGGGGTTTTCAATTTCCTGTATCCGCTCATAGCCAACTTTTGCCAACCAACGCTTGAATGGTTCGGCCTTGGTGGAGGGGATGGATTGGATGATGCGAAACAAACCTTCTGTATTTGAGCAGTTTGTTTTGCGCCGTTTGCCATCGGGAGCTAGTAGTTCAAGTGGGGTACAAATTGTACCCCAGTAGGAATCAAGTTCAGGTTCGCGTTGACGCATGCGTTTGATATACTGGCGCGTATCAACGCTACCCGTCAGCACCTCAACCACATCGGCGACAGAAAACCACCATTCTCCAACATGGATGATTTTTCTGATCTGCTTCCCCTCAAACACGGCAAGTTTGATGATTTCTTTTGCTGTCATATGCAAACCTCCCTTTTCACTGGAAGCCTCGTACAACCATTCAAGGTGCTGAAACAGTAATAACCTGACTCCCCTCCCCTCCGGGATTTACTACCTGAAGGCGGAAGTCCTTGTTAACCGGTGAATAGGGGTGCCGCTGATAAATCAGCTTTGAACAGTCAACATAGTTCAGCTTTTCCCGGTCGGCGATATCCTGCCCGCCCCGTCCTCCTATCTGCATTCCATCCACATACAACGATGAATTCTGGTTGAAGTTCCTCCCGGTAATAATCAGCTCGTATGAGTTAACATGTTCCGTCCCGATCGTTACCTGGCCGATTTCAGGCCTGGTCTCGACAACGAGATTCAGCGGCACAGAACTGGTGTCAGGTCCGTTTTTAACCTGCACATGATGGAGCCCCCCCGGTATAACCGGAACATTGAACGATATCGACTCGGGTGAAAGAATTGTGGCTGGGAGCGCTGCACCGTTAAAGAACAGGAGGGAACCATCCGTGAAATTACTGCCACGGGCAATAATGTCGCGCTCCCTGCCTGAAGCACAGGAACTGATTGTAGAGGGCATCAACGCATTCAGGACAGGACGTAGAGGAAGCACGGTGAAATTATAGGTTCTGCCGGTTACCCCATCAGGTCGTTTCAGGTAGAGGGCATACAGACCCGGCTGCAACTGCTGCGGCACGGTAAACTCAACCTGTTTACCATCAGTAATCAGAGCAGCATTTTCTGTGTTCCCCAGGTAAACGGTGGTGGTTTCTCCAAATCCAGTGCCGGATATAGTCACCTTTGCCCCCGGCTCAGCCTGAACCGGGATGATGCTGAGCACCGTTACCGGCACCGGTACCGATGGGACACCACTTTTGACCTTCTTCACGTTTTCAGCAGCTGAAGCTGTATTTACCAGTACAAGACATAGCAACAAACAGATGAAGTGAATAGTTTTCCCCCGCATGACTCCCCCGATATTACACACAGAATTGTTATTCAGCCTTTTGCCGTCATCGCCAGCCATATTCCACCAAACATAAACAATATATTGGCGCCCCAGGCTGCGACGACCGGAGTAAGAACGCCACTTCGACCGTAAGAAAGCAATACTGCGTTGACAACAAAATACGCAAACCCGATGCCGATACTCGCTCCGATGCCCATGGCAATACCGCCGGAGCGACTGCTTCGCAGGGCAAAGGGAATACCGAGCAGCACCATTATCAGGGCCGCAAATGGTGATGCGATTTTGGTATGCATCAGGGTCAGGTAGCGATATGCCTGATAGCCCCCCTGCTTCAGGTTTTCCGCATATTCATTCAACGTGCGGATACTCATGTTATCGGCATCAATGTCCAGAACCTGCAGATCTTCTATTTTCAGATTCAGATCAAGCGTCATCGTCGGAGCCGTTTTCGGCGTAAGGCCGGCCGGTGTCAGAAAATTTTTCGTCACCGTAGAATGCAGCAGCCAACTGCCATCCCGGTACACGGCGGTATCGGCGTCAATCCTGCTCACCGGATTCATGGCATCATCCACACTCCAGACAACAACACCACTCAGCGTCCGGGTTTTCGGTTCAAACAGGCGGGCCTGCAGGATCATCGATTTTGAACGGAACCAGATATTGTTCTGCCTGAATGTGACTCGATCACCCTTTTTCTTTATCCTGACCCGGTCGATCTGCTCAGTCAGTGCATAGCTGTGCGGCAATATCAGTTCGGCGTTTATCAGTAACATGATACTGGTGATAAACCCGAGAACCAGCATGGGCAGCGACAACCTGGGCAGGCTGATACCGCTGCTGCGCATGGCAACAATTTCGCTGTCGCGCGATAGTGCACCAAGCGTGAGGAGTGTCGCCATGAGAACGGAGAACGTTGCGGTACGGCTGATCATTTCGGGAAATTTCCAGATAAAGTACTGCAGAATATCGGCTGCAGCCCCCCCGTCACGCAGAAAACGGGGGATTTTTTCTATAAGGTCGATAACCAGGTAGATTCCGACAAAACCGCTCAGACAGAGCAGCAGAAGTCGTACCCAGATTCGGGCAATATAACGGTCCAGGATGCCCATATCAGGGTGCCTTCCGAAAGTAATCGAGAATGTTCTTCTGGGGGAGCAGGGGTATGGACTTCTCAAGTGACGCCATGCGCAGAAGAAACCAGCCGATAGCGAAGAAAATAAAGTTAGGAAGCCACAGGGCGACAACCGGGGGGAGTACGCCCTTTTCCGCCAAAGTTCGAGCTACCGACATCAGCACATAATACGAAAGGATGATACCAATGCTGACGGCGAAGCCGCCCGACTTGCCCGAACGACGATTCTGCATCCCCAATGGGACGGCAAGTATGGCAAATACAAGCGAGGCAAAAGGAAAAGTAAAGCGGCTGTGATACTCTGCCATCATTTTCAAGCGACTTTTTACGGCAGTGGCCGGGTCATCAATCTGGTGCTGCAACTCGGACAGCCACATATCCGGTTCATAGCGGAAGATTTCCCCGCCCGCCCCCTTATCACCAATAGACATACTGTATTCGCCGAATTGCACCAATCGGTACAGGCCGCCGCTGCCAGCCATGTGAATGGTGCCGTTATTCAGGGATAACAGCAGGGTCTGGCTGCCCGTCATACCGGCAATCGTGCCGGTCCGGGCAAATATGGTCATGGGGCGATCTGCGTTACGGCCGTCGTGGATAATAACACCCTTCAGCGTATGGCTCTGTTCATCATACCGGTCGGTATACATGACGACGCCGGGAATATCATCCCAGAATATCTTTTCCCGGATTGTTGCCGAAATGTTCCGCTTCAGCACCTGAAAACTGAGTTCCTTGAATGCGCTGTTTCCCCAGGGGACACCGATGGTACTCGCCCCCAAGGCGAGGATGACCGCAACAACTGCAGAGATAATGACCGGCGGCATAATTTGAAGAAGACTGACACCGCTTGCCTTGATGACGACAATTTCGTTATCGGCAGACAATCTGCCGAACGCCAGCAGTACGGCAAGCAAAAAGGCCATGGGAATTGTAAAAACCAGAAACGACGGGACCAGGTACAGAATCATCCTGCTCACATCCAGCAAGGGGACACCATGGGACACGACAAGGTCAGTCAGGGTAATCAAGCGACCCATCAGGAGAACCAGAGTGAAAATGACAATACCAAGCATGAAGAGCGAAGTAATTTCACGGATTATGTAGAGGGATAGAATGCGTTTCACGGGGGGGATGATACATGAGCAGGGGAACTGTGTAAAGCGATCAGCAGATATAGTTCAGCAGATAAAGCTGCGGGAACCCGATGCCGGGTCCCCGCGAAAATCAAATATGTGTGGAATTACGCTTTGGCAGACCACTGACCGTGGAGATTGCACAGCTCGCGTGCGGTCACGGATGATGCTGAAACAGCAAAGAAAGCTTCGGCAACGTCACCAGGATTGAGGAACTGGCGATACACCTTGCCGTCGGCGATCAGTTCGATCCACTCGATAGAGTGTTTTTCTTCCATCGGATGAGCTACGCTGCCGACAGTAACTTTGTAACCGCCGTCGACTTTTGCGATAACCGGTATATGTTTTTCTTTAGCAGCATCAACAGTGTTTTCTGTCAGGAGAGCCATATCCTCACCACAGCAGGAAAGCGTCCCGCCGCCAGCATGAACTGTCTCAACAATGTTACCGCAGCTGTTGCATTTGTAAACTTCAAGTAATTGTGCCATTTGTATTGCTCCTTTTAGTTGGATAGTAACCCTTGAACGGGCTCAGGTAATTACCAGTTTTCTCCCAGTAATTCAAAATGTGCTTTAGGGTGCAGGCAGGCGGCGCAGATTTCCGGAGCGTCTTTCGCCGTATGAAGGTAGCCACAGTTCCGGCACCGCCACACAACCTCTCCGTCACGGGTGAAAACACGCCCGCTGTCTATATTTGCCAGCAGATCACGAAACCTTTTTTCGTGCTGTTTCTCAGCCACCGAAATCGCTGTCCAGGCAGCTGCTATTGCAGAAAACCCCTCGGCTCTGGCTGTTGCCGCAAATGCGGGATACAAAAGCGTATGCTCTTCATGCTCACCATTGGCAGAGGCGAGAAGATTCTCCGCAGTCGTACCGTTCCTACCGGCAGGAAAACAGGCGGTGATTTCCAGATCGCCTCCTTCAAGAAATTTGAAGAAACGTTTGGCATGTTCTTTTTCCTGATTGGCTGTTTCTTCGAAAATATCAGCGATTTGAATGTAGCCTTCTTTTTTTGCTACTCCTGCAAAGTATGTATATCTATTTCTTGCCTGACTCTCGCCGGCAAAAGACTTTAGTAAATTCTGCTCGGTTTTTGTTCCTTTGATTGACTGTGTCATTTTACCTCCTATACTAATGCTTAAATACGATCGTTATTGTCTTTTATACCGTACTTATAGATTATTGCAAGCAGGAAATAAAAAAGAGGCGCATTTCTGCGCCCCTCTTTTGTGCTGAAATTTGAAATGCGACGATCAGGACAGCTGACGACCACCATCAGCAGCCCATTTTTCGAGCATTGCAGTAGTAACTGATTTAGGACGTTCGATAGCATATCCGAGACCACGGTCCCAGGTAATGTTAGCCATGCAGCCAAGCGCACGACCTACACCGAACAGAACGGTGTAATAATCGAATTCGGTCAGGCCGTAGTACATCTGAATAACGCCGGACTGTGCATCAACGTTTGGCCATGGGTTTTTGGTTTTGCCGTGCTCGGTGAGAACGCCGGGAGCAACTTCAAAGATCATGGAAACGACTTTGAAGAGTGGGTCCTCATTCAGGCCGGGGGTGTTGAGGCAAAATTCACGCTGTGACATATAGCGTGGATCGGTTTTACGCAGAACAGCGTGGCCGTAACCGGGGATAACCTGACCGGCATTGAGTGTATCCCAAAGAGCGGCTTTGATGAGTTCTTTGGTCGGCTCAACATCTTTGCAGTATTTCGCCTGGAATTTCAGTGTCCAGTCCAGAACTTCCTGGTTGGCAAGGCCGTGCAGCGGGCCGGCCAGTCCGTTCAGACCAGCGGAATATGCGTAGTACGGATCGGACAGAGCGGAATGTACCAGGTGAGTAGTGTGAGCAGAAACGTTGCCGGACTCGTGGTCGGAATGCAGGATGAAGTACATACGGGCAACATCTTTGTACTCGTCTTTCTGGCCGATCATGTGAGCAAAGTTGGCGCCCATGTCGAGAGTCGGGTCAATAGCGATCTGCTTGTCGCCGCGATATTTCAGGTTATAGATGAATGCAGCAACAACCGGGATACGGGCAACGATATCGCTGGCATCTTCATACACAGATTCCCAGGCGGTCATCTTGTTGAACTTACCGGAGTTGTAGAAACCGGCAAACTTGGAGTCTTTCTGCATTGCGAGCATAGCAACAGAAAGCATTACCATCGGATGGCTGTCACGCGGCAGTGCGCGAATTGAATCAAATACATACTGAGGTACAACCTGACGGGTTTTCCACTCAGCAACAACTTCTGCTACCTGTGCATCGGTCGGCACTTCACCGGTCAGCAGGAAATACCAGAACGACTCAACTGTAGGATACGTAGAACCGGCAGCCTTGGGCAGTGCAGCAAATGTTTCAGGAATGTTTTTACCACGGAAGCGGATCCCTTCCTGTGGGTCCAGATAGGAGATATCAGTTACGAGCGAACGGATATCACGAGCACCACCGATACACTGGTCAATGTTGACCTGATCAATGATGACTTTGCCGAACTCTTTGACGAGTTTGGTGATACGGGGACGGTGTTCCTCGATCTTCAGCTTGAGTGTGTCTTTCAGGGCCATGTTATACTCTCCTTTTCGTGGTGTTGGGTGTGAACCCGGATAATTAAGCTCTTACATCTTCCTGGCATCAGATCCATCAGTTATTGCGGGGAGAAACGGGATTGCTTTCTAGCATACTGTATACGATTTGGTTTTGTTGTTATACCCGACGGTATACGGGAAATGCAACAAAAATTTTAGTATGTTCCATCACTCTAGAATTACCAGATCGTCACTGGAATGGGTGAGCCGTTTAAGCCCTTCATTACTCAAATAAAAGGTGTTTTCAATTCCGATTGCACCCTCACCGGGAAACACAACTTTAGGCTCAAATGCGAACGCCATACCCGCCTCCAGCGGCATCTGGCTGAACCCGCGTGCAATAAACGGGTATTCGTCTATTTCAACGCCAAGACCATGGCCAATAAATGAAACCTGCGACCCTTTTGCTCCCATGAAGCTGTCGGCGTACCCCAATTTAACCGCACGGGCACAGCAGGTATCATACAGTTCCCCCCAACTCATTCCCACGACAGCTGTTTGCATCATAAGCGTCTGGATTCCGACCATATCCTCATACGCTTTCTGAAGCCGACCAGACAATGCCCCGATTGCAAATACGCGGGTCTGATCGCTCAGATAGCCGTCAACGCACCCCGCAAAGTCAATTACGACCGGCTCATGCCGTTCAATCCGTTTAAGACCGGCGCCCTGACCGAAAGAGGTATTAAGCCCCATCCCACCAAGCGGGGTATCGGAATAGGCCGGCACGGCACTGTCAGTACCGGAAAAAATCTGGCCATAGCAGATATCCGAATTGAAGCCTCGCATACGTATGAGCCCCTGGTGCCCCTCTTTGCGCGCTGTGTATTCGAGCTCTGCGGCAACATCCAAATCTGTCATGCCGACACGAATGATCTCGCGGGCTCGACGAAAAACCAGATCGACCTGATCAGCGGCATCCTTCATAAGGTGAATTTCGTAATGTGACTTGATCATTCTGACCTTGCGGATCAGGGGCGTTGCATCAACAAAAACAGCGTTCGGGTAGATCGTGCGATACCGTTCATAAAAATTCACTGGTAGTATATCAAGTTCCAGACCGATACGCTTAGGCTCCGGGTATCCGTACTTTGCCAGGAGCGCAGGGATATCCTTCATCGAAGTGAACTGCATCACCTCCTTAAGCCCGGACTCCATACGGGCGCGGCCCGCTTCCTTGCGAACCATAAAAAGTGGCTGACCGGACGCCGGTACGTATAAATTACCGTTTTGAACCGTACCGGTGAAATAAAAGAGGTCAGCGTTCTGAACAATAATCACCGCATCCAGCGAGTCAGACTCCATGTATTCCTGAAGTTTTTTGCAGCGGTATTCCAGTTCTGTCGCAGGTGTCAGACGCATTACGTACTCCCGTAAGAAATTTTCAAGCATGCACGTCCAGTGACAAACCAGCGGGCAAATATATGTCTAATTATAAACAAGATAGTGCAATATGCAAGCAATGCACTATGTCAGTTTCCCGGACTTCCACGCAAACGGTTGACCGGCCATGTCAAATTGACTACTATCACGACCCGACCCTCCACGGTCAACCTTAAATCCATCTTTATGGCGGTACGATTTCCATGCATGACTACCCGTATACCATCACAATATCATCAGAAAAGGGAGGAGTCGGGAAGACGACACTGGCAACCAACCTCGCCATCTATCTTAAAGCCATGCGCGAAGACCTGCCGGTCACCCTCTTCTCCTTTGACAACCACTTTACCATAGACAAAATGTTCGAACTGCAGAAACGGGAGGCGGATGTTCCTGATGTTCATGCGCTTCTGATGGGAGCAAAAGCAGGTGATGTTGTGCAAACCGGACAATATGGAGTCGGCTACATCCGTTCGTCGTCTGAGTTGGGAGATATCCACGAGCGTTTCAAGGGGCCGATGACTCTGACACGGATGCTGGCTGAGTCCGGCATTTCCGGAATAGTCATTATCGACACCAGGCCTGATCTCAACATTCTCACCCAGAACGCCCTGTATGCCGCCGACCGGGTGTTGATTCCGGTGAAGGATCTGCCAAGTTTGGACAACTGTAAGAACATCTTCGCACTGTTCGACCAGCGCGGCATTGACAAAAAATCGTTGGCAGTTATTCCCTGTCTGGTTGATTCACGAATCAAGTTTGACGGAATTTTCAGGGATCAGAAAACGCTCCTGCGGGCAATTGCCGTTAATCGCGGCTACCGCTGCATGGATACGTTTATTTCTAAAAGCCCGAAAGTAGAGAGCTTAAATACAAACCCCGATGGCAAGATTTACCCGATTCTGACTCATGCCCGTGGCACCGAAGTCCATAGCCAGTTCATGGAAATTACCAGGGACATTCTCAGGGGAGTTGATGCAGCCACAGAAACCAGAGCGTGCCTGTATCACACCTGGCTGCTTGAAAAAGAGGCCGGCAAGAAAAAATCGTATCTGGCGAGATTGGAAGGACTGGCAGACCGCTGCCTGATTTGCGGCGCCCTGCTGTCAGAACAGGCCGATGACCGCAGTTTCTATTTCGAAACATCCGACCGATCCGCCCGTGGCTTTCTGCATGGAAGTTGTGTCAGCAGCATGCTCTGCTCGGCTCTCTACTCCCTCAAAGAGACTGACCCGACTTTCGCGGCTGCCAGATCGCTTGTCACCGATAGAATTACCAGAACAGTGTCACTCCTTAAACCACAGATTGACTCAGGTATAAGCCGGCTTGACTATCGTCAGTTTAATATGTCGGGAGAGCAGCAGCAGCAGAAAACGCTGGAAATTCCGGGCTTTGCAGAGGGAGAATTCAACGGGGTACATGATCGTTTATTTCTGTTGCTGAATGAAGCTTTGGCGGGGTTTGAAGGGGCACTGAGGAAGGAAAGCTGGCTATCGCTGTATCCGGTCGATCCGGCGAATCCGGAAGCGGTCCTGCATGAAGAATCCTATAAAATCATCCAGCGGATGCAAAAACTGTTTGCCGAAGCGGCCAGGCTACCTGACCAGCCGTGACGCCGGCACCAGTGTCACCCCCTGACCTTCAAGAGCGGGCAGGGACAAAGCCAATGTTTTTATCGTCGTCGGATGCGGGTGGCAGATTGCTATCGCTGATCCGTTTTTTCTCGCCAGTTTAATCGCTTGTTTGAGCTGGTTCTGAATGTAACTCTGCTCCTGTTCGTTATCCAGAAAAACATGCCGACGTCCCGCCTTCATGCCAAGCTGCTGCGCAACAGTAAATCCGGTACTCGCCGATGACGTCGCACTGTCGATAAAGAACAGATTATTCTTTTTCAGCACCTGCAGCACAACCGCCATCTTTTCCCTCTGCTCAGTAAATTCCGAACCCATATGATTATTGGCGCCTACCGCTCCGGGGAACTGCTGGACAAACCGGGTGACCCGTTCCTGCAATTCTTCAGCTGCCATCGACACAAGCAGGCCGTTTTTTTCCAGACGCTGCCCCGGCCATCCCTTGGGCTGCATCGGAATGTGTATCATGGTTTCAATATGCTTTGAGGCAGCATACGCGGCAACTTCAGTATCGGAGTGCAGCCCCGGGATTATGGCGAATGTCAGCGGGACGTTGATAGCTGCCAGCGACCCCGCCTCAGACATACTGCTCCCCATATCATCAATAATAACCGCCAATACGGCAGGTCTTCCTG
>Ga0208613_1000851_pt1 | contig 10172 bp, 9 predicted proteins | sample CryBogmetaGMA6M_FD_184543 | JGI IMG/M metagenome (GOLD analysis project Ga0208613, IMG submission 184543) | Freshwater microbial communities from Crystal Bog, Wisconsin, USA - MA6M (SPAdes) | ecosystem: Environmental > Aquatic > Freshwater > Lake | place: Crystal Bog, Wisconsin, USA | collected... | reverse complement strand
TTTAATTTTAATAAATTCTATGCGATGTAGATTAGTACATCCTTGTACACTGGATCCCGGCAGTCCATGCCGGGATGACGGCATGAACGTTTTGAGCTATTTATAAGATTTGTGTTTATCGGTATTATTATTTACCCACTACGATTCACATAGAGCCTAAATATTATTGATATTTTCAAATGCTTCGGCCGGGTTTGCAAACCCGGGTTACCTACTTAGGCAGCACGCAGAAAATACCCCCTCAAGATCCGCCTAGTTCCCATGCTTCAGCGTTGCGTGACGCGGGAGCGTCACTGTCGGCATTCGCACGCCGGAGCGCTCATCGTTATACACAAGTGCCTGCCGGAGTTTGGGAGCTTGTGCAACTCGTGGAGGTCAGGCTTTGCCTGACCTCCATTGTAGGCACATTCCCAATCCCGGCAGGAATAACGAGCTTTGGGTGTCCTCACATACTTGTGTATAACGACGAGCGCCGGAGCGTGGGAACGATAGTGTGGGTATTCATTGCGAGTTACCTTAAGGCGGGACAGTTTAAAGTTAAGCCGTTCGCTGAGCGGAGTCGAAGCGGACAACTCGCTTCGACTCCGCTCAGCGAACGGTCTCTTTTGATGCTTTTGACTATGAACAATCACGGTGAACCCAGAAAGAGTAACGATAGGTTGTAGGGGTAGAAAATTTTCTACCCTTAGCACGTCTTAATTTGCAACGTTAGTCGCGCGGGTTAGCGACAGCGTAACCCGACAAATCGAAGTGTCTATAAATCAATTGTATGCTTTGTAATTGCCATCCATGGCAACTGGATTCCGGCCAATCCTCGCTTCGCTCTCCCTGCCGGAATGACGGACTTTTTGGTACTTGGCGAATCATTCTGCTGCTCAGTCCAGTAGGGCGTGCCGTGCGCGCCATTGGTTTAAAACAATCGCCTACACACGAAACCCGTCTTTGGGTATAATCACACAAAAATTGATGATGATTGTATGGCTGAACAGGATAAGCGCATAGCAAGTATGGAGCTCTTTAATTATAATTACGACAGTCCTTGGAAAGAGGCCGTTGAACATTATTTTCCAGAGTTTATAGGATTTTATTTTCCAGAGGCTTATGCTCAGATCGATTGGTCAAAAGAGCATGTTTTTCTGGATCAGGAGTTACGGGCAGTCGTGCAGGATGCGGAACTGGGGAAGCGTTTTGTCGATAAACTGGTCAGGGTGACACTGCTCAATGGCGATGAAAAATGGATTTATATTCACGTTGAAGTACAAGGAACAAGGCAAGCTGAATTTGCCAAGCGGATGTTTATTTATAATTACCGTATTTATGACCGCTACGATAAACCGGTAGCCAGTTTGGCAGTGCTGGCCGATGAGCACACCCATTGGCGACCGGATTATTTCAGTTACAGTGTATTGGGCAGTGAAACCTCTATCCGTTTTCCCATTGCCAAACTGACCGATTATCATGACAAGGTGGACGAACTGCTGGCAGCGGATAACTCGTTTGCGGTGGTTACAGCCACGCATATATTGACGCAACAGACCCGAAAGAACGATCAGGAACGCTACCAGGCCAAGCGGCTGTTGGTACGATTACTCTATCAGCGCAAATGGGATAAACAACGAGTAATCGACCTGTTTGGCGTGATTGATTGGATGATGCGCTTACCAGAAGAACTTGAGCAACAATTATGGCAAGAAATCGAAATCCTAGAGGAGAATGAAAAAATGCAATATGTAACGAGTGTAGAAAGAATGGGAATTGCCAAGGGACTGCAAAAGGGGGTGCTGAAAGGAGAGGTCGAAATGCTTGGCTTAATGCTGAAGCATCGTTTTGGCGATTTATCGGATGCAGTTGTCAACAGATTAAGACACGCCAGCGAAGATCAACTTAAAGAGTGGTTGATTAATGCCATCTCAGCGCCAACTTTGGATGCTGTTTTCAATGATGGTACGACCCGCTAAAACTTACCCGATTAGCAACAAACATTTACCCGAGCCGATCGGGGGTTGTAACCCCGACCGAAACGTTTGAAGACGTCAATAGCTTTCTAAACGTAAGTGACGGGGTTGCAAGCCCCGTCACGCGTCGGCTTGAAAATAAGCTAACTATCCAGTAAGTCTTCAGGTGTTTTAGCCTGAAAAATTTGCTTGGTCCAAGTTTCAATCAGTTCAGGATCGGCAGTGCGCACCTTTTCTTGCAACTGTTGATTGACGGCACCAAATTTAGATTCAAGAAGTAACAAAAAAAGCTTGCTGGCCTCTTCTTGTCTGCCTTCTTTTCTTCCTTCTTGCCTGCCTTCTTGCCTGCCTTTGGCAATTCCCATTCTTTCTACACTCGTTACATATTGCATTTTTTCATTCTCCTCAAGAGCCATTTGCGCTGTAAAATAACACCTTGATTAATAAGATAATTTATTTTTCACAAATTATTTTATCATTCTAACATATTGTAATTATTAGCTTTAATTCTGGGGTGAAAATTTGTAAAAAACGAATTTCATCAAAATCTACCCCCCTCAAACCTTGATTCTACCGTTGAAAATTGGGGTGAACGAGTTTTACGGGGCGCTACAGACTAGAAATATCAAGGCTTACAGAGCAGGGCAAATGGCTCTAGCATTATACCGATCAGAAAACGGGGCAAGTAAAATAATGAAGCCAGATAAGTCGTTTTTTGAACGAGACAGAGACGGTAGCTCTCTTTTCGGAAAGTTACCCTTTATTCCTTCGTTGTTATAAAATCAGGGTTCAGTTATCCCAGTAATCCGCTTAAGTTCTTAATCTAAAGTATTGTGGCTCGAATGAGTTCTTGAACAATCCTAAATTGACCGAAATACTATGAGTATCAATTACAAATTCCGTCATAGGTGGCATCTTCGCCAACTGTACAGATTGCAATTGTTTTTCATTTTTTGTCCAAAGGAACTTGCAATTTGCCATGCCAGTTCCTGCACAGGACTCCATTTCTGGTCTACCTAGGCAACGCGAGTCACCTTCTGAACAAACATCAGCATCTTCTGTGTGAAATGGCTTCCAGCCTGCTTTAATCATTTTGGCACGAACGTTGGTATAACTTTCATTTTTCTTGAAGTGTGGCAAGTCTGATGTTTTAGCAAAACTTATTTGGGCAATGCTCATAAGTAAAGTGAACAAAATTATATAGCTAAAATTGCGTAAATTATTCACAAAAACTCCTGATTTAAAAATTATTTGCATTAACAAAACCAAGAATTGAAGAATAAGGCTAAATTAAGCGACTGCGGCTGATACGGATTTAAATTCAAAAATTGCGTTTACCCTGCGCTCCGTTGGAGCCTTGGGTTAGGCGAAATTATTAAATAACTCACAGTTTTGTTACGGACTCATACCTCAGTTCAAATTCAACAGTGCAGTGCTTACCACATTACCCCTTTTACTTGCCAGATCAACCAGCCTCCCACCATGATCGGAAAGTCACTTTACTTCCTTTTTTTACCATTGTCCCAGCTTTTGGAGACTGTCGATATGCACAGCCACCACCACTGGCATCATTATCAATGGGTCCATGAACTGAGATTATTTTGGGTTTCAAGCCAGCGGCTTTAATTACCTCCTCTGGATTCACACAATTCCCATCAATCTGTGGGACAGAAACCATCTTGGTGTTACTGGATTTCTTAGCCATTGAACTCGTTGGTGCTAAGGTAGATTCGTAAAGTTCCGACTCACAAGGGACAGTATCTCCTTTACATCCTACCTCAACCGAATCATCTTTATTTAAAGAATATATTTTGTTTTCATGGATTAAGAGTTTTTCGTCTTTCTTTATGATCAAAGGATTTGAATATTTACCTTTATAATCCACATAACAGTTATCTTCTCCTTCAAGCGCTAATCCAGGAGCTCCACAACTACCTACAATGGTGTATCCATCTTTTTTTATCTTAATGTATCGCTCTGTTCCACTCCCGCCATCAAAATTAAAAGTTCTTTCTCCTATGAATGGTAGTTTTTGTGAGATTGTTTCTTCTGCAATTAATGGTGTTGTGAAAAAAAGTAAAACAGAAATTGTCGGTAATAATATATTTTTCATAGAGTGTAAATCCAAATAAGTATTTATATGTAAAATTAATTTATATGGCTGGTGTATTATTTGCATCAGATATTCTGCATAACTGTCCCCTTGATTCCCGGAATATGAGTAGGATCACCTGTACTTTCACATTCACCGCTCGTAGCCATGCTTTCGAGTTGAGCTCGTGCAAAACTTTTATTATTGCTATCCTGTTTTGCCACTTTTTTATACCACTCAATAGCTTTTGAGTTATCTTCTGGTACACCTAGACCATAGCGGTACATATTGCCAAGTTCAAGTTGCGCATCAATGTTACCTTGTTCAGCGGCTTGTTTTGTTTGTTTGAACTTAGCAGCTAATTCTAATTTTATGGATTCAGGAACTTCCCTATAGGGGTTATAGGAAGATGAACTAGATGTTGATGAGCTATTGTCGCCTTCATTCGCTGACTTTGTTTTATCTCTGTTAAAACTAATCAATTGCGTAACTGAATGCTGTTCAGTGTTATTCGTTTCGTTGTGAGAAGTTATTTCTGATTTAACACTACGTTTTGCATCTGGTGCATACCATGAAATATCTGTACCTGTAATTTTTTCACCAGTATCGGGGTTAAATACTCCCGTATTTAAACTGATTTTTATAGTATGAAACGTTCCTGCTGGAACCGTAATGTCCTCCCATTCACCTACAGCGCCTGAAATATTGTGTTTTCTAATGATACCAGTCTTTATGTTAGTTTCAGTAGATGCTTGCTGCCAAGTTTTTCCAGGTGATAATGGAAATTCAAAATACTTTAAGGGGGGTGAATAATCAAAACCACTATTGTCTGAATTTCGTGTGGCTATTAAATTCCATTCTTTATTGAATTTTAATAATCTTTTTTTACCTGACTTACTGTTTAGATTTATAACTGATAATTCAATTGAATCATCATCCGTAAAAATTACAGTTCTTTCGGTTTTATAATTATTTTCTGGGTGCAATGGATCGATATATTCATTAATAAAAACATCTCCCACTTTAATATCTGGTGAATATCTGGTGGATTGACTTCTAAAGCAGATTGTTGCTCTGTCTGTTTTGTTCCCTCTGTAAGATTTGCGGTAATTAATACTGGTTTTTGCTCTTTCTGTTCACTTGAACTAGGGGGAAGTGAGTTGGATACAGATAGCTTGGCTGTTTCATATTTGTCAGGTCGCCATAGAACGATTAAAGCAATTGCTATGGTTGCTCCTATTTTCCAGCCTTTTGATATGGAAGAATTATTCCATAGACCATAAAGACCAACTGGAAAAAAAAGGATACAAAGAACGATGACAAGCCAAGTCTTGTCATACCATTTTGATTCAGTAGCCGCGCCTTCATTATTAATTTGTTTTGGATAATTATCCCATGTTAAGTTGGTAGTCGAGGAAGGGCTTTCGTGCAGTTTCGCTACTAACGCTTCTGCATTAAATTTGCGTGCAGCAGCCACAACTTCTTTGGTGACAACAGTCATACCTATTGGCGCAAGAGCAAGTCCAGCTAGCTTTAGGTGCTGAATACCAAACGGAATCCCTAAGATAGTTATGAAACACGCGATAGCTGACAGTACATGCCCAATAGCAAGCCAAAAACCAGCAAAAATGAACCAAATGATGTTGCCAATACTGCCCAAAAAACTGGTGCCAATATCCTCTTTTAAATTAAGTTCTTGTCGACTAATTACTTCTTTACCAAAAGGGAAAAATGTAAATTGACCCATTACAAAGCATGCCTTAGCCCAAGGAATACCGATGACAGTTATAAATGCCACTAAGCCTATAAGCCACCATGCCAGACCCATTATCACACCACCCAAAACGAACCACAAAAAATTACCGATTACGCTCATAGCTATTTTCCTTTTTCAAAAATTGACGTGGCTATGTGTTAAATTTATTCTTAATTCTTTTTCTAAAACATGTACCAATGAAGACCCGTATTGCAGCTTTGCGATTCGATATTTACCACGACTGATTATCCTAACTTTAATTAACAGATGGGTTAAAATTACTTGTTGGACAAGCAATAATTGCTTCCACTCGTAATATAACCATTTGGACAGCTATTACCCTCTTTAGGTATCGCAGTTTTAGCATTGTCATTAGTGGCCAAACAATAATTTCCGCCGCTGGTGATGTAACCATTAGGGCAACTGCTCCCTATTCTATGTATTGCAAAGCGTGCATTACCAGTGGGGGCGCAATAGGAACCACCACTGGAAACATAACCATTCGGGCAGCTTCCGCCAAGTTTAACGACAGGCTCAGGCGGTGGCGCAGCCATCACCTCAAAGCACGCTATTGTAGAAAGCACTAAAATTGAAATTTTTTTCATTTTCTTTATATCCTAATTCTTAACTCAATTAATTTGCCATCATTCCATGCATCTTTTTTTGTTATGGACAAAATAATAATTTAATAGATGCAGGAGGAAATACAAAAAACATGGACAGCCTAATAATCAACAGTGCTTTCAGTGCGAAATTAAAAAATAACCATACCCGTTTGATTAATCCCTATCGCACACAAAACAACTTGTGATTCTCTAAGGTTCTACGAAAATCATCTTGTTTACGCAGATTTTTCAAATCAGGGTCTTTGCGCAATATCTCACAATCATCAAATCCCAGATTAAGTGCTTTATCTAATGGTTCCAAAGCTAAGTCAGTTTTGTTGATTGCCGAGTAATAGGACGCCAAGTTATAAAAAATAATGGGATCTTTAGCATCGCATTCACTGGCTTTAAGCAAATCTTTTTCGGCAAGATTTAATTTTTTGTCTTGCCAATAGGCAATGCCACGATTCATATAAGCAGTAGCAAAACAGCGGCCTTTAGCTTCTTCTTGTTTAACAGCAGTATCGAATTCAACCAAGGCGTTTTTGATATTTTCACTGCGGTTTTTTGAATTCTGCTTTGCTAAAGATACAAATATCATTCCTTGTTTAATATGTTGTTGGGTTTCCAACGATGGCGCATCGGGTAAGGGTTCAGCAACGGGTGTTTTAATCACGGGTTCAGCAACGGGTGGTTCAATGACTTGGCTATTGTTAGACGCTTCCATGCTGGCTAGATCCATATCCGTGGCTTCAGGAGGCGTGGTGTCAGTACCACTCAATTTCCATATCAATAGTCCGACTAAACACAAACTTAGCAGCCCTCCACTCAATGCGATTAAGCGAATACGTTTACGACGTGCTTCATTAGTTGCGCTATTACTGTTATCGGCCACAGACTGTAAAGGTTGTCGACATTCAGGGCATCTGCCATCCTCGGGGATTTCAATTAACTCACCGCTGAGTGCTAGATCACAATTGACACGATTGCCGCATCTGGCTTTTGTTGTTTGTGCCATAACTAAACTCCAAGGATTATAATTATCACAGTGAACTTTCTATTAAAGCGATGGCATTTTTGGTACTCTCGCGTAATTTTATGTAAACAGGATCTTCAACATTATTGCTACGATGCGTTAACACAATACCTAATTGGTCGCGTAATTTGGCTTTTAAGGCCTCTCGATTAGTAGCGGTTTTATAAAGTTCAGATTTGATAACGGGATAAACCGCTTTTTCAAGATAAAACACTTGTTCTTCAGTCGCACTATTAAGCGCTTCCTGTAATACACCAGCGGATAACACGCCAACATCGGATGTTGCCACTAAAAGGGAAAGCACATCATCTGGATAAAAGTGATATTCAGATAAACTATCAGCATCCAAGGTCTCTAATCGCCAACGTTGCTTATTGGTGGCTTGGTCGTGCTGGGCTTGCAACAATTCCAACGCTATTGCCAATTGGTATAAAGGTAAAATACGATTGCCCATTTGATCGGGACGTGGGCGAAATAATTCCGGTAACCGGTCGGCTGGATGATCCTCAATGTGTACCTCAAGACGGGCACGAGAGGGATTTTGTTGTAAACGCAAATCATATTTTTCTTTCAGAAATTGAACGGGCTGCAAATACCGTAACGGAAAGCCAAATTTGAAACTAATCAACGAGATCTGATTAAGATTGCGAGCACTGTCCACAATGCACATCGAAATGCCAGGTATTTGATTACTCATAAATAATTTAGCTAGCTCATCACGAAAAATATTTTCCTCATCACAACGCGGCAGAATAACTGCCATCACCGCACTGGGTTGGGTGGTAATTTCGCTTTGATTAAAGCGCATAAATGTCTGGGTACTGGCGACAATGTCGCGAATATAAGTGCGTAATTTTTCCCGATCCTGATATTGACCTGCCAAGCGTGACACAATATTGGCACCAATCAAGCGGTTATTCAGGCTGGTTACCTCATCATGCTCCAGTTGTGAATTGTCGCGGGCAACCTGATCAAGAATACTTTTTAAGCCACCATGACAGACTAGGGCACCGAAATATTTTTCTTTGCTACGCGTATCAATTTTATTCGCTTCTGCGGCCTCAACAAACTTAGAACGCGAACGTTGTGCCCATTGTTTTTGCTTACTTTCCGAGGTTAACAGACCGCGACAGAAATCTTGTACTTTATCGGGTTCGTAAAACTTAATCAGGTTCTGTTTAATATCGCTACTTTCCTGAGAACGACAGGTGGCAATACGGCGTTTATCAAAAAATTGCTGAGCGTCTTCGATAGTGTGTTTAAATTCTGCAAAAACGATTTGCATTTTATCGCGCAATTCAATCAGGCAACGTTGCAACAGTTGCTCCGCGAAACGCCAAGCGACATTCCAGGTTTGCAGTTCATAATATTCTTTAAGGCATTCGGTTTGGCTATCGAACAACGCTTCATGTTTGCCGACTAATTTGCCAAGGATGCCGATATTGCTCCAAACCTCCTTGTTTCTTGAAATAATATCTAATAATTCGCTGCGGCGTGTCTCCATCGCTTTTAAACGCTCGGCTATTTTTCCGACTCTGTTTTTGCTGTCTTCAATCAGATCGCCTAACAGCGTTTGTAAATCAACAAAACCGTACTCGCCATCTTGCCATTTTTGATACATCCAAGCTTGTACCGCGTTACTGACTTCTGCAATATGCGTATTTTCCCGACCCAAATCGTCTTGTTTGGATTTGTAAAATTCCTCAACGCCGATATTTCTAAAGTGTTTGTCATAGTGATCCTGAAACGCTTTTTGCAATAAATCCAGGCGGTCATCACGATCATCTTGTGGGGGTGTTTTCCAAGCCTTATTTTTAACGTCATTAGCCGTTTGTGCCCATTCACTGCCAATATCATTCCAGTGTGCCTTGCACTCGGTTTCCAGCAAACCTTCGGATAAAGTAATCTGGATGTTGGTTAATTTCCAAGGACGACGATTAGCCTCTTTCTGAACAAAATCAGAAAAGGACTGATTTTTAGGTTCGGCTCGATAACGGGTATCACCGGACATCCAATTGTTATAAAGCATTTGCAAAATGGCCTCTCCAGCAAAACAGGCAGCTAGATGTTCGCGAATTTCTTCGTCGGGAATGACGATTTTTTTTACGCCAAAAGTCTGCAAACGTACAGTACGCAATTTAAAATTATTGTCGCTGGCTTTGGCTTCATCAGAAATACTAAAGTTTTCCAGGGAAATAGCGGATCTTAAGTTTTGTGGAATAGCAGCAGTCGGATCATCCAGCAAAAATACCCGCTGATACAACAATTGTGCAAATAATTGCGTGACTTCTTGTACCGGTATTTTAATACTGGCCTCATTGACGTTATCCAAGATAAAGCAACCCTGCAAACGGTCTTTTAATTTGGAAGCATTACCAAGACTGGCATTTTCAAAACGCTGCGTCTGTCCTGTTAAGTCAATCGGGGCAAATAATGGCCCACCTTTATTAGGTGTTTCGCTGGCATCGGAGACCAGATATGCATTTAATTCTTGTAATGCCGCATAACCGTTGGCATAGTAATTGGTTTTTTCACCGTTAGTTGCCCAAGGCGAATTTTCTTCTGGTAACAGTAGATATAAATAAATGGGATAGTGTGCAGAATCCGGAAATTTGGCACGTAGTTGTGCAACCACATGCAAAAAAGAACCGCTACCCGTACCACCTGCCAAACCGCTACAGACATGAAATTGCACGCCTTGTTCAATACTTGCGCTTTCCAGTTGGTG
>Ga0208613_1000847_pt1 | contig 10200 bp, 6 predicted proteins | sample CryBogmetaGMA6M_FD_184543 | JGI IMG/M metagenome (GOLD analysis project Ga0208613, IMG submission 184543) | Freshwater microbial communities from Crystal Bog, Wisconsin, USA - MA6M (SPAdes) | ecosystem: Environmental > Aquatic > Freshwater > Lake | place: Crystal Bog, Wisconsin, USA | collected... | reverse complement strand
GGTTAATGCCATGCACGATTCTTTTACACCGCTGGGCGGCTTGGTTCCGATGTGGTTAATTCAGTTGGGTGAAGTCATTTTTGGAGGTGTCGGTTCCGGTCTTTACGGGATGCTGGTTTTTGTCCTGATCGCGGTATTTGTAGCCGGCCTGATGATAGGTCGAACGCCCGAGTATCTGGGTAAAAAGATTGAAGCTTTCGAGATAAAAATGGCCGCCATCATTATTTTAATTCCGGCTTTTTTTATTCTGGGCGGAACGGCGATAGCGATTATGGTCGAAGCGGGAAAAATAGCCGTTGCCAATCCGGGGGCGCACGGGTTTAGCGAAATTCTTTATGCCTTTTCTTCAGCTGCCGGCAACAATGGTAGTGCTTTTGCCGGACTAAGTGCTAATTCTCCGTTTTATAACATTGCTTTGGGCATCGTTATGCTGTTCGGGCGTTATGGAATCATTATCCCGGTACTTGCCGTTGCGGGTTCCTTGGCGGCAAAAAAGACCGTGCCCATAACCCTTGGTACCTTGCCTACGCATACACCGTTGTTCGTGATGTTATTAATTGGCATTGTGCTGTTGGTCGGTGCGTTGACGTTCATACCTGCTTTGGCGTTAGGGCCGGTGGTCGAGCATTTAATAATGACTTCGGTCAAAATTTAGACATTAATTACATCATGCACGAAGAGTTGTTAGGTGATTTCTGCGAAAGAACTTGCCCACTAGACGAATCCAATCGCTTGCTTGATTGGGAAAATCCTGCTTTTAATGGGTAAAATATTCTCCGGAAATCACCTTAAACTATGAACAATGAATAGCCTATTAACCATACATGAGCAGCAATATACAGGTATCGTCACCGTAGAGACGCGATTTATCGCGTCTGTATTTATCGCGTTCCTATTTATCGCGTCTCTATTTATCGCGTCCCTATATCCGGAAACCCACGGGTTATCATTTAGACGCGATAAATCGCGTCTCTACGGAGATTAATCTATGGTTGATAGGTATAAAGTTATTTCTGCGAAAGAACTTGCCCATTAGACGAATCCAATCGTTTGCTTGATTGGGAAAATCCTGCTTTTAATGGGTAAAATATGCTCCGGAAATCACCTTATACATAGAAGCATCTATTTTGATTCCCAACTTGAGATCATCGGTAGGAAAAATGACTTCGTAGTTTATATGACTAAACCATAAGGAAGCTAGTCGATGAGCACTAAAAATCATACTCAACAATTATTTAGTCGTCAGATTCTGTTAGCTGCGTTAGGTGATGCCTTACGCAAACTGGCACCTCAAAAGCAATGGAAAAATCCGGTCATGTTCGTGGTTTATATCGGCAGTTTGCTGACCACCGGGTTATGGCTTTGGGCATTACTTTCCGGGGATAATGCACCCACTCGCTTTATGTTTAGCGTGACTTTCTGGCTGTGGTTCACCGTGTTGTTTGCCAATTTTGCGGAAAGCGTTGCCGAAGGCCGCAGCAAAGCACAAGCGGCTTCTTTACGGAGTGCCAAGCGCGATATTATGGCGAAGAAACTGGATAAACCGCACTACAATCATGATTACGCCAAAGTTGCCAGTGCCACACTCAGGCGCGGCGACCTCTTGCTGATTGAAGCCGGTGACTTTGTACCCGCCGACGGTGAAGTCATCGAAGGCGCAGCCAGTGTCGATGAAAGCGCCATTACCGGTGAAAGTGCGCCGGTTATTCGTGAATCGGGTGGAGATTTTAGTTCGGTAACCGGTGGTACGCGGGTATTGTCTGATTGGCTGGTGGTGCGAGTCGTTGCCAATCCCGGCGAAGCCTTTCTGGATCGTATGATTGCGATGGTGGAAAGCGCGACACGGCAAAAAACGCCCAATGAAATTGCCCTGACCATTTTACTGGTGGCCTTAACGCTGATTTTTCTGTTGACCACGGTGACGCTGCTGCCGTTTTCTCTTTATAGTGTGGAAATCGCGAAAGTTGGCACGCCGGTTTCGATTACCGTATTGGTAGCATTATTGGTGTGCCTGATTCCTACCACCATCGGCGCTTTGCTGTCCGCTATCGGCGTTGCCGGCATTGGACGTATGATGCAGAAAAACGTTATCGCCACCTCGGGGCGAGCCATTGAAGCGGCGGGTGATGTCGATGTGTTATTGCTGGACAAAACCGGAACGATTACCTTGGGTAACCGTCAAGCCTCGGCATTTTTTCCGATTGGTTTGATCACCGAAAAAGAATTGGCCGATGCCGCGCAACTGGCAACACTGGCTGACGAAACACCGGAAGGTCGCAGTATTATTATTCTTGCCAAGCAAAAATTTGCTATTCGGGAACGCAATATTGGCGAACTCAATGCAACGTTTGTCGCCTTTAGCGCACAAACCCGAATGAGCGGTGTTAATATCGGTGATCGTCAAATTCGTAAAGGCGCTGTTGATGCTATTCGCGGCTATGTGGAATCTCAACAAGTCAAGTTTCCAGAGGAAGCGACACGGATTTCAGGTATTGTCGCACGCCGTGGCAGTACGCCGTTGCTGGTTGCCGATGGCGGACAGGTATTGGGCATTATTGAACTGAAAGACACGGTCAAAGGCGGCATTAAGGAACGTTTTATTGAACTGCGGAGCATGGGCATTAAAACGATTATGATTACCGGCGATAACCGTTTGACCGCCGCAGCGATCGCGGCGGAAGCGGGCGTCGATGACTTTTTGGCCGAGGCGACGCCGGAAGCCAAGCTTAAGCTGATCCGCGAACACCAAGCCGAAGGTCGCTTGGTGGCGATGACCGGTGACGGTACTAATGATGCGCCGGCTTTGGCGCAGGCCGATGTGGCGGTGGCGATGAATTCGGGTACGCAGGCGGCCAAGGAAGCCTGTAACATGGTCGATCTCGATTCCAATCCCACCAAGCTGATTGAAATCGTTGAAACAGGCAAGCAAATGTTGATGACGCGTGGAGCCTTGACCACCTTTAGTCTGGCTAATGATATCGCCAAGTATTTTGCGATTGTTCCGGCGGCGTTTGCCAGTATTTATCCGCAACTTGAGGTGCTCAATATCATGGGGCTAAGCAGCCCTGCCAACGCGATACTTTCAGCGGTTATTTTTAACGCCTTAATCATCGTCGCCTTGATTCCGTTGGCTCTGAAAGGCGTGACGTACAGGCCGCAAAGTGCGGCTACCTTGCTGCGTAATAATCTGCTGGTCTACGGAGTCGGCGGTGTGATCGTACCATTTATCGGTATTAAATTAATTGATCTTGGCTTAACCGCGTTATCGTTCTAATTAAAAAGTAGGGTGCGCATTGCGCAACATTACAAAATGTTCCGGTCAAGAAAACATATAAAAAAGGTACGTGATGCGTACCCTACAACACATAAAGGAGTCTTCAATGACAACCCACATTAAACCCGCATTACTGATGTTATTGTTTTTTACGGTGCTAACCGGCCTGGTTTATCCCTTGGCAGTCACCTTCAGCGCACAACTCTTATACCCTAACCAGACAAACGGCAGTTTGCTGGGTACTAACGAGCAGCCGCCGGGTTCTAAATTAATCGGACAAGCCTTTAATCGTCCTGAGTATTTTTGGGGACGACCTTCTGCGACGTCTCCAACGGCTTATAATGGAGGCGCCTCAAGAGGTTCCAATCAAGGGCCTACCAATCCTGCGCTTATTGACGCTGTAAAAGCCCGCATCAAAGCGTTACAGGATGCTGATCCCGGTCAGTTGGACGCTATTCCCGTAGATTTGGTGACTGCCTCGGCCAGTGGTCTTGATCCACATATCAGCCCTGCGGCTGCCAGCTATCAAATCAGCCGGGTAGTCAGAGCCAGGCATTTGTCGCCGAACCGTGTCAGTGAATTGGTGGCTCGTTATACAGAAGGCCGACAATGGGGATTTTTGGGTGAGCCACGCGTCAATGTGCTTAAATTAAATTTGGCGCTGGATCGTATTTAGCCATAATCGGACGTGCACATGACTGACTTGCGACCAGACCCTGACGAACTGCTTGCACGCGTAGAGCGTGAAGAAAACCAACGAGGACGTGGGCGACTCAAGATTTTTTTTGGCGCAGCCGCCGGTGTTGGAAAAACCTACGGGATGCTGTTGGTCGCTCAAGAAAAACGTGCCGAAGGTATCGATGTGGTGGTTGGACTGGTGGAAACCCACGATCGGCAAGAAACTATCGCTGTGTTGCAAGGCTTGGAAGTGCTGCCGCCCAAGCTGGTTAAACACCGGGGTACCGTGCAACGCGAGTTTGATTTGGAGGGTGCATTGAAACGTCGCCCGACCTTGGTTTTAGTGGACGAATTGGCGCACAGCAATGCCGTTGGTTGTCGTCATTCCAAACGCTGGCAGGATGTAGAGGAATTGCTGAATGCAGGTATTGACGTTTATAGTACGCTTAATGTTCAGCATTTAGAAAGTCTCAACGATGATGTCAATCTGGTAACCGGTGTGCAGGTTAAGGAAACCGTGCCGGATACGGTATTCGAGTTGGCGGACGAAATCGAATTGATTGATTTGCCGCCCGATGAATTATTATTACGGCTTAAGGAAGGTAAGGTTTATGTGCCACAACAGGCGGAACGAGCGATGCGTAGCTTCTTTCGCAAAGGGAATCTCATCGCCTTGCGCGAGTTATCCTTACGTTTCACCGCTGACCGGGTGGATGCACAAATGCAAGACTACCGGGAGATCCACGCAATACATGATGTTTGGCCAGTCGGTGACAGGCTCTTGGTTTGCATAGGACCCAATTCGGGTGCCGAAAGACTGATACGTGCCGCCAAGCGACTCTCTACCAGCCTTCATGCGCACTGGCTTGCAGTCTATGTGGAAACGCCCGAGCTGCAACGCTTGCCGGCTGAACGTCGCGATGAAGTATTACGCGTATTGCGTTTTGCCGAACAGTTGGGTGCCGAAACGGTAACCTTGTCAGGATCCGATATGTGCAAAGAAATCCTGAGTCTCGCCAAAAGCCGCAACGTTACCAAAATCATGTTGGGCAAACCCGGTCGCCGTGGGTGGAAGCGCTGGGTGCTGGGTTCGGTCGTCGATAAGCTGATTGCCGAAGCTCACAATATTAACGTTTATTTGCTGGGAAGCCCGCGCGGCGAAGGTGTCTTGGAGCAAAAACGGCCGAAACCAATGCCGGAAGCCAACGTACGGCGCCCCGGGTATCCATGGGAGCGCGTTAAGCGACACTGGTTAAGTTGGAGTTGGGCGCTGGTGATGACCAGTGGCACAACACTGCTCGCTTGGTTAATGTCAGGAAAGTTTGAGTCGGCTAACCTGGTCATGGTTTATTTGCTGGGCGTGGTTTTTATGGCCGCTCGCGTTGGCCGTGAAGCCTCCATTCTGACCTCGATTTTAAGCGTTGTTGCATTCGATTTTCTGTTTGCAACACCGACTTATAACTTTGCAGTAGCGGATGCCCAATATTTAGTGACATTTTTTATTATGTTATTGGTGGGGTTGATTATCAGTCATTTGACCAGTAATATGCGTTTTCAGGCGAAGATAGCTTCGCATCGGGAACGCCGAGCCAATGTACTTTACGCATTAAGTAAAGATCTCGCGACCAGTCGTAACTTGGCAGATATCTCTAAAATCGCCGTGCGACATATTCAGGAAGAGTTTGGTGGTACTAGCGTATTGTTGTTTCCTGTCGATGATGACCGGCTGGATTATCCACAAGACCAAGCCGTAGCGGAATCTCTTCACGCTGCTGATTTAGGTGTTGCGCAGTGGGTTTTCGACCATGCCCGGATTGCCGGACAAGGCACCGATACCTTACCCGGAGCCAGCGCAGTGTATTTCCCGCTATCCGGATTTCGTGGCGTTATCGGTGTGCTGGCTTTATGTGCCGCAAATCTGCGACGCGTATTTCTGCCTGAACAGCGTCGGCTATTGGATACCTTTCTTAGCCAGATTGCTCAAGCCATTGAACGCGTACATTTTGCCGAAGAGGTACAACAAACGCAATTACGTATGGAATCAGAAACCCTCCGCAATTCCTTGCTTAGCGCCATTTCCCATGATTTACGCACACCTTTGTCAGCCATCGTCGGTGCAGCCAGTACCTTGGTCGAAGAGGATGCTCTGCTTAGCGCGACTGATCGACAAGAGTTGAGTCTTACCATTTATGATGAAGCGCTACGAATGTCAAACCTGGCAAGCAATATTCTGGATATGGCACGCCTGGAAGGCGGGCAAGCATCGTTGAACCTGCAATGGTATCCACTGGATGAAATTATAGGCGGCGCTTTGACGCGTATGCACAAGCGACTTGAAGGACGTATTGTCAACACACGATTGCCGGATGGTCTTTGTTGGGTACGGCTTGATGCGGTACTCATCGAACAGGTGCTAATCAATCTGCTGGACAATGCCTGTAAATATACACCGGGTGGTAGTCCTATCGACATCATCGCCGAACTTTCCACTCAGATACTAAAAGTAACTGTCGCTGATCGTGGGTCTGGAATACCGGCGGGATCAGAGGAAAAACTATTCGATAAATTTTATCAGGTACAACGGGAAGGTACGCAAAGTGGCGTTGGTCTTGGGTTGGCGATTTGCAAGGCTATCGTTATTGCACATGGCGGCGTTATCGGTGTCGTTAATCGGCATGGCGGGGGAGCACAATTCTTTTTTATGCTGCCTGTAGACGAAGCATCGCCGCAACTTGCTGATGAACTGGAAGATGAATAACACTAATCCGGTTATTGTGATTTGCAGGTTGATTTATCCCGTCGTTGTGTATTTATTGGAGAGCAGGAAATTCATTCGACGCTCATTGAATATCGACTACTGACTGTCTTGATCCATCATGCGGGTAAGGTATTGACTCACCGACAGTTATTGCTGCACGTCTGGGGGCCAGCCTATATAGAGCATGCCCACTATGTCCGAATTTATATGGGGCAATTACGCAGAAAGCTCGAAGCAGATCCTGCTCAACCACATTACTTGCTTACCGAGGCAGGTGTCGGTTATCGTTTGGCGTTTAGGGAATAATTGTGTAGCTGGGAGGCTGTCCGAGAATGGGAGTCGTATTCACGTAGATCGGGTTGCCGTCTTTTTGGCAACCCGACAATACAATGCGGTAAATGTTGGACTGGAAGAGTACCAACCTAACCGTAAGTATTCACCTCCCTCTTTGAAAAAGGGGGGAGAGCAAAGTGAGGGTTCGTGGGGGATTTATTTAAAAAATATCCCCTAACCCAAGCCCCCGAAAGTGGGTTGATATTTTAGGCGCAGAATGGTGGAAACTCTTGTATTTATAAAGATAAGGGGCTTCACATGGCGTAAACAATTTCGTCGCCAGTATCCCAAGAATAGGGTGTTAGCCAAGAAGCAGACGTAGAATTGGCGCTAAATAGTGTTGCATGACAGGCAAAAATCGGCCTTGTACTAAACCGCTAACGGGGTAATTGCGGGCTTCTCGTCCTCACTGAGCGATTTACAAAATCCTCCAATCGAAGATGACGATGCTGCTGGCAGTATTTCATTCACTTTCCCGATCAGGAGATTTGCCATGACTCATTTACGTCAGCGGATGATCGAAGACATGGGTATCCGCAGCCTGCCGATAATAACCAATTGGCTTACCTGCAACAGCTTATCGCCTATGCATTTCTGCATGAAACAGGCGACCGTTTTCAAGCCTTTTTCAATCTTTTGTTTTTTTATTGAGATTCTTGAAGGAGCGCGATTAAAATAACTTTGAAAATAACCAGTATAGTGAGCCAGCAAGCAGCATGGCGGAAGGTAGCGTCAATACCCAGGCTATAACCAGATTACGTATAGTTCCTAACTGCAAGCCGGACTTATTGGCCGCCATGGCTCCGGCCACTGCGGAAGAAAGAATATGCGTGGTCGAAACCGGCAGGCCGAAAATATCCGCTCCGGCAATGGTGGTCATGGTGACGAGTTCCGCCGTGGCTCCTTGCGCGTATGTCATGTGGGATTTGCCTATTTTTTCACCGACTGTAATCACAATGCGCTTCCAGCCTACCATGGTGCCTAAACCCAAGGCAATTGCCACGCTCACTTTCACCCACAGAGGAATAAACTTGGTGGCGTCATCTATATTTTTCTTGAAGACATTCAAATTAGCTTTAGCGTCGTCATCGAATTTAACCGTTTTGTTTTTTTCCAGGAGGCGGATCGATTCGGAAGCCAAATACATATCGATGCGGACGTTGGACACCGCTTCCAGCGGCATGTGGGCCAAGTCACCGTAGTGTTTGACCTGTTCGCCGATCTCACCGGTCACGTCGGCGAGAGCGGCAATTATTTCGGGCTTGTAGACCTTTGTCCGCACATAGTTGGAAAGATCCGCACGAGGATCTGCAGGGCTGCCAACCCTGGCGTTTTTCTGTAGGGACTCCTGCGTGAGTCGGGATACCGCTATAAACCGGGTCATATGATCTACCGGCATGGTCCGGTTCAAAGCGTAGGCCATGGGCATGGAGCCGACCAGGATTAGCATGATCAGTCCCATGCCTTTTTGTCCGTCATTAGAGCCGTGGGCGAAGGAAACACCGGTGCAGGTTAGGATTAAGAGACTGCGTATCCACCAAGGCGGTGGTGTGGTGCCTTTGGGTTCTTCGTATAATGCCTTGTTCTTGATTAAAGCTCTGAGGGCTAATAGCAGCAGCGCTGCGCAAATAAATCCAATCAAGGGGGATAATAAAAGGGAATAACCCACTTTGATTGCCTGAGCCCAATCGACTCCGCTAGTGCCCTCTCGACCGTGCATCAGGGCGTTGGCAACGCCTACGCCAATGATGGAGCCGATTAAGGTATGAGATGAAGAGACGGGTAAACCCAGCAACCAGGTACCAAGATTCCAGATAATAGCGGCGAAGAGGAGCGCAAACACCATAGCGAAGCCAGCTGTGGTTCCTACTCGCAGTATCAATTCAACCGGCAATAGGGAAATAATGCCGAAAGCGACTGCTCCGCTCGAAAACAGCACCCCTAGAAAATTAAAAAACCCCGACCATAGCACTGCAAAGTTGGCTGGCAGAGAATGGGTGTAAATAACTGTAGCGACGGCATTTGCCGTGTCGTGAAAGCCATTGACGAATTCAAAGCCGAGCGCAACCAGCAGTGCGACGCACAGCAAGATATAAGGCATCCAGGTGATGGGCTCGCCGCCAGCATCAATAATATCGTTCACCAAACTATAGATGGCGAAAGCTATGCCGATGACGAGCATACCCAAGAAAATTACAGCGGTGAACCAACCGGATTTGTGATCAAGTTGCGGTCGGGAATCGGATGACTTAGGCAGCAATGCAGCAGTATTCATGGTAATGCCCATGGCATTAAGAGGATGATAGTGAAAAAATGTTTCAATTATAATACAGTAAAGCTCTGTCACAAATAGTCATAAAGCGTAAAGCCGCACTAATCTGCGGGAAAAATCATTCTGCTAAAGCCAGCTATTTATAAGCAGGAATGTTTTCTTCGGAAAGTTGCCCTTTTCGAATCATTATGAGTCTTTTCAATTCCAGCAGAGATGTCTTTAATGAATGGAAGGCTTTAAAGTGCATCATGGGTTTTGTGATTTTCTTAAAAAACCGATGATCCTGTTCAACTACGCATCGGACAAAATAAGGCGTAATTACAATTCTGCCTGTGTAAAAACTCGATATAACTTCTGACGCTTTTCATTGGTGTGAATTCTGTTTCGGAGAACGACAAAACCAGACAGTTAAATTTGTATTTTCAGGCGGACTTCCGTAATTTGCGCCCATTGTATAAATTAGGTGGCAAGCCATATAGATTTAGCAAACGTGACTAACACCAAAAGTATGATTAAAAATTAACAATATATACGGAAACTATATAATCATTTAATATTAAACGCTTCCAAACCGGAAACTCTCCTTACCCATGAAAACATTTATCGCATTTGATCTCGGCAATGTACTAATTCCCTTTGATCACATGAAAGCCTGCCGAGCGCTGGGTGCAATTTACAGTCTTGACCCTCTGGATGTATATGAACGCATCTTTGAAGGCGGAATCGGACATGCCTTTGATCTGGGCAATCTTTCGCCCTCAGATTTCACTCAAGCATGTAGTGATGCACTCAATGTCATTATAAATGAAGAGGAGCTAGTCGATGCGTGGTCAAATATCTTTTCGCATAATCCAGAGATGGAAAAGCTTATAGAGGAATTGGCCG
>Ga0208613_1000844_pt1 | contig 10227 bp, 3 predicted proteins | sample CryBogmetaGMA6M_FD_184543 | JGI IMG/M metagenome (GOLD analysis project Ga0208613, IMG submission 184543) | Freshwater microbial communities from Crystal Bog, Wisconsin, USA - MA6M (SPAdes) | ecosystem: Environmental > Aquatic > Freshwater > Lake | place: Crystal Bog, Wisconsin, USA | collected... | reverse complement strand
CGCCGTTGTTGAAGCTGCCGCCCACCGTGCCGCTGATGGTGACGCTGGCGCCGGCTTCGGCCGCGTTGAGTGTGTTGTCGGCGGTGACGCTGTTGATGCTTAGGGTAGGAACTGGGACCACGGTGTCGACCGTGTAGGTCTTGCCGACGCTGGCCGCGCCGGGGTTGCCCGCTGCGTCGCTGGTGGCCACACTGGCGGCAATGCTGTGGTCAGTGTCAGCCGCCAGGTCGGAGCCCGCCACGCTGATGCTGAAGAGGCCTGCGCCATCAACCGCACCGCTGCTGCTCACGCCGTTGATCATCAGTGTGACCAGGTCGCCGTTGTTGAAGCTGCCGCCCACCGTGCCGCTGATGGTGACGCTGGCGCCGGCTTCGGCCGCGTTGAGTGTGTTGTCGGCGGTGACGCTGTTGATGCTTAGGGTAGGAACTGGGACCACGGTGTCTTCGGTGATGGTGTACGTGTTCGACTGCACTCCTTGCGAGCCACCATTTTCAACGCGCGCCGTATAGGCATAGGTGTTGCCATTTACTAGACCTGCGTCCAGATAGCTCCAACCCGTTCCGGCGACTGTGGCGTGCCCAACAGACACACCGTCACGATAGACAGCAACGACCTCGCTGCCGATCAGTCCGGCGGACAGCGTCCCGACTAGGGTGGGCGCCGTATCGTTGGTGCTGCCATTGTTCACCACCGTCCCCGTTACCGGGACAACTGCATCTGTGACCGCTGTGATGGTGACCGTTTCAGCGGGAACGCTGATGCCCACGTTGTTCCTGACCGAATAAGAATTAAATACCAGCGCCTGGTTGCCCGCGATGTCCTGAATTCGGTTACTTCCTCCGACATAGGACACCGTCACCGCATCACCACTCACGATGCCCGCAGCCAGCGTGAGCGTCAGCGTCTGGCTGGTGGCGTCTACCGCCACTGCTGTCACACTGACCTGTGTGCCACCCCGGTACACTGAGAAGTCACCGGTCATTGGCGCTGTGGTGGCCAGGCCAGTCCCCAGTTCGGTATAGATCAAAACGAGGTAAGTACCGTCAGTCGTCGCCCCGCTGACGAACGGTGCGGTCTTATCCAGCACGATGGCCAGGCTGTTGGACGCCGAGGAAACATTGCTGGCAGCATCGGTCACCTTGGCCGTGAGGCTCTTTGCGCCATCGGCGCCCAGCGTGGTGGTCGTTATATCAACATAGCCGTTACTGATATCGGTGACCGACAATGTTGCCGTGCCGACGACGGATGCACCCAGATAAACATTCACCGCATCACCGATCAGCGGCGCGGTTGAACCGCTGCCGTTCAGTGTGACCCTGACCGATGGGGTGTTCACGTTGGTCTTGGCGTCGTTGCTCAAGGTGCCTGAATCGGAAGCGACATTCAGCGCCAGAGTAGGCGCGGCTGGGGGTGTCGAATCCGGACTGTTATTGATAACGACTTGATTGACAATGCTGGCGAACTGGTTGCCGGCCACGTCCTGAACTCGGTTGCTTCCCGCTGTGTAGCTGAACGTGACGTTGTCAGCGCTGGTGATGCTTGTTCCTAGCGTCAATGTAATCGTCTCCGCCACCGAGTCCACCGCCACAGCACTCACCGTGACGCTGGTTCCCCCGTTTCGGGTGACACTGAAATTACCAGCAGCAAGCGAGGCAGAAGCTGTGGCCGAGGCCAAACCGGTGCCAAACTCGTTAAGCGACAACACCAGACTGGTGCCATTGACCGCCGCAGTATTCAAGGTGGGTGCTGTCGTGTCAAGCGTCAGCGCCAGGGTGTTTGATGCCGTAGAGACCAGGGGCGCTGCATTGGTCTCAGTTGCTGTCAGGTTTTTGACACCGTCGCTGCCCAGGTTAGACAGGACGATGTCCACGTAGAGGTTCGCCACATTGGTGCTCGTCAGCACCGCCGTGCCGACGCTGATCCCGTTCGAGTAGACATCCACCACGTCACCTGCCGTGGGCGATGAGAGCGCCACGTGGACCGTAGGGGTGCGGATTGAGGTCTTGAGATCGGTGCTGAGCGTGCCGCTGTCTGAGGCTGCGGGCAGCGTCAACGTGGGGGCATTGGGCGTTGTTAATGCGTCGGTGGCGACGAGCGTGTGACTGGCAAATGTGGCCACCGCATTGCCGGCCAGATCGCGCAGTGTGTTGCCGGTGCCCGGCTTGGTGTAGCTGACCGAGGTCGGGGTGCCGGTGACGGTCAGCACGACTGTGTTGTTGGCGGCGTCCACCGCCACGGCGCTTATCGTTGGGCCGCCGGTGCCTGCTACGGTGAATGCGGAAGTCGCAGGCAACATGCCCGCATCCAGCCCCGAACCAGTCTCGTTGAACACCAGCGTCACGGTGCCATCAGTGGCGCCGAAGGTAGCTGCCAGACCGGAGCTCACCAACACCGGGGCCGTGATGTCCAGCGTGTAGTCTTGAACATCGGTCGCGCCGATGGCGCCAGTGGGTGTGTTGCGCGCTTGAAACTCGATGCTGCTGGTGCCGACCAGGGTGCGGCCACTCCAGGACACAGTGGTACCGGTGGGGGTGACGGCCGTCCAGGTGACGCCGCCGTCCACCGAACCATAAAGCGCCTGCCCCGCTTGCAAGGCGGTAGAGAGTGTGGCGGTGATGGTCTGACTGGCCGTGTTCGTGATGAAGTCAGTGGTGCTGCTTCCCGTGTCGCTGCTAATGTGGATGCCCGAGATGACAGGCAGCGTCGAATCGATGGTCAGATTGATGGACGCCGGGTGCGCTGATGCCGCGCCTGAATAGGGGTCTGACGCCGTCGCGGTCAAGGTGTAATTGCCATCGACAAAGGGGGTGCCGGGTGTGAAGCTCCAATTTCCCGAGCTGTCCGGCGTGGCCGTACCCAGCACCGTGGTACCACTTCGAAGGGTGACGATAGAGTTCGGATCTGCCAACCCGTAGATGGCCGGGGTGCTTGCCGTGACCCAACCCGTGCGCGTGATCGTGGGGTCAGAGATGCTGCCGACATAGCGGTAGTCAACGCTATCGACAGCGCCATATTGCGGCGACGAAACACCGCTGCTCACTTTGAACTGTATCGACCAAGGTGTGAATTGGCTTGGATCGGCATAGCCGCTGCGCAGCAGTTGACTATTCCAGGCAACCGCTGTACCGGTCACGGAACTGGTGATATCAGTCCAGGTCAGTCCACCATCAAGGCTACCCAGCAGTTGCTGACTTCCGCTGAGCGCCGAACTCAGGGTTGCCGTGATGTTTTGCTGCTGGGCGGCCGTGACAAAGTCCGTGGTGCTGGAGCCGGTGTCGTTTGAGATGTGAACATTGGCTACCGTGATGGTCGGCGCAGTCGAGTCGATGACCAGGCCGTAATTGGAGGACGTCCGGTTGGACGACTGGTCCGTAGTCTTGAAGGTGTAGTTGCCATTGACCAGCGGACTGTTGGCGGCGATGGTGTAGGCCCAGGCCCCGCCACTGCTCGCGGTCGTCGCGCCCAACAGCGTCGTCACGCCACCGATGGTGTCGTAGAGGTACAGATTCGCATAGGGCGACGCCGTACCCGTCAAGGTGGGGGTGCTGCTGGCGGTGCCCGTATGGGCCGTGTCGAAAGAAGATGTTCCGGAATACGAAGTCAACCCCGTGATGGCGGGCGTGGTGGGGCCATCGATCACGAGTGAATACGGATTGCTCAGGACATAACTGGTACCACTTCGCTGTGCAGTGAAAGTGTGTTTGCTCAGGCTCAAGGCCGTAGTCAAGGTGTAAGTCCATGCGAAGCCGTGGTGGGTGCTGTCGTAGGTGGTTGAAGAACTGGTGGACCCCACAAGTAAGCCATCTACATAGACGTCGACGGTGCGGGCTGTTGTACTTGTCGTGCCGGCATAGACCCAACCCTCGATGATCGGTGTGGTGTCCGACGTGGCCAGGTGTTGCGTGTCGGCAGTCGTTGAACCGGTCCAGGAGGTATTGCCGGTAATGATTGTGTAGTTGGGACTGCTCTTGCTGCTAACGGTCGTCGTTGCCGTGCCTGCGCTCGTGCCGCCAGTGCCGGTACCGCTAGTTGTAATGGTTTCACTCACGCTCTTGGCGTCCTGCTGCACGCCACTGCTGTCAAGCACGCTCACCTGCAACGTATAGGTTCCCGCAGGCACGTTGGCAAAGGCTGAACTGGAATACAGCGTGGTGTTGGCCAGCAGTGAACCCGATACCGTCGTGGCCACACCGTTGGTCATGGGTAGCGTGGTGTTGTAGCCTGCCACCAACCGCCCGGTGGAGTCCACCAGGTTGAACAGCACGGTGTAGGTTGCCGTGCCCGTGGGCGTAACCACGACCGAGACAGCGGCATTGGTCTCTGTGGGTGTTCCCAGAACAGCGGTGTGCGAACTGCCACCGTCAATGCTGAACTGCAGCTTGGACGCACCGACCACCCATCGCCCGCCATTGTTCGCCTGGGTCTGCGTGCCGTTGTCGTCAGGCACTACCCGCACATCGTAGCTATTGCTCTGCCCGGCTGTGATACCGAAAGCCGTCATCTGACTGGTGATATCGAAAGTCGTGGTGGTGATCCAGGTGTTGTTCAAGCCATTGAGAAAACCCACGAATTTCCAGCTCGCAGGTGTGTCCGCCGAGCCATGCAACTTGATGTAGACACCGTCCCATTCAGAGGCTGAGTTGCCAATGGGATAGGGATTTCCGGAGGCGTCTTTCATCCCGTAATCCACGTCGTAGCCCGTGATCAGCATGGCGTTAGAGGTCGCGCCCATGGTCAGGGTGGCGGGATCGAAGGTGATCAGCTTTCCGGCCCCAACCAAGCCCGTCGTCGCTGCTGTGCTGTCCACATTGGTGCCGGTGGTGACGACCAGCGTTTGCGGCGTGCCCACAAGCAATTGCCCGTAGTCGTTCAATACCGAACTTCTGAAGGCTGTGCGACTCTCGATAGGGCCAGTGGCTGTTTCCAGGGTCCAGTTTCCTCCGAGCGCTGCGGCACCGGTGGCATCACTTGATGCAGCCACATCTGTGCCGGTCATTCTGGCAAGCGTGCTCATCAGGGCCTGCCCGGACGAACCCGTGCCAATGTCGCAACCATAGAGCAGCAAGTCAGCACCTGGTGCGAGGTGCGACTGCCAAGTTGCCAGGGTACTACTTTCCGCTTGAAGATCTGCCGCCCGGAAGGCCTGATCACTGAACAGTATTTCGCCGTTGGCTCCGTGGTTCACGACGTGGATCGCCGTCAGGTTCTGACATTGCGCGATCACATCGCTCATTTGCTGCCACGGGTCCTGCCCTGACGTCAAGAGGATCACATAGACGCCGGGTCGCGCGTCCGCTACCAGCGACTGGTAGTTGGCGACGCTAGGGTCAATGAACAAGAGCTCTTGTGTCCCAGCCAACGGCGCCGCAGTGCCTCCTGAAACAGCGTGGCTCTGCGCATTAGCCAAAGCGGACTGCTGCGCGTTCTGGTCAGCCAGTGCTTTGACCGCACCACTGGAAGTGTCCCTGAGCAAGACATCGGCCGGCGCTTGAACGGCAAGCGCGCCATCCACCGCGAGGTGCACGACATCGACGACGGCTGCGCCATCGAACATAAAACGCTGTTCCAGTGCCATAGGGCTTGGCGAGGGACGCTGAAGGCGCGAACCAACCAATGATTTAGGATCCAAGCGCAGGCTCGTGGGAAGGGTTGGGGTGCTCATGGTGGTCTCCGTCGACTCGGTATCAATCGCTGTAACTAGGGTTGCTGCGGCGGGAGCAGGCTGACTTGCCCGCTCATTCCTGCCACCAATTCGGGGAACTTGCCGTCAATTACGGCCGAGAGTTTGATGGACTGGCTCACCGGATCGACTCGCGCGCCGATGCGCTGAACTTTGGCCGGATAGCTCTTGCCTGTTTCATCGATCCTGACTTGGAACGCATAGCGCGGGCGCAGCCACGCCATCCACTTAGACGGCACGATAAATTCAAGTTCAAGCACCGAGTCGTCCAAAATTTCCAGCATGGGTTGACCCGGTTGCACGTATTGCTGCTCGCGCACCTTTTGCTCCGCGACGCGCCCCGAAAAAGGCGCCAGAACCTTGCACTTGCTCAGGACCGCTGCGTTGCTGGCCACTTCCGCTCGCGCCTTGCCGACTTCAGACTCCGAAACGTCAAGCTCTACCTTGCCGACCGAATGCAGTTCGCTGAGTCGCTGATTCGCCCGCCAGGTTTGCTCCACCCCGTTGAGTGCGGCACCGGCCTTGTCGAGTTGCGCTTTCTGCAATAAACAGTCAAAGCTGATCAGCACTTCACCAGAGCGAAAACTGCCCCCTTCAGGCACGGCAAGATGCGAAATTTTGGCCCCGATCTCAGCGGCCAGGGTGGTGTAGCGCCGCGGTGTGAGTTGGGCGCGGATTTCGCGCTTTTCCAAAGACGCAGCGGTACCCGCTGAGGTTGTCTGAGGCACAGCCTTAGGCGGCTCGGTCGCAAACGTAAGACCTGCGAGCAGACTGGTAGCCAGCCACAGCCCGCGGTGGATTTGTGTGGCGCTCGGAAGTGAGGTGCGCATTCTTTAGCTCTTGGCTGCCGGCTGACTCGAAGCGGCGTTGAAAGCAGGGCTAGGCGCCTTCTTCGCTTGGGGCGTCGGTAGGGCTTCAAGCTTATCCCCCTCCCCATCAAACACACTGCCAGCGTCCCACTGACGCAAAGAGAGCCCCACGGCCTTAGCCAGTTCGGCCACCGTCATGTCTGCATGCGCATCGATGAGCGGCTCCAATCCCATCGTCGCTTGCAACTTGCTCGCAGCAGTATTGACTTGGGCCAACGCTTGGTAACGGCGCAACTCGCTGAGGATAAAGCTGGTCTGATTGGAGATGCGGTCCAATCGAGTTTGCGTCTGCGCTTGTTCGCGGTTAGCCATGTGTTCGGCGATCGTGCGATCCACCTTCCACAGGCTGTCTGCACGCTGGAATTGCTGGTAGGCATTGGCAAACTGCAATCGTGACAAGTGCACTTGCGTGAGCACACCCATCAATGTCGCTAACCTTTGCTTTTCAGCCAAGGTTTCACCCACCTCGCCCAATCGCTTTTGCGCGGGCGCTGCGAGCAGGCCCAACAGATTAAACGAGAGGTGAACGCCAGCTTCGTTCCATTGCTGATTAATTAGATAGCTGTCACTGCTGTTCTGTAGGGTGTAGTTGAAAGACAGCCCGGGGAACATGCGCAACAGTCCGCGCCGCGCCTCGTCGGTGGCAATGCGTGCGTTATAAAACGACTCGCGCAGGTCGGCATTGCGTGAAATCGCCAGCCGCTCCATTTTGTCCACGGGGATGTCAAGCCAGCGTGTCCCCAGATCCTGATTCGATTCGACCACCTGCAACTCGCCGCTCATTGGTAAATGAATCAGCGATGCAAGTTCGACCCGGGCTGACGATAGCTCTTGATCGACGTTTTCCAACAATCGCAAGTTTTCCAGCAACTGACGCTGATAGCGCAAGGCGTCCAAAGGATTGCGCAGACGCTCGGCCTCTGCTTTGCGCGATTCGCCCAGAGCGCCTTCGGCTTCGGCGATGGTGGCTAACACGACTGATCGCAACTTTTGTGCGCTGGCGGCCCGCCAGAAGGCCGTGCGCACGTCCTGAATCAGCAGATGAAGCGCCTTGCGCCGCCGCTCTCCAGCAATCAGGGAGCGGTCTGCACTTTGCTTGGCCGCGTAATAACTTTGCCCAAAATCAAGCAGACTCCAAGTGAAACTCAGGTCATTCGTCGTGGATGCGCGCGCGCTGGAAATATAGGGATTGGCCAGCGAAGGAGCGCCCGTCACTGAATCTCTGCTGCGCGTAATCAGGTCGTTGTCGCGATCGCGGTAACCCGCAGAGGCCACCAGTTTGGGCAGCATGTCATAGCGGTCCAAATCCAAATGTCCCAACGCCAGCGATTCCTCCATCATGCGCACCTGCCGGTACAGGTTGTACTTGATTGCTCTGGCTATGGCATCTTCCATGCTCAACGGACCGACCAGAGGCTCCACAACAGAGTTCAACTTCAACACGTCGCCAGCGCTGGTCGTTGCCACATTTTGTGCTGTGATCAACTCGGGCTGGATGGACGCACAACCTGATAACACCGCAGATACCAATAATACGCAGGCAAGCGGCGAAAAGCCGCTCGAGGATGTGGGGTTTAGATGACCAATAGAATTAGTTGCTATGGCAGGTTTCAGGTTCATCATAGGTATTGATAAATTACGAGAATTTTTTGGGCAATTCGATCTGGTGCTTGGTGTTTTTCGAACGAGCGAACACCTTCATCCATGATTTAACCTTACCATTAAAAAAAATTGTTTTTGATAAAGATCAAAACTTTTATAAAATTAAATTCTTCAATAATTAACCCTAATTAATTTCGGTGTTTTAGAAAATCCTGCCTATATGACCTATTCCATTGCGACGGAAGCCTTGCCCCCGCCCCTCGCCAACCTCTGCGTACTGATCGTTGAGGACATGCCTGATGAACTTCGAATGCTTGCCCGTTTTCTGGGCGACGCCGGTGCACGAGTTCTCATGGCGGTACAAGGTGGTGAAGCTATGCGGCTTGCCCAACTCATGCGCCCGGACGTGGTGCTGCTCGATGTGCAACTGCCACCACCCAACGGTTTTGCGGTCTGCCGCGAGTTGCAAGACCACCCCGAGACCCTCAACATTCCGGTACTTTTTGTCAGCGGTATGCTGGAGGAAGAAGCCAAGCTTGAAGGTTTTGCCGCTGGCGGCCGCGACTTTATTACCAAGCCCTTTACCGAAGCCGAACTGGTCGCTCGCGTAGCCCTTCACGCCAACCTTGGTCGACGCCTGGGCTCCGTCCATAAAGAGTCCACCACGCCCCGCTGGCTGACCGTCGTTTTGCAGCGCCTGCAAGCGTCACTGGCCGAAACGCCAGACCTGGAAAAACTGGCGCTGGAAGCGGGCACCACGGTGCACCGACTGAAAGATGCGTTTCGCACACAAATGCACACCACGCCGGCCGCGTTTGTGCGCGAGTCCCGCCTGAAAGAAGCCGCATGGCAGATGAGCGAGACCTCCAAATCAGTGGCTGACGTAGGCGCGGCGCTGGGCTACTCCAGCCCGGCCAACTTTGCCACGGCCTTCCGGGAGCGCTTTGGGATCTCACCACTTCAGTACCGCCTGGGACGACATACTTTTTCAGAGCAGCCCATCGGACTTGGCGAGTGAAGGTTTGGGCACGCTGGGCACTGGCGGCAGGGCTGGTCTTGCTGGCCGCTTGCAGCAGTCACGCCAGCGCCACGGTTGTCCGCCTTGACCCGGGCCACGATTCGCAGAACCTGACGCCTTCGGCCCTGCTCTGGCATGACGCCAAGGGCGGCCTCACGCTGGCCGACTTGCAGCAACTTATCAACACGTTCGCGCCACTCAGTGCCAATGCCCCTCGCCTGGGGCGCCTTGAGGGCGCACTCTGGGTGGCGGTGCATATCGACAACCCCCAGTCGCCGGTGCTGCGCCACTTGCGGGTAGGCCCCGCCCGCACGGAATTGTTGGAGGCCTGGTTGATTGCCGGGCCACCGGGCAGCCCAGCGCAGCCATTGGGTCGTTCTGGTTTGTCGGTACCGCTGGGCGAGCGACCCCTGCCGGGGGCTACCGCGGCATGGGTTTTGAACTTGCCGCAAGGCCCCTCGACCGTTTTATTGCGACTGCAAAGTCGAACTTCATTACGACCCCAGATCAGCCTTTGGATGCCAAGCGCACTCGCGCAGGAAGAAAGAATAGTAGATCTCCACGAGGGCCAACAAGCCGGCGCGCTGGCGCTCATCACCTTTCTGGCGCTGGTGTTTGCACTCTGGCTGCGTGAGTCGACCTGGGCTTGGTACGCGGGGGCCAGCGCCAGCTTGCTGGTGTACCAATCCTGTTTCAGCGGGCAAGCGGTGCTGTGGCTCTGGCCGTCCCACCTATCGTGGACGCTCCCGGCACTGGCAGCCGCGCTGGCGGGCACGCATGTCTGCGTCGTCCTGTTTTTCCTGCGATTTATTCCTGCTCCGCACGTGCCAGTTTGGGGCCAGCGCGCTGCCCTTGGGTTGTCTGGCCTGAGCCTGCTGGGCTTGCTGGTCGTATTGCTATTTGGATTTGAAATGGGCATCGGCTTACTCGAGTTCGCCGGGTTTTTGCTACCTTTCATGCTCCCCTGGCTGGCATGGCGCGCCTGGCGCCATGGCGATAGCCCGGCGCGCTTTGTGCTGCTGAGTTTCAGTTTTCTGGCCGTCGCCTCGGTGTTGCGC
>Ga0208613_1000842_pt1 | contig 10235 bp, 10 predicted proteins | sample CryBogmetaGMA6M_FD_184543 | JGI IMG/M metagenome (GOLD analysis project Ga0208613, IMG submission 184543) | Freshwater microbial communities from Crystal Bog, Wisconsin, USA - MA6M (SPAdes) | ecosystem: Environmental > Aquatic > Freshwater > Lake | place: Crystal Bog, Wisconsin, USA | collected... | reverse complement strand
GGTATAAATTATTAGATGTTTCAATGTCTTAAAATCCTCCCCAACCCTCCTTTACTAAAGAAGGGAGCAGATTCCCCCTTTAAAAAAAAGAGGGAGCAGATTCCCCCCTTTGAAAAAGGGGGGTTAGGGGGGATTTTAAAATCTCTCAGAATTATTACTCAGGTACTTAAAGCTGCTTTCACAAGGATTTACAATGATTAAGTCAGAGCGAAACTCATGAAAATTGACCCCGCAACACGCCAACGCCTGCAAGCTAAAATAGCCGTTTACAGGGAGTTTGTAAAAAACTGGCTGGAACCGTCCAATCTTGCACGCCTTAGACCCAAGCTGGAATTTCAAACGGGGATTTTAGCGGGCTTTGCCTTGCTTGCCAGTATCTTGCTGGGTGTTACCAATTGCAGTACGCAAGGCACCATTCAACAGCGCCTTGATGAAGATTTAAAAAAATCGCTGCAAGAAGTGGTTCCTGTCACGCTCTATGATAATGACCTGCTGCAAGATACACTAACAATTCCCTCTGCTGACTATAATATCGGCGCTAATGAGACCACGGTTTATCTGGCTAAAAAGTCTGGCAAAGTGACGGCTGTTTGTTTTAAATTTATTGCGCCGGACGGTTATTCAGGGGCGATAAACATGATTATCGGCATCGACCGGGACGGTAACATTTTAGGTGTACGGGTCTTAAGCCACAAAGAAACACCCGGTTTGGGCGACAAAATTGAAGTCGCTAAATCAACCTGGATATTAAACTTTGTGGGTCGTTCCCTGGACAATTTAACGCCGGCACAATGGGCGGTTAAAAAAGATGGCGGCGTCTTCGATCAATTTGCCGGAGCAACCATCACGCCGCGCAAGTCGGTACAAGCAACTTATCGCAGTTTGCAATTGTTCAAAGCCCATCAAGCACAGCTCATTAATCAATAAGGAAATCGTCATGTTATTATCAGAAACTTATCGTAAAATCGCTATTGACGGTATTTGGAATAATAATATCGTCTTCGGTCAAAACCTCGCGCTGTGTCCCTTGCTGGCAGTCACCGGAACCGCGACCAACGGCTTGGGAATGGGTATTGCGACACTGGTGGTTATTACGGCATCCAATGGCCTTATTTCATTAACGCGGCATTTAATCCCCAATGAAATTCGTATCCCGATTTTTGTTTTGCTTATCGCCGCCTTGGTGACCTTGGTGGATATTTTAATGAATGCCTGGGCGCATGAACTTTACAAAGTCTTGGGCTTGTTTATTGCCTTGATTGTTACCAATTGCGCCCTGTTAGGTCGCGCCGAAGCTTTTGCTTCCAAACAACCGGTAAAACAGGCCTTATGGGATGGCTTTATGATGGGTTTGGGATTTACCCTGGTTTTAGTTGCACTTGGAGCGGCCAGGGAAATAAGTTCTGCGGGTACGCTGTTTGCCAATGCTTCCTTATTGCTGGGCGAATCATTTAAGTTTCTGGAAGTGACCGTTATTCCCGACTACAAAGGTTTTTTATTAATGGCGCTGCCACCGGGCGGCTTTATTATGCTGGCTTTTCTGATTGTCGGTAAGCGCTTGATAGACCAAAAACTCGCGCTGAGAAAAGTACAACCCGCTGTATTAAGCGAACCACTAACTGAATGAATGATGAGGGATTGTTATGAACGTCGGTGTTTGTTATGCAGAAGTCGATAGACAATTATGGATGCGCCTCGAAGTGCCCGATAGCAGCACGATAGAGGAAACGATCAATTTGTCCGGTTTATTGAAGCTCTACCCTGAAATAAATCTGGCCAACCAAAAGGTGGGTATCTTCGGTAAAATTGCCGCATTAAATACCCCGGTAAAAGAGGGCGATCGAGTAGAAATTTATCGGCAAATCACGGTCGATCCGTTAACCGTAGAACGGCGAAGACGGTAACAAACAATCCATAACAGCTTGGACATGCATTGTTTGATAAATCCGCCTCTATAAATACCATCCTCTAAAGGGATGGTATCTGTAAAATCGTCCCGCTTTAATTGGTACCCCAGCTAAAAGCATGTTGAATTATTATAGTGGACACTTGGCATGATCGGTTGCGAAGTGCAGGCATCGACCCACAGTTGTCATTGACCCCAGATTTCCGAGCGGCAGCAGTCTCACGGAAAGCAGTCAGTCGGTTTTAGAGAAATAACGGATAATACTATTTTATACTTCAGAAATTAAATTTCCATTTTTCCACGCTATAAACCCGAAAAGTTAGTGCTGTCCTGCACAGTACTTGGAAAGTATTTATCTGAAAATCTATATAGCGGATAATTGAGTGCGGATTAATAATGGTGTACTTTTTAAGCCATCAACCCGATGATGCACTAATTTATCAAAAAACATGAGCTTGCGTTACCAAATCAATTTGCGAATTTTTATTTCATCCTTGTGTGTTTTGTTGCTGGGTGGATCAATAGCTATCTGGCATGCACGCAATGCCGTGGACAAGGAAGTCGATTCATCCATTAATCTGGCTGTGCAGTTGATAAAGTTTGGTTTTTCACAAGCCTCACCCACGCCGTTTAATGAAACTGATTGGTTGCCACAGTTTAATGCTCTCAACCAAACCCGACATTTAAGTATTCAACTGAAACAGCCTTCAGGTGAAATAATTAATGTTGTCCGTAAAAATCAACAACCCAATCTTCAAGAAAAGCCGCCGCAGTGGTTTGTTGCTTTGGTCGAAGGTCAGCATCGTAAAGCGGAACATCCTATTACGACTTTTGGAGGTAAACAACTGACGCTGATTATTCAGGCCAATCCGTTGGATGAAATCACAGAAGTTTGGCAAGAAAGTATCGGTTTTTTTAGCTCGCTTTTTCTGGTGACATTGTTTACTTTTTTGGCGGTTAATGTGGCTTTTAACAAGGCACTTAAATCGATTAGCGTGATTGTCAATGCGCTAAAAGTGATTGAAACGGGGCAATACCAGCAAAAGTTACCGAATTTTTCCATTCAGGAAGTTGACAGTATTGCCAAAGCCATTAATCACATGGCGGATGAGTTGAATGCCAGTCAACAGGAAAATCGTGCTTTAACCCAGCACTCACTGGAAATACAGGAAGACGAGCGGCAGCGACTTTCTCAAGAACTGCATGACGAATTGGGGCAGTCACTGACTGCCATTAAAGTGATGGCGGTGACGGCTGAGCGCTCTCAAGCCGTAGCTACCGAAAAGCGTGTCAACATTAAACAAAGCACAGATGCTATTATCAGCGTTTGTGATCACTTGATGACGGTGGTACGTTCCATGATGCACCAGTTACACCCTCTGGTATTAACGGAACTGGGACTGAAAGCGACGCTGGAAGATTTGTTAAATCATTGGACGATAAGAAATCCGGCGTTAAAACTAATCCTGGAGTGTCCTGATGAAGTTGACACGCTGGAGCAAAAAATCAGCATTCAGGTATTTAGAATTATCCAGGAATGTTTAACCAATACGGTGCGTCATGCCCAGGCAAAACAGGTCATTATCAAGCTGGAAATGGTGTGCACAGAAACAACACAAAGAGCGCTTCGCTTGCGGGTAACGGACGATGGGCAGGGTTGTGCGGCTGACCGGATTAAATCGGGTTTTGGCTTATTGGGTATGCGTGAAAGAATCAACAGTCTGGGTGGTCAATTGACGATTAAAACCCAGCCGCAACAAGGCATGACTATTAGTGTGAGTATTCCCTTAAAATGAAAAAACGGATAAAAGTAATGTTGGTGGATGACCATGCCGTAGTGCGTGCAGGTTTTCGGATGTTATTATCCACCGATGATAGTATTGAGGTAACAGCCGAAGCAGAACGGGGCGAGGCGGCGTGTCAATTGTATCTGGAAAAGCAGCCGGATGTGATGGTGCTGGATTTATCAATGCCGGGTATAGGTGGCTTGGAAACACTCAGGCGTATTTGCAATCGTGACCTTCATGCCAAGGTATTGGTTTTTAGTGTGCATGATGAACGGGTTTATGTTGATCGTGCCATGAAGGCAGGTGCAAAAGGTTATATTACCAAACACGCGCATCCTGAAATTTTGCTGGAGGCGATAAAAAAAATAGCCGAAGGCGAGGTTTATATAGAACAAGGTTTGATCAGAGATAACGGTGCTTTTTTAAGCAAGTATCCGGAAACAAACTTGACTGATTATAAAGCCATTGTTGAGTCATTATCCGCCAGAGAGTTTGACGTATTTCTGTTGCTGGCAAAAGGTTTAACGGCCCATAAAATCGCCGACGAACTTTGCCTGGGGTACAAAACCGTCGCTAATTATGGGACGCAAATCAGAAGCAAACTCAGCGTGTCCTCAGTGGCTGAGTTGGCACATATTGCATTGGTGCTGGGGGTGATGAAAAATTAGGGTAATCCCCCAATGCCGTTAAGTTACGCCGTTCGCTGAGCGGAGTCGAAGCGATTTTGCTGGCTTCGGCTTCGCTCAGCCAACGGTTTATCTTGCATATAGGAGCTTAACTTAACGGCATTGGGGATTAAAATTGTCTAAGCGGGGAAAAAAGGCTATTGATAGATTTTTATTCACCACGAAGACACGAAGGACACGAAGAAAGAAAAAACTTCGTGTCCTTCGTGGTGAATGATTAATCAATCAATAATAGATGTTTTAATATAATCCGGTTTTGTTGCCGCGTAATTCAGGCAGCTATAAATAAAAAACTGTACACCAAAAATCAGGCTGGCTACCAGCAGATGGATGGGTTGGACAAAGACCGGTACGCCGAGTCTGTCCAGACTAATACCCGCCAGAATGGCAGTGATTACCAAGGCTGCAAGACCCAAGCCTGTGCGAAATAGCAGGTTTTGTTTATCAACAGATTGATATATTTTCCAGACTAACCACAAATTTGTAAAAAGAATGATCGATGAAAAAGACCGGTGTATGTAAAAAATAATGGGGAAGTCTTCGCGCCAGTATTGACGCTCAATGTGTTCGCGGGCAATAAAATCAACGGCTTCTCTAACTTGAGTGCCCATGGCGACTTGCAGTAGGGTCATTATCATGGCCGCGATTAAAACGGTTTTAAACTTGGCGGGCAACAAATCCGTATCAATTTTACTGAGAGAATCACGTTGCGAGCGGGCAATGGTATAAATTAACAAGGCCACTATAACCAACGCCAAGAGCATGTGTATGGTTATCATGACCGGTTTAAGGTTGCTTGCGACGACACTTGACCCCAACCAACCTTGAAAACCAACCAGAAAAAAACTGCTTAACGATAAATAAAAAACGGTTTTGTCGGTTTTAAGATAAATACGTGATGACCAGGCGGTTAGAAAAATTAAAAAACCAATGGTCACGCCCACTAATCGATTGCTATATTCGGTCCAGGTTTTTACGGGGTTAAACTGGGTATTTTCATAACCGCGTTCGGCATAAATTTCATGGTAATTAGCGGGTAACTGCGACTCCTCGGTGGGTGGTATCCATTGCCCAAAGCACATTGGCCAGTCTGGGCAACCCATGCCGGCACCTGATGCCCTGACAACGCCACCCATAAGAATGACAACATAAACCGCAAAAATAGTGATTATGCCGATGCGACGAAAACGTAAAACTGCTTGAGTATTTATCATGGTAGTCATCTTATTAAAGTAATTTTAGTTTGATGGCTGTCGTTTAAGGTCAGGTTATAAATATCGCTATCAGAAACCTGTAAAACGATCAGCATTTTAACGGCAGTTACCGCGCTTTCTGGCGCAATCGGGGCGTGTTGTGCCAGTAATACCTTGCCGATGGTTTGTTCTGTGTCGGTGCTAATGTCGATGATGGCTGAATTGGGTGCAGGTATTGCAGTCGATTCGCATTCAGCCAGAAATAGCGCTCTTTTGGTTTTGCCCAGATAATGCGTGCGGGCAACAATTTCCTGGCCGGTATAGCAACCTTTGTTGTAGCTGATGCCACCCAATTGATCCAGATTAAGCATTTGTGGAATAAATTCTTCGGACGTTTCGGTAGTCAGCCAAGGTATGCCTGAGAGAATATCCAGATAACGCCATTGGTCTGAATTTTGTGGTTTAAAGTGTTGGTTATCGACTCGATCCGACCACAGGGCAATGGCTTTATCGGTATTGGCAATAACCAAATAACGAGGGCGTGTGCCAGAAAAATTAACCCTAATGTGGTCTAGCTGTGATGTGTTAAATAAGGATTCGGCTGGCATGGAGGTAGCGGATAAGCCAATTAAACAGAGCTGATCGGAACTATCTGTTACGGTGACAGCTGATCTTAAAATATACATTTGCAATCTTTTTTTGACCGTTTCCAAGAGCTCTTCAGGTAAAATAACAAGAAAAGCATCACCGGTTTTAACCAGTAAAAAAGTGGTGATAGCGCGGCCTTTGGGATTGCATAAAGCGCCCAGACTGCTTTTTGTGTCGCTAAGTTCGTTAACATCACAGGTCACTTGTCCCTGTAATAATTTGGCGGCATCTTTACCGCTAACGGTCAATACAGCGAAATGCGCAACCGGGTAAATGGCTTTGTCATTATTATCTACAATGGCTGGAAAAGTAATATCAGTATCACTTTCAAACGTTGCCTGTTGACTGAGTAAAAAGTTTTTCCAGTTTTGATTCATAGATGAAAGGATAAAGTTTTAAAGTAGTCGCTGATTATATAGCAACTGTCGGTTAAGTGGCTAAAAGGTGTGGTAAAAATAGATCACTGGGCGCCCTGAGCTTTATGCCAATAAATTTTAAATCGTTAAACTATGCCAAAAGCATCTAATGCTGCGTTATTGTTCGCAATTAAACCATCCAAACGCTTAAAAAGGCTGGTTATTATTGTTCATGCACTGGCATTGGTTGCCAGCATGGCTAATACGTTGACTTTTCCTGTTAAAATTAGTTTATGGGTGTTAACTGGTTTACATTATGGGTTGACTGGCAGGCGTTTAAACGCGAAAGCAGTCACCATTAAGCATACGGAATCGTTAGGTTGGGAGCTGTCGGAAGAGTATGATTTTGTTTCGATTGAAATTTTAAAATCAACTGTCATTACAACCTTTGCACTCTTTTTACATTATAAACACCGCTCTCAAGTTCAATCTTCGATGTCCGGACATAAAAAAATACTGCTTGTTTTGAATGATTCCTTGGCTGATAAGGATTACCGACGCCTTATCGTTAAATTGAAAACGACCGCAATAAAATAGGCGCAAATCAAGGCGTCTCTGATAAAATAGTCAAAATATAAACAAGCAGGTACTGTTTGATAGATAAAGATTTGTATTGGCCTGTAATTGCAGTTATCTTAAACGCCATTAATTAAAATAATAAGGAGAAATCGGATGTCAAAAAGTCAAAATTTGCAGGACAATTTTCTAAATACGCTTAGAAAGGAGCATACGCCGGTATCAATTTTTCTTGTTAATGGCATAAAGTTACAGGGAAAAGTAGACTCATTTGATCAGTATGTCATTATGCTAAAAAATACGATCAGTCAGATGGTTTATAAGCATGCCATATCTACGATAGTGCCCAGTAAGGCAGTAAAAATTATGCGCGATGACGAAACTGTCAGCGGCGAGTGAGAAATTTTTACGGGCTGAACAGACTTTTCATAGATTCATTGATGGAGTATTTTGTTGTTTGATCGACCCGATTCCTCTGGTGAACGAGCAGTACTTGTTCATCTAACTTTTCGTTCCGGGCAGGAAGATCTTTTAGAATTAAAAGAATTGGCCAAATCAGCCGGAACCGATCCTGTTTATGTCATTACTGGCAGTCGCAAACGCCCCGACTCAAAATATTATGTCGGCAAAGGCAAGCTTGAAGAGCTTAAAGCGGCGGTAGAAACCTACGCGGCCGATGTTGTTTTATTTAATCACGCACTTGCACCCAGTCAGGAAAGAAACCTTGAAGGCGTTTTGGGTGTTCGGGTAGTTGACAGAAATGGTCTGATTCTGGATATATTTGCCCAACGGGCACAATCTTTTGAAGGTAAGTTACAGGTTGAACTGGCGCAATTAAAGCACTTGTCAACCCGACTGGTAAGAGGTTGGACGCATTTGGAACGCCAAAAAGGCGGTATTGGTCTGCGCGGCCCCGGTGAAACCCAGTTGGAAACCGATAGACGGTTATTAAGTTTGCGTATCAAGCAGATTCAGCAGCGTTTGGACAAAGTCGATAAGCAGCGTCATCAAGGTCGTAGCAAACGAAAAAAAGCCGAAGTTTCATCGGTTTCTTTGGTGGGTTACACCAATGCAGGCAAGTCTACGTTATTCAATACGTTGACGGGTGCGGATATTTACACCGCCGATCAACTGTTTGCCACTTTAGACCCGACCTTGCGAAGCTGTCAGTTGCCTAATAGCAGCGAAATTGTCTTGGCTGATACCGTTGGCTTTATCCGTCATTTACCGCATGAATTGGTCGCGGCATTTAAATCGACCTTGCAGGAAGCCAGTGAAGCTGATTTATTACTGCACGTTATTGATGCCTGTAGCGATGACAGGGATGAAATTATTGTTCAGGTCAATCAGGTTTTGGATGATATAGGCGCTGATAAAGTCAGACAAATTGAAATTTTTAATAAAATTGATTTACTGGATAACATTCAGCCGCATATCGATCGGGATGACGAAGGCAATCCGGTTCGGGTCTGGTTATCTGCCGAAACGGGAGCCGGTGTTGATCTGCTTTATCAAGTTCTGGCGGAACTGTTTTCGGTTACCAAAGTTAAAAAACGTTGTTACTTACAGCCCCATCAAGGCAATATCAGGGCAAAACTATTTACTTGCGCAAAAATAATTGACGAGCATATTGATGAGTTCGGTGCCAATGAATTAGTCATTGAAATTGATGTAAAGCATTTGGGATTGTTAAAAGACGTGAAAACTGAAGAGATTGAGGCGCAAGGTTAAAGGCGCAAGGCTAAAGACTAAAGACTAAAGACAAAGGGTGACAGGGTTGAAGATTGGGCTTTTCATATTTTGCCCTTCGCCCTTCGCCTTTAGCCTTGTGCCTCTCGCCTTTCGCCTTTCGCCTTTTTTAAAGATTTACGTTAGAATATTACACACATCCTGCGGGATAAATTAATCAAGTAATCCAATATGGAGTATAAGTATGTCGTGGAATGAGCCTGGCGGCGATAAGAAAGACCCCTGGAGTGGTCGAGGTGACCAGAAAGGACCCCCTGATTTAGATGAGGCAATACGCTCATTGCAAGAAAAATTAGGCAAGTTCTTTGGTGGCGGTAATGGAGATAACGAAGGTTCGCCCAGAAACTTCTCTTCAGGCGCGTCAATGAAAAGCCTTGGTTTTTTTGCCGGTGGTGCAGTCGTTTTATGGGGCTTAAGCGGGTTTTATATCGTTGATGAAGGTAATCATGGCGTTGAAACACGGTTTGGCAAATATATTGGCACTACCCAGTCCGGTTTAAATTGGCACATGCCCGCACCTATTGAGCGGGTTGATATTGTTAATGTAAAACAACAGCGTTTTATCGAAGTAGGCTATCGCAGCGGTGGCAGTGAGCAGGTTACCGGATCAGTGCCCAAAGAAGCACTGATGCTGACCAAAGATGAAAATTATGTCGATGTTCGTCTGGCTATTCAATATCAGGTTAAGGACGCCAAGCAATTTATCTTTAATGTGGTTAATCCTGCGTTAACCTTAAAACAGGTTACCGAAAGCGCTCTGCGTGGCGTTGTGGGTAGCAGCACGATGGACTTTGTATTAACCCAAGGTCGTAGTGAAATTGTGACGTTGATTAAAAAAGAAATCCAGGATGTCATGGATAGCTATCAATCAGGCGTTCAAGTGACCAGTGTCAACCTACAGGATGCACAACCGCCGGAGCAGGTTCAAAACTCGTTTGAAGATGCTATTAAAGCGCGGGAAGATGAGCAGCGTTTGATTAATGAAGCGGAAGCCTACTCTAATGATGTGGTGCCTAAAGCGCGTGGTGCTGCGGCCAGAAAGATACAAGAAGCTGAAGGTTACAAGGAGCAAGTGATTGCTCAGGCCGAGGGTGAAACCAACCGTTTTACCAAGTTATTGACGGAATATACCAAGGCACCCGATGTAACACGCAAACGTCTTTACATTGAATCAATGGAAGCGGTATTGACTGAAACAAGCAAGGTTTTGGTTGATGTTAAAGGCGGCAATAATATGCTTTATTTGCCGTTGGATAAAATGCTGCAACAACAAGCTGCATCGCAACCATTACCCACGAACTCACCAACAAGCACTACCGATCAACCTCAGTCTA
>Ga0208613_1000841_pt1 | contig 10238 bp, 6 predicted proteins | sample CryBogmetaGMA6M_FD_184543 | JGI IMG/M metagenome (GOLD analysis project Ga0208613, IMG submission 184543) | Freshwater microbial communities from Crystal Bog, Wisconsin, USA - MA6M (SPAdes) | ecosystem: Environmental > Aquatic > Freshwater > Lake | place: Crystal Bog, Wisconsin, USA | collected... | reverse complement strand
GGTTACATACACACGGCCAGCAGGGGAAACACGGATTTCGAGTGCTGTCCGGTTACTGACAACGCAGCCCGGAAACAAAAATGTCAGTGCCTGTAGCCAGTTCTGCCGAATGATGTACGCCGGATCGTCACTGGTGTTGGACGTATAGAGACGTGGTCCGATCTTCCTGATGCGGCCTGCCTTCGCTTCACGGCTGATTGCAACCGACGTTGTCGAGTCTGAAAGAAACAGGATCGGTAATTTTTTCAAGTTAAGCGCCATCGGTATCCCCACTAATTGTCAATTTTTTGAAAATACATACCATGGAATGCAATTTTTATAAAGTTAAAGTTGTTTTTGTAAATTTATCTCTTTGGGGCTGAAGCACCAACAAGCTCATAGCCTATTCAAGATGCCCTCGCGAAAACTACTCTCGCCACTTGGGGCATTAAATCGTCGGCTTGAAAATTATGCTGTTCTTCAAGGTGAGTATGGATTTTACACCTACAATCGGAATCATAATTCCCATGTCGAAATAGTAGCTTTTGACAAAATCGTTGTGGACGCGAAGCAGCGACATAAGGCCTTTTTTGAGAAGTTGGGGATTGGTGGATAGAGTATAAAGCTGAGGCCGGCGTACAGTTGGTACAGCGTTGGATATTGGCTGTCCTGAGAAATCGCACTTTCTTCTCGCTGGATGAGCTGAATCAGGCCCTCGCTGAGCTATTGACCAGGCTCAACTCAAAACCGTTCCGAAAGATTTCCGGTTCGAGAGAAAGCCTTTTCGCTGAACTCGACAAACCCGCCCTTGTGCCTCAGCCCACCACCCACTACGAGTATGCCGAATGGAAACCGGTTCGCCTCGGTTTCAACTATCATGTGCAGATCGACGAACATTTCTACAGCGCCCCGTATCATAATCCGCATATGACCCCGATGCGGCGAAGGTACGTGAAGAGATATACAAGCTGGAATATCGTGCTGAGGAGCAGTTGAAGTTGGAGAAACTGAGAAGAGAGAGGAGAAGGTAAAAGTACTGGTGGTGCCAAGAAAAAAAATATAATAACAGCAGCTTACGAAAACAGCATGTCGGGCCAGGTACTATTCTCTGCTATATAATTAACCGTAGCCCGGTTTCCTCTTGCCATGCTTGTTTCTTTGCCGTTGCTACCTCACCAATGAACTGTCCGACAACAGTAAACAGATCTTGAAGTGCCAAAGGTTTCTCAATTATATGATCAAATATAAAATTATTCTCTTCTGACCCGTGCAGGACAAACGGCCCTGGTCCACCAGTTATTGCGATGAATTTGGTGCCCGGTTTTACTGCACGGATACTAGTGCACATTTGCACACCACTCAACACGGGCATGTTGATGTCAGTAATAACGATATCTGGCGTGTGCTCTTTGAAAAGGTCAAGGCCCAATCCGCCGTTAACGGCTGTGTAGAAGACAACTTCAGGGAACTGAGCTGCGAGGACGGATACGAGAACTTCCAAAATCACGCCATCGTCTTCTACAAATAGAACAGAAATGGTTTTGTTGGAATTTGATGCTGTTGCCAAATCACACCTCCACTCTGAATTCAGCGCCTACATCCGTATTGCGCACAGAAAGTTTTCCACCCATATTTTTTTCGACAATCGATTTTGACAGAAACAAGCCAATCCCGGTGCCCAGTTGTGGACCTTTGGTGGTAAAGTAGGGATCGAATATCTTATGTATAATGTCATCAGCTATGCCGCCTGCGTTGTCAGCAACGGTCACTACGGCATGTTCTCCATCGCGCCAGACGGTTACTGTCACCAGTGCCTCACTAATTTCCCTTTCGATAATCACGTCCCTGGCGTTGACCAAAATATTAAGCAGTACCTGGGCAAATTCATTTTGATACCCATAAACAATCGGATCGTCATTTTCGACTATAACAATGCGAATTTCCGGGTTTAGAAAACTCGCATCCAGAAGTGACAGCGTATTTTTGACAGCGCCGCAAATATGAAAATCGCTTTTTTCTTTATCAGGTTTGAAGTAATCCCTGAAATCATTGATTGTTTTTGACATATACTGAATGGTTTCCATGGATTGATCTACAAAAGTATCCAGGAATTTCTTGTTGAAGTGGGGCGTGTCATAGAAAAACCCCAGCCTCTGTATAAACAATCCCAAAGCATTCAATGGCTGCCGCCACTGGTGGGCGATATTGCCGATCATCTCCCCCATGGCAGCCTGACGGTTCTGTGAGATAAGCATCTGCTCCTTTTCACGAAGGGCTTGGATAGCCAGCAGACGTTCATCTTTCTCATTGAGCAAACGCCATTCCGATTGTTTTCGTTCTTCAACTTCACTATTGAGATTTACGTTCAATAGTGCCAACTCATCTGTCCGCTCACGTACAAGACGTTCCAATCCATCTTGCAAAGCTTGGAGTTTTTCTTCAGCCTGCTTGCGATCCGTGATGTCCGAAAAAGTAACTCTCATCTTCCCGTCATCCGTCACGGTACACTGCAAATATGCCCAGAATATAGAGCCGTCGCCCCGTATGAACCGCATATTCCACTTCTGAAATTCTCCGGTTGTATAGAGCTGTTTGCGATGCCGGTAATAACTGTCCTCATCTCCGGCCAGGATGAATTTAGACAGTACGGTCTGGCGCAGGAATTTTTGAGCAACGCCAAACATAGCTACAGCTGTGAGGTTGGCTTCAACTATCAGCCCGTTTTTGTTGAGGGTCAGATAGCCGACCGGCGCAAGATCATACAGGTCAAAGTAGCGGGCTTTTGCAGCTACCAGTTCTTGCTGTGTAAGTCGCAATTCCTCGTTCTGCATCTCCAGCTCAACCTGATGCACCAACAGTTCCTGGAGGACGTCCTGCGAACCCTCGGGAAATTGCACTTTTAAGATGTTCAGATCATCCAGACGATTTTTTTTCTCCGCACTTCGGCTGGATTTCTGAGCTGATTCAGGTGATTTGGTTGTCATGGTCGTATCCTCAATCACTCAACCCCGCCGGTTCGCTCCGATGTTGCAATCGCATACACCTGTCCTTCCTCATTAACGAGAGCCGTCGCGGTAAGCCATACTTCCTTGACAGAACCATCTTTGGCTATCCGCTGTGTGCGATACGGTTCAATAATATCTTTCCGGCCCAATTGTTGAATCCTCTCCACATCCTGCTTCTGCAGCTTTTCCGGTATCAGTTCACGGATGTTTATGGCCAAAGCCTCTGGCTCGCTCCAGCCGTACATCCTGACCGCCGCCGGGTTCCACGCGATGATGCGCCCTCCCATATCCTGTAGCACAATCGCATCATGTGCGTCACGCACCACCACGGCCAGACGCAACTGGTTATTTGCTGCTTTTAGCAAATCCTCTACCCGCTTACGTTCAGTGATGTCGTGAAAGTACACAGACAGGCCGTCCGGAGACGGGAAACAATGGCACTCAAGCCACTTGTTGAGCGGTTCGGGATAATACTCCTCAAAGTGGGCAGGCTGGCCGGTCTCGGCAGCCCGGTGATAATATTCGTCGAACTTGCTCCCTTTGGCCAGGGGGAACAGGTCCCAGACACAGTTTCCAATGAGATCCTTACTGCGCATGCCGAGCAATTCCGCACCCTTCTCGCTGCAGTATGTGTATATCCACTTGTGGTCCAGGACCAGCAGGCCGTCCGTGATGCTGTCAAGCATCGTCTGGATCGCCTGGTGTGCCTTACTCAGCGCTTCTCTGGTCTGTTTTATCTCGCTGATATCAAAGAAGGTGACTACCGCCCCTTCGATAACATTTTCAAGGGTGCGGTACGGACGGATACGCAGCAGGAACCAGGCCCCTTCCTTGTTCTGCACCTCCACCTCTTTGGGTATCAGGCTGTCCAGCACCGATTTGATATCTTCCGTCAGAGTGTGATAGGCGACCAGATTGGAGACAATATGCCCGACCGGCCTTCCCACATCGGAGAGAATCAGGTTGATGACCTGGGTGATGCTTGGCGTAAAGCGCTGGATGAGTAGCTTGAAATCGACAAAGACTGTACCGACGCCGGTTCCGGCCAGCAGGTTGTTCATGTCGTTGTTGGCGCGGGACAGATCGAACACTTTTGTCTGCAATTCGGTGTTGACAGTGGCCAGCTCTTCATTGACCGATTGAAGTTCTTCTTTGGAGGTTTCCAGCTCTTCATTGGTGGATTGCAGCTCTTCGTTCACCGACTGCATCTCTTCATTGGATGATTTGAGCTCTTCGTTTGATGTTTCAAGTTCTTCGTTGGCGCTCTGGAGATATTCCTCGTTGGCCCGCAGTTCCTGCTTCAGCCGGATGACCAGCACATCTCTGTCATTTGTCGTCTCATCCGGCTGCTCAACCAGGGTTCCTGCGCTGGCTGCTGATGGCAGGAGTTTGTCTGCTTCCATTCCTTCTTCCAGAACAACCAGATACAAGGTCAGTTCGGTTATGGAGTCAGCGGTTGGCGGCACCGGCAGGATCGTCAGGTTGACTACGCTGAAACTGCCGTTGGTTTTGACTTTGAGACCCTGTCGCTCGACCGGATTTCTATATTTGACCGTGCTGTGCAGGGCGGTACTCAATTCACGCTTCAATCCTTCTCTGGCCATCTTGAGGATGTTCATGGTCGGTTCGCCCGAAACCATTTCAAGGTAACGGCCGGTGCTGCCGTGGATGTAGAGAATCTCGCCCCGTTCACTGACCAGGACGCTGGTAGGTGCATAATGCTCCAGAAGGATCTGCTCGGTGGTTTCTTTCAACGAAACTTTGCCGCCTGAAGGCTGTGCGGAGTGCTTCTGAATTATACCGTTCTCTGTCAGGGTTCGGCTGAACCGCCCCTGGGGGATGTGCTGTATCGCGGAGGGGTCCTCTTTACGCTGATACAGTTTTTGCTGACGATCCAGTACGGAGAAGAGGTAGGTAAAATCCCCGGTGGTTTCGGAGGTGCCAAGAAAGAGTGTGCCGCCAGGGTTCAATGAATAGTGGAAGAGGGGAATCAGTTTCTTCTGCAGGTCAGCGTTCAGATAGATCAGGAGATTGCGGCAACAGATCAGGTCGAGTTTGGAAAATGTCGGGTCTTTGTTGACGTCATGTTCGGAAAAGACCAGCAAGTCACGAATTGTCTTATTGATGCGATAGCTGGCGCCGTCATTTTCCAAGGTAAAAAAGCGCGCCAACCGTTCGGGTGAGACATCAGCCGCAATGCTGGCGGAATAGACACCGCTCCGGGAAAAATCGATGGCGCGGCTGTCGATGTCGGTGGCAAAGAGCTGTATTTTGATGCTCGTTTTCAGTTTTTCCATCTGTTCCTGCAGCAGTATGGCCACAGAGTAGGCTTCTTCGCCGGTGGAGCAGCCGCAGATCCAGGCCCGTATAACACCGCCAGACGGTTTGTCGGTAAAGAGGCCGGGGATGACCAATGTTTCAAGGGCGGAGAAGGCGTCCGGGTCACGGAAAAAGTTGGTGACGCCAATGAGAAGGTCGCGAAAGAGGGCCTCAACTTCAACCGGCGTCTGCTGTAGAAAGCGGACGTAACTACCCAGTTCGGCTATCTGATGGACAGCCATGCGCCTCTCGACGCGACGCTTGATCGTATTCTGCTTGTACTGTGAGAAGTCGTGTCCGGTTTGGGAGCGGAGCAGGACAAATATTTTTTTGAAGGCATCTTCAACTTTGGGGAGCGGCGGTACCTGTGCGAGGGTGACGTGCCCGAAGGCGTGAGTTGCGTAAGCGATCAGATGGACCGGCATCTCGGCAGCAGGAAGGATAAAGTCCACCAGGCCGGTGTTGATGGCGCTGCGCGGCATGCCGTCGTATTCGGTGGATTCGGGGTTCTGGGCCATAACCATGCCACCTTCGGCCTTGACCGCCCTTAAGCCCTGAGTGCCGTCGCTGCCGGTGCCGGAAAGCACGATGCAGATTGCCCGCTCGTGCTGATCCTGAGCAAGCGAACGAAAGAAGAAGTCGATCGGCAGACGCTGGCCGCGCGGTGATGATGGTTCCAGAAGTTGCAGTGTGCCGTTCAAAAAAGCCATGTCACGGTTGGGTGGGATGATGTAGGCGCAGTTGGGCTGCACCACGACACCGTCTTCGGCTTCAGATACCTGCATACGGGTGTAACGGCGGACCAGTTCAGTGAGGATGCTTTTGTGATCCGGCGCCAGATGCTGTACCAGTACAAAGGCCATATTAGGGTCTTTGTCGGCAGGCATTCCGGAGAAAAAGGCTTCAAAGGCCGCCAGACCACCGGCGGAAGCGCCGACACCGACAATGGGGAAATTAGCATTAAGTCCCTGTCGGGAGTCAACTTCAGTGGCATTCGCTGGTATGATCGGTTTGATGGTTTTTTTTGTTGCGACCGATGCCTTTTTTCTGGTTGCCATGTGTTGCTCCTTGTAGAAACAAAAAACCGGCGTTCAGAAAAGCCATAACGCCGGTTAGTAGCTGTTTGTATTAAAATAAGTGTTGAAAGGGTTGCTTGTCAAGCGGAGCTTTGTCAATTGGAGGTGACTTGGAAATTAATTGGCCCAGTGACCTTGAATGATCGTTGTGTCGAGCAGATGTAATGAGCTGATTTACCCGTGTTTAAGTGAAACAAAAGTCGGGTAAAGCCAACTGGCGGTTTCATAATAAGTACGAATCACTGGCGATCAACTATCCAGTTATTGCGTGACAACAGGTTGATTTGCAGAGTATTTATGGACACCTGAGAAATGGAAAAGAATCCATGGCATATTGCCGCCCCGGCGCACATTTTGGTTACGGAATTGTTTGTAATAAGGTACTACTGACACTGTTATCATTACACATCAAACGGAGCCGACTATGAACCTGAGATTACCCATTCTGATTTCACTGATCCTGTCCGTTGCTGTTTCAGGTATTTCGAATGCCGGGGCTACGAAAACCCACGTGCCACCCTTCAACGTTTCCGGTGCCCCCAACAGCCAGGAGCTGAAACTGACACTGCAGGAAATTTTGACTTCCCGTCTCAATCCGGCTCTGGTTCAGCTTGTCGAAAAACCGGATCAGGCAGATCTTCTGATAGTCGGCAGTTATGCCCAATTTGGTAAGATGTTCAGCCTTGATGCGCGGATCAAAGATACGGGAAGCGATAGTTTGACCAAGGTTTTTGAACAAGGGGAGGGGCAGGAAGATGTAATTCCGGCCATAGGCCGTCTGGCGCTAAAGATAAACGGTGAAGTTGCAAAGAGGCCGGTCCTTGTCGTGCCGGAGGCGACAAAACCACCGCTGCCGGTTGTTCCGCTTCCCACCGTCACTTCACCGCCGGTTGCAAAGGAAACATTTGCCATCCGCTCCGAACCCTCGGCAAAAAAAACGACTGACGGTTGGACAAGCGCACCTCTGGATGGTGTGTTCAGCAGTCTCGCTGTGGGGCGTACCCTTGCCGGCGGAGATCGGGAGCTCTTTGTCGCCGGTGAACATACTATCCAGATGTACCTGAAGGGAAGCGGGCTGAAGCTGGTTTCGGAAATTACCATTCCTGTCCCCGCACGGATTATCGCCATCGATACAGCCGATCTTAACAGGGACGGTTTACCGGAGTTATACGTTTCCATCATTGACAGAGGTGCTCTCGCCTCACGCGTGTATCAATTTGATGGTACGACATTTGTGATGACTGCAGAAAGACTGCCGTGGTTTTTCCGAGGTATGGGACATGATCTCACCTCCAGAACGATCTATACCCAGGAGATGGTAGGTGCCGGTAAATACTACGGAGAAGTAAAAGAATTGTCTTGGACGGGGGGGAGCTATAGCACACAGAACCCGCTGAAACTTCCCCGCCTGGGCAACATATTTAACTTCAGTCGGTTAGGCGGGGCAACGGATAGAGCCCAGTATGTGGTGCTTGATGGAGACGGTTACCTGGTCGTCTTCTCTTCCGACGGCACTGAGGTGTGGAAAAGCAGTGATAAGTTCGGTGGTTCGGAAAGTGCCATAATCAATGAATCACAGAGTCAAGTGCACTCCACCGGTGGACTCCAGCGGTGGGTGTTTCTGGAACAGAGAATGCAGTTGCTTAAGGATGGGACGCTGCTGGTCCCCTATAACGAGGGGACGTTCAGCATTGGCAATAACCGTGCGTTCAACAAGCATACACTATTTGCATTCGAGTGGACCGGCACCGTACTCAAAGAAAAATGGCATTCCCGTAAACTTCCATCCTATCTTGCCGATTACGCTTTTGACCAGACCACCGGGGAGGTTGTACAGCTGGAAGTCGTTCAAAAGCCCGGTTTGTTTACGGCAGGGAAGTCGGCACTCTCCATTACCAGGATCGATTAACAAGCCCAGTCATTTTGCGAACGTGGCATTCTCGATGATTGCCTTGTAACTATAGCCGCTGCCAAAGTCACGGTCCTTGATCAGTGTACCGCTGACGGTAATCACGTCTCCCGTATGCGCTGTCTCTTTAGAGGTACAAACAAGATTATTGGTCCCTTTTTTCTGGGAGCCGGTGCCATCCTGAATATGAATCCAGTTTCGCTTCATGATGCCGTTGGATACTTTGACAACTTTACCGCTGACGACGACCTTCTTTTTATCCAGCTTCTTGCCGTTTGTGAATGCCTCTGCAACAGTAATAGCATTGGGCCCGGTTGCCTTGGCAACGGAAATTTTTTCATCTTTTGCAGTGGTACTGCCGGTTGCCGCACCCTGTTGCACCTTCTGATCGGGCACACTAACCGGACCATCCGAGAATACAACCGCTTCAAAGGTTCGCTTTAACCCCTTGCTCTCAAAATTGTTCATCACCATTCCCGGTTTAAACTCCATGGTGCTTCCCGTTTTAATCGGCATTTCCATCACCGCCACCCAGACCTTGTCGCCACTCTTCTGCTGCAGATACACGTAACTATACCCGCCGTTTTTCATGGTTTCCAGAACTGTGCCGCTGATTGATACCGGCGCCTGTGGTGCGGGCTGCCCGGCAGGGGGGGGGCTGGTCGGCTCTGCGGGTGCTGCTGCCAAAGTGCCTGCCGTCATGAAAGTGATAAGTAACAGTGCGAGTGAAAACGTTTTGTTCATACAATCTCCGTTTTTGGATTACTGGTTATTTGCTGATACCACATGGTGCAATGACAATCAGAACGGGAAACCCAGGTTGAGCCTGAAGCCGGTCATGCCGTCACCAAATCTGTAGCTGGCACCAATTCGCGGATTTTCAAGAATCCACACTTTGACCGGTTCGACAAAACCAAAATTCACCCCGAATTCGAATTGATCGTAAACTTTGTGCGGTAGTTCATTTGGTACAGAGAAACGCGCCGCAGGGAAAAAATAATAGTACGTGAACGATTCGGCCATATTGAATTCCCGCCCATTGATATAAATCCCGAGCGGGTGCATGATTTCCACGCCATTCTGGAGTGTGGCAAATCCCATGGTGCCGGGAGAATCAAGAGAAATCTCCTCCGCCCAACCGAATTTTGAGCCGAAGCTTACGTGGGTCTTTTGTATCTGGAACTCGAACAGATTGCCAATGCCGGCCGCATACAGGAAGCCATAGCTGTCTTTTGTAAGTTCCTTTTTCCCCTCAAACTCAATAGAACCATTACAGTACCACCCAACACCTGCCGCCAGATAGGGCTTGACCGTCCACCCCTTTCGCACGGGGATCGCGAGTTCCACCTGGGGTAAGACAAAAAGATAGTCTGTTTCAGCAGAAAATCTGGGTCCAAATAATTCGGTTTTAAAGTCGACATGGCTATACCCGAGATAGCCGGTGAGATTCAGGCGCCAATCGTCCTTTTCTGTGCCAAGGTTGATGGTATGAGACAGTGGTATCCGGTAGGAGCTGGTGGTGAGACCGCCGATGTCATAAGAACCAAATCCGAACTGCACCACATAGGGGGTATTTACCCAGACTTCTATTGTCTTGTCGCTCGTCTCTGCTGAGACACCAGTACTCGGGAAAGCAAGGCAAATACCTGCAGCAGTAAGGCATCCAGCTATTACGGCAGTTACTCGCCGAAGCCAATAGATACCAATACTTCGTTTATCAGACATCAATTAGATACCTTAATCCTTGCGAATCAGTTCGAGTATCTTGGCATACAATTCATCGCCATCCCTGCCGGTCACCTTTACCTTGTCAACCACCGCCACCGGCTGTTCACGGCAAACACCGCACTGCTTGATGCAGCTTTTTACTTTGATGTTCAGCTGCGGAAACTCCTCTTCGAGTCGTCGCAGTACTTTCCCTTTACCCTTGTTATGCTCGCAGAAACGAAT
>Ga0208613_1000837_pt1 | contig 10280 bp, 5 predicted proteins | sample CryBogmetaGMA6M_FD_184543 | JGI IMG/M metagenome (GOLD analysis project Ga0208613, IMG submission 184543) | Freshwater microbial communities from Crystal Bog, Wisconsin, USA - MA6M (SPAdes) | ecosystem: Environmental > Aquatic > Freshwater > Lake | place: Crystal Bog, Wisconsin, USA | collected... | reverse complement strand
GTGACCGACCCCGGCATGACACCGCTGAAGAAATTCAGCATCATGTCTGAAGACGACTTCGACGCCAAGTTCAAGGAATACGGCGACGAGTTCCAGGCCAAGATGGGTGCTGAAGGCATCAAGGACCTGCTGCAAACCATTGATATCGATGGCTCGATCGAAAAATTGCGCAATGACCCCACCGGTTCTGAGCTCAAGATCAAGAAAAACACCAAGCGTCTCAAGTTGCTTGAAGCGTTCAAGAAATCCGGTATCAAGCCTGAGTGGATGGTGCTGGAAGTCTTGCCGGTGCTGCCGCCTGACCTGCGCCCACTCGTGCCATTGGACGGTGGCCGTTTCGCCACCTCCGATCTGAATGACCTGTACCGTCGCGTGATCAATCGCAACAGCCGTCTGCGTCGTTTGCTCGAATTGAAGGCGCCTGAAATCATTGCTCGCAATGAAAAGCGCATGTTGCAAGAAGCGGTGGACTCGTTGTTGGATAACGGTCGTCGCGGTAAAGCCATGACCGGTGCCAACAAGCGCGCACTCAAGTCGCTTGCCGACATGATTAAAGGTAAATCAGGACGTTTCCGTCAGAATTTGCTGGGTAAACGGGTCGATTACTCGGGTCGTTCCGTGATTGTGGTGGGCCCCACACTCAAGCTTCATCAATGCGGCTTGCCCAAGCTGATGGCGCTTGAATTGTTCAAGCCCTTCATCTTTGCGCGTCTCGAAGCCATGGGCATCGCGACCACCATCAAGGCTGCCAAGAAGGAAGTTGAATCCGGCACCCCCGTGGTGTGGGACATTCTTGAAGAGGTCATCAAAGAGCACCCCGTGATGCTTAACCGTGCGCCTACGCTGCACCGTTTGGGTATCCAGGCGTTCGAGCCGATCTTGATTGAAGGCAAGGCCATTCAATTGCACCCGCTGGTTTGCGCCGCGTTCAATGCCGACTTTGACGGTGACCAGATGGCCGTTCACGTGCCACTGTCCGTTGAAGCGCAAGTTGAGTGCCGCACACTGATGCTGGCCTCGAACAACGTGCTGTTCCCCTCGAATGGCGAGCCGTCAATTGTTCCGTCGCAAGACGTTGTGTTGGGCTTGTACTACACCACCCGTGACCGTATCAACGGCAAGGGTGAGGGTTTGATCTTTGCCGATACCGGCGAAGTTCAGCGTGCCTTTGATGCGGGCGAGGTCGAGTTGACTGCCCGTGTGAATGTGCGTTTGACCGAGTACACCAAAGACAAGGAAACTGGCGAATTGGTGCCTTCTACCAAGCTGTGGGAAACCACCGCAGGTCGTGCCCTGTTGTCTGAAATCTTGCCCAAGGGTCTGCCGTTCTCGAACATCAACAAGGCGCTGAAGAAGAAAGAAATTTCGAAACTCATCAACGTCTCGTTCCGCAAGTGTGGTCTGAAAGAGACCGTGATTTTTGCGGACAAGTTGCTGCAATACGGTTTCCGTCTGGCCACCAAGGCCGGTATTTCGATCTGTATCGATGACATGCTGGTGCCGACCGAGAAGCAAGGCATCATTGACCGCGCCGAAAAAGAAGTGAAAGAGATTGGACAGCAGTACACGTCCGGTCTGGTGACTTCCGGTGAGCGCTACAACAAGGTGGTGGACATTTGGGGCAAAGCCGGCGACGAAGTGTCCAAGGTGATGATGGCCCAGTTGTCCAAGGAAGTCGTCACTGACCGCCATGGCAACCAGGTGCAGCAAGAGTCGTTCAACTCCATCTACATGATGGCTGACTCGGGTGCCCGAGGTTCTGCCGCCCAGATTCGTCAGGTGGCAGGTATGCGGGGTCTGATGGCCAAGCCTGACGGTTCCATCATTGAGACACCTATTACCGCGAACTTCCGCGAAGGTCTTAACGTGTTGGAGTACTTCATCTCCACCCACGGCGCTCGTAAAGGTCTGGCTGATACCGCGTTGAAAACGGCTAACTCAGGTTACCTGACGCGTCGTCTGGTTGATGTGACGCAGGATCTGGTCGTCACCGAGCAAGACTGCGGCACGCATGCGGGTTACCTGATGCGCGCTATCGTCGAAGGTGGTGAAGTCATCGAATCCTTGCGCGACCGCATTTTGGGTCGTACTGCAGCCGAAGACATTCTTCATCCAGAAAACCGCGCCGTACTGTTCCCGGCTGGCGCCATGCTGGACGAAGACCTGATCGACGAACTCGAAGTGGCCGGTGTTGACGAAGTCAAAGTGCGTACCGCGCTGACTTGCGAAACCCGTTTTGGCATCTGTGCCAAGTGCTACGGTCGCGATCTGGGCCGTGGTGGCTTGGTCAACGGTGGCGAAGCCGTCGGTGTGATTGCTGCGCAATCCATTGGTGAGCCAGGCACCCAGTTGACGATGCGTACCTTCCACATCGGTGGTGCCGCATCGCGTGCTGCCATCGCCTCCAGCGTGGAAGCCAAGTCAAACGGCAACATCGGCTTTAACGCCACGATGCGCTATGTGACCAATGGCAAAAAAGAGCAGGTAGTTATTTCCCGCTCTGGCGAAATCGTGATCCATGATGAGCATGGTCGTGAGCGCGAACGCCACAAAGTGCCGTATGGCGCTGTGTTGGCTGTGAAAGCGGACCAGACTATCAAGTCAGGCACGATTCTGGCCAACTGGGACCCATTGACCCGCCCCATCATTACCGAGTTTGCGGGCAAGGCCCACTTTGAGAATGTTGAAGAAGGTCTGACGGTGGCCAAACAGGTCGACGAAGTGACCGGTTTGTCCACTATGGTGGTCATCGATCCAAAACGCCGCGGTTCAGCCAAGGTGATCCGTCCGCAAGTCAAGTTGATTGACGCGACCGGCAACGAGGTCAAGATCCCTGGTACTGACCACTCGGTGACGATCGGCTTCCCGATTGGTGCCTTGGTGCAGGTGCGTGACGGCCAGGATGTGGGCCCCGGCGAAGTGCTGGCGCGTATCCCGATCGAAGGTCAGAAAACACGTGACATTACCGGCGGTTTGCCGCGTGTTGCCGAATTGTTCGAGGCACGTTCGCCAAAAGACAAGGGTGTTCTGGCTGAAATGACCGGTACCGTATCGTTTGGTAAAGAGACCAAAGGCAAGATTCGTCTGCAGATCACGGACCCTGAAGGTTCCGTCTGGGAAGAGCTCGTTCCGAAGGAAAAGAGCATCATCGTGCACGAAGGCCAAGTGGTTAACAAGGGCGAAAGTGTTGTGGACGGCCCCGCCGATCCGCAAGACATCTTGCGTCTGCTCGGCTCGGAAGAGTTGGCTCGTTACATCGTGGACGAAGTGCAGGACGTGTACCGCTTGCAAGGCGTGAAGATCAACGACAAGCACATCGAAGTGATTGTTCGTCAGATGCTGCGCCGGGTGGTGGTTGAGAATGCTGGTGACTCCACCTACATCAACGGTGAGCAAGTGGAACGCTCCGAGATGCTCAATACCAACGATGCGTTGCGCGCTGCGGACAAAATCCCTGCACGTTTCACCAATTTGTTGCTGGGTATCACCAAAGCATCGCTGTCCACTGACAGTTTCATCAGCGCGGCTTCCTTCCAGGAAACAACCCGCGTTCTGACCGAAGCGGCCATCATGGGCAAGCGCGACGAATTGCGTGGTCTGAAGGAAAACGTCATCGTCGGCCGACTGATCCCAGCCGGTACCGGCATGGCGTACCACGAAGCCCGCGCTGTTCGCGAGAACATGGACGATGCCGAGCGTCGCGCCATCTCTGACGCAGAAGCCGCCGAACTGGCGGGTGATGCAGAAGCGACTGAAACGAGTGAAGGAACAGCAACCGAGTAACCCTCGACTGCTGCTAAAGTTATAGCGCCTCACGCCCTTATACGGGGGCTTGAGGCGTTTTTAATTAAAACTTTAAATGAGTTGACATTGTCAATAGCGGGAGCATGAATGAGATGAGTGATTCCGTCGTGGTCTGGGTAAGTATTGCTGTGTTGATTTTTTGGTCGATGGGTGCTTACAACCGCCTGGTTCGTCTGCGGTCTCATGGCATTACGGCTTTCGCTGCCCTAGAGGGAATGCTGAATCAACATGTGTTGATCGTTAAAGCTAATGCCCCGCTAGCCGAAGAGCAGTTACCTGAACTCAAGGTTCCTTATAGCCATGACGAAGCGACGCACGCCTGGATAGGTCTGACTGCTGCAGCAGATCAGTTCAACGCTTCTTTGAAAGCGGCCCACGCCAAGCCACTTAATGGAGCGACCATGCTGGCTCTGAGAACTGCGCTTGAAACACTGAGTTTGTGCTGGTCCAGGCTACGAGACTTGCCGCCTGATTTGGCGGGCTCCGCTCTACCCGGTCCATTGCAGACGCAATGGGAAAATGTTGCTGTGCAGGCCGATGTGGCCCGAGCCGAGTTTAATAAACGGGTCGATATTTATAACGAGGCCATTCATCAGTTTCCGGCACTTCTGCTGGCCTGGGTGTTTGGTTTCAAGCCGGCGATGCCGGTATAGGGTTGAAGATGGACGTGAACGAACAAAAGATTCCCTTGTGGCGACAACTTCAGGAAGTGGCTTCCGTTTTGCAGTCAATTCGTTCCGGTGTGTCTGGAACGGCGGCCCTGGCCGAAGTTCCAGGCGAACTTCGCCCCGGCGTTCAGTCGTTGACCTTTCACGTGCTGCGCTCCCTAGGGCGGGCTGAGGCGCTCAGGCAGCAACTCGCAAGCCGTTCACCACCACCACCCGCCGATGCCCTCCTGTGCACGGCACTGGCACTGGCGTGGCATGAAGAAGATGCGCCGTACGAAGTCTTTACCCTTGTCAATCAGGCGGTTGAGGCGGCCAAACGGAGTGCCGAGACCCAGGCGCAAGCCAGTTTTATCAATGCCTGCCTGCGTCGTTTCTTGCGCGAGCGTGAGGCTTTGGTGGCACACACCGAGAAAAACCCTGTGGCGGTATGGAATCATCCCAAGTGGTGGATTAGCCGCCTCCAAAAAGATTGGCCTACACGCTGGCAAGCCATCCTTGCCGCCAATAACCGCCACGCACCTATGACTTTACGGGTCAACATACGGCGTACAAACGTATCGAACTATCTGCAAACGCTGCAGGACACGGGGCTGAGTGCCACAGCAGCAGGAAACTGGGGCGTAACCTTGGTGCAACCCAAGCCAGTCAACGACTTGCCAGGTTTTTCTGACGGTGTGGTGTCGGTGCAGGATGCCTCGGCACAGTTGGCGGCACCGCTACTTCTGTCGGGCCTTACGTCGGCGATGCCGCTTAGGGTGCTTGATGCTTGCGCCGCCCCTGGAGGCAAGACGGCCCACCTTTTGGAGTTCGCAGATTGCCAGGTCAGCGCACTCGATGTGGACCCGATTCGGTGCGAAAAAATTCACCAAACCCTTCAGCGCTTGGGCCTGCAGGCGCAAGTGCTGGCGGCGGATGCAGGCAATCCTGCGGCTTGGTGGGATGGCCAGTTGTTTGACGCTGTTCTGCTGGACGCGCCTTGCTCCGCTTCAGGGATTGTCAGGCGGCACCCCGATGTGCGCTGGTTGCGTCGTGAGTCTGACATTGCTCAGTTGGGCGCGATTCAGGCTCGGCTTCTCAAGTCCTTGTGGCCCTTGGTCAAGCCCGGTGGCAGGCTTTTGTATTGCACCTGTTCGGTTTTCAGGGCCGAGGGCGAAGATCAGATTAAAACGTTTCTTAAGCACAACACCGAAGCCGCCTTGCTGCCTTCGCCGGGACATTTAGTCCCCATAAATGGTGCCAGTGGCGACGCTACACCAGACAATCTAGCTTGTGACCACGATGGCTTTTATTACGCACTGCTTGAAAAGCGCACGGCTTGACCTGATCGGCCTGCTGGCCTGTGCCTGCCTGGTTTGGGGTGCGCCGGGTGCGGCGTTGGCTGATGCGCCTGCCACTGAAATTTCCCTCTTGAAGCTGGAACGAGCCGGTGACTCGGTGCTACTGACGGCCACCATTAAATTCGAATTGCCAACCGCTGTCGAAGAAGCGCTACTCAAAGGGGTGGCCCTTATTTTTGTCGCCGAAGCAGAGGTCATGCGCGAGCGGTGGTATTGGACGAATAAAAAGGTTGTGAGTGCTGAGCGTCACATGCGCTTGGCCTACCAGCCCCTGACACGTCGGTGGCGCTTGAACGTGGCCTCCGGTCTGATTACCAACGCCGGTTTGGGCATGGCGCTCAACCAAAATTTTGACGCCTTGCCCGACGCCTTGGCCGCCATACAGCGGCTGTCGCGCTGGAAAATAGCGGACACGTCCGAGATTGATCTTGAACAACGCCATCTTGTTGATTTTCGATTTCGCCTGGATGCATCGCAACTTCCGCGTCCTTTGCAAATTGGAACCTTGGGGCAGACTGACTGGGACATCTCTGCAACCATCCGTCGGCCACTGGCTCTGGAAGCTGCCAAGTGAAAGACGTCAGGCCTGCAACTGATTTGGCTGTTCGGTTTTCCCTGCGTAGTTCTCGAGCCTTGCGCTGGACCCTGGGAACCGGGCTGGCCACCATGGTGGCGGTGGGGCTTGTGTTGCTTTTTCTGCTGACCCAGGCCACCACCAACCGCGACATGTATGAGCGCAATTACGCACGTCTCTTCACGCTCAATATGGTGGTCGCTGGCTTGTTGCTGGTCGTTATTCTCTGGATTGCCTTTCGCTTGGCGAAGCGTCTGCGCCAAGGTAAGTTTGGCAGCCGCTTGCTGGTTAAGTTAGCCGCCATTTTTGCGCTGGCCGGGTTTGCACCGGGCGTACTCATCTACACGGTTTCCTACCAGTTCGTGTCGCGTTCGATTGAGAGTTGGTTTGACGTCAAGGTCGAAGGTGCACTGGAGGCGGGCTTGAACCTCGGACGCGTAACCCTCGAGACACTTTCAAGTGATTTGGCCACCAAGTCGCGCGCCTCCGCTGTGCAACTGGCCGATGCGCAGGATGCCAGTGCCGCTTTGCCTTTGGAGCGCGCCCGAGAACAGTTAGGGGCGAGCGACCTGATTTTGTGGAGTGCCTCAGGGCAATTGATTGCGGCGGCAGGGCAGTCCCGCTACCAACTCAACCCGGACAAACCCAGCCCACAGCAGTTTCGCAATGCGCGTGTACAACGGTCACTCACCTGGATAGAAGGGCTAGACGATGCCGTGCCCGGTGTGGCGGTCAACGCCCGAATCAAAGCCCTGGTTTTGGTCAGCAGCACCAGTTACGGATTGCTCAGCGAACCCCGGTTTTTATTGGTGACGCAAAACTTGCCACCCACGCTGGTGGCCAACGCGATGGCCGTGACAGAAGCCAACCGGGAATACCAGGAGCGAGCGCTGGCCCGCGATGGGCTGCGACGAATGTACATTGGTACCCTGACCCTCAGTTTGTTTTTGGCCGTGTTTGGCGCGGTCTTGCTGGCGGTTGTTTTGGGCAATCAGATTGCACGCCCTTTGCTATTGCTGGCCGACGGCGTGCGTCAAGTGGCTGCGGGCGACTTGACGCCGAAAGCTTCCTTGCAGGGACGTGACGAATTGGATGGATTGACCCGGTCGTTTTCAGACATGACGCAGCAGTTGGCCGATGCCAGGGCCTCTGTGGAGGCCAGTATGGAACAGGTCAATGCCGCACGGGCCAACCTGCAGACCATTCTTGACAACCTCACCGCAGGCGTCATGGTGCTGGATGCAAAAGGGGTCATCCTGTCGTCCAACCCAGGCGCCACGCGAATTTTGCGGGTGCCGCTGGCCGCCTGCGAGGGCCGTCGACTGGCCGACGTTGAAGGCATGCAAACCTTTGGCGAAAGCGTGCAGGCCCAGTTTGATTCGTTTTTAGGCGAGCAAGCAGAACACGGTTTGGACCACTGGCAGCAATCGTTTGAGTTGGGTAACTCGGCTGCGGCGCTCACGGGTCGGCAAGCCGATAATGCTATTATTTTAGTAGCTAGAGGCGCAGAGCTTCCGGGGGCTACAAGGCTATTGGTCTTTGATGATATTTCCGAAATTGTTTCCGCGCAACGCTCCCAGGCCTGGGGCGAGGTGGCTCGACGACTGGCGCATGAAATCAAAAACCCGTTGACGCCCATTCAGTTATCCGCTGAACGATTGGAGATGAAGTTAACCGGCAAGGTGGCACCCCCCGAACAGGCCTTGCTTACCAAGTCAGTCAAAACCATTGTGGACCAGGTCGACGCCATGAAGCGTCTGGTCAATGAGTTTCGGGACTACGCGCGTCTGCCTGCTGCCGAACTGAAGCCAATCGATTTAAATAATCTCGTGACTGAAGTGCTGCAGTTGTATGCCATCGAAACCGCACAGGTGCCGGTGCTGATGGAACTGGACCCCCGCAGCCCCAAGGTGTTGGGTGATGCCCAGCAACTCAGGCAGGTGCTGCATAACCTGCTCCAGAATGCTCAAGACGCCACGGAGTCCGCTGGATTTACCGATGCCCAGCACAGTGTGATTGTCAAAACCCAATGCAGTGAAACCAACGCAAGAGTGCGCCTGAGTGTGATTGACTGCGGCACGGGTTTTCCGGAGCACATACTCAAGAGGGCCTTTGAGCCCTACGTCACCACCAAAGTGCGGGGAACCGGTTTGGGATTAGCCGTGGTCAAGAAAATTGCCGACGAACACGGCACCCGCGTTGATATAGCCAACCGGGTTGATGGCGAAACCGTGACAGGCGCGCAAGTGTCGTTATCATTCGCCATCGCACGTGGCACACCGGCCTAGCCGGGCAACTCGCGCACATTCAAGGGACACGATAAATCATGGCAAACATACTGGTGGTTGACGATGAACTCGGCATCCGCGATCTCTTGTCGGAAATTTTGAACGACGAAGGACATAACGTTGAAGTGGCCGAAAACGCCGCTCAAGCCCGGGCTGCGCGCTTGCGAGATCGGCCTGATCTGGTGCTGCTCGACATCTGGATGCCCGACACCGATGGCGTGACGCTCCTCAAGGAGTGGTCCACGACCGGTGCACTGACCATGCCCGTCATCATGATGAGTGGACATGCCACCATTGATACTGCGGTGGAGGCCACAAAAATTGGTGCTTTGGCATTTTTGGAGAAACCCATCACCCTGCAAAAACTGCTTAAAGCCGTAGAACAAGGGTTGGCGCGCGGCGCACTGCGCAAGCCTGCTGCGCCGTTAATGGCTCAACCTGCATTTTTGGTCGCAGAGCCCGGTGCTGTCGTGGTGTCGTCCTCAGTGGTTGGAATAGAGACTGGACTTCAATCGCAGCAAAGTTTCATGCTCGATAAACCCTTGCGCGAGGCGCGGGACGAGTTTGAAAAAGCCTATTTTGAATTCCACCTTGCCAAGGAAAATGGATCCATGACACGGGTGGCAGAGAAAACTGGGCTGGAGCGAACACATCTTTACCGCAAACTGAAACAGTTAGGCGTTGATTTAACGCGAGGTAAACGCAGCGCGAACTGATGGATGAAAATCAGTATTTTGGTAGCTAAAAAGAAGCTGCTATAATTTGAGGCTTGGCCTGGTAGCTCAGTCGGTAGAGCAGAGGATTGAAAATCCTTGTGTCGGTGGTTCGATTCCGCCCCGGGCCACCAAGAAATCTTCTTACTAATCAACAGGTTAGCGAGAAAATGAAATAAGCGACCCCTTCAAAGGTCGCTTTTTTTTCGCCCTTCTGCCAAATCCCTGCCAAAAACGGGGCTTTGTCATTGGGCAGCGGGTGCGTTTCGGTGCGATCGACTGCGCTCGAACGGACGTTTTTCAGAAAAACGACGACTCAACGCTATACGCAACTCCACCTTATCGGAGTTGTTCATGTTTTTATTTTGGTCCTCGTATTTCAATGCCGGCCCAGCCGCCGGCCCCACCCCGGGTGCGGCGCCCAGTCGTCCCGCAGCCCCAGCGGCGCACCCTCAGTGCCGGGAGGTGTCCCATGGCTAAACCCTACAAAGAAGGCAGCCAATGGTCCTTTCGCCTGCGCATTAAAGGTGAAAATATTTACCGGCGCGGTTTTGCCAGCGAAGCGGCTGCGGGCAAAGAGCTGGGAAAACTCACCCACAGCCTGAAGTCGGAAGGCAAGCCGGCACTCTCGGGTCCTTGGCGCACCACGTTGGCGCAAGCGCTGCGCGACTATGCGCTGGAGCGCTTGCCCTCGCTGAAGGCTGCCAAGCAAGACGCGTGTCGTATCAACCGCTACCTGCGCTGCGCCGGCCTGCCCGAACTGAAACTGGTGTCGGCCCGCAGCGAGGAGGGCGCCTCAAGCGACAGCTTGTTGCTGTGGCGTATCCAGGACGTGCCCGTGCGCGTGGCTAGAAAAATCCCCGCCGGGCTGGCGGCGCACCGCAGCAAGCAGGCCC
>Ga0208613_1000833_pt1 | contig 10297 bp, 9 predicted proteins | sample CryBogmetaGMA6M_FD_184543 | JGI IMG/M metagenome (GOLD analysis project Ga0208613, IMG submission 184543) | Freshwater microbial communities from Crystal Bog, Wisconsin, USA - MA6M (SPAdes) | ecosystem: Environmental > Aquatic > Freshwater > Lake | place: Crystal Bog, Wisconsin, USA | collected... | reverse complement strand
GGACGTAACGGCATCGGGGAATTCCGGAAATGGAATCGAGGTTGAATCCTCCAGTTACGACGGTCATGCCAATGTGTATCTGCATGGCAACACGACCTCCGGCAACGGATCAAATGGCATTCAGGTGGCGATGTCAGCCTCCACGGACGCTACCATTGAGATGAGGGATAACGTGTCGAATGAGAACGGGGCCGACGGCTTGCGAGCCAATGTCACCACGGGCAACTATCTAACCCTGACCGGCCGCTCCAATGTTGCGAAGGACAACGGCGGGGATGGCATTGATGTGACGGCCTTGGCGGGGAGTGGGTCGTATGACTTCGGAACGGAAGCGGATGCGGGCAATAATGCCCTCGCCGGGAATACCGATTTCGGCATGCGCTGGGCTGATGAGAGCGGCCGGGATGACCAGCTGTCAGCCCAGAACAATTATTGGGCCGGCGAGCCGGACTATTACGGGAACATCCTCGCGGATCCGTACCTGACGGATGATCCGAGCGTTCCGTGACGCCAGACCGGATGTGAGTGACAATCAAGGGGATCCATCTTACGATGGATCCCCTTTTAATTAGTAAGGAGCGAGCCCGATGAAAAGAATGGTCCTGAGTCTGGCGATTGCGAGTTGTGTTGCCCCCCTTTCCCTCCACGCGGGACTGTTCGGGTGGATCGGAAAAAAAGACAGCGGCGAAACCCCTGAGGCGGTGTCCACCAACACGGTCAAGCGCTTGCACCTCACGGTGTCCGACAAGGCCGCCGAAAAAGAGCTGCTCCAGTTGACCGGGGTAAAGCGCGTCCTTTTGCAGGAGCGGCAGGTTCTCCGGATTCTGATCGAGGAAAAAAGGCGTGACCTGTCCAATTTCGACGCTGAATTCGAGAAAGTTTTTGGAATCAGGCGGGATCGGAATTATCGGTATGACGCCAAGACGATGACGATTTACGAGGAGGTCGCGAAGACCGCCGCTGCCACCAACGCACCCGCAACGACCGGTGAGGCGAGGGTGGTGAAGACGTTGGCGACGGAGGGGGATTCCCGCAAGTTCGCCTCACTGGCGGCCGCCAAGCAGATTGTCCAGGAGGATCTGGTTGTCCTGGTCCGGTTGACACGGGAAAAGGATGCCGCCATGGTTCGTGTCGAGAATGCCCTTAAGGACAAGTTCTCCATGTCCCGCGACCGCAACTACTGGTATGACGCCAAGACCATGCGGCTCTATGAATTCGTTGGCTCCTCCCCGAAGGGCGATGTCCGATAGCGCCCCGGCGGGTTAACATTTTCCCTGTACATCATCCGGTCGCATGCTAGGCTCCGCATTTGAATTCTGGTGCAGGAGGCTGAGAGCATGAGGCATGAGGCATTGACAAGGTGGACGGCGGAAAATTCCGCCGAATTGTACGGGATCCGGAACTGGGGGCAGGGCTATTTCGACATCTCTCCCGGCGGCGAAGTCATTGTGCGCCCGAACGGGCCGAAGAGCCAGACGGAAGTCAGTCTGATGCACCTGATTGACGAGTGCCACGGACGCGGCCTGAATATGCCCGTTCTGCTCCGTTTTTCCAACATCCTGGCCTCGCGTATCAAGGAGATCAACGAGAGTTTCCGGTGGGCCATTTTTGACGCCGCCTACCAGGGCCAGTACCGCGGGGTGTTCCCCATCAAGGTGAACCAGCAGGATGAGGTGGTCAGCGACATCACGGAATACGGCCGCGAATACCACCACGGCATCGAGGCGGGCAGCAAGGCGGAACTGATCGCGGCGCTCGCCCTCATGAAGGATCCCGAGGCCTTCGTGATCTGCAACGGCTACAAGGACGAGGAGTTCATCGACATGGCCCTGCAGGCCCTCAAGATGGGCACCCGCACCGTGCTGGTCATTGAAATGCCCAGCGAGCTGGAGCTCGTCCTCTCGCGGGCCGAGCGGCTGAAAATCCGCCCCGTGGTGGGGGTTCGCGCCAAGCTGTCGAGCCGCGCCGGCGGGCATTGGGATTCGTCGGGGGGCGACCGCAGCAAGTTCGGCCTCGACGCGAGCCAGATCATCGAGCTGGTGGACCAGTTGCGCCAGCGTGGCATGCTCGACTGCCTGCAGATGCTGCACTACCACCTGGGCAGCCAGGTTTCTGATATCCGCCGGGTTCGAACCGCCCTGCGGGAAGCCTGCCGGTTCTATGTCGAGCTCGTGCGGGAGGGCGCCGGAATGGGGATCCTGAACATGGGCGGCGGGTTGGCGGTGGACTACGACGGGTCCCACACCAATTTCGCCTGCAGCACGAACTACTCCACCGCCGAATACGCGTCCACGGTGGTCGAGACCATCATGAACACCCTTGATGAGTGCGGGGTGCCGCATCCCACCATCGTCACCGAGTCCGGTCGCGCCACGGCGGCGCATCATTCGGTTCTGATCTTCAACATCCTGGATGTGCGCCGGTTCGAGCCGCTGAGCATCCCCGAGAAACTGGCCGCCAACTCCAACGAAATGCTGTTGAACCTGATGGAGGTCTGCCATTCCCTTTCGCCCCGGAACATGCAGGAGGCGTATCATGACGCCGTGTTCTACCGCGATGAGCTGAGGACCCTCTTCCTGCACGGGACGATCTCGCTGCGCGAGCGTGCCCTGGCCGAGACGATTTTCTGGCACATTGTCTGCCAGATGTCCGAGATGACACGCGGGCGCAAGTATATCCCCGACGAGCTCGAGGGGCTGGACTCCGCCATTGCCGATGTGTATTACGGCAACTTCAGCGTGTTCCAGTCGATCCCGGATTTCTGGGCCATCGACCAGCTCTTCCCGATCATGCCGATCCACCGGCTCAACCAGCGGCCGACCCGCAAGGGAGTCCTTGCCGACATCACCTGCGACTCGGATGGAAAGATCGACAAGTTCATTGACCTGCACGACGTGAAGCATGTCCTGCCGCTCCATGAGTGGGATGGGCGCGAATACTACATGGGCATTTTCCTGACGGGTGCCTACCAGGAAACCATCGGGGATATGCATAACCTGCTGGGGAACACCAACGTGCTGCATGTCCGCATCGACGACAAGGGCCGCATCGAGTCCGCCAAGCAGATCACCGGCGACCGGGTGGATGAAATCCTGGAGTACATGGAATACGACCCGGAAAGCATGGTCGCGACGATCAAGGCGCGCGCCGAAAAGGCATGCAAGCACGGCCTTATCACGGCCAAGGAAAAGAATGCCTACCTGAAGTCCTACAAGACCGGTATTCGCGGCTACACCTACTTCGAGCAGTGATCCCCGTTACCGACGAGACAGGGATGGAGGCGCTGAGGCGGCAGCTCCGGCTTGATCCGCGGGTGATCCGGCGTTTGCGCGCCACCTTTCTCCGGTCCTTCTCCGGGCAGGCGGCTGCCCTGGGGACGGTGCCGGACGCGAGCCGGGCCACCGTCGAGGGTGCGGTCCAGTTCCATGAACTGGACCGGGTCGAGACGCTCCACTCGGTCCTGGACGGCGCCAGCAAGCTGGTGTTCAAAACCTTGGACGGCTGCCGCATCGAGAGTGTGATTCTGCGCATCAAGACCGGCCGCTCCTCCGTGTGCGTGTCGTCCCAGACCGGGTGCGCCGCCGGATGTTTGTTCTGCGCCACCGGTAGGGTGAAGGGGGTGCGCAACCTGACCCCGGTCGAGATACTGGACCAGGTGGTTCAGGCGGGGGAGATGCTTCAGGCGGAGGGGCGCCGTCTGCGGAATGTGGTTTTCATGGGGATGGGGGAGCCCTTTCACAACACGGAGACCCTGTTTGCCGCGCTGGAGCAGTTGTGCAGTCCGGGTGGATTCCATCTCTCTGACCGGCATATGCTGGTGTCAACGGTGGGGATTCCCGAGGGGATCCGCGCGCTCTCCAAGCGCTTTCCCCGCGTCGGGCTGGCGGTGAGCCTGCACAGCGTGCGGCAGGCGGTCCGCGACGAGTTGATGCCGCTGACCCGCCGCTGGCCGCTTGCCGAGTTGCGCGAGGCGATCGAGGCGCGGAACCGGATCTGGAGCCAGCCCGTGATGGTGGAAGTGCTGATGCTCGACGGGATCACGGACACTCCCGCCGATTGTGCCGCGCTCCAGGAGTGGCTGGCCGGGCTGCAGGTTCACGTGAACCTGATCCCGTACAATCCCGTCCCGTCGCCGGGTGCGGAGCCCATGCTGGCGGGGCGCGTCTTGCGCGGCTCCGGCGAGCGGCGCGTGGGCGAGTTCCTCGCCGAACTCAAAAGGGCCGGCTTCAAGGCGACGCGCCGCCATTCCCTCGGTACCGACATCCGGGCCGCCTGCGGCCAACTGGCCCAGCACACAGCCGCTCCCGGGTTGAATTCTTCACCACAGAGGCATGGAGACACAGAGAAGAAATACAATGTGGCGGGAATTGAAGCTGCGGAGTACCGCATCTTAAATTCCCGCAACCCTTCTTAGAGTAATTCCCTGAGAAAGAGGAGATGGGACAACACACAAAACCTCTCCTCCCCCTCCAATCTTCCTCCAAGAAGCGTGGCGAGAATTTCAGCCACGGTATTTCCGTGGATGAGATTCTCGCCACATTGTATTTCTTCTCTGTGTCTCCGTACCTCTGTGGCGAATCTTGGATTTGCATTTGATCTCGGGGCTGTGGGGCGGGTAGAGTGTGGGCTTCTTTCATGAGTACACAACAGACAAAGAGCATTACGGTGGCGCCTTGCAGTCGCATGCAGGGGGTGTTGCGGGTGCCGGGCGACAAGAGCATTTCGCACCGGATTGCCATGCTGGCCTCGCTGGCGGCCGGGACCTCGACGGTCCGCGGGTTCCTCCGCAGTGAGGATTGCGTCACCATCCTGGAGGCGCTGAAACGTCTGGGCGCCCGTGCCGAATTCACGGGGGAGGAGCTGCGGATCACGGGGACCGGCGGGGTTTTCAAGCGCCCCGATGCGGTGTTGGATCTGGGAAATTCCGGGACGGGTATCCGGCTGCTGGCCGGGCTGCTGGCCGGGCAGGGTTTCATCACCGAGATGACCGGCGATGCCTCCCTGCGCTCGCGCCCCATGCGCCGCATTGCCGAACCGCTGGTGCGGATGGGTGCCCGGGTCGACCTGCTGGGCGGGAACGGGTGTGCCCCGGTCCGGATCACGGGCGGGCCCCTGCACGGGATCGAGTATGCCCCACCGATGGCCTCGGCCCAGGTGAAGTCCTGCGTCATGTTTGCCGGCCTCTTCGCTGAGGGGGTCACCACGGTGGTGGAGGCCAGTCCCACGCGTGATCATACGGAGCGGTTGCTGACGGCCATGGGAATTCCGGTGACGATCGACGGGCTCCGGGTTTCCCTGCGGGGCTATGGCGCCGCGGGTCCGAAACTTCAGGCCCGCGCCTGGACTGTGCCCGGCGATATCTCCTCGGCCGCCTTCTGGATCACCGCCGCCGCCTGCCGCGAGGGCTGGTCGGTGGACCTGCCCGGCGTGGGCTGGAACCCCCGGCGAAACGCCCTGGTTGCCGTGTTGCAGCGCATGGGTGCGTCGATTGTGTTCAAGGAAACCGCGGATTCAACCGCCTGTGAAACCATGGGCACGATCCGGGTCGAGGGCCGCAGGCTGAGGGGAACCGAGGTGGGTGGCGCCGAGATTCCCGACCTGATCGATGAACTGCCGCTGGTGGCCGTGGCGGGTGCCCTGGCCGGTGGCCGCACTGTCATTCGCGATGCCGCCGAGCTGCGGGTCAAGGAGTCCGACCGGATCCGCAGCGTGGTCGACAACCTCACCCGGATGGGCGTCCGGGTTGAGGAGAAGCCCGACGGGATGGTCATTGAGGGCGCTGCCGCGGTGCGGGGCGGGGTGACGGTCGACAGCTATGGGGATCACAGGCTTCCCATGGCGATGGCGGTGCTGGCGATGACCGCCGATGCGCCCGTGCGGATGGACGATATTGCCTGTGTGAACAAATCCTATCCCGAATTCTGGAATGATCTGAGAAAGGTGGGCGGCCATGCCGACTAAAGTGATTGCGATCGACGGGCCGTCGGCCTCGGGTAAATCAACCGTTGCCAGGAAAGTCGCCGCCGGCCTGGGGTATCTGTATGTGGATTCCGGCGCCCTGTACCGGGGCATTGCCTGGAAAGCGGCGCAGTTGGGGTGTGAGGTCGCCAAGACAGAGGATGTCGTGGCCGCGATGGGCCGCATGAAGTTTGAATTCTTCAAGGAAGCCGGCGCCATCCGCTATCGGATTGACGGGGTCGAACCTCGCGCCGAGATCCGCACCGAGTGGGTGAGCGGCCTGGTCAGCCTTGTGGCGGCCATGCCGGAGGTGCGGGCGCAGGTCACGCGCTGGCTGCGCGACATGGCCGAATTCGGCAACCTGGTGATGGAAGGCCGCGATATCGGCACCGTGGTGTTTCCCGGTGCGGATGCCAAGTTCTATCTTGATGCGAGCCCGGAGGAGCGCGCCCGGCGCCGCCATGCCGAACTCAAGCCGGCTGGCGAAACCAAGGATGTCACCGGGGTCATGGACTCGCTGAATACCCGCGATCAACGAGATTCCGCGCGTAAAACAGCCCCCCTCAAGCTTGCCCCTGATGCCCAGGTGGTCGACACGACCGGCCTCGCCATCGACCAGGTCGTGGAAAAGATCCTTCACCTGCTGCGCCGGTGACCTCTATTGACAGGACGGGGGGGGGGCGATACGATTTAAGGCTTAACTTGAATTGGAGTTGTTATGCCGACGTACGAGTATGAATGCAAGAAATGCGGCCACTTTGAAGTGTTTCAGAACATCAAGGACGAGAAGCTGAAGCGCTGTCCCACCTGCAAGGGAACGGTGAAGCGGTTGATGGGGTCAGGGGCCGGGATTATTTTCAAGGGAACGGGTTTTTATCAGACCGACTACCGGAGTTCCAGTTACAAGAGCGGCGCCAGTGCCGACAAGAAAAGCGAGAAGTAGAGGACAGTAGGCAGGAGAATTTGTTTTGTGAAACAATTCAGGAATTTCATAATTACTGCCAACTGCCCGCTGCCCTCTGCCGACTGAATTGAAAGGATCTCCATGGCCATACATATTGAATGTTCAAACTGCGGGCATCAAAACGAGTTGGGGCGTGTGTTCTGTGCGTCGTGCGGATTGAAGCTCGATCTTCATGCCACCGCGATGAATGATTTGCAGGAGCGGCGCGAAATCGACTACGGGAAGTGGATCCGGTTCGTTTTAACGGGGCTGCTTATCCTGGCCGCTGCCGGAATCATCGGGACGCTCCTCTGGCCGGTCCAGACCCCGGTCGTTTTTTGCGAACAGTCCGGTGCGGTTCAGATCCCGATCAAGGCCAGGGCTGTCCGTGCCGCGTTATCCTACAGTCGTGAGATCAAGTTTGAACTCACGGAGGCGGAGTTGAACGGGTTCCTGACGGAACGGGCCAAGTCACGCAAGGTCGGGAAACTGGCGATCGACCTCAAGACGGGCGCCTTTGTGCTCTATGCCGGATTCAACTGGGCACCCGCCACCAACGTGGCGTGGCTGGCCAGCGTGAAGATTCCCATCTCGATGGAAATGAAGGGGGGCTTCCAGGCCGGTGTGCTGAACATCGAATGGGCCCGGATCGGCCACTGTCCCCTGCCGGGCACCGCGAAAAATATCGTGGTGGATTATTTCGCGACCCTGTTTTCCGATGTTATTGGTGAAAAACGGGTTGTTTCAGCCTTGAAGGAGGTCGCTATCGCGGACACCAAGGCCAACCTGGTGCTGGGCCCGTGAACAGTGGCCGTTCACTCTTCACGGCTCACGCTTCTCTTTGCTTTCTTCTGGTGTTGACCGCCCCTGTTCTCTGGGCCGCTCCCGTTGTCACCACCAGTGCCTCTGGCCGCTACCGGGTAACCGGGGCCGATTCCCTCCAGAATTCAGACTATACCCGCTGGGCTGAAGACATGACCCTGAAACTGGAGCGGGTGCTGGAAACGGCTGTTGCCCCGGAGGGCGGGAGTGTGATTGAGATTGTGCTGGCAGACTCCAGGGAGGAGGGGCGCGCGGTCTCCGTGCTCTGTTCGCGCCAGAACGGGGTGCTCAAACGGGTGATGTCCCTTCCCCGGACCGGCACGGTGGATTACGACCTGCTGCAGGAGGGGCTTGTCCGGTTGGCGCTGGCAGGGATCGTGGAACGGCGCCGCCGTGAGGAGGGGCTGCCCCAGGTCATTCCCGTGATTCCCCGGTGGTTGAGTGTCGGGCTGGCCCGGAATCTCGACAGGGAGCAGTTGGCCGGCAACCGCAAAATCGCATCGGATCACGGCTCAGAGCAGGCAACGATGCCGGTCTCCGCGGTGCTGGGGTGGGAGCAGTTGCCTGAAGGCTGGCACGGGCGCCAGGCGTTATGCGGCTTGGCGACGGCGTGGATCATGTCCGTTCACGGGGCTCTTGACCGGGTGCTCGACCGCGTGGTTCGTCAGCTGCCGGTGAGCCCTGAATGGCTGGCCACGGTGGGGCTTCGGGCGGATTCGGTGCAGGGAATGGAAGGCTTGTGGATGGCCTGGCGGCAGCGGATGGATCGCATCATCCAGGAGTTCGGTGGTTTGTCGATGGTCCTGATAAACCAGTTTAAGGAGGAGTTGCCCCTGGAAATCAATGTTCCCCGCCAGACGCCTCTCCCCGAGGTGGACGCCGACCTCGGGGCGGCGTCCACCTCGGGAGCAAGGATCGATCCATTCGAGTCACTCCGTCTTCAGCCTGGCTCGGTGACGGCGGCACGGAAGACGTGGCCGGCAGTTGTGGCGAGGGCGGCATCGGGCAAGATTGAGCGGCTCGGGTTGGCCGTGATGGGGAATGCCCCGGAACTCGTTGAGGTGGCTGACCGGTACAGCCGTTTTTACGAGGCGGTGGCCCGCGGATCATGGCCTGTAGTCCAGAAATGGCGCCTGTACCGGGCATCGTCGGCCCTGGAGCGGCTGGAACGGGTGACCCGCGGCCGTGAGGCGTACCTGGATGAAGTGGAGCGGGAAACGGCGGGAAAGCCGCTTCCGGGCGAATCGGTGTCGGGGGAGTCCCTGGTTCCCGAGCTTGAAAAGAGCCGGATGGAGTCTTATATTGACGGCGCAGAGAGAAAGTGGGAAGTAGGCGGTAGGAATTAGCGACTATGAAAAAGACACGTAAGACCACCGTGGGCGCCATTGATCCGACCGTTTTGGATTTCACGGCCGGGAGTGATCTGCAGCTCGACCTCGCCCTGGTTCAGGCCGACTGTATCGGCTCGGCGGCCCATGTCACCATGCTCTCCCGCATGCCGATCAAACCGAAGGTCATCACCGGGGTGGAGTGCAAGGCGGTGATCCGGGAGCTGGGCTTGATCATGCAGCGCGCGGCGACCGGGCAGTTTTCCATTTCGCTGGACGACCAGGATGTGCACCTTGCCGTGGAGCGGATTCTCACCGCGAAGCTGGGCGACCTCGGCAAGAAGGTCCACACCGGGCGCAGCCGGAACGACCAGGTGGCCGTTGACCTCCGCCTGTTTGCCCGCGAGGAGCTGATCGGGACGGTGTCCGAAGCCCTGACCCTGGCCGGGGTGCTGGTGCAGTTCGCGCAGCGGCACGTGGCGGTTCCCATGGTGGGCCGTACCCACATGCAGCCGGCCATGCCCAGTTCGGTGGGGCTGTGGGCGTCGGCGCATGCGGAGAGCCTGCTCGACGACGTCTCCCTGCTCATGGCCGTGTATGACTTGAACGACCAATGCCCGCTGGGTTCGGCCGCCAGTTACGGGGTTCCGCTCCCGATCGACCGGGCACTTACGGCGGACCTGTTGGGGTTCAGCCGGCCGGTCCACAATGTGCTTTATGCCAACAATGCCCGTGGCAAGATCGAGTCGCTGATCCTGCAGGCCCTGACGCAGGTGATGCTCTCGCTCTCCCGCCTCGCGCAGGACCTGATGCTCTTCACCATGCCCGAGTTCGGCTATTTCACGCTGCCCGCCGAGTACGGCACGGGGAGCAGCATCATGCCGCAAAAGAACAATCCCGACGTGGTGGAGCTGGTGCGGGCCCGCGTGGCACGGGTGATGGCGTGTGAGCTGGCGGTGATGGACATCGCCCGCAGCCTGCCCAGCGGCTACAACCGCGACCTCCAGGAAACCAAGGGGCCCTTCATGGAGGGGCTGGCCACGACCCGGGCCTGCCTGCGGAGCATGGCGCAGATGACCGAACGCATGGAGGTCAATCCCGGGGCGTTGCTCAAGGGGTTTTCGCCCGGCGTCTTCGCCACCGACCGCGCGCTGGAGCTGGTAGCGCAGGGCATGCCCTTCCGCGATGCCTACCATTACATCAAGGCCAACCTGAACGAGCTGGAAAGCATGGATGCGGCCGGGGC
>Ga0208613_1000828_pt1 | contig 10319 bp, 9 predicted proteins | sample CryBogmetaGMA6M_FD_184543 | JGI IMG/M metagenome (GOLD analysis project Ga0208613, IMG submission 184543) | Freshwater microbial communities from Crystal Bog, Wisconsin, USA - MA6M (SPAdes) | ecosystem: Environmental > Aquatic > Freshwater > Lake | place: Crystal Bog, Wisconsin, USA | collected... | reverse complement strand
CCGACACCCCCTATGATCGCCCCGCAACAACCATGGCCGGTTTTCCGCTCTGCCCGGATTGTATCCGGGAATACCGGGACCCGCTGGACCGGCGCTTCCATGCCCAGCCGATCGCCTGCCACACCTGCGGCCCCCAGGTGAGCCTGCGTTCTGCCGCAGGGGAATTGATGGCCTCACGGGACGGTGCGCTCCGCACTGCTGTGGAACTGCTGAAGAGCGGGGCAATACTGGCGATTAAGGGGATCGGCGGCTACCACCTGGCGGTGGATGCCTGCTGTAATGATGCCGTAACGCGGCTGCGCCGGCGTAAAAAACGTGACGAAAAACCGTTTGCCGTCATGGCGGCTTCCTTGGAAACGGCCCGGGAACTGGCACTGCTGACGGAAATGGAGGAGCGACTGCTGGCATCTCCCGAAGCGCCGATCATCATCGCCAGAAAAGCACCCGGCACCGGACTCTCACCTTCAATCGCCCCCAACAACGGCTGGCTCGGCCTGATGCTCCCCTACGCACCGCTGCATCACCTGCTCTTCACCCCTCACCCCTCACCCCTCACCGGTTCTTTTACCGCTCTGGTCATGACCAGCGGCAACATATCCGACGAGCCGGTGGCATTTGAAGATCATGACGCCCTGCAGCGCCTGTCCGGGATAGCAGACTATTTCCTGACCCATGACCGGCCGATTTACATCCGGAGCGATGATTCGGTGATGCGTGTTTTTCAGGGAGAACCGCTTTTTTACCGCCGCGCCCGGGGCTATGCCCCCCGCGCCGTAACGCTTCCCTTTCCGGTACCGCCGATTCTGGCGACGGGGGCCGAACTGAAAAGCACCGTCTGCCTGGCCGACGGCACCCGCGCCGTTCTCAGCCAGCACATCGGCGACCTGCAGAACCGCGCCACCCTTGATTCATTCGGCCATACAATCGAACACCTGTCACGGATTCTGGCCGTCACTCCGGAACTGGTCGCCTGCGATCTTCACCCGGATTACCTGTCAACCCGCTACGCCGAAGAGTCAGGATTACCGCTGGTACGGGCGCAGCACCACCACGCCCACCTGGCCTCCTGCATGGCAGAAAACGGCCTGATTGGTGACGTGATCGGCATTATATTCGACGGCACCGGCTACGGCCCGGACGGCACAATCTGGGGAGGAGAGTTCCTTACCGGAGGGTATGAGGGCTACCGCCGTGCGGGGCACTTCACCCCGGTGCCGCTGCCGGGAGGAGATGCCGCAGTACGTGAACCGTGGCGCATGGCCATGTCATATCTGTACCGGGCAGCGGGGGAAGTCGCCTTCAGCATAAACCACCCGGTGGCCCGGATCCTGCCGCCCGGTGAGCAGGCACTGTTCGCCCAGATGTTGAAGCGGGGCATCAACTCACCACCGACCTCCAGCTGCGGGCGGTTGTTCGATGCCGTAGCCGCCCTGCTGGGAGTGAGACATACCGTATCCTATGACGGTCAGGGGGCAATGGAACTGGAAGCGCTGGCCGAGACGACCACGGACAAGACGGGGGAAAGCTACCGGTACGTCATCTCCGGTGATGGGGAAAACCCTCTCCAGGCCGACTTTTCCCCCATGTTTATTGAGATGCTGGACAATATCGCCGGGGGGATACCGTGTGCAGTCATCGCCTGGCGCTTTCACAAAACCGTCGCAACCGCCGCCACGGAGTTCTGCCGGAGTATTGCAGCCACCACCGGTCTTACGCGAGTCGTTCTCTCCGGTGGAGTGTTTCAGAATCGCCTTTTAAGTGAAATGATATATACTGCCCTGACCCACGCGGGTCTCACGGTTTTCACCCATCGCCTGGTACCCCCCAATGACGGCGGTATCGCTCTGGGTCAGGCCGCAATCGCCGGAAGGAGAAATAACTGATATGTGTCTTGGCGTACCGATGAAAGTATTGAGCAAGGATGGCGACTACATCGTCGCCGAAGTGGACGGCGTGCAGAAGGAAGCCAGTGTCACGCTGCTGGGCGAAGAAGTGGCGGTGGGGGACTACGTTATTGTCCATGCCGGTTTTGCCATTTCCAAACTGGACGAAGAATATGCCGAGGAGACGATCCGCCTGATGCGGGAAGTTTTTTCAGATGAGGATATGGCATGAAATTCCAGGACGAATTCAGGGATCGGGCACTGGTGCAGAACATGGCGGACAACATCCGCCGCATGGCGCAGCGCCTGGACGCTCCGGTCAACTTCATGGAGGTCTGCGGCACCCACACCATGTCGATTTACCAGTACGGCATCCGCTCACTGTTGCCGGAAAATGTCCGGCTGGTTTCCGGGCCCGGCTGCCCGGTCTGCGTCACCCCGACCGGCTACGTTGACAAAGCACTGGCCTGCGCAGCAGATCCACTTACTATCATCGCCACCTTCGGCGATATGCTCCGCGTTCCGGGCAGCCGCTCGTCCCTGATGGAACAGCGGGCCGGCGGCGCCGACATCCGCATCGTCTACTCGCCGCTTGATGCGGTCGCGCTGGCAAAAAACAATCCGGAACGGAGGGTGGTGTTCCTGGGGGTCGGTTTCGAAACAACTGCCCCGACGATCGCCGTCAGCATCCTGGAGGCGGCCCGCCAGAAGCTGAAAAACTACTGCGTACTCGCTTCGCACAAAACCATGCCGGTACCGATGGATATCCTCACCGGTGACCCGGAACTGAACCTGAAAGGGTACCTCTGCCCCGCCCATGTCAGCACCGTTATCGGCGGCGCCGCCTACCGGCCGCTGGCGGAGAAATACCGCATTCCCTGCGTAGTGACCGGTTTTGAGCCGGCAGATGTCATGCAGGGCATTGAAATGCTTCTGGCCCAGACCCTGAAGGGTGAAAGCAGGGTCGAGATCCAGTACAGCCGGGCGGTCTCCTGGGAAGGAAACCTGAAAGCCCAGGCGATCCTCCACCAACTGTTTGAACCGTGTGATGCGGTCTGGCGCGGCCTGGGGGTATTACCCGGCAGCGGCTTAACCATCAGAGCCGAATATGCAGAGTTTGATGCCGAACGCGTCATGACACTGGATGTTCCGGACACGGCTGAAAACCCTGCCTGCCGTTGTGGGGAAGTGCTTAAGGGCAAACAGTCTCCGTTCCAGTGTCCGCTCTTTGCCACGATCTGTACACCCGAAGCACCGGTCGGCGCCTGCATGGTTTCCAGTGAAGGAACCTGCGCGGCAGCCTACAAGTACGGGAGATAACCGTGGCGTATTGGTCACATATCATGGCCGCTTTGGTCTCCGGGTTTCGCCATCGCCGCAAACTGGCACAGCTCCTGACGGAAACAGGGGGGGAGTCGGCAATAACAAACACCGACCCGGCAGCCCTGCACAGTTCCGGAATCGCTGCCCTGGCACTGGATTTTGACGGGGTGCTGGCAAACCATGGCGCTCCCGCTCCGCTCCCCGAAGCTGTCGAATGGCTGAGACGGTGCGAGGCGACCTTTGGCGGCGAGAACATTTTCATCCTGTCCAACAAACCGACAGAGGAGCGGAGACGCTGGTTTGCCGCACATTTTCCCGCCGTACGGCTCATTTCAGGGGTGCGGAAAAAACCATATCCGGATGGTTTAAACAAAACAGGGGAACTCGCCCGAGTCCCCCTCTCTTCAATCATGATGGTCGATGACCGCCTGCTGACCGGCTGTCTGGCAGCGCTGGTTGCCGGCGCTGTCCCCTGCTACATCCGCCGACCCTACATCTCGTTCAGCCACCGCCCGGCGGCGGAACTGTTTTTCCTGACGCTCCGAGCGGGGGAACGGCTCTGTGTGCGGTTGATTTCCTGCTTTTAAATGTTGGCTGGCAAATCCCCCTAAATCCCCCTTTCATAAAGGGGGACTTTTTTTGTTCAGCGTATGGGTACGCTTTTACCCCCCTTTATGAAAGGGGGGCCAGGGGGGATTTCCTCCGCTGAATCTCACCATAAATCCGCTCAAGCACCGCATCGGTCTCCAAAAGTACTTCCCGATTGTTGAAACGCAATACAAGCAGCCCCTCATCAGCCAGACACCGGTCACGTTCACTGTCTTTCCTAAGATGTTCCGGTTCACAGTGCTGACTGCCATCAACCTCAATGACCAATCCAGCGCTAGGTGCAAAAAAATCGACTATGTACGGTCCAACAGGTTTCTGCCGATAAAACTGAACACCATGAAGTTGTTTTTTTCGCAGACGAGACCAAAGCAACTGTTCGGCATCGGTCATGTTCTTGCGAAGTGTCCGGGACACCATTTTCAGGTTTTGGCCATATTCCCGCATATGCGCTTCAAATCCCCCTAAATCCCCCTTTCGTAAAGGGGGACTGAATTTTGTTCAGCGTATGGGTGCGCTTTTACCCCCCTTTATGAAAGGGGGGCCAGGGGGGATTTTGCTTTCCAGCTTTTCCCATAAAAACAACATATTACAGCAATTTGTTTGAACAAATTTTGTTGGTGCTGCTGCGGTTCATCCCCGCTCGTGCGGGGAACAGTGAATCAAGCCATACATACCCGCTAACTCTGGCGGTTCATCCCCGCTCGTGCGGGGAACAGAACTCTGCTATTTGTTCAGCGGCAATATCATGCGGTTCATCCCCGCTCGTGCGGGGAACAGCGGATACAATCGTTGCGTTTGTTCTCCTTTGGCGGTTCATCCCCGCTCGTGCGGGGAACAGGCTAAAAGAATTGCCATACCTGCAAAACCTACCGGTTCATCCCCGCTCGTGCGGGGAACAGGCTAAAAGAATTGCCATACCTGCAAAACCTACCGGTTCATCCCCGCTCGTGCGGGGAACAGGTTACCCGCACCCCGATCATCTACTGGCGCAACGGTTCATCCCCGCTCGTGCGGGGAACAGCTCTTAAAATATACACGTATTCAGTATGTATTAGGTTCATCCCCGCTCGTGCGGGGAACAGGCGCTGGTGGCGGCATACTCGGCGGAAAATTCCGGTTCATCCCCGCTCGTGCGGGGAACAGAATGAATTATTGGAGGCGTTATGTCTAATACGCGGTTCATCCCCGCTCGTGCGGGGAACAGACAAGGCCGCAACCTGGAACAAAGTTAAAGCGCGGTTCATCCCCGCTCGTGCGGGGAACAGGGTTTCGCGCTCCTGTTCCGGCGTGGTTGTTCCGGTTCATCCCCGCTCGTGCGGGGAACAGGGATATTCAAACATGGCGCAAAACAGGGATATCGGTTCATCCCCGCTCGTGCGGGGAACAGGAAAGCCCGCAATATTCGCGCCTGCGGATCAACGGTTCATCCCCGCTCGTGCGGGGAACAGTGGATACATCAGTGTTGCCGGTAACGGCATAGCGGTTCATCCCCGCTCGTGCGGGGAACAGAATACATGCGGATGTTAGGGCAGGAGCAACCGAGGTTCATCCCCGCTCGTGCGGGGAACAGAGCGCAGCGTGTATCAGTACAATACATTTTACCGGTTCATCCCCGCTCGTGCGGGGAACAGCTGTGGAGGCGAGGGCTGTGATGGAGTTGAAACGGTTCATCCCCGCTCGTGCGGGGAACAGTTGTTTTTGTGTAGTTAGCATGGTTATATCTCCGGTTCATCCCCGCTCGTGCGGGGAACAGGGATCTACTAAAAAATGAAAATTCAGTGTGCTCGGTTCATCCCCGCTCGTGCGGGGAACAGAATGTGAAAACTACAAGTGCACGGCGCATCCGCGGTTCATCCCCGCTCGTGCGGGGAACAGTGCGGATCGTATCGGCTGGATTTTAAACGGTACGGTTCATCCCCGCTCGTGCGGGGAACAGAATATATGAAATAGTAAACGGGCGTTAACTGTCGGTTCATCCCCGCTCGTGCGGGGAACAGTAAAGGAGAATTAGTCATGTATAAACGCAAAACGGTTCATCCCCGCTCGTGCGGGGAACAGGGATTTACTAAAAAATGAAAATTCTATGTACCCGGTTCATCCCCGCTCGTGCGGGGAACAGGGATCTACTAAAAAATGAAAATTCAGTGTGCTCGGTTCATCCCCGCTCGTGCGGGGAACAGATTTTTTGGAAATAGGCCATCATTGCCGTGCGCGGTTCATCCCCGCTCGTGCGGGGAACAGTTATTAAACCACCAGGAGGCACAGCATGGCAACGGTTCATCCCCGCTCGTGCGGGGAACAGACTTCTTCTACTTACTCAGAATCATTGAGCTATTTACACCTTGAAATTTGTACCAATTTTCACCGTACTCAAAACGGGTATTCCTGATCGCTGCCAACCTCTTCCGGCGGCAGAAAAGATACGAGCTTTATCCCGTCCATTTCAACCGGCATTCGCCGATTTGACCCGAGTGTCTGAAAATCAAAACCAGACTCGTTATTAGACGTCCAGGCCATCACAGCATTGCCATTTTCGATACCCTCTTCCAGATTATGCCCAATCATATCACGAACCCTTCGGCTCACATCCCCCACATAAACCCCGGCTCGTACCTCAATAAGCCAGAGACCAAGTCGCCCCCGTAGGCGTGGCGGCACATTCTCAACCACGATAACCAGCATCACCAAGCCCCTCCTTGTTAGGAATTGCAATCTCTACCGCCTCTTCATGTGCCTTTGGCCTCTCTACCTCTCCAGCAGCCAAGACCTCCTCAATAGTCGGAATAATCTTATCCAATAAGTGACTTTGACGAAAAGCGTCCCGACATGCCAAGCGTACCTCACGGTCAGGATTACGTGGATTCTTACCGGCGATGCGAAATGCCACCGGCACAACCGTATCAAACTTAAAAATATCAGCAATATCGTAAACAAACGATTGCGGTTTTCCGGTATGTATGAACCCAACCGCCGGGGCATACCCCGCTGCCAGAATGGCCGCTTCGCAAATACCGTAGATGCAGGCCGTCGCCGACGACAAGCAACGATTTGGCACATCGCCACTCTCCCAATCGGTGTGATCGTAGTTCCGACGTTTCCACTCCACCCCGTATTGCTGTGCAAGCAAGTCATATATTTTGCGCACCCGCACCCCCTCGATGCCGCGCAGTTGTTCAACACTGCGCCGTTCAGGCGGTTCCTCCTTGAAACGAAGCGCATACATCTTCCGGACGACTTTGAGCCGGGCTGAATCGTCCAGCGCCAACTTCGCCTGGTACAGCAACCGGTCCGAACGGGCACCCCCCGGTTGACCGGCTGCATACAACCGAACACCCGCTTCACCGATCCAGACCAGCAAACAGCCGACCCGCGCAGCAAGGACGACGGCAGAATGGGATACCCGTGTCCCCGGCTCCAGCATCAGACACGCAACAACTCCAATAGGGATATGAGTGCGGATGCCGGTTTTATCGACAACAACAAAGGCGCCATCGATAACATCGAGGTTGCCCTTCTCGATATAGATAACGGAGATACGGTCCTTGATGGGGAGTGGCTTTAATGGCGGGAGAAGGGGAATGGTCATAGTTTCCTCTGCTGTTTTGCTTCCAAAGCCTTGCGAGTAGTATCAATCTCCGCCACCAAAGTTTTCTCATCAGGTAAAACCATCTTGTACTCCGCAGCCAAAACCTTATTCGGGAGATTATCCAGCGCATAGTGAGCCAAAGCGTGGTCCTTCTGGGCACAGATAATCAGACCCACTGGCGGATTTTCTTCCGGGCATGTCCAATGTTCGCAGGCGTAGTTCAGGTACATATGCATCTGGCCCGCATCGGCATGGGTAAACTTCCCCAGCTTCAGATCAATCACCACCAGACAGCGCAGACGGCGGTGGAAGAAAAGCAGATCAACCCGATACCAGGAATCACCGATCCGCAAGCGTCGCTGACGGCCAACAAACGTGAAATCACCCCCAAGTTCCAGTAGAAAACTTTCCAGATGCTGGATCAACGCGTTTTCAAGATCATTCTCGGAATACTCGTCCTTCAATCCCAAAAATTCCAACACCAACGGATCTTTGATCTCTTCTTCAGCGGTTACGGCATCCTCCGGTAAAGGTTTTTGACCTTTTTTCAGCATACCGGTCTTATTACGGGAAAGTGCTGTACGCTCGTAGAAAAGGGTGGATATCTGGCGGTCAAGTTGAGACCCAGTCCAGCCACCTCGCAAGGATTCAGTTTCGTAGAATGACCGGGCTTCGGAAGTCTTTACAGACATGAGCCTTACATATTGTGACCATGGGAGCGGGAAAGATATGCTCGAAGCTGTCGAGCATTTTGCCAAGGCATTTTCTTTGAATTGCGCAGATGTCATCTGCGCAATTGGCCAAGTGAGATAAAAAAAGCGCATCTGTTCTACATTTCTTTTGGAAAAGCCTCGTCCGAACCGCGCGGTCAAATCCAATGACACTTGCGTGATCAGGGCGGCACCGTACTCGGCTCTGGCGACACCTCCCTGTTCATACTCTACAATCCGCCTGCCAACTTTCCAGTAGGTTACAGTCATGATCGTGTTCACAGCACGAGCAGACGTCCGCCGGGCTTGTTCCAACAGATCGACAACACTGGACAGCATGGCATCGTAACCGATTATGGGTGCTACCTGCTTTTGTAAAGGTTTCTTTTTATCCGCCATATCCGCCCTCCCTGAAATGCTGTAACAGCCGGGAATTGTTCAAAGAACAGTACCTGTGACAAAATGTTACGGATTGATGATTTTGCCACAGCAAGTTGGCCATAATTTCTGAATAGCTCAGGCCCGGCGAACCAGCATCAAACCAATGGCACTACCGACAACAGCCCAAGCCCCATCACCTTGCCATGTCCGATTCCTGTTTGCAGTGCATCCCTGAATTTGTCCGGTTCAGTGACAATAAGCATCCCATCGTACAACACAGAAAAAATACTAATTCCATTGCCGGAATGCTGCTTACCTCCGAGCATCTGTTCCTGTGAAACTCGCACATCAACCCGGTCCTGTGACGATTCTGAAAAATCAAAAGCGGTAAGTTTAGGCAACAAGAAACCGTGCATTTCCCCTTTACGCTTCACCCATACTTCCTGTTCCTCCAACTGTAGTAACCCTTGACGCTTGCCATTGCGGGAAACACACGGGTTGGCTCGTAACCTGAAACGAAAGCGCTTTCCAGCTATGACTGAATCGAGCTTCAGCCGTTCTTTCAAGTCAATAGCCGGATCAATGGTAGCAAGCCACCCTTTCACACCGATACCCGTCCAGTTAGGCATAGTACGGCTTTGCACAAGTATGCGTGGACATTCATCTGAATCCGTCTCCGGTTCATGCCGCCACAAGAATTCCCCTTCCCGACATTTACTGTCCGGTGTGCTGAACGCTCGGCAGAGTGTGGAATGGAGCTGATAGGGATCTGACAGGTCGCGGCGAGCTTCCCGGCAACGTGGATCAATATGGATTCTATGCAGAAACATGGGCAACCTCCTGCGGAAAGGGAATCCATTCCGAACGCACGAACCGTGACCCGAAGTGACGTAAGGCAAACGACGACAGCGGCTGGTCCATCTTGAGTACGCCGGAACCATCCGCCGACTCATAGGAAATCAGGACCTTTTCGGGAAGCACTTCCCATTTCCGTTGGCTTGCAATCCAAGGCCAGCGGGCCAAAACGTCCAACAGCGGAGCATCCTGTAGCCCGTCAGCCATACAGACAGACTCCGATGGCACATAGGATTTTCGCCCCAAAGCAAGCGTCCAGAAAGGGTTTTGCAGGGCAGCGTGAATTTTTTCAAGCAAGGCGACATTTTGACTTTCAAGACCCACCAGGAAGCAAGCGTCCGCAAGGTAAAAGCGCTGTGAAACTACACCACCACCCTTGGCCTGTTTTCCATCCGCCTTGATGATGGTGTCTGCTGCAGCGCAGCCCGCAGTCTGGTAATCCCGTTTGGGCACCCCTGGCCGGTCATGACGTACACCCATAGATAGGTGAGTAAGCGGCTCAAGGCCCGTCCAATTTTCCCGATCAATACCCAACGCTGCAGCCAGCAGACCGATGACTCCGGATTTGCTGGGTTCCTTGCCGGTATCGCGTTGGTCAAAACGACTGGTGGTGCCCCACGACTGCATGGGTCCCGCCAAGCGAAGTAACAATGTGGGCATGGTTTACTCCTGTGCGGCCACAAGGGCCTTATCGAGAAGATCCTTCAGCGCTGGCAAGGTAGTTCCCAATCCATTTAACTTGGCATCAATGAGATTGAGGATGAATGTTTGTTCCTGACCACCAAAAGCGACTTGAAGCGTCTGGGCTTTCTTGGCAAGTTCCTCCGCCGACTTTCTGGTAAGTGACTCGTCTTTTGTGACGCGGACTGGCGTTTCGAAAGCATTGGCAAGATTGCGCGGAGCTGTATTATGGCGCACTGTAACGGCAACAAACTCAGGGGGATTGTGAGCCGCAAAGGTATTTTGCTTGCC
>Ga0208613_1000827_pt1 | contig 10320 bp, 8 predicted proteins | sample CryBogmetaGMA6M_FD_184543 | JGI IMG/M metagenome (GOLD analysis project Ga0208613, IMG submission 184543) | Freshwater microbial communities from Crystal Bog, Wisconsin, USA - MA6M (SPAdes) | ecosystem: Environmental > Aquatic > Freshwater > Lake | place: Crystal Bog, Wisconsin, USA | collected... | reverse complement strand
GGCCAGGCGCCGAGCAGGATGCCGTAGACCAGCCAGCAGGCCACGCCTGAAGTGAAGGCGCTGTACATGCCGAGCGAGATGCCGCGCACGTCGCGGGTTTTGAAGGTGTGCCACGCTTGCGGCACGAAGCTGGCGGTGGTCAGGGTGGCGGCGACGTAACCAATGAGGTCTGAAAAAGCGGTGGCGGGCATGGCAAGGAAGGGTGGGCTGGAAAAAGCTCAATTGTCCTTCACGGCCCAGTCCAGCAAGGGATCGAAGGCTATTTTGGCGGCGCTGGCATGGGCGTGGTTAATCACGGCCACCATTACATAGCGCTTGCCACTGGCGGCATGCACGTAACCGGCCACAGCCACCACGTCGCGCAGGCTGCCGGTTTTCAGGTGGGCGCTGCCTTGGGCCTTGGCGCGGCTGCGTTTCAGGGTGCCATCAACGCCCGCAATTGGCAAAGACGACATCAGCTCGGGCATCAGCGGCGAGCGGTAGGCGCTTTGTAGCAGGCGCGCCAGTGCCAGGGCGCTGATGCGGTCGGTGCGCGACAGGCCCGAGCCGTTTTCAATGGTGGGCGCGTCATCGCTGCCAAGGCGCTCTTTCCACCAGCGGCGCACCACGTCTTGCGAGGCGACACGGCTGGCGGCGGGCAGGCTCAGCGTCAAAAACACCTGCTGCGCCATGACGTTGTTGCTGTATTTGTTGATGTCGCGAATGACCTCGGCCAGCGTCGGCGAGCTCAGCTCAAACACCGGCTCCAGCACCAGTTTGCCGGTCGCTCCCACCACGCTGGGCACAACGCCGGCGTGCACTGTGCCGCCAAGCGCGCCGCCCATCTCGCGCCACAGCCCTTCGATGGCGCGCACGTTGTAGCTTTGGGGGTCGGCATAGGCCACCGGCCAGACTTTTTCGCCACATTGGGCCGGGTAAGCGCCTGTAAACCGGATGCGCAACGGGTCCGAAAAATCGGCTTTCAGGGTTGCGCGGTAGTCGCCACAGTCGGGCGCAGCGCTAGTAGCTGCGTTCGTTCCATTCACGCCATTCGCGCCGTTGGTCAGCGGCACACTGGTCTGCAGTTGCACCCCGGCCAGCGGCGGCTCAAACTGCACGCTGGCCCGGTGGGCGGTGCGGTCGGGCACGAAAGTCATGACGACCGATTTGAAGTTAAGCAGCAGCGCTTCGGGCGTGGCGTTGTAGGGGCGCAGCGGTTCGCCGTCGAAGCTGCCGGGGTCGGCGGCGACGGACTCAAAGGCGCTGCCGTCGAGCACGATGTCGCCGGCAATGGTCTTGATGCCCAGACCCTGCACCCGGCGCAGCAGCAACCAGAGCCGCTCGGCCACCAGCTTGGGGTCGCCCTGGCCCTTGATGTACAAGTTGCCAAACAAGGTGCCGTCGCGCACTGCGCCTTCGATATACACCGGCGTGCGCCAGGTGTAGGCCGGGCCCAGCAAGTCGAGCGCCGCGTAAGTGGTCACCAACTTCATGACCGAGGCCGGGTTAACGGGGACCGTGGCACGGTGGCTCAGGCGCGGTGGCAGTTTGCCCTCGGCGTCCACCACGAGCAGGCTCACAGCGTCTTGCGGCACTTTGGCGCGGGCCAGCGCGGTGGCGAATTCTGGCGGCAGGGCTTGGGCCAGCGTCAGCGTACCGACCAAGGTTAAAAGCGCGCCCAGCAGGATTTTTTGAAGCAACATCAGCAGATTATCCGGCCAGCATCGCGCCACAAGCCCTTGGCGTGCAGGCGGAAAAGGCGCCACCGATAATCGACCCATGCATTCTTCAACCAGCCATTCCTCCAGCGGGTTTTCGCCGCGCACGATTGGCCTCGCTGCGGCCGTTATCACGGTCATCATCTGGACCTCGTTCATCATCATCGCGCGCGCCTCGGCGGACCCGTCGCGTGGCGGCACCCTGACGCCGTTTGACATTGCGTTTTGCCGCATCGTCGGCGCCAGCCTGATTTTGCTGCCGTGGGGCGCCTGGCTGGTCTACCGCGACCGCGACCGCGGCGTCGGGCAGTCCGCCTTGTTCGGCATTTCACCGCTGTCGCTCAAGGTCACGGCCTCGGTCGGCTTGTTTGGTGGTTTGCTCTACGCGCTGCTGGTCTACAACGGTTTTACGTTTGCCCCGGCGGTGCATGCCTCGGTGCTGATGCCGGGCAGCTTGCCGCTGTGGACGGCGCTGCTGGCGGTGCTGGTGCTGCATGACCGCATCACGCCCTTGCGGGCGTTGGGTTTGGGCTTGATCGTGCTGGGCGACCTGATGGTGGGCGGTGCCAGTTTGCTGCACGCATTTGATGGCGGTTCGGTCTGGAAGGGCGATGTGTTGTTCATGTTGGCGGCAATGTGCTGGGCCACTTACAGCGTGCTGGCGCGCCGCCATGCGCTGGACGCGGTGCGCGCCACCATCGCCATCACCGCTTTCGCGTTTTCGATTTACGTGCCGGTGTACGCCGCGCTGGTGCTCAGTGGGGCGGTGCCGGGCCATGTTTTTACGGCGCCTTTCAAAGAGGTGCTGTTCCATGCCGTGTTTCAGGGCTGGGGCTCGGTGGTGATCTCCGGCATCACCTTCACCAAAATGATCCAGCACTTTGGCCCGGTGCGCTCGACCATGATCACGGCGCTGGTGCCGGGCTTGTCGGCCTTGGGTGCGGTGGTGTTTTTGGGCGAACCCCTGTACTGGAATCTGGCTACCGGGCTGGCGCTGGTGACGATGGGGATTTTGTTTGGAGTGCGTGCAGCGCTGCCGGTTGATATTAAAGCTGTAGCTGCTAGCGCAGGTACGGCGGGGGCTAGAGGCTAATTTGATGAGTATTGAAGCACACATGAAGAGTCTGAATCTGCTCGCCTTTGACACCAGCACCGATGCCATGTCCATCGCCGTGCAGCGCGGGCAGGACGGTTCCTCGCAGGTCTGGCACCACAGCGGCCCCGGCGGCGCGCAAACCTCGGCCCATCTGATTCCGGCGATTCAGGACTTGATGCATCAGGCGGGTTTGACGTTTGCTCAGCTTGACGCCATCGCTTTTGGCTGCGGCCCGGGGTCGTTCACCGGTTTGCGCACCGCCTGTTCGGTGGCGCAGGGCTTGGCGTTTGGCGCCAAGGTGCCGGTGATTCCGATCGACACCCTGTTGTGCGTCGCTGAAGAAGCGCGCTTTCAGCACGCGCCCGACCTCGCGCACTTCGCCGTGCTTGCGCTGCTGGACGCCCGGATGGACGAGTTGTATGCCAGTCACTACGAATTCAATAGCGGGCAGTGGAGGCAAATCGGGGGCTACAGCCTGATTCGGCCTGAAGACCTGGCCTGTGAACCCAACAGCACGCTGGCCGGCAATGTGTTTGCCGCCTATGGCGAGCGCTTGCCCGCAGCGCTGACCCAGCGGGTCGACGCCCTGCCCAGCGCGGCCGCCCTGTTGCGCCTCGCCCCCGCCTTGCTGGCCGCGGGCGCAGCCGTGCCGGCCGACCAGGCCTTGCCGATCTACATCCGCGACAAAGTGGCCAAAACCACGGCTGAGCGTGCGGCCGAAAAGGCGGCTTTGTGACCACCAACGCTAACCCTCACCCCGGCCCTCTCCCAGAGGGAGAGAACAGCCTGGCGGGCGTTTCAGGTGTCGAGGCCCGGTTCGAGCGCCTGACCGCCGAGCATCTGGAGGCCGTGGTCAACGTGGAACAGCAGGCGTATGCCCATGCCTGGACGCGCAGCCATTTTCAAGATGCCCTCAACTCGGGCAATGAAGCCCAGATGTTGCTCGCTGGTGACACCTTGCTGGGTTACTTTGTCGCCATGAAGGGCTTTGAAGAGGTGCATTTGCTCAACATCACCGTAGCGCCCACCTACCAGCGTCAGGGTTGGGCCCACGTCATGCTCGATGCGCTCGCCATTTGGGCCCGGGGTCAGGGCGCTGAATGGTTGTGGCTGGAGGTTCGGTCTGGTAATGCGCGGGCCACAAAGGTGTATGAAAGCCAGGGCTACCGCCGCATGGGCCTGCGCAAAAATTATTACCCCAGCGCCCACGGCCAGCGCGAAGACGCGGTGGTGATGAGCCTGCGCCTCTGAGTGGGCGAGAATGCACGCATGAGTCTTGACCTCGACACCCGACAGCGCGCCATGTTGCAAGAGATGGGTGTGCACGTCTGGTTGCCGCCAACCGAGATGGAGGCGCCGGAGGTGTTAAACCCGCCGATGGCCGAGGCGGCGGCGGCAACTGCGCCGCGCAGCGTTCCGCAGGTCCCACGTGCCGCCGAGCCGGTGATGGATGCGGTTGCTATTGAAGCTATAGCTATCAGCGCAGTGAACACGAGGGCTACAGCCCCAAAAACCTCAAGGATTCAGGCCGTTGCTGTGGCCACCGGCACGCCCGCTGTGCTGGCTGACGGCATTGCCGCCATGGACTGGGCCGCGCTGACCGACACGGTGACCAACTGCCAAGCCTGCAAGCTGTGCACTGGCCGTCAAACTGCGGTATTTGCTGGCGCGCAGGACGATGTGCCGCGCCGCGCCGACTGGCTGGTGGTGGGCGAGCCCCCCGACGATGCCGAAGAGCGCCAGGGTGTGCCGTTGGTGGAGGCCGCCGGGCTGTTGCTCGACAACATGCTCAAGGCGGTGGGCGTGAAGCGCACCGGCGCCGCGCTGGCACCCGAGGCAGCCGCTTATGTGACCAACGCCGTCAAGTGCCGCCCGGCCGTGGTGCGCAACCCGACGCCGGCAGAACTCGCCTTGTGTGAAAACTTCTTGCGCCGCGAAGTCGCTTTGGTACAGCCTAAAGTGATTCTGGCGATGGGCCGCTTTGCCGCCCAAATCCTGCTGCAAGCCAGCCAGCCCGACGTGGCCGCCATTCCCTTGGGCAAACTGCGCGGCCAGGTTTACCGTTACCAGGGAATCCCGGTGATCGTGACCTACCCGACCAGCTACCTGCTGCGCACGCCGCAAGACAAAGCCCGCGCCTGGGCTGATTTGTGCCTGGCGCTGGCGGTCCTCCAAGGTCCTCAGGCGTAAGTTACAGCGCCTGTGGTTGTCACGGTAATGGTTTTTCCGATCGTGGGCGTGTAGGTTTTGGAGGTGACGGTGCTCATGAATACATACTCGCCCTTGACCGCTGCAGCCGTCACAGTCATGAGCAAATAGCCGCGTTGCGTGGTGTTGCTGTAGTTCAGGTCGTCGACCAGGCCCAGGCCGCTTCCGAAAACGGTGGGTCCAGCCACCGCAGTGCCATCCAGTGAACTGGCCAAACCGCCCAGACCCGCGCTTTCAAAGCCGGGGGAGGTAACGGATGAGCCAGCAAATTCAACGCCTACTTTGGTGCCATTGAGAGTCGTTAAATTGGTGAACCAGGCGTTGTGCGAGTCGCCAGACAGGGCCACCAGTTTCTTGCCTTGCCCCAGGATGGTTTGCAAAACGGCTTCGCGGTTGCTGGGGTAACCGTCCCACGCATCGAGGTTGTAGGGAATGGTGGGGTTCAAGTTCGTGTTCAGCAAATCTGCCTGCGGTTGCGTAATGGCCGGGCCACCCAAAGTAGCACCATAGCGGGCACCTTTGGCCGTCAGGTAATCCGAGATGGCGGTCATGACGGCTTGTCCATTAACTTGAGTGGGAGCTGCAATGGCTGTGGCCTGTGCACTCAACACGGAGGCTGGAAACCACATGCGCGCCATGATGTCCTGGTTGCCCAGAAATTGCCAGGTGGCGGTGGACGCCGTGAGTTTGTCGGTGAGCCAGGACTGCTGCGTCGCGCTGATCATGGTGCGTGCTGCATCCGTGCCCATCGCCATGGCCGTCAGGTAACGCGTCACGCCACCATCGGTGTCGCCAAAGTTGTCGTACTGTTGGACACGCCCTTCAATCCGGGTGTCGAGCATGTGCAGCGACAGCAGGTTGCCAAAATCAAAGCTGCGGTAGATTTTGAGCAGGTTGGCGGTGTCGGGCGTGCGAATCGGCAGCCACTCGTGGTAAGCCTGGGCGGCGTTGTTCTTGCGGGTGGTCCAATCGCCCTGCGTTGCCGGGTTGTGATTTTCAGCGCCGGTCATATAGGCATTGTTCGCAAATTCATGGTCGTCCCAGATCGTGATCCAGGGCATTTTGGCGTGCAAGGCTTGCAGGTTGAGGTCCGATTTGTACAGGGCGTAGCGGGTGCGGTAGTCGCTCAAACTAACAATGTCGTTGGCCGGGCTGGTCACGCGGTTGAGCGTGACGGCCGTGATACTTGTATCAACATTGGTGTTGCCAAACTTGGCGGGGTCAGAGCCGTACTCGTAAATGTAGTCACCCAGATGAATGGCATATTGCGCATCCGATTTGGCCGCTGCATCGTAGGTATTGAAATAACCAGCTGAAAACAGTGTGCATGAAAACACGGCCAGTTTGACCGATGTGGCAGAAGAGGTCGGCAAGGTGCGGGTCGTTCCTACCGTAGAGACCACACCCGCATCATCTGTGAAGCGGTAGAAGTAGCTGGCGCCAGACGTCAGGCCGGTGACGTCCACTTTGGCGGTAAAACCGGTGGCCTCGGAAGCGACAAGGCGGCCTGATTTCAGAACCGTGGCAAAGGTGCTGTCGCTTGCTACTTGCCAGGACAGGCCCACGGCATTTGTGCTGCCAGGTATCTTGGCGTGGGTCCACAAAATGACACGGTCGGCCAGTGGGTCGCCACTGGCAACGCCGTAGTTGAATGTCGAAGGCGTCGCGTCGGAGCCGCCACAGGCGGCCAGTGAGCTGGCAACCACCGCTGCCGCAGAAGCAGAGGCGGTAGTGACCAAAAAGTTGCGACGGTTACTGATATCTGACATGAAAAACTCCTGAAAAGTAGTTCATTTAAAGCCCGTGATGTGACAAATAGATGAATGAACCCGCCAAATAAAAGGTTGTCACGAAGCCTTCACACTGACTTGCTTAAATAGGTCTTCGCACCCTTTTTAAAGTCAAACTCGTTCGCAAGAACGCCACCATGCCCCGCACATTTTTTATTGTTCTCGCGGTGCAGTTTCTATCCACCATCGCCGACAACGCGTTCCTGATCGTGGCGATTGCCCGGGTCATTGAGCAATCGGCTGCGGCCTGGGTCATCCCGGTGCTCAAAGTCAGTTTTACGCTGTTCTATGTGTTGCTGGCGCCGTTGGTAGGACCTCTGGCCGATTCGTTTCCGAAAGGTCGGGTGATGCTGTGGGCCAATTTTCTGAAGGTCTGCGCGGTACTCCTGTTGCTGGGCGGTATAGACCCGGTGCTGGCGCTGGCTTGCGGCGGCTTGGGGGCTGCCATTTATGCCCCGGCCAAGTACGGGCTAATCACAGAATTACTACCCGCCGATGAACTGGTCCGCGCCAACGGATTTTTTGAAGGCACGACGGTGTGCGCGGTTATTTTCGGAACGGCCCTGGGTGGCTTGCTGATCAGTGCCGTGATGCCTCATGTCAACTTGTCATCCTCGATTTCCTACCTGGGTGGCACTTCGACTGCGTTGATCGCAGGCATGCTGTGTCTGTTGGCCTTGTACAGCAGCGCCACGCTCTTGAGTCTGGGCGTGCGCGACAACGGTGTTCGCTACCCGGGGCATTCCATCCATCCTGTTGCGTTGATTCAACGCTTCTTCAAGGAAAACAAAATGCTATGGCGCGACCCGCTGGGCGGCTTGTCCATGGCGGTGACCACGCTGCTCTGGGGTGTGGGCGCCACCTTGCAACTCATCGTGTTGCGCTGGGCCAGCGAGTCGCTGGGCTTGTCGCTCACCCAGGCCGCCTACCTGCAAGGCGTCACCGCCGTGGGGGTTATCGTCGGCGCCATCCTGGCCAGCCGTTATGTGCGACTCGCACGCGCCACCCATTTGCTGCCGCTGGGGGTGGTGCTGGGTCTGCTGGTGCCGGTGATGTTGCTGGTGCACTCGGTGCTGATGGCGGCCCTGTTGCTGATGGTGGTCGGTGCCCTGGCTGGTTATTTTGTGGTGCCGATGAATGCGCTGCTGCAACACCGGGGCTGTACCTTGCTCACCGCCGGTCGCTCGATTGCGGTGCAAGGGTTTAACGAAAACGCCGGCATGCTTTTGATGCTGGCGCTGTATGCCCTGGCGACCGCTACCCAAGCTGACCTGCGCATTTTGATCACAAGTTTTGGCGTGCTGGTGTCCGTCACCATGCTCTTGATTCTGGTGCTTCAACGTCAACAAGGCGTGTTGCAAACGACCACCGGGCAGACTTGCTCCTGACAGGGTGCGCTGTCGTCAAACTGTCAAAAAACCATCATCAATTTGTTACTTTGGCGCATTAGCCTGTGGGGTGTGAACAATCAAAATGAACTATTCGTAGCGTCCTACGCTGCTCGCCCGCCCAGTCTCCGGATTGCTGTGGTCACTGAAACCTATCCACCCGAGGTCAATGGCGTTGCCATGACGTTGGGGAAAATTGTCGAGGGCCTGCTGGTGCGTGGACACGCCGTGCAAGTCGTGCGACCACGTCAGGGCGTTGAAGATGAACCGCCCTTGCGCGCTGGGCTGGACCAGGTCTTGTCGCGAGGCATCCCGTTGCCTACTTACGGCGAATTACGCTTTGGTTTGCCCTCTAAAAACCGGCTCATTAAACTCTGGACCGAGAAGCGCCCGGACATTGTGCACGTCGTGACCGAAGGGCCGCTGGGCTGGTCGGCGGTGTCGGCAGCGCGCAAGCTGAAGTTGCCGGTGACGAGTTCATTTCACACCAACTTCGAGAGCTACTCGCAGCACTACGGCATGGGCCTGCTCAAGTCACCGATTGACGGCTACTTGCGCAAACTGCACAACCGGACCCAGGCCACCATGGTGCCAACGCGCGCTATGCAACTGGCGCTGCAGAGTCGCGGGTACCAGCATGTGACGCTGCTGTCGCGCGGGGTAGAGACCCAGCAATTCTCCCCTGCCAAACGCTCGCAGGAACTGCGCACGCAGTGGGGTGCCGGCCCGGAGGATTTGGTGTTTTTGAGCGTAGGTCGGCTCGCCAAAGAGAAAAATGTAGGCGCTGTCGTTGCTGCGTTTCAAGCCATTCAGTTGCGCTTGCCCAAAGCCAAACTGGTCTTTGTCGGCGATGGTCCTTTGCGCAAAAGCATGGAGCAGGCGTGCCCAGGGGCCATTTACGCAGGCGTGCAAAAAGGGGAAGCCCTGGCGGCGCACTACGCTTCAGGCGACGTGTTTCTATTCCCCAGCCTGACCGAGACCTTTGGCAATGTGGTGCCCGAAGCGATGGCCAGTGGTCTGGCGGTGGTGTCCTTTGCCTGCGCTGCGGCGCAGGAGTTGATCACCACCGGTCAGAACGGCGTGCTGGTAGCAGGGAGCCTTGAGTCGGACTTTGTGCATGCGAGCGTGGCGCTGGCAAAGGATAGGAAGACGCAGGAGCAGGTTCGCAGTCAGGCTGCGGGCAGTGTGGCACACCTCAATTGGAACGCGATTTACGATGGCTTTGTGGCCACGCTCAGCGGCGTCGTGGAACGCCATGGCCATGCGTTTGCCACGGCCACACCGTTGCGTGGCCCAGTGGCATTCAGTCAGCCCAGCGCATGAGTGCCTGGCCCATCTTGATGTTTGCGCCCTGATGCAATTCCTGGCTCAGCGCAAAGCCCTTGGGTGCAAGGATGATGACAGTCGAGCCATGCTGAAACCAGCCCATTTCCTGCCCTTTTGAAAAATGCGCCTCGCAGTCGATGGTCTTGGGCCCTGAGTACTTCAAATGAAACAGCACATCCAGAAAATGCAGACGAATGCTGGCCACCAAAATAGCGGCCACCGGCACCAGCGCCACGCGTTGTCCCTGGCATGGCCCCGCACCGGTGAACTGAGTACGAATAAAAGAGCGCTCGTTTTTGCAGAACAATTTTTCAACGCGTTGCAGGGCGATGGGATTCACGTTCCAGGTGTCACCCGAAAAGTACCGCACCTTTTCTACCGTGCAATCGTAGGGCGCGTGAAAACGGTGGTACATGCTCGACGTCAGGCGCAGGGTGACGAAGTAGCCGTCCTGCCAGTCGGCCAGGTTTTCCTCGGTGCCCAGCAGGTCCTCCAGTGCATACGGAAACCCCTTGGCCTGAAACACCTGCGTGCCCCGAATCGGACCATTCGCCCCCACGATGGCGTCCACCGGACTCGCCATCACAGACGGGTCGTGATCAACCGGGCGGGCCCCGTCTTTCAGTTCGCGCGTGAAGCAGTCGTGCATGCTTCTGAAGTTTTGTTTTTTAGCCTCGCTGAGGTCCAGTGCCGAAAAGTATTTCCAGATGGCAATCGACGCATCGCGCACCCAGGGCTGCTCGATCTTGCTGAAGCGGCCCATGAACTGGGTCAGCCAGCGGCGCGGCAAGCGGTTGGTGAGTAGGAAGTTCAGA
>Ga0208613_1000825_pt1 | contig 10322 bp, 21 predicted proteins | sample CryBogmetaGMA6M_FD_184543 | JGI IMG/M metagenome (GOLD analysis project Ga0208613, IMG submission 184543) | Freshwater microbial communities from Crystal Bog, Wisconsin, USA - MA6M (SPAdes) | ecosystem: Environmental > Aquatic > Freshwater > Lake | place: Crystal Bog, Wisconsin, USA | collected... | reverse complement strand
ATTTGACATTACTTATGAAATTATCGGCGTTGGTAATAATGATTTAAGTGTCGCTAGAAAATATGGACTGCCAGCGGTTATCGGCTATGCTTGGAATAAGGGAGCGGACGGGATGTATCACGATTACGGGATTAGCCCAAATCACTGCTTTAACAATGCCGATATGCGAGCAGACACCAGCAAGCCTTGCCTTGATAGTTATCCCGATGATTTTCAGATTGATGGCGATTATCCAAAGAGTGAATTTATAAAAGTATTAGCACCAGATTATAATATTGCATACGCAATGCTTTACTATGTTAATTTAAAAACTAAAGAAACACTTATGACTAAATTTAAAAAGATTATTAGGGATATTCACGGCGGTATATGGTTTGTTAAGCCAGTTAATGATGGCAAGGCAATTGGAAAACAAAAGATTGACTCTTTACAAGCTCTGTTGGGGGCTTTGGTTGATGAGTTTGGGGTAGAGAATAACAATGTTTCGGATAGTGAGATGAATAAAAAAGTTAAGTGGGTATTTTTCAGATAAAATGGTAAACTAAAAACACCGCCCTCATCAGTGGTGTTTTTAGTTTGTCAAATACAAATCACAACCCCCTAATTTGTTAAAATTTGCCACTTGGTGAGACGATAGGCAGGTTTTGGGTGTTGCATACCTCAACGCATTTATAGTAGTCTGATTTCTCGACTTTAGCCGTCATCCCTGTCTCAGCCCGAACCCCTGCCATTAACAGCCAGATTATAATAACAACTGACCAGAAGAATAATAAGTGTTTTAGTTCTATGTTTTTCATATTACTTCATTTTTAATATAATAATAATTAGTTGAAGCATTATAATCGTAAAACCAGAAAAGAGGATATAATTTGTTTTATCTGTTATTAACCCTATTATCATTGATATAAATGTAATCAATACTAATTTTTCCATAATATTTATGTATTATAATACCAATCCTAAGTCTGGCATTTTCTGTTAGTTTATTAAAATCAATATTACTTATTTTCATAATTTTATCAAATTATTTTTTTAAACATCTTACCGAAAACCCATAGAACTGCGAATCGGCATAGCGACCGACCGTCGCGAGCGACGAACCCAAGTGGCGTTCCCAAGCACTGCCACCGTAAACAGACGACGACGACCACCAGCCGGCACTCGAGGTGCGATAATAGAAGGTCCCATCGGTATTGCGGCAGCCAGTAAACTCAATATTCTCTATATCTTCTTTAGTTTTCACTAATTCAGAAAATTCTTCATCAGTTGGCATTCGTTTACCAGCTTTTTCCGTTTCTCTCATTGCAGCTTTCCAGGTGAATAACTGCTCACCTTTAAACTCATCATCTAAAAATTCCCATATATCTTTTTCAGGATTTTCTAAATACTGTTTACCATCTACTGTTATTTTGTGCCACCTGTCAGAGTTGACACGAAAATTGTTGTCTTCTAATTCCAATTTGACTTCGTGTTTTAATTCTTCTAGTTCTGCTAATAAGTTTCTAATTTTTTTGATTATTTCTGTTTGATTGTTCATAGTGTTTATGATTATTTAGTTATTTTTCTCTTCGCCTCGTGCTCGTGAGCGCAAGCTGGGCAGATGAAGATTTTATTTTTTAATGAAAATGAAAAGATTGTCTCTGCACAGATACGGCTAAATACACAACCGCATTTTTGACAAATTTCTAAATATTTTAGTTCTTTTATGTCCATAATTTTATGGTTAATAATAAATTAGATATAATTAGCCATTCCCCTTATCTATACTTTTAATCGCATAAGAAGATTGGTTTAAGTATATATCATCCAAAGGTAACGCCACTACCGCCAGCTATTAACCGACTCCCCTGATAGTTTGAGCTACGATTTAAGGAGGCTTAAAGACAAGTAAGGGCGCCTGTTACAGGCCGATAGAGCAGGCGATTTGTATCTGTCTTCAAGCTAATCCGTATGAGTGTTTTCGACAAGCCAACTCATAAAACGCTTGTTTGGTAGAATTGTAGAAAATTTGTGTCTGGCTTATTGTGGAAACGGCAGGATTCGAACCTGTGACCGAGGGCTTGAAACAAGGACACCTCTGCTCTACCTATTGCGTTACATTCCCTTGATTTTAAATTTGGAAAAATTATCAAAAAAAATTGGTGATTTATTAACTAGATTGGAGAGGTGAGATTTCAACCTCCGTGCCTACTCACACACACTCCAATTTAATGAATAAATGTTTTTATTCACTAAAACCTACGACCCACTAACAAGGTTGATACTCCTTACCAGATACTGCATACCTTTGTATCTTCGCAGCTCTTTCTAGACAAAACTGCTTGGAAGGATTTCGGATAGTTGCCAACGGTAATTACATCCGCCGAGTGGGTCTTACCTTTTAATAAACAAAAAACACTTATAAGATTTGCTTCGCCAGATAGTAGTAGTCCGTCAAGATTTCTACAGGCGAAGCAAGCCTTATAAGTGTTTTCTTCGACGGACTAAATTTAATTGTTATTAACAGTATATCATTCGTTTTATTATCTGTCAACTACTTGAAATTATTTGTCAAATTTATTTACTCTCTACCACAAACTGCCCCTGTTATGAGAGCTACCTATGCACTATTTCAGCATAGTCCTACTAATCACCAGCGAGCAATAGTGGTATCTAAAGTTATAAAAACTTTTAGTCCGGTGATTTTGTGTGTCAGCGTAATCTTTTCGGTTGGATTATATAAAATCATAGTGCGTGATAGAAGTCTTTTATTTCAACAGTATGAAATGGTTGTGTTTCGTCCATTGCCTTTAAAAGACTATTTTCCATTATCTCTAAAAGTTTTTGAGAGTTTGCTGGCATTAAACGATTAAAAAAATGTTTTTCAAATCCTTTAATCATATATTGCATTGCGTTAATTGCTTTTTGTCTTTCGTTCATAGTTTTAATTTAGTAATTTAGCGTTATCGTATTCTTCCTTGGTTTTTCCTTGTGATAAATACGGGTAATAAGAAAGGTCAATTTTAGATCCGCTTCGTTCATCAATCCAGGCTCCGCCTTTTTTGATTGCAAATCCTCCGTCGTGTAGTGGTAAGCGGTTTATATTAGCTTTGCTTGATGGCATAATACACGATATTGATGTTAAGTTTATAATTCCATTAAGGCTTTTAAAATGGATTAAACCAGTTTTACCATCCAACTGTTTCATTTCTTCTTCTGTTATTTCAAACTGGTCGCCATTTATTAACTTCATTATATGCATATTTTTAATCTAAAAAAGTAATAGCTCCCTTAATAGGTGCTTTGCTTTTTTCATAATAAATATTTAAATCACCCATTTTAATTTTAAGTTGATATGGGTTGGTAATAGTCGGGGCATATTGGCTACCTTGAATTGACACGGCATAATTAACCATATTTAAAGTTTTCTCATAACCAAACTGTTTTATAAAATCTTCAAGTATTGTCCTATAAGTTTTTTGTCCAAAATTTATTACAGGATTAATCTTTTTAAAAACATTTAAAATAAAATTTATCCGTTGTCCGTCCGAGCTCTGCTCGGTTATAAGTTCAGGTTTAGGTTCAGATTCAGGTTCAAGTTTAGATTCAAGTTTAAGTTCAGATATCTCGGAGGGTTGGGTAAGGGTTTCGGAGGGTTTCAAAGTGTTTTGTTTTGCTTCATACTTAGCCATTATTTCTTTAGGGACTAAAAGTAAACTTTTTTCGGCTCCTGTTTTCATATTTTCGTTGGCACATTGGTTTTTTGTAAAATTTAGGATAAACACCCAGCCGTCAATATAAGAAATTTTAGTCCCGAACCTTTTTATGATGTTTAAAAGCATTTCATTTTCAATCCCAGTTTCTCTACTCATCACTTTTAACGGTAATTCATAAACTCCACAAATTTCCGTGTGTTCGTTTGTTAAAAGATATAAAAATAAATATCTTTCAAGCGGATCTAATTCTACTATAAAATTATCACTCCAAAACTTCGTGTTTATTAATCTTCTTTTCATATATTTTTTACTAAACAAAAAACCTTATACTTGTATGTTGCCGAGTTCCCGAAATGAGGGCTCCCCGGATTGGTTACCGAGCATACAAATATAAGGTTTCTTAATAATCATTTCTATTCTTTGGCAATTCATAAATTGTAATCTAATTATATCAAATTGTTATCAAGCAGTCAAATTTATTTACTCTCGACCACAAACTGCCCCTGTTAGGAGAGCTACCTATGCACTATTTCAGCATAGTCCTACTAATCACCACCGAGTATATATCCTCTGGCGAATACTGGTTGGGAGTTAATGGTTGGGAATAAACAAATCTTCTCTCCTCCGAAAACGATAGCTAAGTTTGTTGTTGGATTTGCGTGTCTCTAGTTTGTTGCTAGATTGGCATTTCCAATTTGCAGTCTGCAATAATACTCGCAAACTTGTTGACCACTTAGGGACTATTCCCTTTTCGGAGGATAGTAGATTTATTACAAATTTTCAATTTACCATAACCGATAAACAGTTGTTTTCATCCCCCACAAATAGTTAGCTCTGCAATGTTTGAATTCAACTTATTTATTAGTTGCGGTAAACTGCCCCCGATTAAGTGATACTATCAAAAAATCAGGGATGTGGCACAGCACATTTTCCGTAAGCGTAATTTTTACGCTCACAGTGCTTTTTCTACGCTTGGCAGATAAGCAAATTACTACTGGAACACTTATCTATCTCCGATGATTGAGGTTACAATCCCCTGCATAAGTTTGTGCTATAGCCACTAACTTATCCCATTTTACGCCCTGTAAGTGTCCATAAGGGGTGGGTATTCATCCAGCAGTTTTCAGCGGTTATTATAGGCTTTACCACGCCTATAATCTTCCGCTAGAAACTGCTCATCAATAGTCGACTATTGATGACAGTCCGTCTGGCATTAGCCAGATGATTAATTGGTCTATTTAAATAATAACATTTTTAAGGACATTTATCAAGATGCCGTGTTTATTGAAAATTGATACACTTTTGCACAGGGTGTAAAATAAATATATAACTAATTAACCTTGCGCAAAATATCCAGTTTATTAAATTGTTTCCTCGCAAGGAAGCATATATAAATCATCCACAGGATCTATTTTCTTTTACTCATTTTATTTAATATTTCTAAAAGAATAACCGTTTTTTTATCAGCTTCTTTCATAATATCGTTGGCATTATCAAGATAAGTTTGTCGTTGGTTCATTAACGCCTCAATCTCTTTTACTATCTTTTTTCTTTGTTCTTTTAAAGTTTGGTTGCTCATATTTTTACAAGTTTACCTAGTAATTTAAGATTATCTTCAAGCTCGTCTACCGCCTTTGCTAAAAATTCAAAGCCCTCTGTATAACGCAACTCGTCAGACAGTTCCCTTAATTTATGGTAATGTTTATGGTCAAAAGAAATTTTTACTAGCATTTATTTAATTTATTATTTTTTTATAAATTTAACCCTAGGGGGTGCAGGATTTTGTTAAATTGTTCCTACTACAACGCAACCCAATGCACAGGTCATAGCGTCCACTTAATAATTGCGACTATATAGGCTTGTTGCGGGATGTGCTTATTCACCGTAAACTGACAAGTCAATCCGTGTTTTTCGGTCTTCACTGACCGCGACTTGGATTAGTCGCAAAGTGGGAAATCTCTGGTTCTGCCCCAGCTACTGACATCATCGAGCGGTCAGATATTTTCTAAAGAATTTCCATAAGTTTTGTTAGGGGTGATTTTACTCACCCCTATTTTTTAATCTAAATTGTATAAGTCATCGGGATATTTGATGTCTTCTTCAGGAATACAACAGAAATGTGTTCTTTTTGAAAAATTATCAGGGACTTCAGTGCCTTTTTCCATACAGAAAGAAGCACAGCCATCATCATTCGGCATCCAACAGTGTTTAATGCAATTTAAACAAGTCATTCTTCACCTCCTGCAGATAGACAACGATTACACTCTGTGTAGTTAGTTTTATCGGGCAAAACTTTTTCAAAATAACAAGTCTCACCGCACCAATAACAAGGTTTTTCGTATCTTCCTGTTATGTTGCAACCAATCTTTTGTCCACAAAGCTGGCAAATAGTAACATTTTGCATAAACCCTCCTTTTATGGATTAGCGTGTCTACTTATTTGACTACCTCCTTTTAATTGGATTTCATAACCAAAAATGGAGTGGTGTTTTTCCGAGTCAATTTTCCTCCGCTGAAACTTGCATTGTTTCCAAATTGTATCAGGGTGGATGATTAAGTTTGGGAAAAGATTACACTTATTTTGATGACGATGAACGCAATAATAACATTCCATTGTTTTCCTCCTTTTGTTTATTTGTTTTCTTTCAAAGAACTGGTTGTGGATAAATAATTTTAGTTTATTTAAGTATATCAATTATATAAACTATATTCTAGTGGGGTTTATCCACAAGACAAGTTTTAAATTGTTTGCTATCATTATTTATATGCCTATAATTCAAACAGAATTTGAAGAACAAAAAAACTTTTGCGAGTGGTTGACTTTGAAAAATATCAAGCACAGTTCTATTCCGAACAGCACTTACACAAAATCTTGGAGCCAAAAAATGAAGAACAAACAAAGCGGATTAAACCCCGGACTTCCTGATTTACTTATCTGCCTCCCAAACATCTTATTATTTATTGAAATGAAACGAACCAAGGGCGGAGTTGTCAGCGAGGTGCAAAAAGAATGGATTGACACACTTAATGAATACCCGAGTGTTTACGCCAAAGTTTGCAAGGGATATGACGAAGCGGTGAAATTTGTGGAAGATTGTTTAAAAATTGATGTTAATTACCAGTTCTTTAAAAAAAGGGGGTGAGCCTATGTCTATTTGTGATGGTTGTATATATAAACCAAAAGCGTTTAGTTATTGCCACAAAAGTGAGACTATAATCACTTCTCGCTATTGCAGATGTTCATCTTTTAGTAGAGATGGACTAACGGAAAAAGAACGGGCTATCGAAGCCTATCGAAAGGCAAAAGAAAAAAATAATGAGTCTAAAAAATGAGAGGAGAAAAAAATGACTCGTTCTCAAAAGAAAAGAATAAAGAATTTAAAAATCGCCGAGGCAAAAGGATTAGACCGCCAAGCTAAGAGGATAAAAGTTATTGCTCTAGTCTGGACGAATAAACTAACAAAACAAGTTAATCCCGAAAAACATCTATTCGGACGATTATGCCTATGCCGCACTTGCCAATATCCTTATTGCTTGTGTTATGATGGCACAATACAGTTCTGTATAAATTGCTTTTATCGGAGAGGCTGTCAGAAGATAACAGAGCCGATTGAACCACTGCTCGACAGGGAATGTCGAGATTGTTCTTTACAAAGAAAGGAGATACAAAATGATGGCTAACAAGTTAATCATTTGTATGGACTGCGGACGAAGAGTCTGCTGTCTAATGATTAGTCCTAGAGTTCCACGATTTTGTTGTTCGTGTTGTCTCTATGATGAATGTCCATTTGAGGCAGTTCAGCCTGACCAGATTGGGGAAATTATTTGCAATAAATGCAAAGGAGGTGAAAAATGAAACACACTGAATTTTGTTGCTATCTCTGTTGTCATTACTGTTTATCTTATCACGAAGACGGTGCAACTGATTATTGCAAAATGAAGTATTCGGAGATAACTGAACACTTTGCGAAGCAAAATCATTTTTGCCACTGCAAAAAACACGAGTGTCGCAAAGATGGTCACAGTTAATATTCGGGAGTAGTGTAAAAACTACTCCCGAATAAACTTAAGAAGTGAAATAGACGATAAATTTATGACAAACCTACAATGGTCACAATTTAATTATTAATATAACAAAATGGAAACTTATCACAAAATTCAATCAATGTTTAAAAGAGATATGGCAAACAAAGGCAAAATGCTTTTTGGACAATGGACATTACCCGAGTTTGAGTATCTGAAAGACAATAAATGGGTGTTTACTGAAAAAGTTGATGGCACAAATATTCGAGTAATGTTTGATGGTGAGACACTCCGCTACAACGGCAAGACTGATAATGCCGATGTTAAAGGCGATTTAATCGAAACACTCCACGGGATGTTCGACAGTGAATTAGATTTGTTTAAAGATAAATTTAAGGATAAAGACGGTGTTGTTTTTAATTCTGTTTGCTTATACGGAGAGGGTTACGGTGCAGGGATACAGAAAGGCGGTTGTTATAGACAAGATAAATGTTTTGTCCTGTTTGATGTTAAAATTGGAGATATGTGGCTTGAAAGAAATAATGTTGAAGACATTGCCAAGACTTTTAAGATTGACATAGTGCCAATCATCGGAGACGGAACCTTGCAAGAAGGGATTAGCATTGTCAAAAATGGCTTAAAATCCCAGTGGGGCGATTTTGTTGCCGAGGGAATTGTTGCCAGAACGGCGACCGAATTAAAAACAAGAAGAGGGGACAGGATGATAACAAAAATTAAGTATTGTGATTTTAACTAATATGGAAATCATAAGCATACAACATTTCAACAGACTGGACACTAACAGCTCTTCCAAATAAATACTTAAACCCAAAAACTTACCCACAGGCTAATCTTCTTAATTAGCCTGTGGATAAGTTTTTTTTATTTTATTGATTGTAATGTGTGTATAAGTGATAAAAGCCAATGAATATGGGCTATTGACTTATATCTAACATATGATATACTTATAGTATAAGAGTTTAATAAACTAACTTCAAAAATATGATGCACGAAGAACAAATCAAGGCTTTAATTGAGACTTTGAAAAAAGATATGGAAAAAGCAAAAGAAAACCAAAAAGAAACAAAAGATTTTGGAATAAGTGTATATTTTGACGGAATAATAATAACAAATATGACGACGATTATGGAATTAATGAAATTACTATAAATATATGGCAACACCAAAACAAGGTCAATATATAGCAAGCTTAATCAGCAAGGGTGTGGAATATCCCACTCTAGTGCGAATATGGGAGGAACAAGCGAAGTTTAAAACTGAAAAGATTGATAATAGAACGGTTGAACTCGGAAAAAAGATTGAAACTAAAATTTCAAATTATAATGCAGGAATAATCATCAATTGGTTTTTAGGGAAAAAAGATAAATTTGGAAAAGATATTTCGACAAAATTAGTCTTTACTATATTAACTAACGCTAATTTACTGGATTAAAAATATGAGCCACACACAAAACGAAGCAATCGAACAACTTAACAACGAAGACAGTCAAGCCCCCTATATCACTCGCCAGATATTCCAAGACGAAGAGAACGGAATATTTGAGCTAATAGACATAGGGAGCGGAAACAATGTGATAACATACTTTGAAGATGGTTTAATTAAATCTAAAATTGAATAATATGAAAATTGTTTACACCATAATCAAAGAAAAAGACTTAAAAGCTATCATCAAAAAAGAAACAGGCTTGTCAATCCCCAAATTTGCAAATCTATGCCCAGGCAAGACCGCCGCTTATCTGTATTCATTGGATAGAGGTTATCTAAGAATATCAAGCGAAAAGTGGGATATTTTGAAATCACAAATCGAGTCATTAAGAGAGTTTAAAAAGAAGCTTTAATAAAATAATAGCCGTTAGAACTGTTTAACCAGTCAAGGCTTAAAAAAACTATGGAAGAGACATTTTTGCCAGCAGGCTACCAAGCCCCAGCAGGCTCAAGCAATTATTTAAGACTCCAACAGGGAGCAAACAAGTTTAGAATTATGTCAAAGTCAATCACTGGTTGGGAAGACTGGACAAACGAAAGAAAACCATTGAGAACCAAAGACTACCCAGTAGTATTGGTTGACCAGACAAAGCCAGCAAAACATTTTTGGGCGTTTGTTGTATGGGATTACAAGGATAATGAAATTAAAATTCTTGAATTAACCCAAAGAACAATCCAAGACGCAATTATGGCTTTATATCTGGATGAGAATTGGGGAGACCCCAAAAAATACGATTTGACCATAACCAAAACAGGCGAGAAAATGGAAACGAAGTATAATGTTATGCCAACACCACCCAAACCAGTAGCAGGAGAGATTGAGGCAGTTTATATCGGAATGAATATCAACCTTGAAGCCCTGTATTCTGGTGGCGACCCATTTGGAAAAAAACAAACAACCGAAAGACAAGTAATTGAACAATCAGAGATTAACCGAGCAATCAACCCTAATATTGAGCCAGACATTATCCCATTAGAGGCTGACGGACTTCCAAAATTCTAACCCCCTTTTAGCCTTATAGTTGGCATTGCCCCCACAGTGCCAACGATTAAGTTTAAAAATTAACTTTATAATATGTCCAAATCAAAATTCTATTA
>Ga0208613_1000824_pt1 | contig 10334 bp, 17 predicted proteins | sample CryBogmetaGMA6M_FD_184543 | JGI IMG/M metagenome (GOLD analysis project Ga0208613, IMG submission 184543) | Freshwater microbial communities from Crystal Bog, Wisconsin, USA - MA6M (SPAdes) | ecosystem: Environmental > Aquatic > Freshwater > Lake | place: Crystal Bog, Wisconsin, USA | collected... | reverse complement strand
GAAAAACAAATACACCCTGACAGTCGGCACTAAAGTGAAATTCACTAACAGCCGCACTGGTATGGAAATCACAGGTGATGTGCAAAAAATCAATCGCAAATTTGTTATCGTTAAGACTGGCCCATTGAATACATGGCGTGTCCCGGCTAACATGTTGTCAGCCGCTTAAGGAGTAAGTCATGGATAAAGTTTTTGTGGCTCTTGTAGCCGCAGTAGCAGGTATTGCTACTCTGGTATTCATCTCTTTTCTATTGAGTTGGCCCGTGTATGCTTTGTGGAATAGTTGCTTAGTTGGGGCCGTTAACGGCGTCAATGAAGTGTCTTGGGTCCAAGCATGGGGAATTTCGTTGCTATCTGGTTTCTTGTTTAAAACTACCGCGAGTAATACAAAATGAGCAAAATGTCTGAATTGGATCTAAGCATCCGTGATATGATTGAAGAAGGTTACAACCCGGTTACAATCTCTGTAAGATTGGGAATTCCGGTACACTTTGTGTATGACATTCTGGAAGATGACCAATATGGGGAAGATTTGAGCCCCTATAATACGGTAAATTCCTGATCCTGACGGTTGACAATAAATGGATTTGGGTATATAATAGAGTCTTATTCAGTTAGTTAAAGGATTTTTAAAATGTTTGCATCTACAATAGAAGCCCGTAAATTGTTGAAACTTGCTTTCAAGTCATCCGGTGCTAATCTACCGGGAAATACTTACACTGATAAGACAACCAAAAATGACCCAACTCGCCGTTCAGTTGTGTTTCAGGTTCACCCGGATTATGCTGATGAAGTGATTCATCAAGCCCGTGATTTGTTCCAAGAAGCAGGTTTTACTAAGTCTGTTCCCAAACTTTATACTACTTTTTCTGGATATTATCACCAAACTTATGTCCGTGTTATTGCCTACAAAGGTTGACAATAATTGGATTTGGGTATATAATAGAGTCTTAATCAGTTAATTACAGGAGTTCTCAAATGGCTTACATGTCTCAGGAAAAGAAAGCAAAAATCGCCCCTAAAATCAAGGCAATTCTTGCTAAGTATAAGGTCAAAGGTTCGTTGTCTGTGCGTAATCACATGACCCTGTGCTTGACCCTGAAGTCAGGTGTAATTGATTTTATCGCTAATTCTAATAAAGTTTGCGGTAATGATTACTATCAAGTGGCTCGTGGTTTTACTCCTAATACACGTGGCTATGATGATGTTAACCCCTATCACTTTCAAAATCATTATGACGGTGTAGCACTGGAATTTATGAAGGAAGTGTTTACAGCAATGAATGATGGCAACTGGGATAAGAGTGACATTCAAACCGACTACTTCAACGTGGGCTGGTATGTGGATGTGAACATCGGTAAGTGGGACAAAGACTACATTGTTGAGGCTTAATATGAATATTGATCAGGAACAACTATTGTTTTTTGAATTCTTATCGTCACTTAGTCAGGAACAACTAATGAAATATTTTGCAATGCTCGGCCCCGAAGAATCGGAATATGTTCGCCGTGTTGTTCAAAATGTTGGAACACAATTGAATTTGGCAATCGCCGAATACCATGATGAGGTTGAGGACCTTGCTATTGCAGGAAGTGTCCTTGATGGTTTTACTCTTTCGGGTAAAACAAAATGATTTTGGTAACACAAATGGTTGACAATAATGCCAATCTGTGTTATCATTATAACAGTGCTGAGTGATATCAGTACATTTTTTAAACTTAGCTAAACTTCATAAAGGAACTAAAATGGCTAAACAAACTTTCAAATTCGCTGGTATTAGTGTTAACAATGGTAATGCTAAAGTCCGTTTTACTGACGATATGGTTCGCCGTATCAAGCAATTCACTAAAGGTGTAAACAAGGCAAGTCGTATTGACTTGGTAGAGTTGCCTAGTGAAATGTCTAAAGTAGAGGCACTTCAGTATCTTGCTACTCATGCAGATTTCCAATCTGCTTCTGATCAGGCAACTATTGCTGATACGCTTGCTGACAAAATCAAAGAAGCAAACAAAGGCACTGTAAAGGTCAAGTCTACAAAGACTAAGCCTAGCATCGATGCTATCAAGGCTCGTGCTAAGAAGTCTACTAAAGAAGTTTCAGTTGAGCAAGTGCTAGCTGAAGCTGGTGTTACGGCACAGTAATATAAAGGGGCTATATGCCCCTACTCTCTAAAGGAAATAATATGAAACTCTCTGATAAACTCGCAAAATGCGGTGATAGCCTAACTGTCAATATGTATGACAATGGCTTTATGGTTGAAGTGTCCGGTCGTGACTCTGATGACGATTGGAAAACAGCAAAGGTTATGTGCCAAACATTGGATGAAGTCTATGCTGTAATTACTGAAGCCTCTAAAATGACTCGTGATTAAGGATAAATATATGTCAGTATTAAACACATTCGCTAATAAGTTCAATCCCCGTCGTAACTTTGATCCAAATAAGGTTGAAGATTTGCGTGAATTGAAATATTTCAAAGAACATAATACTTGGAAAACGGCTTGCCCCTTTCATCTAGAGGATCCGTTCTTGGAGATTCCCGCAATGTGTATGTCAAAATATACTGACCATATGTTGATGAAACTTAAAAACTAAAAAGGCCCCGAAAGGGGCTTTTATAATAATATGACTAAATTTAATAAAATGTATATCATAAGTTGGTTCGGTGAGAACGAACATGTATCTAAACGTATCCAGATACATGACCGACAACTAAAATGGGCATTTGATAATGATTTGGTACCTCATGTCCTCGCTCAAAATTATGAAGATAGCTACTATAGGGATAATGTAGTATATACTAAACATAATGGTAAGGTATTGAAGGCATTAGAAGCACGTAATATCTTATTAAAAGAATTCTATAATAGTGATGACGATTATGCCTTGTTTGCGGACAATGATTGTTATTTTTATACAGGCGAAAAGTATGGTGCAAATGATATATTTGTAAAAACCATGCGTAATATTCCCTTAGAAAATCTAAGGAATATAGATATGATAATCGCAATCGATCCTTCAACATCACCCTTCTCTAAAGACTTAGAAGAAAATAAAAAGAAGGATGAAACACATTGGAGATTTGTTCCGGGTTACATTGCATCAGGCCTTTTTATTTTGAAAAACTTAAAGAAACATTATAACAAAGAATTATACTTTGATACAGACTTTATCAAAGAAGATGGTAGCATCATTGCCTGTGAGGATCAAGAATTCCCGATTCAACTAATACACAATAACATGGGTGTATTTGTTTGTAAAAATATTATACGTAAGGAAGAAGCCGCTTCTACCTCAACATGGAATAATAATGCTGAACAACGTAGGGCTAAAACAAAAGAAGGTCATGATTTTATCAGTAAAAAATTCGATCTACCAATTCAAAGTGAAAGCCCTAGTGGTAGTTGGATGAAAAAATTTAAACAAATTAATGATAAAATGAGACTAAAAGAAAACCGTAAAGTTAGATTAGATGACGGTGATAATGAAATATTTAGAAGTTTGTTTGAAGAAAAATAATAAGCCCCGAAAGGGGCTTTTTTATTAACTCAATATTTCAATCCATTTGTCAATCACATATTTCCAATCATAGGATTGTGCATGATGTTGTATCTCTAAACATCGTTGACGATATTGTTCTGGATTACTTTTGTAGTAACTTAATAACTCTACAGTCTTATCTATAAACTCATCTTCCTGTACAGGAACAAAATGAGCACCACTATTACCAACTCTGTGGTAGTGTCCAACCGGCGTACTAATAACTAGTTTACCGGCAGCACCTGCTTCTAATAAAGGTAATCCTGCTCCTTCTTCTGTGCTAGCAATTAATACTGCATCTACACTTTTATAAAAGCCCGGCATCGTTATAAACGAATGATGATATGATGCTGCTGCTTTGATATTCAATCCTGCTCTTTGTGTAGCAATCTCTAATAACCACGGTCGTTTAATCTTTTGATGAACACCAACTTGTCCTAAATTCATACATCCAACCGTACGTAATGAATCATTTGGCTTACTATAAAAACTATTAGTGTTAATGCCCAATGGAGTAACGAATGCCGGTCTAGTAATACCTAACTGTAAGCTAACATCACTTAACCATTCACTAACGGCACCGTACTTGTGAAACTTATAGAAGTCATCACTTCCATGCATCTCTATTAGTTCATTCATATCTAATTTTGAATGACTAATAACTACACATTGTCTTGGGTCAACTATCTTATAACTGTAACCAAGTAATCTCCAACCATGTGGAGTAGTAACAAACAAATCTGTAGTGTCAATTAACTCCTGCATCTCCTCTAAACTATAGCTTTGATTCCAGGGTAGTAGTTGACAATCAAATCCATATCCCCAAAGATACTTACACAATTCATAGTGAATTGTTCCAAACGCCCAAGTAGGCTCCATGTAAAATACTATTTTTTTCATAACATATCGTAATTAAATACTTCTCCGGTGTCTGTGTTTATAACAACTCCATCATAGTTTAAAAACTTTTTAAGTATGTTTCTAAACTGAATGAACTCAACGTATTTTATTGCTATGACATCAAACGCAAAATACTCCTGTGTTAATAAGTAATCATTGAAGTTACTTGCTATCACTTTCTTTGTGAGTAGTGAGGGCAATGTGTCTATATTAATAAACTCAGTATCTTTACTTACACTAGGAAGATAGAATAGATTTTTTATCTTTGGTAGTTCAAATCTACCCCACCAATAAGCATAAGTAGCCCAGAACTCGCAATTGTTTCTGTAATCTAAATCAAACAAGTATGGGTCTACTATCTGCTTGACGTATGTTGAATTGAACCAATAGAAGTTTCCCTTGAAGTGCCAATGCCATAGTGAACCAACTAAGTCACACCCTTGTTCTAAATGATATAAACAAGTGCTACTATTATCAATTACACCATACATCATTAATGATGCCCAGCGTAATCCATTTTCAAATTCTAGATTGTCTGTCTTACTAGAACCCTTGCAATGTAGATATAGTCCATAGAAGTCCGACTCATTACTGTCTTGCCAGAACTTTCTTATTGCAGGGAATTCATAGTGTGATGCAGTAAATCCGCTATCAACGTATTCAATATCTAATCCATCTAAGAAATCATAAGGTGTCCAATCACATGAATGGACTATGATTATCTTTTCGTTATGTAGATTACTGGCTTTTAGTTTACTGATGATATGAAACAGACTAGCTTTTGTATTCGGTAACTCGTTACACGAAATATAAATTCTAATAGGTTTCATTTCATTGACGGAATACGCCATAGTAGGCTTTACCATAGCAACCTGATTCACGTAATGTTACTGTGCCTGATCCTGGCAAGCCAATGATATCATCTAGCATCTGTTTAGTTAGTTCAAAAGGATGTCCATCATGTGCTGGAATATCAATCCATTCAAATATTCTTAATACAGGTGCTGCACGTTTAGCGTTGTTGATGATTCGTTCTACACTTTCAACGTGCTGTAAGCAATTGTAAATCCAAACTTCATCCCAACCCTCTTCATCTACAGCTTCACCTGGTTGAACATTAACACTAATGTTATGTCCAGCATAGCGTAGTTTAGTCCATTCAGGATAGTCAATAGGATCACAGACTTTACCTTCAGCTAAGTTCTTACACTTAAGAAGCATGGAACTTGGTCCACCGCCAATATCAAGTATACGTTTGTTTTTAGCATCAAATGAATAATGTGATTGTGGTATCTCCATGAATCTAGCATATACAAAATGCTTTTGATCCTCATCAAATGTATTAGCGCAATCGCCCCAATACTCTATTTCAAATGCGTGGTCGTCGTGATGGTCGCTCATGTTGGTAAGTCTTTCTTTAGCCAATTCATATCTGTTCTGTCCTCGTGTATTTGATACCAGCCTTTGCCTTCATGTACATCTAATACCATTTGGAAGTATTCTTCATACATAGGTGCAACTCTTTCTAATGTAAAGTTCTCGGCATATTTTCTACAATTCTTTGGATCAATTGTATGAATGTTCTTTGCTGCCCATACAAACTGATCAAATGTATGACAACGATATCCAGTATATCCGTGAACGTTATTCTCTGTGAAGCTACCCCAATCAGTTGTGATTGTAGGAGTGCCACTCATTAATAATTCAATCTGAACGCCGCCGAACGGTTCAATATACATACTTGGAACGAATGCGCCTTTAGCGTTACTCATTAACTCTTTGCGTTTAGCTACATCAGCATAACCCGCAAACTCTACGTGATTAGGGAATGTTAAGTTTTCTGGATTCTGTCCAGCAATGATTAGTTTAGCACCAATTGCTTCTGTTGCTTGTATTGCTACTTGAATACCTTTACCATTGTATACTCGTCCTAAGAACAAGAAGTAATCTTGCTTTTGTTCTTTGAATTCAAAATCATCTGGATCAAAGTAGTTTGGTATAACAGCATCATACCAATCTTGTTTACAAGTGCCAACTGCATCTAGACCATAGTAAGCATGATAGATAGCGTATGATTCAAATATCTTCCATCGTGCCCAATGACCACCTGCGTAACCAATACCTGGTTCAACGGTAATCATATCTGGATGTGCGTCACAGATTGGTCTTACGCCTGAGCCCCAGAAGGGTAATATGAAGTCATTCTTTTGTTTGCGTTTGCCAACTTCTCTAATAGCATTCTTATAGAATGTTTGATAAGCATGGTCGTCTGTGCTGAATTTGAAAAAGTTTTTACGCCAATCATAATCGCCGTAAGCAATTTTCCAATCTTCATTTGTGATTACGGTTACATGTTCATCGCAAACTAAGTCGCTATCTTCATGTCCATAATGAATGATTGTATGCCCACGGGCTTTCATCATTTTACCAAATTTTACAACTTTTTGTGTATAGGCACACGCATTGTAGGTCTTACTAGATACCGTGTGCGGTAACCCTAAAATATGGAACCGAAATTTATCAGTCATTTGAATCCTTTAATTTACAATTGTTAAAATGCCATCTATACATTGTTATACCACCTTCTTTATTACAGTGCGGACAACTAATTATTTGTTGTTTCACGCCTTTATTTTTATGAGTTTTATGTTTCACCCCTGTTCTTCTCTTGTTACTTTCTGCTACAGCTAGTTTCACATGATCAGGAGTTATTTTTCCACGATGTTTATTACCTATCTTCTTTTTAGTCTCACTACTATGATTTATCTTTTGTTTTGCTCTGGCATTTTTTATTTTTTCTCTTGTTTCTTCGGTGTGCTTTTTACCTCGCATTGGGCTTGGTTTTCCAAATCTATGATTGTTCTTGCCAATGTTCCGTAATACATTCATCATATGATTTATTTCAGCATTGGGAACTTGACCGGACAAAGCCTTCCAAGCTACTTCGTCTTGCCAGTTTCCATACTGTTCCCATAATAATTTATGAGCATTGGCATGTTCTTCAATGGTGAGTTCAATAAGATTGGTTGGATCATCACTTCCTCCCATGTACCGAGGTATTATATGATGTTTATGTGTAATAGGCATAATGTATTTATGCCAAACAGAACCTAGAATGTGAAATCTCATAGAGATATTTAATCTAGGCCTTCTGTTGCCGAAAAATAATTATAGCCCGAATCGTGCTTTGTTTGCGTTCCAACTAGAATTAATTAATCCAGCACTTAATGAACCTTTGTATACATTAACTATGCCTAACTTGCCGCCCCAGTATTCTGGATTGTCCCAACGGCGCATTATATTGATACCACCTTGACTAGATATTGGTTGACTGCCGGATGCTGTAGCTTGTCCAACTAATGTGTTATTGACATATAGTTTTACAGTTGAACCATCATATGTTCCTACAATCTGATACCAGTTACCTGCTGTTAATGTATATCCGCCGGGGGTTATTTGAAATCCACCATTGAAGTATCCTGCTTCTAAATTAGTAGTACTACTATCTAATGCACCCATAAAGTAATTAATTTGCCCAGTGATACCTGGGTATAATTCAGTAATAATACAAGGACTTTGTCCTGTATTTGTGCCAGTATAATAGTGCCATACTTCAACTGACCATGTACTTAAATCAGCTAAACTTGAAGTACATTGAGCATATTGTTCTGATACTGGGTCAAATGATAGAGTGCCGCCGTTGCTAGCACTATATGTTACTCCGCCGTATAATGTAAATGAACGACTTGAAACACTATCTACCCACGGTCCGCTTGTATACCCAGCAGCATCTAAACTCAACATTAATTCTGGAGGAATTCCAATCTCAATTCCTTCTCCAATTGTAATTCCTGGTCCGATTGTAAATGGTTGTGACATAATTAAACTAATCCTGTAAAATCGTAAAAACTATTTAGAACAAATGTGCCGCCTGTGATTGTGATAATAGGACTATCATCACCTGGATTTGTCATATTGACAACTACTGATCCAGGAAATTGATCGCATGACCAAGTACCATTAGTCCAGTTTGCAAAAAACTCATCCCAGTTACCACCTCTGTTTAATACTCTAAAAGTATTCATACTTGCTCCAGCAGAGTATGATTGGGCACTAGAAGTTGTTAATGATGTATTAGTACCAACTTTTATCCCGCCGCCTATATCTATTCCTGGTCCTATTGTTAATGGTGCTACCATGATGTTTTTCCTTTATATCTATATATTTATCTTTTAAGGGTTACTGATTGATTTTATAACCCAGAAGTCACTACTCATACTAGTGTTTTGTATCACTTGAAATGGCATATAGAAGTATCCTTTGTCACCCCAATTTGTTCCCCAACTGTTTCTAGCTATGAATGTGTTATTGTTTTTGTTGTATCCAACTAATAATACAGCATGTCCGCCTAGTAATCTTTCTTTTTTAGTATCAGGATAAGGCATAATACCAGTTCTTGCTACATTAACTGTGTCAAAACTTGAATATACACTAAACCCAATTGTAACTGGATATCCACTAGTAATAGCATCTATTACTGCGTTGAAGTCTGTTGCACGTTGGTATGATGTAACTTTTCTTTTTGCAGCATCAGTTAATGCTTCTTTTGTAGGAGCAATTCTAAACTTACTTATATTGTATGGCCATAAGTTTTCAGTTGGTGCACCATATGTATAACATGCTTTGATACCATCACGTATGTATGCACCACTATCATAATTCACTGTACCAATGAACATTCTTTCATAGTAGTATATGAACAAGCGGCTTATTTCAAGTGTCCTATTTTGTCTTTTGTGTAGTAATTCTATTGCTCCTGCTATAGCATTACCAGTACAACTACCAAGATTACCTTGATTCTCAATTGTTGAACAGTATTGTCTTAAGTCTACAACGTTAGATTGTTCAGTGTTGGTTAATTGATATGGATGATCTCTACTATCTATTTTATCTCTGACCCAATGATATTTAGGGATACTAAATGATGGTATAACCTTAGTTACTTTCTGAACTATCGGTCTACGATGTAGTCCTGGATCCTGTTCAATATCAACTATTGTATTTGGGTCTTGTTTCATATTATGCTATCTTAATTCCAAATACTGCCCAGTTGTAACCATCACTCCATACATCCCAATATTGTGTAGTAGCCTGTGCTAACACTTTGGTACTTGCACTACTACCACTTGGTCCATAGAAAGCACCAGCCGGAGTGCTTAGAGTGATATTACTTACAGTGTTTTGCCAGAATCTATAACCAATACCTGAGTTAGCAGCCTGTGTTGGGTCAGGTAGTGTGACAGTATATGTACCTGAACCAGCAAATTCAATAAAGCCACTAGCATCTGCCACTGTCAATGTAGTGGTTGTAGTAAGCACTCTTGCACTCTTGCGTATGCCACCAGTTGTCGTCAAGTTGCCACCGACACTGACATTACCGGAAGCATTTATAGTTGACACCGCACTTAAACTTGCAGTAGGATTTATTTGAACAATACTCATTCTAGTAAATCCACTGCCTCTCAATTGAGCAGTTAATCCGCCTGTGCCGCCAGTGACTCTTAATTTAACATCTTGATTTGCCACTGGTGTGTGTACTATATCAATAGTAGGATTATTAGCTTCATTGTATCCTGTATTATAAGGTATTGATAATGTCTGAGAACCAATTCGTGCGTTTGTAGTACCATCAACTAGTTCTACTAGTAGATATCCGTTGGCACTGAAATTTTGCATTGCTATTTCAGCCAAAACATGATATGTTTTGCCTGTCTTAAGAGAAAATTTGCCTGCGCTATATGTTATACCCGAACTACCGTTGTTCACATCCCAAGTAAGGTCTGTTCCACTTGCGGCCACATTCACTGCCGCAGATGTTGTCATATTGATATAATC
>Ga0208613_1000820_pt1 | contig 10351 bp, 14 predicted proteins | sample CryBogmetaGMA6M_FD_184543 | JGI IMG/M metagenome (GOLD analysis project Ga0208613, IMG submission 184543) | Freshwater microbial communities from Crystal Bog, Wisconsin, USA - MA6M (SPAdes) | ecosystem: Environmental > Aquatic > Freshwater > Lake | place: Crystal Bog, Wisconsin, USA | collected... | reverse complement strand
CTTTATTACAAGGCGCTAAAGAAGGTATGGGTGGTAAAGCTCTAGGTATGAAAAAAGGTGGCAAGGTAAAAGCTAAATGTATGGCTTCAGGCGGTAAAGTATCTCAACTAGCTAAAGCTAACGGTATCGCTGTTCGTGGTAAATCAAGAGGAAGGATTTGTTAATCATGGCAGAAAAGTGGATTCAAAAAGCAATTAAAAAACCAGGTGCATTAAAGTCTTCACTCGGTGTTAAAAAAGGTGAAAAGATTCCAGCTGGTAAACTAGCTAAAGCTGCTAAAAAACCAGGTGTTATGGGTAAACGTGCAAGACTAGCAGAAACTTTAAAAGGCTTGAAAAAATAATGAGACCTTCACGTGGTATGGGCGCTATAAAGAAAACTAAGATACCTAGTGCTACTGAGAACACTATGCCTAAAGGTGTAGTTAAAAAACGACGTGATAACACAGACTTTACTCAGTTTAAAGAAGGTGGCCCTGTAGGACTTTATGCAAACATGAATGCTAGAAAAAAAGCAGGTACTTCACGTAGTAAAGCTAAGTCTACAATAACATCTAAAGCATATGCAAATATGAAAGCAGGATTTCCTAAAGGGAAAAAATAATGGTTGATAAAACCTCAGGTACGAGTACATTTAATTTAGATTTAAATAATCTTGTTGAAGATGCGTTTGAACGTTGTGGTCAAGAGTTACGTACTGGATACGACTTAAGAACTGCAAGACGTTCACTTAATATCATGACTGCTGAATGGGCAAATCGTGGTCTTAACTTGTGGACAGTAGAACCTGGTCAAATTACTATGTATCAAAATCAAATTATGTATCCATTACCTGTGGACACAGTTGATCTACTTGATATGGTAACTCGTACTCAAACAGGTCAGAACCAACAAGATATTAATATTAGCCGTATTAGTGAATCAACCTATATTACGATACCTAATAAAAATGCTACAGGTCGTCCTATTCAAGTTTGGATTAATAGACAAAGCGGTCAAGAAAACCCAACAGATATTTTATTAGCTGAAACTTTAACTGCTACTGCGTCTACTGCAGCAAACCCACAAACAATTACATTATCAAGTACAGTAGGTTTAGCACAGTTTGGCTTTATTAGAATTGGTGTTGAAACTATTCAATATGGTGGCGTAAGCGGTAATACCATTACAGGATGTATCAGAGCCGTTAATAATACAGTATTAGCTCCACACGCAATTGGAGACAAGATTTATGTTCAAAACTTACCTACAGTCAATGTATGGCCAGCTCCTGAGCAAAGTGATTGGTACCAATTTGTATATTATAGATTAAGACGTATTCAAGATGCAGGTACAGGCGTAACTGTAGAAGATATTCCGTTTAGATTTATTCCTGCTATGGTTGCAGGTTTAGCTTATTATTTAAGTAATAAATTACCGATGGTTGATCCAAATAGAATTCAAATGTTAAAAGCTGACTATGAACAACAGTTCCAATTAGCAGCTGACGAGGATAGAGAAAAGGCAAGTATTAGGTTTGTACCTCGTGAAATGTTCTATCATGGCTGAGTTAAATAAAGAAGCTAAAGATGCTATTACTGAAATAATGATGGAAGATAGGACTAATAATCCTAGTCCTGAGCAAAGACGAATAACAGCTAAAAAAGGTAAGTTTGCAGCATCAACAACGTTTGAAGAAGGAAATAGATATCCTGCAACTAAAGCATCTTATACAGCTGATAGCGGACGTAGTTATAGTGGTGAGTATAACCCTAATGATAAATCTTTAGAGTTTGCTACTGAAAATGGCGGAATAGAGCCTAGTGTTAATGTTAGTAAAGACAAAGTTGGATTCCAGGTAAAAGTACCTCTTAAAAAAGGCGGTAAAGTACCTAAAGTTCGAGGACACGGGATAGAAAAAAAAGGTAAGACTAAAGGTAGGTTTGTTTAATGCCAAGTAAATACGCTAGTGCCAAGAACTCGATATCCCAGTGTGATCGCTGTGGATTTAGATTTAAGTTAAAGCAACTTAAAAGATTGGTTATAAAGACCAAAAATGTTAATATACTCGTATGTCCAGAATGTTGGGAACCGGATCAACCTCAGTTAAGCTTAGGCTTATACCCAGTTAACGATCCGCAGGCAGTGCGTAATCCACGTCCTGACTTAGGTTATTACCAATCAGGTTTAAATGGGCTACAAACTATAATACAAACAGGGCCGCTACAATCTGAAACAGGCGTACCTTTATTAGGAAGTCGAATAATTCAATGGGGTTGGCAGCCTGTAGGCGGAGCTAGTTTCTTTGATGCAGCATTAACACCAAATTATTTGGTTGCAACAGGTGTAGTAGCAAGCGTAACAGTATCAACAACATAAGGAGAAGTATATGGGATTCAGATCAGCAGCAGACGGTATTACTAAACAAGGTAAAACTAAAGGTCGTAACTTAGGTGACGATGGAGCTAAAGTAGCTATTCAAAATGGTCCAAAAGAATCAGGTAGCAAAGGTGGTAAAACTAATGCTGACATGAAAAAATTGGGTCGTGGTATGGCTAAAGTTGCAGCACAAAAAAAGGGGTAATAAAATGGCTAAAAATGACTTTCCAAAACCAACACCAGCGGAATCATTTCCACTAGGTCACGCTAAAGAAAATAAAGACGCAAGCGAATATACTGGATTTAAATATCCATCAGGCGGTACTGGCAGTGATATTGGTATTTATAAACAACCGATGCCTAATCCAGCGAGTACAGATATACACTTTAGTCAAGATCCTAATAAGTTAAAGGCTCAACAACTTGGTCGTAATACAGGCACACCTCGTGTAAGCGCTGGCGATCCTACTCGTCCTGCTAAGACTGACGGTATTACAATCCGTGGATGTGGTGCAGCTACTAAAGGTACTAAAGCACGTGGTCCAATGGCGTAATAAATGAATTACACCGAACTAGTATCAGAGATACAGAACTATACAGAGAATGAGTTCACGACTGAAGTAGTAAATACGTTTATTACTCAAGCCGAACAAAGAATTTATAACTCTGTACAGTTACCAGCATTACGTAAAAACGTAACAGGTACAACTACGGCTGGTAATAAGTATTTAGCGATGCCTGACAATTGGTTGGCTACATTTAGCTTAGCTATTATTAATGCAGCTAATGAATATACATATCTTTTAAATAAGGATGTGAACTTTATTAGACAGTCTTACCCAGATACTGATTCAGATTTTTATGGTGAGCCTGCTTATTATGCAGTGTTTGATAATGTTTCATTTATTATGGGCCCTACACCAGATGATAGCTATGATGTTGAACTACATTATTTTTATTATCCTGAGTCTATTACAACGACTCAATCAGGTACTAGCTGGTTAGGTGATAATTTTAGTTCTACTTTATTATATGGTTCATTACTAGAAGCTTATACCTACATGAAGGGTGAAGCAGATGTCATGGCTCAATATCAAAAACGATATGATGATGCTATGGTATTGTTGAAACAACTTGGTGATGGTAAAGATAGACAAGATGCGTATAGGAGTGGGCAAGTTAGATACCCAGTTAGATAATGTCAATAGGACAAACCCAAACTACAGTATTTAAGCTTAACTTATTAAAGGCATTAGAAAACTTTAATGTTGGCACACCATATACATATAAGATTGCTCTTTATGTTGCAACTGCAGTATTAAATGAAACTACTACTGAATATACAACAGAGGGTGAGATTACAGGGGTTGGGTATAGTACGGGTGGCAAAGAATTAACAATAACTGGGCTAGGAAGTGACGTATCTAATAATACAGCATATGTATCGTTTTTAGATGTGACTTGGAACCCTGCAAATTTTACTACTGCTGGAGCTTTGATATATAATAGCACTACAAATGCGGCTGTTTGCGTATTAAATTTTGGTGGTAATAAAACAGCAACAAGTACATTTACAATAACATTTCCAGCAGCCACATCCACAACTGCTGTATTAAGAATTAATTAAGGAGAAATCATGCATAAAGAAAAACAAGGCTTTGGTGATTCAGCCATCGCTACATTAAATACAAACGCTATATCTGCAGAAGAATTAGGCGTACACGGTCACTACCACGTAGTTTGTAGAGATAAAGCAGGTAACATTAAATGGGAAGAAGAGTTTCCTAACTTAGTTGTAGCCGTAGGTAAAGAGTTAATGCTAAATACATTACTTAGAACTTCAGGTACTTATACTACAGTTGGACCATTCTTAGGCCTTACAAATGCTACTTTAACACCTGCAGCTACAGATACAATGACAACTTTAGTTGGTGGCGGTTATGAATTTATTAACTACACAGTAAGCGCTTCACCAGTTCGTGGCACAGCAGTATTTGGTGCAGCAACATCAACAGGTGCAACACCATCTAACGTAACTACTTCAACTGCAGCGCCTATTACTTACACTATTACAGGTGCAGGCGGTACAGTTTATGGTTGTTTCTTAGTAACAGGTTCTGGTGCTGTAAGTACACAAAGTTCTACTGCGGGTACTTTATACAGTGAAGGCAACTTTGCAACTGCTAAAATTACAACAGCAGGCGATACAGTAAGCGTTACGTACTCTACAACTGCAACAAGCTAAGGAGTCTTAAATGGCTCTAGTAGTCAAGGATCGGGTCCAGGAAACTACCACCACGAGTGGTACAGGTACACTTACGCTCGCAGGAGCAATTGCTGGGTATCAAGCCTTTTCTAGCGCCATAGGTAATAGCAATACTACGTTCTATACAATCTATGATAACATAGCACAAGTATGGGAAGTGGGTATTGGTACTGTAGGCCCTAGTACTTTAGCTCGTACTACAGTTCTATCTAACTCATCGGGTACTACATCTCCTATATCGTTACCTGGTAATGCAGCTGCTGTATTCTGTACTTATCCTGCTGAACAATCTATTAACTATGATGCCAACGGCGTAGCTACTATTGGTTCTACTCTTAGTTATTCAGATACTGGGATTATTGGATCTTTTGCTTCTACAGTTGCTGGCTATAATCAAGTCATTATTCAGAATAAAAGTAATGCTACAAATGCATCTTCTAACATAAATGTATCTAATGATACTTCTACATCAAGTGCTGGATATGCTGAATTAGGCATTAACTCTTCTACGTTCACTGGTACTGGATCATTTAATCTTCCGAATGCTTCGTATCTAGCTTCTGCGTCTACTGATTTAACTATCGGTACATATGGCGCATATAACGTTCACTTTGTAACTAATAGCAACGCTACTGATGCGATGACCATCTTTAATTCAGGCGGTGTGTCATTAGGTGGATATGGCGATCCTGGTATTGGTACTTTATATGCTAATAACGTATACGTAGGTTTTAATACCATTACAGCAGCTGCTGGCACTACAATATTAACTAATGCTTCTGCGGGTTGGCAAAGTGTTGTGGGTACAAATACTCAAACAATTCAATTACCTGTTGCTACAACATTATTTAAAGGCTTTGCGTTTACTGTAACAAGTAGTAGTACTGGTGCGGTGACTATTAAAGATAATGCATCTGCCACTATTGATACCGTTGTTACTGGCGGTTCAGCTATTTTAGTACTAACAAACAATAGTACTTCCGCAGGTACATGGGTAGCTTATAGTTATATACCGGCTAGTTACGACTTTAGTGTAACTACTGCTAATTTTGGTGGTGCCGCAATTACTAATGCGCTTTGGAATGGTACAACAATTGGTACAGGTTATGGTGGTACAGGGTTAACTACATTTGCTGCGGCTAACAATGCTATCTATTCAACATCAAGTTCAGCTTTAGCTGCGGGTACATTACCTATTGCAGCTGGCGGTACAGCGGCTACTACGTTTACAGCTAACGGTGTTATATATGGTAACGGCACATCTGCATTAGGTGTTACAGCAGCAGGTACTACAGGACAAGTTTTGATAGGTAATACAGGCGCTGCTCCATCATGGTCAACAATTTCTGGTTCTTTAGTTAGCTCATTCCAAACATCATTAAGTGGACTTACACCAAGTACAGCAACAACAGGTGCGGTTACTTTAGCAGGTACTTTAGGTGCTACATCAGGTGGTACAGGACTAGGTACTTATACTACAGGCGATATTATTTATGCTTCAGCTACGAATACAATATCTAAATTAGGTATTGGGGCGACAAATAAAGTATTAACCGTTGCTGGCGGAATTCCTTCATGGGCAGATACACAAAGCACTATGGTATATCCAGGTATTGGTATTCCTAATTCGACAGGAACTGCATGGGGTACATCTTATTCAACAACAGGTTCAGGCACAGTCGTAGCTTTAGCTACAAGTCCTACATTCGTAACATCTATTACAGCTCCACTACATTTAGGTGGTACAACTGCTTCATCAACACTTACACTACAATCAACTTCAGGTGTGGGTACAACGGATTCTATAGCTCTAAAAGTAGGTAATAACGGCGCTACAACAGGTTTAAATATTTCAAGTGCAGGCGTTACAACATTATCATCAGCGCTTCCAGTAGGTTCAGGCGGTACAGGACAAACATCATATACAGATGGTCAATTACTTATTGGTAATACAACAGGTAATACATTAACTAAAGCCTCTTTAACAGCGGGTACAGGCATTTCAATTACGCCTGGTTCTGGTTCAATTACGATTGCAACTACTTCAACTGGTGCATCAATTACTAATGATACAACAACAGCAACAGCTGAATATCCACTCTTTGCAGCAGCCACTACAGGTTCATTAGCTACTGTTTATACAAGTAATGCTAACTATTTATTCACGCCATCAACAGCTGAATTACAGGCTAAAGAATTTAAAGCTACAAACGGTATATATGCATATAATGCAACAGTAAATTCAAGTTATACAATTCCTACGGGATATAACGCATTAAATGCAGGTCCTATGATTGTTGCGGGAGGAGCTACTGTAACTGTTTCTACAGGATCGGTTTGGACCATATTATAAAATGTACGGTATAAGTCCATATGCTCAAGCACCTTTTGCTTCAATTAATACGGTCTCTTACTTTTTAAATTTAACAGAGAACATTGGTGTAGCAGATAGTAGTACTCAAACTTGGACGTTTGGATTTAGTATTGCTGAAAATGTAACTGTAAATGATATTAATTCACAAGCGGGTATCTTTATTGGTACTATTGTTGAAAGAATAGGTGTAGATGATTCGAGTACTCAACAAAGCACATTTTTGCAAACGCTTTCTGAGAATGTTACATTAGATAATACACAAGATATAGCAGCACAATTTAGTGTCACTAGAACTGAAAATGTTAACTTAGATGATTCATCAGTACAATATTTTGCGGCATTAGAAACTCGTACTGAAAATTTCTATATGGATGATATAAGAGCGATAGCAGCTCAGTACTTAGAGTCTATAACTGAAAATAGTAATTTAAATGATACACCAAGTATTACAGCACAATTTGCAACAAGTGTAATAGAGAACATAGATTTACAAGATTTACCAACTATTTTTGCTAACTTTGTAGCAAGTAGAACTGAAGATATTACAGTAGCAGATATTGCATTAATATCAGACATGTTCTTCTTTGATATAACAGAGTCAATCACTGTAGATGATGCAAGAGAGATTGCGGCTCAGTACTTAGAGTCTATAACTGAAAATAGTAATTTGAATGATTCACAAAGTATTACAGCGCAGTTTGCACAAAGTATTATTGAAAATGTTACGATGGATGATGCGGCTACTGTATTTGCAAACTTTATAGCCTCTAGAACCGAAGTTATAACAATGGCTGATGTTGGAGTCATCATTCAGATATTCTTTGCAGATGTTATAGAGTCATTTACAGTAGATAATACAAATAGTAGTCAGGCAGGGTTTGTAGTTAATGTTGTTGAAAACTTTAATCCTAATACTGTTTATAGTGTAAGAGCAGACCTTAATTTTACAATTGATGAAGTATTCTACATGTTAGATGTACTTTGTTATAACGGCTGGTTTAGAATTGATGATAGTCAAGTAGCTTCATGGAGTGTAATACCGGGTCCAGGAGCAGCAGGATGGAATACTATATCGACTACCCAAGTACCAAGTTGGGGCAATATTGACACAAAACAACCTTGTAGTTAAGGTATAATACGAATAAATAAAAAGGATTTTTTATGGCAAGCACCTATTCACCACTTAAAATAGAACTCATCGGGACAGGCGAACAGTCTGGTACCTGGGGTTCAACCACGAATACCAATTTAGGTACTGCTCTTGAACAGGCTATTACAGGTACAGGCGATGTTACTTTTTCAAGTGGCGACGTTACTTTAACGTTAACTGACACTAATACTTCTCAAACAGCTCGTAATCTAAGACTTAACTTAGTAGGCACAATCAGTGCCCCACAAGATTTAATCGTACCTAATATTGAGAAATTATACTTAGTTAACAATACTTTAACTGATTATGTCACTATTAAAAACACAACTGGGACTGGCGTATCTATCCCACCTGGTGGATCTACGTTCGTATTTAATGATGGTACAGATATTACTGAAACTATTACTGCCCTACCTGGTGGTTTAGTTCTTCCAATTACAAATGGTGGTACTGGCGCTACTAATGCTTCAGATGCAAGAGATAATTTAGGACTAACTATTGGTACTGATGTTGAAGCTTATAATGCTAACCTCGTAGACTCTACTGCAAATACTACTTTTTCTGGGGATAATACTTTTTCTGGTGATAATTCTTTTTCTGGGGATAATACTTTTTCTGGAACTAATTCATTTTCAGATACAACGACCTTTACAGGACAAGCTTTATTTGATGGTACTTCAGCAATTCTTTCATCTAAATTTACTAATGGCTTAGAATTAATTACCATATCTGCTACAGCTGCTACAGGAACGATCAATTATGATGTGACGACTCAGTCTGTGATATACTATACATCAGATGCTGTTGCTAATTGGACAGTTAATTTCAGAGCGTCAAGCGGTACTACTTTGAATGCCTCGATGGCAACCGGTGAAGTGATTACAGTTGTATTTTTAGTGACTTTAGGCGCCACCGCATACTATAATACTGCAATAACCATTGATGGAAATCCTATAACCCCTGTTTATTTAGGGCAAACTGCTTGGACTTCTGGATATGCTAGTGCATTAAATTCATACACATATACTATTATTAAAACCGGTTCAGCTACCTTTAAAGTATTAGCTGTACAAGCAGCGTTTGCATAAAAGAATTTAAGGAGATTTAAATATGGCAATAACATTAGACGGCACCAGTGGGATAACCGCCCCAGCCATAGTAAGTTTAACTACTGCACTTAGTGTACCAAATGGGGGTACAGGCGCTACTACATTCTCCTCAGGGGCTTTATTAAAAGGCGCAGGCGCTAGTGCAGTTACAACAGGTACAGCGGGTACAGATTATGTAGCACCAGGTACAGCTACAACATTCACAGCTAAACAAACATTTAATGGGGCAACAGCAACTTTAGCTTCTGCATTTATTAATGCTACTGAAACATCAACTATATCCGCTACAGCAGCTACAGGCACAATCAACTATGATGTAACTACACAGTCAGTGCTTTATTACACAACATCAGCTTCAGCTAACTGGACACTTAATATTAGAGGTAATGGTACAACATCTTTAAATACTTTAATGTCTACTAATGATTCACTTACAGTCGTATTTTTAGTATCTCAGGGTGCTACAGCTTATTATAATAATGCATTGACTATTGACGGAAACTCTGTCACTCCAAAATATCAAGGTGGCACTGCGTGGTCAAGTGGTAATGCTTCAGGTGTAGATGCTTACTCATACACAATTGTTAAAACAGGTTCAGCCGCTTTCACAGTATTTGCAGCACAAACACAATTTAAATAGGATTTAAAATATGTCACTATTATCCCGTCTAGCCGTAACTGCAGCAAGAGCTTATGGTATTCTTTCATCCAATTCTAAAAATGTAAACGCATCTTATCTTGTTGTAGCTGGTGGGGGCGGTGCTGGTAGTAATGCAGCAACTTACAATGGCGGAACAGGTGGTGGCGGTGCTGGTGGTTTTTTAAATTCAACATTTACATTATCCATATTAAATACTTATACTATTACCGTAGGTGCAGGAGGAGCAGCAGGAGCTTCTTCTACAGTTGGAAGTAATGGAGCTAACTCAATAATTTTAGGAACAGGTCTTACTACAGTAACTTCAGTAGGTGGCGGAGGTGGTGGTAAATCAGGACCGGCACCTTCAGGCTCAGTAAGTCCTGGAAGTTCTGGTGGGTCTGGTGGCGGAGGTGGAGGAACTGGAACATTTACAAATACTGGAGGTAGTGCTACTT
>Ga0208613_1000818_pt1 | contig 10357 bp, 6 predicted proteins | sample CryBogmetaGMA6M_FD_184543 | JGI IMG/M metagenome (GOLD analysis project Ga0208613, IMG submission 184543) | Freshwater microbial communities from Crystal Bog, Wisconsin, USA - MA6M (SPAdes) | ecosystem: Environmental > Aquatic > Freshwater > Lake | place: Crystal Bog, Wisconsin, USA | collected... | reverse complement strand
TCGGAGCGGGCGGGGGCCCGGGGGGCGACTGGTGCCGCGGGACCCTGGGCCGCCAGCCGGGCTTCCCGGAGGCTGCGCACCGAGGATGGGGGGCCCTCGTAGAACTCCCAGAGGGGCTCGCCGCCGCCGTTCCAGGCCAACGTGTGGGTGGCCACCTGGTCCAGAAAGAAGCGGTCGTGGCTCACCAGCAGGAGGGAGCCCCCGAAGCCCATGAGGGCCTCCTCCAGATTTTGGAGGGTGGGGATGTCCAGGTCGTTGGTGGGCTCGTCCAGCACCAGCAGGTCCGCAGGGCTCAGCATGGCTTTGGCCAGCAGGAGGCGGTTGCGCTCGCCCCCGCTCAGGGTGGCGGCATTGCGCCCCTGCTGGTCCACCGGGAAGCCAAAGCGGGTGAGGTAGACATGCGCCAGGGCCGTGCTGCCGCCAGTCTCTACCACCGCTGCCCGGTCGGCCAGGTTGTCCAGGATGCTCCGGCTGCCATCCAGCTCCCCGCGGCCCTGGGAGATGGTCGTCACCGCCAGCTTGGGGTGCCGCAGCACGGTGCCCGTCCCGGGCTCAAGCTCCCCGGTCAGCACCTTGAGCAGGGTCGATTTTCCGCAGCCATTGGGGCCCAGGAGGGCGACCCGGGTGCCCCGCTGCAGCCAGAGGTCCAGGCCCCCCAGCAGGTCGGGTCCATCGGCATAGGCGAAGTGGATGCCCTCCGCCCGCACCAGGGCGTCGCTCCGGTTGGCTCCGGCGGCGAAGGACAGGTCCTGGCGGCTCTCGATGCGGGTGCGGTCCTCCACATTGTCTTTCAGGTCCAGCACGTCCTGGATGCGCAGCTTGGACTTGCGGGTCCGGGCCTTGGCACCCCGGCGCAGCCAGGCCATCTCCCGGCGGAGCCGGTTCTGCATGTGCTCGGTGAGCCGGGACTCCCGGAACTCCCGGTCGGAGCGTTCCAGCAGGTAGTCGCTGTAGCCCCCTTCGTAGCTGCGCAGGGCGCCGTCCTCCAGCTCCAGCATGCGGGTGACCACCGAGTCCAGGAGGTGGCGGTCATGGGTGATGAGCAGCAGCGCGCCGCCGAAGTTCTTCAGCCACTCCTCCAGCCGCTCCACCTGTTCCGGGTCGAGGTGGTTGGTGGGCTCATCCAGCACCAGGACGTCGGGTTCCTTGAGCCAGGCCTGGGCCAGGGCCACCCGCTTGCGCCATCCGCCGGAGAGCGACTCGACCTCTGCATCCAGGTCCACCAGGCCCCAGGTGGTGGCGGCGGCCTTCACCCGCGGCGCCAGATCCCAGCCCCAGTGATCGAGGCGATGCTCGATGTCCTGCAGCTCGTCGTGCAGGCGGACGCCGTCGGCAGGCGTGGAACCATGGAGGATGTCATGGATGGCCTGGTGGCGTTCCAGGAGGGCGGCGTGATCGGCCAGGGCTGCTTCCAGGGCCTGGCGGACGCTGGCTCCGGGGGCGAAGTGCGGCTCCTGACTGAGGCGGGCGATGCGCTGCCCCGAGGTCACCACCACGCTGCCCTCGTCCGGGGTCTCGTCGCCCGAGAGAAGCCGGAAGAGGGTTGTCTTGCCCGCGCCGTTGCGGCCGATGAGGCCCACCTTCTCGCCCTGAAAGAGGCCGAGGCTCAGGCCGTCCAAAATGGGTGTTGCACCATATCGTTTCGTGACATTGATCAAACTCAGTGCGATGGAAGACAAGAATGACTCCTCAGGCCTTCCAGAATCCCACGGATGCGGCGATGCTTGGCCCCAAAGGATACCGAGGCAACCATGTCGCTACAGGAAGAACTCCAGATGTCCAAGCTCCCGGCCCCCGGGGTGCAGCTCATGCTGCAGCTGATGCTCACCCGGGAAGCCGTGGTCCGCGTGCAGGAACGCCTTTTCGAAGGCCATGGCCTGACCATTCAGCAGTACAACGTCCTGCGCATCGTGCGGGGGGGGCCGGTCAAGGGCCATCCGATCTTCGAGATCGAGCGCCGCATGATCTATCGGTTTGCCAACGTCACGCGCCTGGTGGACCGCCTGGAGGTTCAGGGCCTGCTCAAGCGGGTGGCCGACCCCAGGGACCGCCGGGTGAGCCGCGTGGTCATCACCCCCAAGGGCCGTCGCCTCATGGAGCGCCTGGACGAGCCGGTGCATGACATGGCCGTGCGGATGACCAGCTGCTGCGAGGAGGATGAGTGCCTCGCCCTGGCTCGTCAGCTCGAGCGCCTGCGCGACCACTGCCTGCTGGAGGGTGGGGCTCAGGCCCCGCTGGTGGCTACCGAAACCTGATCCAGCAGGTCAAAGGCCTCGGCCTCGTCTACGCCATCCACCCGCAGCCAGCGGCCTGCTCCCAGGTCCAGCCACAGGGTCCGGGCCTGGCGATCCCAGCGCCCCCGCCGCCCTGAGGCGGCCCCCGCCAGGGCCTCTGTGGTGGCGGTCTGGGCCGGGGTGGGACGGAGGCAGGCCTCCACCCGCCAGGGCCCGCCCTCGCGGGTGCGGAGCTGCAGGCGGCCACCGCGCAGGCTCCAGCGGCCGCCGGGCAGCCGCAGCTGGAGGCCACCGGGGCCCAGGGCGAGGTCGCTGCGCAGGGTGGCGCCCTCGGCATAGGGGCGGGAGCCCGCCCGCTCGGGCAGCCAGCGGAGACCTGTAAGGGCCAGGGCCGCGCCTTCCCAGCCGATGCTGCCAAGGTCTGCGAGGTCAGAGTCGCCCAGCTTGATGCGGAAGGCGGAGGCCGGTGCCTGGTCGAAGGTGGGATCAATGGGTACCCAGCGGTCCTGCAGCCGGACCTCCACCCAAAAGTGCAGGCCCAGCACCTGGTCCAGGGCGACCCACCCCGTGACCCCCCGGGCCGGCACGCCCAGGCGGCGCAGCAGGGCCACGGCCAGCACACCGTGCTCGGAGCAGTCCCCTCGGGGCTGGTGGCAGACCTCCAGGGCCGAGGCGAAGCCCACGGAGAAGTCCTTGTCCGCGATCCAGTCGAAGACGAAGGCGTTCACGCGGCGGGCCAGCTCCCAGCGGCTGAGGCCCGGGGGAAGGGCCAGCCGCCGCAGCAGCCCCTCGAAGGCTGGATCCTCAAAGGGGACCAGGGCGCTGGAAGCCAGATAGCGGGCCTCCACTGCGGTGGGTTTCCCCTGCACCGGCGGCTGCGTGGCTTCGGCACCCCGGGGCTCGGCAGCCCGGCGGAGGCGCCAGCGTCCCCCGGGCAGGCGGGCCTGCTGAGCGTCCTCCCGGAGCTCGGGAGCCTTCCCCTCGGCCCGCAGGGTGACCTCGCTCAGCCAGGGCTGGAAGGGATGGGGGGGCAGGGTCTGAAGGGTCTGCTCGAAGGCCTCGGCGGAGCTGCCTGCCTGGGCCGCCGGTGGCGGCAGCTCGGTCCGCTGGGTGAGCACCCGCAGGCTGCCCAGGTCAGTCACATGGCGGAGCTCCCCCTGAGTGGGAGAGATCCAGACCTCCACGGGGAGGGTGGCGGTGCCCTGGGTCTCGGTGCCCGTGAACCGGACCGCATCCGGGAAGCCGGGCAGGGGCGCGGGCCCCCGAGGCTTCAGATTCAGGGTGCTCCACTGCTGGGTCGGGAAGGAAAAGGTCGTGGCCCGCAGGGGCAGGCCCCGCCGCGCCGAGGCCATGAGCTGGTCGTCCAGGTCCTCTGGCCAGAGCAGGGCCCCGGCTGGGATCGCAGGGTTCGACTCGGGGCCTCGGACGGGCTGGACCCTGAGGGTGCTCGACCCCGGCGTCCAGTGGGCCACGCCCTCAAAGGGCTCGCTGGAGAGCTGGAGCCGCCAGGTGAAGGACAGGGCCCCATCAGGATGCTTGCGGGCGGCCTGCTCCAGGTCCTGCTTGATCTCCTGCCCCAGCCGGGCCAGGGTCATCCACTCCCGGCTGCGGAGCTCCCGGACCCCCTCCGATGTTCGGACGGTCACGGTGGACCCTCCCACCTCCGTCCCGCCCATCCACTGCCGGAAGGTGCGGTCCGGCGGGGCCTGGCCCAGCAGGACCAGGCCTCCGAGGAGCAGGGGGAGGAACCGGAAGGGGTGCATGCCCCCAGTCTATCGGGTGCTGCCTTGGGCTGGCCGCTACTTGGGCGGGGCGCCGGGGCCTTCAGGCCTGCCCATCATGCCGCCAGGACCCTTCATCCCACCGGGGCCAGGGTTGCCCATGCGGTTGCGGCCCGGCCCCTGGGGGCCCATCTGACCGGGTTCGGGCTGGCCCATTCCGCCTCCCATCATGCCGGGGCCCATCATGCCGGGGCCCATCATGCCGGGGCCCTTGCCGCCAGCCGCCATACGGCGGAAGCGGGCTGCTTTCATGCGCTGCTCGGGGGTCATGAGCGCACCCACTTCCAGCTGGAGGGTTCGCTTGGCCATCATCGCCTCATAGCGGGTGGCGGCGGCCTTGTCGTAGAGGGGGCGGATGGTGGCTTCCTTGGCCTGAGGGTCGCGGAGGGCGGCGGCCAGGGCCTGGTGGGCCAGCTGAGCGGCTTCCATGTGGGCCATCAGGGCCGGTCGCTGCTTCTGCTGGAGGGCCTGGATGGCCGTCCGCTGCGGCTCAGTCAGGTCCAGCATCCGGGCATTGCGCTCCTGGCGCGGGCCGGCGCCGGGGCCTCGGCCGGGGCCGCCACCGGGAGCCGGCTGGGCGAGGAGGGGCAGGGCGGCGAGGCAGAGCATGGCGGTCCACAGGGCAGGTCTCACGGGGGGCTCCTCAGGCGGCCAGCAGGCCGGTACCAGATCTGACCCGAACCAGACGGAAGGGTTGAATCCAGGCAGACTGGAAGGGTGATCCGGACCCATGCTGCCATCGTGCTGAAAGCCACCCCCTATGCCGAGGGGGGGGCCGTGGTGTCCTTTCTCACCGAGCATGGGGAGCGCCTCTCCGGGGTGGCCCGGGGCATCAAGAAGCCCACGGCGAAGTGGGTGGCGGCCTTCGAGCCCATGGGGATGGTGCGGGTGAGCTTCTTTGGGAAGGAGCACGCCGAGCTCAAGCGGGTCACCCGCTGTGAGCTGGCCTTCAGCCCCCTCACCCTGGGCCACCTGGAGTCCAGCCTTGTGATGGCGTGCCTGGCTGACCTCTTTGACCGGGTGGCCAAGGAGGGCGTGGAGGATGACCGTCTGTACCGCCTGCTGAGCGCCTGCGGACGGGCCCTGAAGGCTCACCCGGACAACGCCCTCGGCATCCTGGCCTACGCCGAGCACTGGCTCCTGCATTGCCTGGGCCTGCTGCCGCACCCCCGGGTCTGCGGCCGCTGCGGCCATGAGCAGGCCCCCCTGGCCCTCCTGACCCCGGACCATGGCTGGTGCTGTACGGCGTGCACCCCGGTGGATCCGAGCGAAGCCCTGCCGGCCGGGGTGCGCGAGTACCTGCGCCGCTTGCGCACCGGGAGTGCTGAGGAGGCCCCCTGGCTGGACCCCTCGGACCAGGCTCAGGCTGCGACCACGGCCCTTCTGCGGGCCCTCCTGCTCCAGGAGCTGGGCGGGGAGCTGCGCAGCTACGCTGTGCTCTGGCAGACCCTCTGGTAGGACCGGGCCGGCGCCGGTTCTTGCCTCGGTTGCCCGATGGGCCGATGGGTTTCCATGTCCGATGTTCGGCAGGGCTCATTCTGGGGTCAGGTGGCGGCGGCCTGGCATGGCGCCGAGCTGGCGATGCTGCCCTGCCTGGGCGTCGTGGCCTATGTCCTGTTCCGCTTCGGTCATCGCCTGGGTGCCCTGGAGGGGGCCCTCCTGATCACCGCCGCCGCCGGGCTCATCGGGCTGGGTCGCCACGGCTGGATCTGGTATCGGTCCCTGCAGGGGGAGAGCTCCCTGGAGGTCTGGGCTCAGCGGACCCTCGCTGGGGAGCGGTTGCCCTTGCAGCCGGGGTCCCTGCCGCCTTCGGCAGGAATCTTTCCCCTGGCCCTGAACGCCGTGCTCCAGGACGAGCGCCACCTCCGGGCGGAGGTGGCCCAGCTCCGGGAGGCGGTGGCCAGGGAGTGGCGGGACCTGGACGCCCTGCTGGCATCGGCCGAACAGGGCCATGCGGAGGCGCAGGAGGTCGTGGACCTGGAGGGAGCTCGTCGCCAGGGCCTGGGGGCGGAGCTCCGCCAGGTCCTGGAGGACGGTTTCTCCCTTGCCGGGCTCGAATACAGCCACCGGACCCGCAGTGAGCAGCAGCGCCAGGAGGGCCAGGTTGCCGCGGAGGCTATGGGGCAGCTTCAGGCCCGGCTGGATCAGCTAGGGTGCCTCCTGGAGGAGCTCCAGGACTCCTTTCCCATGCTCCGCCGCGAGGAGGAGGCCCTGAAGCGGCTGGGGGACGCCGGTCTGCGCCAGGGTGCCCGCCTTGCCCTGGCTGTGAAGGGCCTGATGGTCAACGCACCGAACCTGGTGGCAGACACCCGGGCCCGCCAGGTCTCCCTCCAGACCCTGCGGCAGGCAGCGGATGCGGTGAAGGATCAGTCCGAAGCCATGGCGCGTCGCCTGGAGGCCTTCCGCGAGGAGACCCAGGTTCTGATCCGGGCCTTTGATGCCACCCAGGGCAGCACCCGGGAGCTGGATCTGGCGGCCCAGCAGACGGGCCTCCTGGCCGTCAATGCCGCCATCCTGGGGCAGCAGGGGGGGGGTGGCGAAGGACTCCTGGCCATTGGTGGCCGCCTGCGCACCCTGTCCGACCAGACCGCTGCCAGCGCCGCTGAGCTGGACCGCTCTCTGGATCGCCACCGGGCTGGACTCCGCCGGGAGACCGTGAACCTCTGGGAGCTGCAGGAGGTGGCCAGCCGGCTCCAGGGCTCGGTCCAGGAGCTGCTGCGGGTGGCCGGTCGCCTGGACCTGGATGGCCTCGAGCTGGAGCGTTCTCTGGATGCGCACCTCGGCGTGGTGGACCAGGTGCGCCAGGACTCGGATCGGGTGGAGTTGAGCCTGCGGGAGGTGGGGGAGTGCGCCGTTGGGCTGGCCACGGCGCAGGTCCGCCAGTGGAAGGTGGAGGCCAAGCTTGCGCCCGAGCGGGAGCGCCTGGCTCAGGTCGGCAGCCGCCTGGGCAGTGCCGTGGAAGCCCTGCTCCGCCTGGGGCAGGCGGCGGATGGGGAGGCCTGGGGACTGGTGGCTCGGCAGCGCCTCCTCCAGGGCAGTCCCGCCTATCAGGAGCTCACAGGGACAGCTGCCCTTCCCGCCTGGCCAGAGGCTCCCAACCAGGCGCCGGTCTGGCGCCGGGTGGCCTGGGCCCGCTCCCGACGCCGTCCGCGCATGGCGGAGGCCCAGCAGCTGGAGCCCCGACCTTCCGGCCGCAGGTGTCCCGATGGGGCGTGGGCGGTGCGGCTCCTGGGCAGGGATGCCCTGGGCCGGACCGAGCCCTCGGCCCTGGCCGCCTGGGACTGCGATGCCGAAGGTCTGAGCTGGCGGTTCCGGCTGGTGGATCCCCTCTGCACCGACAGCCATCGGGAGGCCCTCCTGGAGGCCCTGCGGGAGAGCCCCCTGCGGGACTGCCTCCCAGGCCTGGTGCTGAAGGCTGCCCCCCAGGGGGTCGACCTGCTCCTGCCGAGCCCCTACCCCGGACTGCCAGAGTTCCTGGCTGGCCTGGCCTTGGAGATCCCCCTGGAAGCGGGTGTCTGGGACCAGTCCTTCCGGAGGGTGGGAACCGCTCCCCTCGCCGTGTCGCACCTGCTCTGGCTGGGCCCCGCTGCCGGGGGAGGCCTGAGGAATCCCTGTCTTACCCTCGTCCACCAGTGGGTGCGGCACCTCCCCGAGCATGAGGGGTTCCTCCAGGGCCTGCCCCACCCCGGGGACCGGCCCGCCTGCCCGCTGCCCATGCAGAGCCAGGGGCTCGAGACTCTCTCCGCTCCACTGGCCCTCCGCTGCCTGGGCCTGGGTGCCGGGACGGACCTGCTGGAGCCCCTGCGGGAGCGCCTCCTGCAGGCGGGCGCCCACGAGGGCCAGGGGGGAGCCGTCCTGTGCGCTCTGGCCATCGGGCATGCCCACCCCGAGGCCCTGCTGTTGCGCCTCTTCCAGGCCGATGCCGGCCTCGCCGCCGACCCCCACCCGGCCCTGGAGCCCTATCGGACCCGGTTCCGAGAGGAGGTCCTGGCCGAGCGGACCGGAGACCCCCATGCCGCGGCCTGGACCCTGCTGGAGGACCTCCAGCGGGAGGGGTGGGTCCTGCCCCTGCCCCTGTCCTGAGGCGCCTGCGCTCTGGCCTGTGCTACCGTGGGCCTGTGGATCAGGGCGTCGCTGCCAGCGATGGCAGAGGAAAGTCCGGGCTCCACAGGGTGCTGGGCCTGGTAACACCAGGGCGGGGTGACCCGACGGAAAGTGCAACAGAGAACAAACCGCCGATGGCCGCGCAAGCGGATCAGGTAAGGGTGAAACGGTGGGGTAAGAGCCCACCGCCGGACTGGTAACAGGACGGGCATGGCAAACCCCCCAGGGAGCAAGACCAAATAGGCCGACGCACCGCGCAAGCGGCGAGGGTTGACCCGACCGAGTCGGCGGGTAGGTCGCACGAGGTGGCTGGTGACAGTCATCCCAGAGGAATGACGCCCCGCGACAGAACCCGGCTTACCGATCCACCGCAGCCTCCGAAAGGGGGCTGTGTCATTGCTGTCCGGGGGTTCCTTGCTGCGCAAACACCCCCGGGCCCCCGCGCTCGAGTCGGGCAAAGCCCTCCGCTCGCTTTACTCCCCGGGGCGGATGATCGGAGCCCGAGTCTGGCCCATAGTGGAGGCATGCGCCGCCCTTCGCCCCAGACCTCTGCCTTGCTGGTGACGGCTCTGGCCTTCCATGTGGACACGCTCCTCTACTACCTGCTGGTGCCCCTGCTGCCCCGGTACGCTCGGGACCTGAACCTCAACCCGATGGCAGTGGGGGTCCTGTTCGGCAGCTATGCGGTGGGGCTGCTGCTGGCCACCTTCCCGGTGGCGGTGCTGACGGACCGGCATGGCCGGCGGGCGCCCATGCTGTGGGGGCTGGCTGGGCTGGCTGCGACCACCCTGATCTTCGCCTTCTCCCGGAACTTCGGCCTCCTGGTGGCGGCCCGCTTCCTCCAGGGGGTGGCCGGCTCGGCGACCTGGCTGCCGGGGATGGCCCTGCTGGCTGAGCACTTCCCGACGGAGTCCCGCGGCAAAGCCATGGGCACTGCCTTCGCCGCCGCCAACATGGGGGTGCTCATCGGCCCCCCGGTCTCGGGCTTTCTCGACCAGCATGTTGGCCCAGCCGCGCCCTTCGTTCTGGGGGCCTGCCTGGTGGCCCTGGATGCCGCCGGGCGGATTTTTCTGCTGCCGGGGACGGAGCCTGAGCGGGGTCCGCGGCTGCCCTTCCGGCAGCTGTTCGCCAACCCTGTGATCCGGCTGTTCGCTGGGGCCATGGCCCTGGGCTCCGGGCTCTGGGCCCTGCTGGAGTCCACCCTGCCCCTGGACCTGGACCGCCGCCTGGGCCTCGGCTCAGCGGCCATCGGGGTCTGCTTTGCTTTCGCCGCCCTGGCCCATGCCATTACCTCCCCGCTGATGGGTCGGCTCTCGGACCGCATTGGGCGGGTGCGGGTGCTGCGCATGGGGCTGGTCCTGGTGGTGGTGCTGCTCCCCATCCCGGCCCTGCTGCCCCAGCCCTGGCTGGTGGTCCTGGCGATGGTGGGCCTGGGCAGTGCGACCAGCTTCATCATGAGTCCCTCCAGCCCCGCCCTGGCCGACCAGGTGGAGCGCCTCGGCAGCCAGAGCTTCGGCTCGGCCTTTTCGATCCTGAACCTGGCCTACTCCGTTGGCATGATGATTGGTCCCTTGGTTGGCGGGGCCCTGGTCCAGGCCGTGGGCCTGCCCCTGGGGCTGGGGCTCTGTGGCCTGGGCTATGGGGCCTACCTGTTGGCAGCCCGGGGCGTCACGGTCTGAGGGCCCGATAGATCCAGCGCTCGGCTTGCTCGGTCCAGGGGCTGCCATTCAGGCCGCCAGAGGCTGCCACCGGCCCGAACCCGGCCCGGGCCAGGGCGGTGCGAACTTCCCCATCGGAGGGAATCCAGATGTCGTGCCGGAAGCTCTCCCCCTGGCAGCGGCGCTCCGTGATGATGCGGCGGCCATCAGGGCTCCAGGTGACCCGCTCCTGGTAGTTCCCGTCTTCGAAGGCCAGCCAGCGCCCCTCGATGGGGGCCGTGTCCGCCCGGAGGCTGGTGCGCCCCACCAGGTCCAGAAGCAGCACGCCGCCGGGGCGGAGCACCCGGGCGAACTCCTGCAGCTGGAGGAGGTTCTCCTCGTGGGTGGCGAAGTAGCCCCAGCTGGTAAAGGCGCAGAACACGCCGTCCGCACAGCCGTCCCGGAAGGGTAGGCGGCGCAGGTCGAGGCGGGCCAGCGGCGCCGGGCGTTCCTGCCGGTGCCGGGCCAGGTTCATGGGGCTGAGGTCGCCGCCGACCACCCGGAGCCCCCGGTCTCGGAGGAAGGGGTGGAGGCGCCCCCA